>Ga0224500_10001786_pt1 | contig 12279 bp, 8 predicted proteins | sample SF_Oct11_sed_USG_FD_168126 | JGI IMG/M metagenome (GOLD analysis project Ga0224500, IMG submission 168126) | Sediment microbial communities from San Francisco Bay, California, United States - SF_Oct11_sed_USGS_4_1 | ecosystem: Environmental > Aquatic > Marine > Sediment | place: USA: California... | reverse complement strand
AGCGATTGCTCACTGCCGAACGATTCGCTGTCGACGGTGCCGACGCTGACGAACACCAGGTTGTGGAAATGGCCGGGGAACAGCGCCTCGACCCGTTCGACGGTGTGCAGGCCGAGGCCACGGTTCGCACTGACGAGGAACACAGCCGTCGGCTGCGCCGGGTCGATCTGTGGTGGCTCGCTCGTCAGCTCCTGCCGTTGCCAGCGCACCGTGCGCTCGAGTGCCGCTGCCATTTCACGCACGCGCGAGTAGTGACGGCGGATCAGCAGGCCGACGCCCACGACGCACGAGGTGATCGCGAGCGTGACGATGCCGCCCTGCAGGAAACGTTCGACGATGATCACCCCGAGGATCCCCAGCGTGATCGCCAGCGCGAACGCGGCCAGCAGCAGGCGGCTGCGGGCATTCTCGACGTCGCGGCGCTGCTTCCACCAGTAGATCGTCAGTCCCAGCAGCGACAGCGCGAACGTGATGAAGACGTTGACGGTGTAGAGCACCACGAGCAGCGCGACGTACCCGCTGGTCCAGACCAGGATCGCGAGCGCCGCGGCGCCCATCAGCAGGATGCCGTTGCGCGTCACGAGCCGCGACGAAAGCGTGCTGAACTGGTTCGGCGCCCAGCGGTCGACGGCCATGTTGGCGAGCACGGCGGGACCGCCGAGGAATCCGGTGTTGGCTGCGACGAACAGCAGCGCGCCCTCGAACACGAGCACGATGACGAGCAGCAGATGGCTGGTCGAGGAAGTAAACCCGAGGCTGCCGATGATGTTGCCGAACACGACGGCGTTCAGCGTCTCGCCCGTCGTGGAAGGCTGCACGTCCCACAGCAGGTACAGCAGGATGATGCCGGCGGCCGTGAGGCTCAGGCTCAGCGCCATCAGGAACATGGTCCACTTGCCGGTCCGTACGCGCGGCGCCTTCAGCATGTTGACGTTGTTCGAGACCGCCTCGATGCCGGTGTAGGTGCCGCCACCCAGGGAGTAGGCCTTCAGGAACAACGCGATGACGAAGAACCAGCCCATCTGGCCCGCGAGCTCGTGCGTTTCCTGGATCGTCGCGTGGATCTCGGGCAGCAGCCCGTCGCCGTGGCTCGCGATGCCGTAGCCGATCAGCGCGAAATGCGTGATGCAGAAGCCGATGAAGATCGGCGCCAGCAGGCTGATCGATTCGCGCATGCCGCGCAGGTTGAGGTAGATCAGCAGCACGACGACAGCGACCGCTGCCTCGAGCTTCACCACCTGGTGCACCGGCGGCAACAGGCTGAAGAGCGCGTCGATGCCGCTCGCCGCGGAGATCGCGATGGTGAGCACGTAGTCGACGATCAGTGCAGAACCCGCGACCAGCCCGGCGTAGGGGCCGACGAGCCTGGTGGCGACCTTGTAACCGCCGCCGCCGTTCGGGAACAGCTCGATGACCTGGTTGTAGGCCAGCGAGATCACGAACACCGTGAAGGCCGTGGCGATGGCGAGGTAGAGCGCAAGCTGGCTGTGTTCGCCCAGCGCCATGAACGCTTCGGCGGGGCCATAGGCTGAAGAGGACAGGCCGTCGGCGCCGATGCCGATCCAGGCGAGGAAGGCCGCCAGCGCGATGTGCTGGCGCGTCTCGGGGCGCATCGGATCGCGTGGCGCGCCGAAGACCAGGTCGCGTAAGCGCGTTCTCTGGTTGCGAGTCATGCGCGCGACCTAGTGACTAGCGGCTAGCGGCTAGCGGCTAGTGGAGGAAAGTCCCACTGTCCGCTAGCCGCTGGTCACTGGCCGCTAGAGCAGGTCCTTCACCCCGTCCCGCTCCTCGAGCAGTTCCTTGTGCGTGGCGTCCATGCGCGCGCGGCTGAACTCGTTCACCGCGAGACCCTGCACGATTTCGTACTTGCCGTTGCTGCACGTGACGGGATAGCCGTAGATCACGCCTTCCGGGATGCCATAGCTGCCGTCCGACGGCACGCCCATCGACACCCAGTCGCCCGCCGGAGTGCCCAGTGCCCAGTCACGGATGTGATCGATCGCGGCCGAGGCCGCCGAGGCTGCCGACGACTGGCCACGCGCCTTGATGATCGCCGCGCCGCGCTGCTGCACGACGGGGATGAACGTGTCCGCGTACCAGGCCTGATCCACCAGCGACAGCGCCGGCTTGCCCGCGACCGTGGCGTGATGCAGGTCGGGGTACTGCGTGGCCGAGTGGTTGCCCCAGATGATCGCCTTCTTCAGCTGCGTCACGTGCGTGCCGGTCTTCTCGGCGAGCTGCGACAACGCGCGGTTGTGATCGAGGCGCACCATCGCGGTGAAGCGCTTCGGGTCGAGGCTCGGCGCGTTCTTCATCGCGATCAGCGCGTTGGTGTTCGCGGGATTGCCGACGACGAGCACGCGCACATTGCGATCAGCCACGGCGTCGAGTGCCTTGCCCTGCGCGCTGAAGATCTGCGCGTTGGCGAGCAGCAGGTCCTTGCGCTCCATGCCTGGCCCGCGCGGACGCGCACCGACGAGCAGCGCGGCGTGGCAGTCCTTGAACGCGACCTTCGCGTCATCGGTCGCGACAATCTTGTTGAGCGTGGGGAACGCGCAGTCGTTCAGTTCCATGACGACGCCCTGCAGCGCGGCCAGTGCCGGCGTGATTTCAAGCAGGTGCAGGTTGACCGGCTGGTCGGGGCCGAGCATCTGGCCGGAGGCCACGCGGAAGGCAAGCGCGTAGCCGATCTGGCCCGCGGCGCCGGTGATGGCGACGTTGACGGGAGTCTTCATGGGGATTCTCTGTGGCAAAGCCGCATTTTAACGCGCTGCAAAGAAGCCGGGTTCCCCCTTGCATTTGGTTTGGTGTTGTAGTTAACTACAACACCATGAAGCCTGCCCGGAGACAGAGGTGATCGAGATGCGCAGTTCGGACCGCATTCTTGCTGCAGGAGTCGCCGTCCTCGCGTGCCTGATCCTGGGCTTTGTGGTCGCATCGAGGCCGGTGGCGCGGCAGGCCATCACGCCGTCGGCCTCCGCTGCGCACCCCAGCCAGGGCAAGGTCTCCGCCTGGCGCACGGCATTTCTCTGACGGGAGACGGCACCGGGTGTTCTGCTACAGTAGAGCAGCGCATCACCATCCGCCGCACAAACGCAAGGCATGGACTCCACCTGGAACGACAACCAGCCGATCTACCGCCAACTGCGCGACAAAGTGGTGGCGATGATCCTCGAAGGCACGCTCGCCGAAGGTGATGCGTTGCCGTCGGTGCGCAGCGTGGCGGCGGAGCACACGCTCAATCCGCTGACCGTGCTCAAGGGTTACCAGCAGCTGGTGGACGAAGGCCTGGTCGAAAAGCGCCGCGGCCGCGGCATGTTCGTGACACCCGGAGCGCGCACGCATCTCATGCGTGACGAGCGCGAAAAATTCCTCGCGACCGAATGGCCACGCGTGCTCTCGACCATCGAGCGCCTCGGCCTCGACCCCGCCGCGCTTTTCAAGAAGTGACACCGGCCTTCGCCGGCAGCAGCGACGCGTCGATCTTGGCCTGCGGCTGCGCCACGACCGCCGGCGGCAGCAGCTTGTACATCACGGGTGTCACCAGCCGGCCGAGCAGCGTCGACGACACCAGCCCGCCAATGATCACGATCGCGAGCGGCGAATAGAGCCCCGAACCCTGCACCGCGAGCGGCAGCAGGCCGCCGATCGCGGTCGCCGACGTGAGCAGGATCGGCAGGAAGCGGATCTCGCCCGCCTGCGTGATCGCGTCATCGAGCGGCACGCCCTGTTCGCGCAGCTGGTTGGTGAAGTCCACCAGCAGGATCGAGTTCTTGATCTCGATGCCGATCAGCGCGACCAGGCCGATCGTCGCGGTGAACGACAGGTCGTAGCCAGTGAGGAACAGCGCGATGAAGCCGCCGGCCATGCCGAGCGGAATCACGCCGGCCACGATCAGCATCGAGCGGAAGCTGCCGAACTCCAGCACCAGCACCGCGAGTATGCCGAACACCGCGACGAGCACGGCCGTGCCGATGCCACCGAAGCTTTCCTGCTGCGCCTCGAGTTCACCGCCCGCGCGGATCGAATACCCCGGCGGCATCTCGATCTGGCGCAGGTTGCGCAGCACGTCCTGCGTGACCTCGGCGACGTTGCGGTCGGCCGTCGGATACGCGGTGAGCACGTACTCGCGCAGGCGATCGTGCCGACGGATTGCGCTCGGCGCCGCCGAGAACCCGGGATCCGTGAGCTGCCGCAGCGGCACGGGCTTGCCCGAGGTTGACGCCACTTCGATGAAATCGAGCGCCTGCAGCGTCTGCCGGCCCTGCATCGGCAATCGCAGCGTGATATCGAACTCGTCGCCGTCCGCTTCGCGGAACTTGCCCACGTTGAGTCCCGCCACCGCCGCGCGCACGGTGCGATCGGCCTCCACGGGCGCGACGCCGAACAGCGCGGCCTTGTCGGAGTCGATGCGCAAGTCCAGGTCCGTGCGCAACCGGCGAGCGGGATTGTCGACGTTGCGCGTCCCCGGCGTGGCCAGCATCTGCGCCTCGGCCTCGTTCGCCAGGCGTTGCAGCTGATCGAGGTCCGGACCGACGATCGCGATCTCGATCGGTGCGTTGATCGGCGGGCCGTTGCGGTAGCTCTCGACGATGATGCGCGCGCCCGGGTAATCGGCGAACGTGTGGCGCAGTTCCTCCAGCAGTGCGGGCGTTGCATGCGGATCGAACTTCTGCAGCTCGACGAAGACCTCACCGACGTTGGCCTTCTTCTCCTCAGGGAAGATGTTGTAGTAAATGCGCGGATTGCCGCGGCCCACGTTGGCGAAGACGTGCTTCACCTCATCGTGGCGCTGCAACTCGGCTTCGATGAAGCGCACGGCGCGGTCCGTGTCCGCCAGGCTCGCGCCGGTCGGGGTCTCGACGGCGATGCGGAACTGCGGAATGTCCGCGTTCGGGAACAGGCTGAACCCCAGCAGGGCCGTGAGCCCGAACGAAGCGACCACGAAGGCGAGCGCTGCCAGCAGCGTGCGCTTCGGTGAGGCCAGCGCAACGCGCAGCGCCGGGCCGTAGATGCCGTGGATCACGCGCATCAGGCCCTGCAGCGCCTTGTTGCCGCCGCTGCCATGGCCGCTCGCGCGCAGGATGCGGCTCGCCAGGAAGGGAATCACGGTGAGCGACACCAGCAGTGACGCCGCCACCGTGTAGAGCACCGACGCCGGCAGCGAGCGGATGAACTTGCCCGCGCCTTCCGGCAGGAAGAGCAGGGGGAGGAACGCGAACAGCAGCGTCGCGGTACAGCCGATCACCGCCATGGCGATCTGGTCCGTCGCCGCGATCGCCGCTTCGATGCGCGAGTAGCCCGCGCGCAGGTAGCGTTCGATGTTCTCGACGACCACGATCGAATCGTCCACCAGCAGGCCGAGCGCCAGCACGAATCCCGCGATCGACAACTGGTTGAGCGAGAAGCCGGTGAAATACAGCGCAGCGAGGCCGATCGACAGCGACAGCGGAATCGAGATCATGACCACGCTGGCTGCGCGCATGCCGAGCGGGATCAGGGTGAGCAGCACGAGCGCGATCGCGATCGCGAAGTCGAAACCCAGCCGGTCGAGCCGGTGCTTGACGTTGCGGGTCTGGTCGAAGCCGCGCTCCAGCTTCACGTTCGGCGGCAACGTCCCGGCAAAGGACGCAAGCGCGGCCTCGATGCCATCGCGCACGTCGAACACGTCGACGCGGTCCTTGGCGCTCGCAGTCACGAAAATCGCGCGGCTGCCGTTGTAGCGGCCGATGTACTGCTGCTCGCCGGTGTCCCACTCCACGTCCGCGATGTCACGCACGCGCACCATCTGGCCGCCGCGGCTCGTGACGACGGTGCCCGCGATTTCGTCGAGCGAGTCGTAGCTGCCCGATGTCCTGAGGTTGAACTTGCGCAGCCCGAGGTCGACCGATCCGCCGGGAATCGTGGCGTTCCCGCCGCGCACCGCCGCTTCGACCTGGCCGAGCGAGACGCCCGCGCGACCCATGCGCTCGAGGTCGATCGCGATGCGCACCTCCGGGTCGGGCAGTGCGAACACCTCGCTCCTGCGCACGCCCGGCAGCGTCTCGATCGTGTCACTGAGTGCGCGGCCGAGTCCGTCGAGCTCGCGGTAGGACGCATCGGCGCTCACCAGCGCGACCTGCATGATGTTGACGAGACCCGAGCCGGCGCGACGTACCTCCAGGCTGGGGATGTCGGGCGGCAGCTCCGCGCGCACGCGGTTCACTTCGCGCACGACCTCGTCGTACTTCTCGTCCGGATCCTGGTCCCATTCGAACTCGACCTGGATGATGCCGACGCCGTCGAGCGAGCGGCTGTCCATGCGCTTGATGTCGTCGAGTTCGCTGACGGCGTCCTCGATCGGGTCGACGATCAGGCGCTCGATGTCGGCCGGGTCCGCGCCGGGATAGGCCACGACGATGATCGGCACGGGCGCGTGGAACTCGGGATCCTCCGCGCGCGGAATGTTCTTGAGCGTGCTGTAACCCATGCCGAGCAGCAGCCCGAACAGCAGCAGCGTGAACTGCCAGCGGCGTACCGCGAATTCCCACAGGCGCATGGCGGTTCAGCCCGGGCCGTTCGCGCCGACGACGCGCACGGCGCGCCCGTCGGTCAGCCATGCCGCGCCGTCCGTGATCACGGCGTCGCCCGGGGCGAGGCCCCCGGTGACCACGACCTGGTCGCCGAGCAGCGGGCCGAGCGCCACCTGCCTGCGGCGCGCCACGTTCTTTTCGCGATCCAGCACGAACACCGTGGCCTGCCGGCCGTCTGCCTCGACCAGCGCGGTCACCGGCACGACGGTTGCCGTGGAGGCGACACCCGGCAACTGCGCGAGCGGCAGTGCGACCTTGGCGACCAGGCCGCGTGCGAACCGCGCGCCGTCGGGCTGCACTTCGATCTCGACTTCGAACGTGCCCGTCACGCGGTCGGCCGCCGCGCCGATGCGCGCAACCCTGCCCGGGAACTCTCGCCCCGGGAACGCATCGAACGTGACCTGCGCGGACGCGCCTGTCTCCATGCGCACGGCATCACGGTCGGCGAGGCCGACGCGCACCACCCAGCCCGAGCCGGTCGAGCCGAGCACCACCACGGGTTGCCCGGGCTGCACCAGCTCGCCCGCCTCGACCATGCGCTCGAACACGATGCCGTCCACCGGCGCCTCGATCCGCGCGAAGCTGGCGTTGAAGCGGGTGGCCTGGAAACTGGAGCGCGCCACGTTGTAAGCCGTGGTGAGGTCCTGCACCTGCTCCTCGGTGGCGACCTCGTCGATGCGCAGCTGCTTCGCGCGCTCGAGGTCGCGACGCGCCTTCTCGACGGCCTCGGCGGCCTGGGTGACGGACGCATCGATTTCGGCCCGCTTCAGGGCCGCGAGCAGCTGCCCCTTGCGCACTACGTCGCCCGAGTCGACGCCGACTGTGTCGACGACGCCGCCCACCTTGAAGGCGAGCCGGATCTCATCACGCGGCGCAAGCGTGCCGACGGCGCGGGTCTGCGCGGCCGCCTGGACGCTGGCCGCCGGTACGGCGCGCACTGCCGCCGGCTGCACTTCGCTGGCCGCTTCCTGCTTGGCGCCGCCGCTGCACGCGCTTGCCGCCAGCGCGAGCAGGGCCATCGAAATCGCAATCCGTACGGGCCTCATGGACGCTGCTCCCTGTCCAGGCGGCGTGCATCGCCGATGGAGTACTCGAGTTCCGCCAGCCGCGCGAGGTATTCGGCGCGCACACGGGTGACGTTGAGCTGCGCATCGGTCTGCGCGCGCCGGGCATCGATGAATTCGGCCTGGTTGATCTGGCCGAGGTCGCGCTTGCGGCTGGTGATCGTGAAGGCGCCGTTGGCGGCTTCGGCGCGCTTCGCGGCAGTGTCGAGCGAAGCCTCGGCCACGGCGAAATTCTCGAGCGCCTGCTGCACTTCGAGCCGCACCCGCTGGCCGGCCAGTTCGCGGTTGGCACGGACCGCGTCCGTGAACGCGCGCGCCTCGCGCAGCGCGGCCTGGTCGGCGCCGCCGCGGAACAGGTTGAACCGCAGCACGAGCGATGCCAGCACATAGCGATCTTCGTCGGCGAAGCCGTACTCGGTGCCCTGGATCCCGGCTTCTGCACCGAGGGCCAGCGTCGGCTTGAACGCTGCGCGCGCGAGTGCCTGCTGCGCTTCGCCCGCGGCGATCGCAGCGTCGAGGCTCTGCAGTTCAGCGCGCTTCTGCGTTGCCACGTCCTGCAGTTGCCGTGTGTCGATCTGGCGCCCTGCGAGTACCGCCAGCAATCGAGCGCGGAAACGTTCGATGGTCGTGGCATCGAGCGCCGCATCCGGCAACGGCCGGTCGAGCGGGGCGTTGCGCAGCAGGTTCACGTAGCTTTGCGCGATGCGCGTGCGGCTCACCGTGGCCAGCCGTTCCTGCTCGATCTCCAGCACGTCGGCTTCGGCGCGGTAGACGAGGTCGCGCGTGACCTTGCCGTTGCGGTACAGGCTTTCATTGGCCTTGAGGTTCTCGCGCGTGGCGGCGAGCGTGGCATCCAGGACGACCACGGCCTGCTGCGCGGCGATCCAGCGGTAGTAAGCCTGCTTCATGTCGCGGACGACCTGCGAGCGCAGGGCTGTCAGGTCCGCCTCCGCGCGCTCGGCATTCGCGCGCGATGCATCGACCGCAGGGCCGATGCGCGGCTCGTACAGCGGCTGTTCGAGCACGAGTTTCGTTTCCTGCTCTTCATCCCGCAGCAGCTCAAACGACTTGAGCAGGTCGCCCACCGGGAATTCGATCGTGCGTCCGCCGTCCGCCATGCTGTAGCGCGCAGCGAAATCGATCACGGGCAGGTAGCGCGCACGGGCCTGGTCGAGCGCGGCCAGCCGCTGCTGCACCGAGGCGCCCGCGGCACGCAGCTCCAGGTTGGCGGCAAGCGCCTCGTCGATCAGCTGCTGCAGCCCTGCTTCGACCGTCACGGGCGCATCTGCCGCGCGCGCGGGCAGCGCCAGCGGCACCCATGCCACGAACGCGAACGCGAGCCGCTGCCACGGCTTCATGGCTTGAGAGCCCGCAGCGCGAGGTCGAGCCCGTGCTCGATGAACGTCTCGACCGCCGTGCCGCTGCGCGCGATCTGCGCGCCCTTGCTGGAGGCGATCTGGATCATGCCGTGCGTGAACGCCCACAGGTTCAGCGCGGTGACGAACGGGTTGCCGAGGTCGTTGCGGATCGTGCCGTCGGCGACGCCAAGGTTCAGCGATTCGACGATCACTTCGTGCACGCGGAAGCCCGCGACTTCGCACGCTTCCTCGTTACCGGGCACGTCACCGGCGGCGTGGGCGCAGTCCGCGTGTGCCTGGTAGCGCGCGCATGCGTCGAAGTAGTGCGGCAGGTCGATCGAGAAGGCGAGGTAGGCGCGGCCGATCGCTTCCACCTGTGCGATACCCGTGGAGTGTCCGGCCCGTGCGGTGATGAAACGCTCCCGCAGCGCTTCGAGCGAGCGCTCGACCAGCGCGAGGTGCAGGTCGCTCTTGTCCTTGAAATAGACGTAGAGCAATGCACGGCTCAGGCGCGCCCGACGGGCCACCTGGTCCATGGTGATCGCGTCCCAGCCGGTCTCCGCGTACAGCGTTTCGGCGGCGTCGACGATCTCGGCGCGGCGGCGGTCCTTTTCTTCCTGGCGGCGTTCGATGAGGTAGGACATGGTTGGCATGGTGTCAGTGCATTGACACGATGTCAACGGCTGTACAGACGTACAACGCGTCCTCCGCCAGCAGCCCGTCAACCCATCAATAGCCGGCTTTCGGCCTGCTGGATGTCTTCCGGGCGGCCCCAGAGCACCAGCACGTCGCCCACCTTGAGCTGCGTGGCCGGATCGGGGTCGCGGCCGGTGATCCCATCCCGCCGGATGGCAGTCACGGTCACGGGCCCGCGCTCCAGGCCCAGGTCGCGGATCGTCCGGTCGATGGCCCGCGCCCCCGGTGGCAGTACCACCGTATACAGCTGCTGTTCATTGGCCCGGTCATCCTCGACGGAGGGCGCGCGCGGATCCCGGCGCTGGAAGACCGTCCGCAGGATGGCGTAACGCTCGTGCCGGATCTGCTCGGTGGTCTCGAGCACTTCAGCCGGCGGCACGCGCAGGAACAGCAGCACGTGCGACACCAGCGCGAGGCTGGTTTCGAAAATCCCCGGCACCACTTCGGTCGCGCCGGCGGCCTGCAGCGGCTCGAGCAGCTTGTCGTCCTCGGTCCGCACCAGCACCGGCACGTCGGCGCGCAACCGCCGCACCGCGCGCACGATGCGCACCGCGGTCTCCGGCTCGTCGAATGAAATCACCACCACCGTCGCGTGCTCCAGCCCCAGCGCGCGCAGCACTTCCGGATGCGTCGCATCGCCGTAAACGACAGGCTCGCCCGCCGTGCGCGCGTCGCGCACGCGAAACGGATCGAAGTCGAGCGCGATGTACTCGAAACCACGGCGGTAGAGCACGCGCGCGAGGTTCTGGCCGACGCGCCCGAACCCGCACACGATGACGTGCTCGCGCCGCGCGATGTCACGCGTGGCAACGGTCTCGTGCGTCAGGTCCGAAGGCTGCACGGGCGGGCGCCGCAGGATGCGGTCGGCGATGCGGCCGTTGTAACGGACCAGCAGCGGACCGAACAGCATGCTGAGCGCCACCGCGGTGAGCAGTACCTGCACGATGCCGTGGTCGACGGCATCACCGCGCAGCAGCAGCGTGAGCAGCGCGAAACCAAACTCGCCCCCCATGCTGACGGTGATCGCCGTGCGCAGCGCCTTGCGGCTGTTCGGCACGAAGCGCCGCACGATGGCGGCCACGACCGCCATCTTGATCAGGACGAGCAGCACGAGCAGCAGCAGCACGAGCGGCAACTGCGTGAGCAGCAGGCGCAGGTCGAGCAGCATGCCGACGGACACGAAGAACAGGCCGAGCAGGATGACCTGGAACGGCCTGATGACGGCTTCGGTCTGGTGCTTGAACTCGGTCTCGGCCAGCAGCATGCCGGCCAGGAACCCGCCGAGCGCCATCGAGAGCCCCATCTGGTCGGTCGCCCAGGCGGCGAGCAGCGACACGAACAGCACCGTCAGCGTGAACGTTTCGGTGCTGCGATGACGCGAGATCTCGCGGAACAATGGCCGCAGCAGCCAGCGGCCAACGACCAGTACGACGAGCAGCGCCAGCAGGCCGCGGCCCGCCATGCTCAGCAGCCACAGGGGGCCGGGCACGTCACCCGAGGAGCCGAGTGCCGTTGCCAGGGCCAGCAGCGGCGCGAAAGCGAGGTCCTGGAACAGCAGGATGCCGACCGCGAGCCTGGCGTGGGTACGCGTCAGTTCCATCTGGTCGCCAAGCTGGCGCAGGACGATCGCCGTCGAGGACATCGCCAGCGCGCCGCCGATGACGATCGCTGCGCCGGTCCCGATCCCGAAAGCGACTGCGATGCCGCCGAACGCGAGCCCGCACAGCAGCACCTGCAGGCCGCCGATGCCCAGCACCTCGGACTTCATCGCCACCATGCGGGCGAGCGAAAAATCGAGGCCCAGCGTGAAGACGAGGAAGACGACGCCGATCTCGGCCAGAACCTGCACCGACGTGACGCTCGGAACGAGGCCCAGTGCGTGCGGGCCGAGCGTCATGCCGACGACGAGGTACCCCAGGATGGGAGGCAGGTGGAAGCGGCGGACGAGGCTCAGCACGAGCAGCGAGCCCGCGAGCAGGATCAGGATCTGGCCGAGAATGTCGTGCGCCATCGAGCCTCACGCCGCCGGTGCGCCGATGCTAGCATTCCGGCGAGATATGCCTGAGGCCATCGATTACGCAGCAAAGCTCGATGCGGCCCGGGGGCACCTCGCGCTCGCAGGGGACTGCCGCGCCGCGGACCTGGCTGCATTCGATGCCGTGCTCGCCGCATGGAGTGCGGCGGGCGCGCGCAGTCTCGACCTGACCAACGCCGGCGCGTTCGATATCGGACCGGCCTGGCTGCTGCAGCGAGCCATTGCGGATGCGGCGGCAACGCCCGAGATCCGCGGCACCTTGCCCGCGCACTTCGCCTATCTGGCAGAACTGCTCGAGGGTGCCAGTGCCCGCACGCCCGACCGGTCGCCGTCTCCCGCGAAGCCGCCCGCGCTGGTGCAGCTCGGCCGGGGCATCGAGGAACGCCTGCACAGCTGGTACGAGGCGCTGACGTACGGCGGGCAGGTCCTGAGCACGGCCGGTACTGCGTGGCGGTCGCTCAAGCGGCTGCGCATCGCGTCGATCGTGCGGCACGCCTACGAGACCGGTTATCAGGCGGTGCCGGTGGTCGCGGTGATCGCGTTCCTGATCAGCG
>Ga0224500_10001785_pt1 | contig 12280 bp, 8 predicted proteins | sample SF_Oct11_sed_USG_FD_168126 | JGI IMG/M metagenome (GOLD analysis project Ga0224500, IMG submission 168126) | Sediment microbial communities from San Francisco Bay, California, United States - SF_Oct11_sed_USGS_4_1 | ecosystem: Environmental > Aquatic > Marine > Sediment | place: USA: California... | reverse complement strand
GAACGGCGCGAATCCTCGTGCGACCCCATCCGGCCCCAAATAGACGAAGTCGGGGGAGTCGAGATACCCCGCGAGGTACGCCTCGAGATCGCGCGCGCGGATCGCCTCGAGGTTGGCTTCGAAGGCCCGGCGGGCTTCCCGGACCTCGCGCTCCTTGAGACTGTCGGCCGCGGGTGCCATGCAGGCGAACAAACAGACAGAAAAGAGGGGCAGCAGGGGCAGAGACAAGGGACGGTGCAGGGTTCGGAGGGGGCCAACGCGCGTCGGCCCCCAACCAAAGCTCTTCTCTGCCCCTCTGCCCCTCTGCATCGGTGCCGTCGCCCCTCTGCCCCTCTCCATCATGCCCCCTACCGCCGTTCCGGTCCATACATCCACGGCTTGGCGTCCCACCCATCGAGCACCTCGATTTGGGCGGTACTTGCCGGCCGCTCCTGCTGCAGCCGCGCGGCGACCGCCTCTGCCTCGCGCATCACCCGCAGGACGTTGAGGCCGATGACGCGCTTCACGTCGCCATCACTCCAGCCACGCCGGATCAGCTCCGCAATGAGTGCCGGGAACATCGAGACGTCTTCGAGTCCGCGGGGGGCCGAGCTGATACCGTCGAAATCACTCCCGAGTCCGACGTGGTCCACCCCGGCGACGTCGCGCAGGTGCTCGATGTGATCGGCCACGACACCGAGGTCCGGGAGCGGCATTGGCGGCTGGCTGCGTTGCCACACCTGCACGGCTTCCATGGCCGCCGCGGTATCACCAGTCGACGTCAAGACCGCACGCGCCACACTGTCGCGCGCTTCGCCATACTCGTAGCTCGGCAGATAGATGAAATCCGGTACGAAGGTCACCATGATCACGCCGCCGTTCTCACCTACCGCTTGGGCGACGTCGTCCGGAACGTTCCGCGGATGCGGCGCGAAGTGCCGTGACGAAGAGTGCGAATAGATGACCGGCGCCTCCGTCACGCGCAGCGCGTCCCACATGGTGGAATCCGAGACGTGCGAGAGGTCCACGAGCATCCCGAGCCGGTTCATCTCCCGCACCACCTCTTCGCCAAACGGCGACAGACCGCCGTGCCGCGGGGCGTCCGTCGACGCATCGGCCCAGTCGGTGGTCGCGGAATGCGTGAGCGTCATGTACCGCACGCCGTCCCGGTAGAACGCCCGCAGCAAGCCCAGGGAGTTCTCGATCATGTAGCCGCCCTCGAGACCGAGGAGCGACCCGATCTTGCCGGCCCGATGGATGCGGAGGATGTCGTCGGCCGTGCCCGCCATCTCGAAGACGTCGGGATAGCGCGCCACCATCCGATGGACGATGTCCCCTTCCTCCATGCCCATCCGCCCCGCGCCGCGATGCTCCAACTCTGGCGGCGTGTACGTGGACCAGAACTGCGCGCCGACGAGTCCCGCCCGCAGCCGCGGAATGTCGGTCATCATGTCGGTCGGTTGCGCGATGTCCACGGAATCGAAGCTCAGCCAGCGCGCCCGCATCTCCCACGGCAGATCGTTGTGCCCGTCGATCAGCGGGACCTCGCGCATGAGGGCCTTGGCGCGTTCGAGGGCGGCGTCCGGCTGAGCGCTGACGGTCGCGGCGGTCAGGAAGGTCAGGGCGGTCAAGGCGGTCAAGGCGGTCAAGGCGGTCCACACGGTGGTCGATAGACGGGCAACGTTGTTCATGAACGATCCTGGGGTGAGGGCTCCTCGGAGAATCCGGCGCACGACAGCACCGGGAGCCGAGGGTACTTCGGGAAATCCGTATCGCGCGCAGACAACTGGCACATCAGGAATGTCGCGCCGCGTGTGCTGGCCACGACCCGATGATGCCGGCAGCGGGTGCACAGACCCGCTGGCGGTCTCTCAAACGTGCGGTCGCGCCCCTCCCGTGGCAAGATTAGATTCGTCTCCCATGACGGTGTTTCAGTGTGCGCGTTGCGGGGGAACCGACCCGCGCTTGGCCGGACCACCGATGCCCGGCCCGCTTGGCGCACAGGTCTTCGAACGCGCGTGCGCCGATTGCTGGCAGGCGTGGCTGCAACATCAGACGGCGCTGATCAACCACTACGGTCTCAACCTCCGGGATCCCCAAGCCCGGCAATTCCTGACCCAGCAGACCGAGGCATTCCTGTTTGCCCCGAAGCCGGAAGGCAGCTGACCCGACCGTCATCTCCCTTGAGGTGAACGGCGAGCCGACCCAGGTCGCGTTCGCGCCCCACAAGACCTTGCTCGAAGTCCTGCGTGAGGATCTTGGTCTCACGGGCACGAAGCACGGGTGTGAGCTCGGCGAGTGCGGGACATGCACCGTGCTCCTCGACGAGATACCCGTCCTCTCCTGCCTGGTCCTCGCCCAGGCCTGTGACGGCCGGCGCGTGCGCACCGTCGAGGGGATGGCAACCGGCGAGGGTCTCCACCCGCTCCAGGAGACGTTCGCCGACCTGGGCGCGGCCCAGTGCGGCTACTGCACGCCGGGCTTCCTGCTCACCGCCGAAGCACTGCTCGCCGCGATCCCCACCCCTTCCCGGGACCAGATCCGCGAAGCGCTCGCCGGGAATCTGTGTCGGTGCACGGGATATCTCAAAATTTACGAAGCCGTCGAGCTTGCCGCCGCGCGGATGCGGGGAGAGGACGCCCAGCCACGGCCGGAGACGATCCATGGGCGATAGACCCCGGGATCGCCGCTCCGACCATGACCGGCCCGCCGGCTCGCCGGCCCGCCGGCCCGGCGACCTGCGCGTCGTCGGTACCGCACACCGACGTATCGACGCGGTCGGAAAGGTCACCGGACGGACGCAGTACGCGGACGACCTCGCGCTTCCGCGCATGCTGCACGCCAAGCTCCTCCGGAGCCCGCACGCCCACGCCCGCATCGCCCAGGTCGATGTGAGCCGTGCGCTGGCGCTCGACGGCGTGCATGCCGTGCTCACCGGCGCGGACCTTCCGACCCCCTTCGGTATCCTTCCCGTCAGCCAGGATGAGCACGCGCTCTGTCCCGATCGGGTGCGCTTCGTGGGTGACCCGGTGGCGGCAGTGGCGGCGACCACGGAGGAGATCGCGGCGGCCGCGGTCGACCTGATTGCCGTGGAGTACGAGCCGTTGTCCGTGGTCGGTGATCCCGCCGAGGCCATCGCCGGCGACGCGCCCCTGATTCACGACTACGGCGACGCCGGGAACCTCCACAAGCTGGTGAACCTCGAATTCGGCGACGTCGAGGAGGGATTCGCGGCGGCACATCACGTGCGGGAGGATCTCTACTTCTACGGCGGGAATACGCACCTCGCGATGGAGCAGCACGCGTCGCTCGCCGAGTGGACGCCCGACGGACGGCTCACCCTGTGGTCGTCCACGCAGACCCCGCACTATGTCCACCGTGCGCTGGCCAGGGTCCTGGAGCTGCCGCCCGGACGGATCCGGGTGGTTGCCACGCCCAACGGCGGCGGCTTCGGCGGGAAGAGCGATCCCTTCAATCACGAAATCGTCGTCGCCAAGCTCGCGATGCTGACGGGACGACCGGTCAAGATCGCGCTCACGCGGGAAGAGGTGTTCTACTGCCACCGCGGGCGCCACCCCACGCTGATGTGGGTGAAGTCCGGCGTGGCCCGCGATGGGAAGCTGCTCGGCCTCCACTTCCGCACGCTGCTCGACGGCGGTGGCTACGGGTCGTACGGGGTGGCGAGCACGTACTACACGGGCGCGTTGCAGACCGTGACCTATCAGGTGGAGCGCTACAAGTTCGAGGGCGCCCGCGCGTTCACCAACAAGCCGCCCTGCGGCCCGAAACGCGGCCATGGCACGCCCCAACCGCGGTTTGCGCTCGAAGTGCAGATGGACAAGATCGCGACCGATCTCGGGCTCGACCCCGCCGAGCTGCGGTTGCGCCACCTCGTCACCGCCGACACGATCACCGCCAACTGGCTCCGCGTCGGATCGATGGGGCTCGGCGCATGCATCGCGAAAGTGGTGGATGCGTCAGGCTGGCGGACGCGTCGCGGAACCCTGCCCTACGGCCGTGGCCTCGGCCTCGCCTGCTCGAGCTACATCAGTGGCGCGGGGCTACCGATCTACTGGAACGACATGCCCCACTCCGGCGTGCAACTCAAATGCGACCGCGGGGGCGGCGTTACCGTGTTCTGCGGCTCGACCGACATCGGCCAGGGCTCGGACGGCATCCTCGCGACCATCGTGAGCGAGGTGCTGGGGGTGCCACTCGGCGAGATCACGGTCGTCAGCGCCGACACGGATCTCACCCCGGTGGATCTGGGCAGCTATTCGAGCCGTGTCACGCTGATGAGCGGCAACGCGGCCATCCAGGCGGCCGAACGCGCCCGGGACATCATCTCCCAACACGCCGCCGAGAAGCTCCAGGTGCCCGCCGAACGTCTCGTGTTCGCCGAGGGACGCGTGTTCGACGCCGCGGACCCCGACGTCTGGCTTTCCTTCGCCGAAGCGGTACAAGGCGCGGAGGCACGGACGGGGACCGTCGGGACGGTCGGCTCCTACACGCCGCCGGCCTCGCCCGGGCGGTACCGTGGTGCGGGGGTCGGACCGTCACCGGCCTACTCGTATTCGGCCGCCGTGGTCGAGGTCGAGGTGGACCCCGACACCGGGATCATCCGGGTCCCCAAGGCCTGGGTCGCCCACGACATCGGTCAGTGCATCAATCCCGCGATGGTGATGGGCCAGGTCGAAGGCAGCGTGTACATGGGCCTCGGCGAGGCGCTGATGGAAGAGATGGTCTACCGCGAGAATCGCGGCCTCGTGCACAAGATTCCGAGCATGCTCGAGTACAAGAGCCCCACGACACTCGAGATGTGCGACGTGGAGACCCATCTCGTGGCCGACCCCGACCCGAACGGGCCGTTCGGCGCCAAGGAGGTCGGCCAGGGACCGTTGCTCCCCATTCCACCCGCGATTGCGAACGCCGTGTTCGACGCCGTGGGCGTGCGGGTGGACGAGGTGCCCATCAGCCCCGAGAAGGTGCTCCGAGCCCTCAAGGACAAGGCCCGGGGCGGCCCGGGGCGCACCGGCCCGACGGCCTTCCCCGACATCCCGTGGCCCGAGCCGATTCGCGTACCGACGCCATGGGAGGGGGGGGACGGGAAGGCCCTGAAGCACGACGCAGCGGGGCGGCGCGGCAGGGCGGCAGACCAATCCGCTGCCGCGCTGCCGCGCTCCGGCGCTGCCTCACACCCTGAGCGGCAGCACTAGATGCTCCGCCTTCCGAGTTTCACCTATCTCGCGCCAAAGACGCTCAAGCAGGCGCTGCAGTGGAAACACGATGCCGGCCCTGAGGGCATGTACGTGGCGGGGGGAACGGATCTCTATCCCAACATGAAGCGCCGGCACCAGGATCCGAAGGTCGTGATCTCACTCGCGGGCGTGAAGGCGCTGCGGCGGAAGCCGGCAGAACGGCGGAACGGCGGAACGGCGGACGCTGGCCTCGCTCTCGCTGCCGGAATGACTCTCACGGAGATCACGGAGCATCGGAAGCTGCGGAGGCGATACCCGGTGGTAACGCGGGGCGCGGAGTTGATCAGCACGCCGTTGCTGCGCAACATGGGCACCCTCGGTGGCAACCTGTGTCTCGACACGCGCTGCACGTACTACAACCAGTCGTACGAGTGGCGGAAGGCCATCGACTTCTGCATGAAGAAGGACGGTGCCATCTGCTGGGTGGCGCCGTCGAGCCCGCGCTGTTGGGCCGTACAGTCATCGGACCTCGCGCCCGTCATGGTGGCGCTCGATGCGCAACTCCACCTGGTGGGACGAGCCGCGGACCGCACGATCTCGGCTGCCGCGTTCTATCACAACGACGGCATCGCCTATCTGACCAAGCAGCCGGACGAGGTGCTTACGGAGATCCGCCTGCCGGCCCCGAATGGGTGGGACGCGACATATCACAAGCTGCGACGCCGGGGCACCTTCGACTTCCCCGTGCTCGGCGTGGCGATTTGGGTGCGGTGGGACGCGGCGCGGGTGGACGACGCCCGCATCGTCCTCGGAGGCGTCGCGAGCTGGCCGCAGGCTGTCCCCGAGGCGGCCGAGGCGGTGCGCGGCACGCAACTGGAGGACGCAGCCATCGAAGCCGCCGCCACGGCCGCCTTCAGACCTTCGAAGCCGATGGACAACACCGACTTCGCACTCGCCTGGCGCAAGGAGATGACGCGGGTCTACGTGCGCCGCGCACTCGAGGAACTGCGCGACCGCCACGCCACGCGACGGCCCTGACCGGTCACCCGGGGTATCATGACGAGCACTCACAGTCTCCGTGACCGTATCGTCGGCATCGACCTCACCGTCCCACTGTTGGACGGGACGACCGTGCCGTACCTCAACCTCGACAACGCCGCAAGCACCCCGTCCTTGCGTGGCGTCCTCGAGGCCGTCGAGCGGTTCCTGCCCTACTACTCGAGCGTGCACCGGGGAACGGGGTTCAAGTCGCGGCTGTCCACCGCGGCGTACGATCACGCACACGAGATCGTGGCGGCATTCGTCGGTGCGGATCCGTCCGCCAACACCGTGATCTTCGGGAAGAACACGACCGAAGCGGTCAACAAGTTGTCCTATCGGCTGCCACTGGGCCCCGACAGCGTCGTCATCACGACGGTCATGGAGCATCATTCCAACGATCTACCGTGGCGTCGTGCGGCGCAGGTCGTCCACGTGCGCGCCACGCCCGACGGTCGTCTCGATGAAGACGATTTCGACCGGCAGTTGGCCGCGTACGGCAACCGCGTCGCCCTCGTGACGGTCAGTGGGGCATCCAACGTCAGCGGGTACGTCCAGCCCATCCACCGCCTCGCCCGCAAGGCACACGCTGCGGGTGCGCGCATCCTCGCGGACGTGGCACAGATGGCGCCGCACCGCGCCGTGGATATGCGCCCACAAGATGACCCGGAGCACCTCGACTTCCTCGTCCTCTCGGCTCACAAGATGTACGCCCCGTTCGGGACCGGGGCGCTCGTGGGCCCGCGCGAGCTGTTCCTCGAGACGGCACCCGAGTATCAGGGGGGCGGGACCGTGGAGGCGGTGACCCTGGACGAGGTGCTCTGGGCGGACACGCCGGACCGCGAGGAAGCGGGGAGCCCCAACGTGATCGGCGCCGTGGCCCTGGCGACCGCGGCCAATGTCCTGATGGATGTGGGAATGGACACGATCGCGGATCACGAGAACGATCTGGTGGTCCACGCGCTCGAGCGACTGGCGCGTGTGCCGGGGCTCCGGATCTACGGCGAAGCGGACCCGCGGAAGGCCCGCGACAAGGTCGGCGTGATTCCGTTCAACCTGGAAACCGTGCCGCACGCGCTGGTCGCGTCGGTGCTCGGCTACGAGGGCGGTATCGGTGTGCGGCACGGCTGCTTCTGCGCGCACCCGTACGTCGTGCACCTGCTGGGCTTGAGCGCCAAGGAGACCGCCACGTGGCGTGCGCAGATGGCCCGCGGCGACAAGTCCGACATGCCCGGTCTCGTCCGCGCGAGCTTCGGCTGCTACAACACGGTGGACGATGTCGATCGACTGGCGGAGATGCTGGAACGGGTGGTCCGGCACGACTATCGCGGTACCTACCGCCAGCTCCCGTCCGGCGAGTTCGTCCCGGAGGGCCACGAGGAGGACTTCACGGCGCATTTCGCGCTGGGGGCCCGCCATGCGGCGGAGGGGCCGTACCACTCACGGCCCTGCGGCATCTGACTCCCGCGACCGGTGTCTCTCCCGGGACGACCGATCCCACGGACCTCGAGTGGCTGGACCGCGTGGGCCAACCCTCCTGGCGACACGCAGTCGCCTTGGTGGGCTCCTTTGGTGGCGCGTTCGCCCTGGGTGCAGCACTGGCCGCGTTGTCCCACCCCGGCTCCGGCGTCGCGCGTGGCGCTGCGGGCTTCGCCCTGCTCTTGGTGCTGATGCTGGGCTATCAACTGTGGGTGGCCCATGTCGTGGCGGTGGTCGTACGTGGACTGTTCGCGAACCTCCGACGCGCACTGGTGCGGGCGTTGTTCACGAGACGGCGCGAGGAGGTCGTTGCCGAGGCCACCGCCCTGCTGGAGCGCCTGCGCGATCCCGGCGTGCGCGACGACATGGTGCGCCGGATCCGGACAAGGACGCGCGTCTTCCGCATCGTTGGCGCCGCCGTCGGCGTCCCCCTGGGACTCGGGTTCGGGATCATCGGCAGCTCCCGCCTGGGCTTCGTCACCACGTTCGCGCTGTACGTGGCTGCCGCCATCTGGTACGGCGTCATCCTGGCCCGGCTCGGTTGGCTAGGCTACCTCCCCCTGCCGGAAGATCTGGAGACCTAGACCCATGACTGATCTCTCGCGCCGCGATTTCCTCCGCGCCTCTGCCGGCGGGGGCCTGGCCGCCGCCGTCCCCGCACTGCCTCGCCGGACCGGCCGAGCCGCGGAACGGCGGGCCGAGGATATCGAGCTGCAGGAAGTCACCGTTGCCGATCTCCAGGCCCATATGCAGGCCGGTCGGACGACCGCGGCGGCACTCTGTGCCGCCTACGTCCAGCGGATCGAAGCGATCGACCGCGCCGGGCCCACACTCCGGTCGGTGATCGAGATCAATCCCGAGGCGATCACGATCGCCGAGCAACTGGATGCCGAACGGAAGCGTGGAAGCGCGCGGGGACCGCTCCACGGCATCCCGGTGCTGATCAAGGACAACATCGCGACCCACGACCGCATGAGCACCACAGCGGGCTCACTTGCCCTCGACGGCGTGATCGCGCCGCGTGATTCGTTCCTCGTGCGTCGCCTGCGGGCGGCCGGTGCCGTCATCCTCGGGAAGACCAACCTCTCCGAGTGGGCCAACTTCCGCTCGACCCAGTCATCGTCGGGCTGGAGCGGGCGGGGAGGACAGTGCAAGAACCCGTACGCACTCGACCGGAGCCCGTGCGGCTCCAGTTCCGGAACGGGTGCCGCCATCGCCGCGAGCCTCGCGACCGTCGGGATCGGCACCGAGACCGACGGTTCCATCGTCTGTCCGTCCAATGCGAACGCACTCGTTGGATTGAAACCCACTGTCGGTCTCGTGAGCCGCAGCGGGATCATCCCCATCTCGCACACCCAGGACACCGCGGGACCGATGTGCCGCACGGTGACCGACGCGGCGATTCTGCTTTCCGCCATCGCTGGAAGTGATCCGGAGGACGGCGCGACGGAACGGCGGAACGGCGGAACGGCGGTCGCCGTGGACTACACGACCTTCCTCGACCCGAATGGGCTGCGTGGGGCGCGGATCGGGGTCGCCCGGAAGCAGTTCTGGGGATACAGCCCGGAGACCGACCGACTGTGCGAGGCGGCCCTCCAAGCGTTGCGCGACGCCGGCGCGATCATCATCGACCCCGCGGATATCCCGCATGCGGGTGAGTACGATGGCGCGGAGTGGCAGGTGTTGCTCTATGAGTTCAAGGCCGACCTCAATGCGTACCTGCGTGACTGGGCGCCATCGGCGCCGGCGAAGACACTCGCCGACCTCATCGCGTTCAACGAGCGGGAGCGCGCACGGGAGATGCCCTACTTTGGGCAGGAGATCTTCGAGCTGGCCGAGGCCAAGGGACCGCTCACGGAGCAGGAGTACGTCGAGGCACTGGCGACCTGCGGGCGGCTGTCGCGCCCCGAGGGGATTGATCAGGTGATGGACGAGCACCGACTCGACGCGATCGTGGCCCCGACCGGAAGCCCACCCTGGCCAATCGATCTCGTGAACGGAGACCACTTCATCGGGTCGAGCTCCACCCCGGGCGCCGTGTCGGGCTACCCGCAGCTGTCGGTTCCGGTGGGATACAGCTTCGGGCTCCCCGTCGGTCTGACCTTTCTCGGTCGCCCGTGGAGCGAGGGAGCGCTGCTCAAGCTCGCATACGGATTGGAGCAACTGACCCAGCCACGGCAGCCACCGCGGTTCCTGCCGACGGCGGATCTATCCACGCCGTGAGGTTGCCACCCTCACGATGGTGATCATCGGGGTTGCTGTCGGGTACCTCAAGGAGGCGGAGGAAGACAGGGGGTAGGGGATGGGTGGCGGATCAGACGGCAAGACGGCAAGACGGCGAGCGGTGCCTAGGTGGGAGGGGGCGGTTGGTCCGTCGCCCGTTCCCTGCCACCCGCTCGCCGTCTGGCCGTCTTGCCGTCTCGCCCGGATCCTCTCCGCCGCCGCCCTGCTCCTGCTCGCCCTGGGGGTCATACACCCCCGAGCCGCGTCAGCCCAGGTCTTTCGCGACCTCCGCGGTACCGTCCGCTCCGTGACCGACAGCACCCCGCTCGCCGGTGTCCGCGTGACGGTCGTCGGCGAGCGGATCCCCGCCGTCTCGGCACCATCGACCGTCACGGCCGCGGACGGCTCGTTCACGTTGCTCCGCATCCCCGTCACCGGCGTCCGGCTCTCGCTGTTCCGCACCAGGGTTGCCCCCGATACTGTGGCGGTGCCGGACAGCGTGGTGACCCTCACCGTCTACGTCTTGGTGGTGCCGGTGGAGCTGCCACCCGTCGTGATCACGGCCATGGAGCGCCCCATCGCCCGCGAGCGATTCGAAGCCGAGGCACAGCCAAGCACCGTGTCGCTGACCGCGGCAGACATCCAGCGCGTACCCGCGATCCTCGAGGCCGACGTCGTCCGGATGGTGCAGTATCTGCCCGGCTCGGTCGCCAAGAACGACTACTCGATCGGGTACAACGTCCGGGGGGGAGAATCCGATCAGAACCTGATCCAGCTCGACGGCATTCCCATCTTCAATCCCTCGCACCTCGCGGGCCTGTTCTCGACGTTCGACGCCAACGCCGTGTCCCGCACGGACTTCTACTCGGGCGGGTTTCCGTCCGAGTACTCCGGCCGGCTCTCCAGCGTACTCGACATCGGTCTCCGGACCGGGAACCCTGAGCGAATCGGCGTGAATGGCGAGGTATCGTTGCTGTCGAGCAAGCTGTTGGTCGAGGGCCCCGCGGGGCGTGCAACCTGGCTGGTGAGTGGGCGGCGCACCTACGTCGATGCCCTCGTGAGCCTCCTCTCCAAGGAGGTGCTGCCCTATTACTTCACCGACCTCGTCGGGAAGGTGACGCTGCCCTACGGGCGCCGTGGATCCGTGGGGGTGACGGGATACTGGGGACGTGACGTCCTGGATCTGGAGATCGTGAAAGCCGCGCCCAATCGGGACGCTCAGCGCCTGGCGTTCGACTGGGGCAACGGGCTCTTCGGCATATCCTGGCAGCAACCGCTGGGTGCCACCGCCTTGCTCGAGTCCCGCGCGGGGGTGAGCACGTTCTCCACCGCACTGGGCCTGCGACCATCGTTGGTCGAGTTCACGAACGACGCCCGGCTCTACACCGCGCAGACCGTCTTCTCACCCGCGCCCGGTGCGCGGCACGACGTGCGACTCGGTGGCGCGGTGGAGTCGTACGCCATGAACTATGGGATCGGGAGCCTGGCGCTGGAGACAAACCTCTTTGAGGCGCACTACGCGCCCACGGTCTGGTCGGCGTTTGCCGAGGACCAGTGGCGCGCAGCGCGCTGGCTGCTGCTGCGTCCGGGCGCGCGGCTCGACTACGTGACGGGCACCGGCGCCACGGTCGTATCACCGCGCGTGTCCTTCAAGACGTTTCTCAGCTCCAACGATGCAATCCAGGGCTCCGTGGGCCGGTATCACCAGGCGATTCACTCGATCCGCGATCAGGAGATCCCCGTCACGATCTTCGAGTTCTGGATCGGCGCCGATCAATACGTGCCGGTGGGACGGGCCGACCATTTCGTGCTCGGCTATGAACGCTGGTTCGGCCGCAACATCCAGCTCACCGTCGAAGCGTATCGGAAGCAGTTCGCGAATCTGGTCACACCCAACCCTGCCCAAGATCTTCGGGTCGTCGGAGACGAGTTCATCCCCGCGGATGGGGACGCCTGGGGTGGTGACATCCTGCTGCGCAAGCACGCGGGGGCACTGCGCGGTTGGATCGCGTACGGCTACACGCGGACCGTCCGTCGGGCCCAGGGCATGGAGTTTCCGCCGGCGCACGACCGGCGACACACGCTCAACGTGATCGCCTTCGCTCCCGGACCGTTGGGCAGCGATCTCGGCGTCCGGTTCGGCGTGGGCTCCCCGCTCCCGTACACCGGCTGGATCGGCGAGTGGGAACACCCGCTCTATGACGCCATCAATCACCGGTTCGGCGAGTCCGATCGGGAACCCATCAGCTCGACGATCAACGGTCAGCGCTACCCGACCTACACGCGGCTCGACGTGAGCTTCCGGTGGCAGTTCGAGAAGTGGGGCGGTCAATGGGAGCCGTACGTGCAGGTGGCAAACATGT
>Ga0224500_10001783_pt1 | contig 12283 bp, 10 predicted proteins | sample SF_Oct11_sed_USG_FD_168126 | JGI IMG/M metagenome (GOLD analysis project Ga0224500, IMG submission 168126) | Sediment microbial communities from San Francisco Bay, California, United States - SF_Oct11_sed_USGS_4_1 | ecosystem: Environmental > Aquatic > Marine > Sediment | place: USA: California... | reverse complement strand
GCGCTGATCGAGAATGTCGACGAGCGCGGGCCATGTCGCATTTCCGAACGCGAACGTCTCGAGGTACTCGCGGAGACCGTCACGAAATGCTTCGGCGCCGATCAGAGTTTCCAGCTGCCGCATCATGATCGGCGCCTTGTCGTAAATGATCGCGCCATACATCTGGCCGGCCTCATTCAGGTTCGGCAGGTACTGGCGTATCGGGTTCGCGCCGGCCGTTCGGTCGACGGAGTAAGCCTGCGGGTAATGGCTGACCAGGAAGTTGAGGTCGTGGTTGACCTCGGGGAACGAGGGATTGACGATCTTCGCGGCCATGAAGTTCGCAAACACCTCCTTCGTCCAGACGTCGTTGAACCACGCCATCGTGACCAGGTTGCCGAACCACATGTGCGCAGTTTCGTGCGCGATGAGCCCGGCGCGCCCGAGCAGGCGCGTTTGCGAAGGTGCCTCGTCGAGCAAGAGACTCGACGCCCGGTACTGGATCGCGCCGACGTGCTCCATACCGCCGTACTGGAAGTCTGGAATCAGCACGAAGCCGAACTTCGCGAACGGGTACGCCTGGCCGGTGTAGTCCTCCAGCCAGTCGATCGCGGCCGCATGCAGGCTGAAAATCTCGTCCAGGTTGCGCGCGACTTTCGCGGCATCGGTTTCCCGGTGCAACATCGTCATGTGCCGGCCGCCGATCTCGCGGGATACGCGCTCGAAACGGCCGGCTACGAACGAGAACAGGTAGGAGCTGACGAGATCGGACCGCTGGAAACGAAACTCGGTCTCCTCGGCGCCATAGTGCACCCGGTCTTCAGGCGCACTGCTTATGGCGGTCCAGCCCGGCGGCACGCGGAGCGTCAGCGCATAGGTCGCTTTCAGATCCGGCTGGTCGAAAAGCGGGAACGCCGTGCGCGCGCGGTCGGGTACGAAGAGCGTGTACAGATAGTCCGGGTAGCGGTTCAGTGAACTGTTGCCGGCGGTGAATTCGATCGCAATCACGTTCTCGCCGACGACAAACGAATGCGCGGGCATGACGATGTGCTCGTCGAGGAGGTCGTATGCCGTCGCATCGTCGTTGACGGCGACTGCGTGAATGTTTTCCGCGCGCTCGCGAAAGTCAATCTGCACGGGCGAGGTGTTGTCGCCGAGCGTGAATCGAATCTCCGCGTGACCGGCGATGCTTGCGTTCACGTTGCCGGGTATCTCGAAGGCGAGCGTGTAATGCACACCGGAAATGGTATCGGCCCGATGCTCTGCGAGCGTGAGCGACACGCCGGGCAGAACCGCGGGCCCGTCGCCCGGTGCCGGCCCGCCGCAGGCGGTGATAAATGCCAGCACAACGAACGCCGGCGGCAGATGCGATTTCATGTATACGTCTTGTCCGCGTACTTGGCCCTGACGCTAGCTGAACCCCGGCAATGAAGTCAAAGCGATCCGCCTGCGGTATGATGCCCGCGTCCACCAGGGGGAGCCAACAATGAGAATGAAATTGCTTCTGGCCGGCAGCCTATTGCTCACGATTGCCGCCGGCGTCACCGCCACTCATCCCTACCGCGCGCAACCGGGCTGGGGAGATATCGGCCGCGACTGGGGCTCGACGAGCGCCGTTTACACAACACCCGAGGGCAACGTCTGGGTTGCCGAGCGCTGCGGCGAGAACACCTGCGTCGGCCACGACGACCTGGACAACGTTTTCCTGTTCGACCCGGACGGTAATCAGCTGAAGAGCTTTGGGGCCGGGCTCATCGTCTGGCCGCACGGCATACACGTCGATTACAACGGCAACGTCTGGGTGACGGACGCCCGGGGCGACGACAAGGGCCGTGGCCACCAGGTACACAAGTTCAGCGCCGACGGCGAGCTGCTGATGAGCCTCGGCAAGGCCGGGGTGGCCGGCGACGGCTTCGACGAGTTCGACCAGCCCTCGGACGTGCTCGTCGCACCGGACGGCAGCATCTTCGTCGTAGACGGCCACGGCGCCGGCGGCAACAACCGGGTGATGAAGTTCGACGCGGACGGCAACTTCATGAAGACCTGGGGCACGACCGGCCGCGAGTACGGCGAATTCCGTGACCCGCACGCCCTGGCCATGGACTCGAAGGGCCGGCTCTTCGTCGGCGACCGCGGCAACAACCGCATCCAGATCTTCGACCAGGACGGCAATCACCTCGAGACCTGGAGCCAGTTCGGCCGGCCGAGCGGGCTCTTCATCGACGGCAATGACATGCTCTATGCCGCCGACTCCGAGTCGAACCTGACCTGGGGCATGAACCGCGGGTATCTCCGCGGCATCTACATCGGCAGTGCCGAGGACGGCTTCCTGATGTGGCACATCCCGGATCCGAACCAGGATCCCGACAACGCCGGCACCACGGCGGCCGAGGGCATCGCGGTCGACAAGGACGGCAATCTCTACGGCGCCGAGGTCGGGCCGAGGCAGATCGTCAAGTACACCCGGCGCCGGTGAGCCAGGGCAGCCGGCGATCCAGGTTGCTCTCAGCCGGGCGGTCGAGCGGGGCCGGCCGCCCGATTGCAAAAGATCACGATATGGACCAGCGTTTCAGAGGGTGGAACGGTCGCTGGCTCGCCTGCCTGCCCCTCCATTAGAATTCACGCGCAATCAGTGGCCTGCCTCACCCAGCTCGAACGCCACGACCCCCACACCGGAAATCGCCGTGACCGACCAAAGCGCGCCACGAGATCGACGCAAGCCTGCCCGCCCGAAGCGGGCAGGCTTGCGGTAAGACTACCCAGACGGAACAATGCCATGTCACAAATTGATAATGACGACGATATAGTCCTTGCCGACCTGCCCGACGACGAACTCGTCGAGCAGATGTTCGACGATCTGTACGACGGTCTCGCCGAGGAAATCGCCGAAGGCACGAACATCCTGCTCGCCCGCGGCTGGGAGCCGACGAGAGTGCTGGATGAAGCCCTCGTCGGCGGCATGAACATCGTGGGCGTGGACTTCCGCGACGGCATCCTGTTCGTGCCGGAAGTGCTGCTCGCAGCGAATGCAATGAAAGCCGGCATGGCAATCCTGCGGCCGCTGCTCGCCGAGACCGGTGCAAAGCCGGTCGGCAAGATGGTGATCGGCACGGTCAAGGGCGACATCCACGACATCGGCAAGAACCTCGTCGGCATGATGATGGAAGGCGCCGGCTTCGAGGTCATCGATCTCGGCATCAATACCGACGCCGACGCCTACATTGCCGCACTGCTGAAAGAGAAGCCGGACATACTCGGCATGTCGGCGCTCCTGACGACGACGATGCCGTATATGAAGGTCGTCATCGACAACCTTAAGGAAAAGGGCATCCGCGACGATTACATCGTGCTGGTTGGCGGCGCCCCGCTGAACGAGGAGTTCGGCAAGGCAGTCGGTGCCGACGCCTATTGCCGTGACGCTGCCACTGCTGTCGAAGTCGCCAAGGAAATGGTACGCCTGCGACGCGCCTCGTAGCAGCGCCGATGGCCGGCAACGCGCTCATCATCGCCTGCGGTGCACTCGCCAGGGAGCTGGTCGAGATTCGGAAACGAAATGGCTGGGAGCACCTGAAAATCCAGTGCCTGCCGGCGAACCTGCATCACAGCCCGGCAAAGATCCCGGCAGCCGTCGACGAGATGATCGCCAGGTTCAGGGACGAGGTCGAACACATCTACGTCGCTTACGGCGATTGCGGAACCAGCGGGGAACTCGACCGTGTACTCGAGAAACATGGCGTGGAGAGGATCCCCGGGGAACATTGCTTCGAATTCTTTCCCGGGAAATCGGTTTTCGATGCGCTGGCCGAGGAGGAACTCGGTACCTTCTACCTGACCGATTTCCTCGTGCGTCAATTCGAGCACATGGTCGTAAAGAGCCTGGGAATGGACAGGCACCCTGAACTGAAGGACCTGTATTTCGGCAACTACAAGCGACTCGTATATCTCATTCAGAACGAATCGGCGGCGTTATCGGACAAGGCCCGAGCACACGCCGAGTATCTAGGGCTCGAGTACGAGGAACGTCACACCGGGTTTGAACCGGTTGAGGCGGTATTGAAGGAACAGGTTGTGCAATGGCGAAACTGATCAGCATCTACTGGCGTGACATCCCGGCCCAGGTCGTCGGCCGAGAGGGTCGCAACAACGTCAAGAAGGAGCTTCCGCCGCGTTTTGCGAAAGCGATCGACCGCGCCGCGATGCGTGCAGGCCGCGGCTCGAGCGACGCCTATCTCGCGGACTGGCGGCGCGAAACGGAAATTGTCACGGGCGATCTCGAGCTGCTGGTGGCGGAGCGCGCGGCAGAACTCGAGAGCCGTTTCGATGACGAGACCCTGGAAGCCGTCGTCAAGGCAGGCGGAATAATAAAGGGGTCAGACCCCTTTTCCGGCGAGATGGGCAGCGACAACTAATAATTTGGGAGGAAAAGGGCTCTGACCCCTTCAAGGAAATGACAGTTACCGTATTGAGCTCCGCAAAGAAAGAAGTCGTCATCGGCTTCGATCGCCCGTTCGTCGTGATCGGCGAGCGCATCAACCCGACCGGGCGCAAGCTGCTCGCGGAGGAAATGAAAGCCGGCGACTACAGCCGCGTGCAGTCGGATGCACTGGCGCAGGTGGCGGCTGGCGCGCAGGTCCTCGACGTCAATGCCGGGATACCGCTCGCCGACGAGCCCGCAATACTCGCCGAATGTATCAAGCTGCTGCAGTCGATCACTGACGTACCGCTCTGCATCGACTCGTCGATCGTGGAGGCGCTCGAAGCGGGGCTCGCCGTCTACCAGGGCAAGGCGCTGCTCAATTCCGTGACCGGCGAGGAAGAGCGGCTCGAGCGCGTGCTGCCTGTCGTCAGGAAATACGGTTGCGCGGTCGTTGCCATTTCCAACGATGACACCGGCATTTCCGAAGACCCGAACGTGCGCTTCGAGGTCGCGAAGAAGATTGTCCACCGTGCCATGGATCATGGAATCCCGGCGAGCGATGTCGTCGTCGACCCGCTCGTGATGCCTATTGGTGCGATCAATTCCGCCGGCCGGCAGGTCATGGACATCGTCAAGCGCCTGCGCGAGGAGCTGAAGGTCAACACGACCTGCGGCGCATCAAACCTGAGCTTCGGTCTGCCGAACCGCAACGGCCTCAACGCCGCATTCATCCCGATGGCAATCGCCGCCGGCATGACCTCTGCGATCACGAACCCGCTGCACACGGAACTGATGCAGGCCGTGCGCGGTGCCAATGTGGTCATGGGTAACGACCCCGAGTGTTCGGCCTGGATCCGCAGCTATCGCGATCCCGGTTCGGCCGAACCGGCCGCAGGCGGCCGGCGCGGCGGGCGTCGCAGACGAGAGCGCGGTTAGCCTGTGGCTTCCGGCAACGATCCGCTCGTTGTCTTCTCACCTTCCGGGAAGCGTGGTCGTTTCCCGGTTGGCACTCCCGTATTGCAGGCCGCGCGCAGCCTCGGCGTCGACATCGACTCTGTGTGCGGCGGTCGCGCAATTTGCGGGCGCTGCCAGGTCAACGTGGCCGAGGGCGAGATGGCCAAGCACGGCATCGTGTCCCGCGCCTCCAACTTGTCACCGACGGGCGAGGCCGAGGCGAAGCATCGCCAGCGCCGCGGCCTTGCGGCCGACCGGCGCCTGAGCTGCCAGGCCACGGTCTGCGGCGACGTCGCCATCGACGTGCCGGAATCGAGCCAGGTACATCGCCAGGTCGTGCGCAAACCGCACGAGGATCACGACATCAAGATCGACCCGGTGACGCACCCCTATTTTGTGGTCGTCGACAAGCCGGACATGCACGAGCCGACCGGCGACCTGGAAAGACTGAAGGCCGCCATTACGCGCGACTGGGGATTGAGCGACCTCGCGGTGGCACCGCCGGTGCTCAGGCAATTGCAGACGGCACTTCGCGGCGACGACTGGCAGGTCACCGTCGCGCTCAGAGAGGGGCGCGAGATCATCGCCATCTGGCCGGGCTTTCGCGACAGGCTTTACGGCATTGCCATCGACGTCGGCTCGACGACCATCGCTGCGCATCTCTGCAACCTTGCGAATGGCAAGGTGCTTGCGAGCGCAGGACGCATGAACCCGCAGATCCGCTTTGGCGAGGACCTCATGAGCCGGGTGTCCTACATCATGATGAACCCGGGCGGCGAGAACGAGCTGACGACCGCGGTGCGCAGCGCAATTGACGAGCTGGTGGCCGAGGTGGCCGCGTCCGCCGGACTCGATACGGAGGAAATCGTCGAGCTGACGATCGTCGGCAACCCGATCATGCATCACCTCGTGCTCGGCCTGAATCCTGTCGAACTCGGCCAGGCGCCTTTCGCACTCACGACCGACCGCTCCGTCAGCGTGCCGGCCCGCGATCTCGGGATCCGCATCAACGAGGGCGGTTACGCCTATGCCCTCCCCTGCATCGCCGGCCACGTCGGTGCGGATGCCGCGGGGGTGCTGCTCGCCGAGGCGCCGTTCGACCACGACGAGATCACGCTGATCGTCGACGTCGGCACGAACGCAGAGATACTCCTTGGCAACCGCGAGCGCGTGCTCGCCGCCTCGAGTCCGACCGGGCCCGCTTTCGAGGGCGCGCAGATCACCGCCGGCCAGCGCGCGGCACCCGGGGCGATCGAGCGCGTGCGCATCGATCCCGCAACGCTCGAGCCGCGCTATCGCGTCATCGGCTGCGAGGCATGGTCGGACGAGCCGGGATTCGAGGAAGGCCTGCCGTCCAGCGGTGTCACCGGCATCTGCGGCTCCGGCATCATCGAGGTGATCGCGGAAATGTATCTCGCCGGCATCATCCGCCATGACGGCACGATCGACGGTAGTGCGGCGTCACGCACGCCCAGGGTCGTATCCGACGGCCGCACGTTCGCCTACCGGCTGACCGACGGCGAGCCCGGCGTGACCATCGGCCAGAATGATGTACGCGCAATCCAGCTCGCGAAGGCAGCGCTGTATGCCGGTGCGCGCCTGCTCATGGAAAAGCTCGGCATCGACCGCGTCGACCGTATTCGCCTCGCGGGCGCATTCGGTGCACACATCGACGTCAAGTACGCGATGGTGCTCGGCATGATCCCGGATTGCGCGCTCGACGCCGTCTCCTCCGCCGGCAACGCGGCGGGCACAGGCGCGCGCATCGCGCTGCTCGACTATTCCTCGCGTGCGCTCGTCGAAAAGCAGACGCGCAAGGTCGAGAAGATCGAGACGGCGGTGGAACCACGGTTCCAGCATCACTTCGTCGGCGCGATGGCAATACCGCACGATAGCGACCCGTTTCCCGAACTCCGGCAGGCTGTCGACCTGCCAGCTCGCATCGCTCAGGGCGAGGCGGCCGGCAGGAGAAGGCGGCGGCGATGACACGAAAAGGGCACAGGGAGCGGCGCAAGGCCGGCGCGATCCGGCAGTTACCGTGGCAGCAGGTGCGAAATCCCTATGCGCCCGTCGAAGTTCTGAGTGCGGACCAGGTTGAGGCGATCGTCGGCGCGGCGCTCACGATCCTCGAGACGACAGGCTTTCGTTTCCTCAGGGAGGAGAGCAGGAAACTGGTCGAATCGGCCGGCGCGGAGCCGGCCAACGGTCGTGGCATGACGCGACTCGGTCGCGACCTTGTGATGGCGAAACTCGCCCTCGCGCCGACGCAGTTCGCGCTGCGCGCCCGCAATCGTGCGCGCGATCTCGTCATCGGCGGAAACCACATCGTGTTCGCCGCGGTCGGCGGCCCTGCATTCGTCAGCGACCTCGACAAGGGCCGGCGACCGGGCAACTACGCCGAGATGTGCGATTACTTCCGGCTGATTCAAAGCCTGAACATCATCCACCAGGAATGCGGCGGCTGCTTCGAACCGATGGACCTGCCGCCCGAATCCCGTCACCTGGACCTGTACCTCGCGCAGCACACGCTCCTGGACAAGAGCGCGCAGGCCTATCCACTGGGGCGCGAGCGAACCGCTGACTGCCTGGAGATGACGGCGATCTCCTTCGGCATTTCCAGGGAGGCACTTACGGAAAACCCGGCGGTCGTCGGCATCATCAACACGAACTCGCCCATGCAGATCGACATCCCTATGGCCGAAGCGGTACATGAACTGGCCGGCGCGAACCAGGTATGTTGCATTACGCCGTTCACGCTCGCGGGCTCGATGAGCCCGGCGACACTCGCAGGGACCCTGGCACAGCAGACGGCCGAAGTGCTGGCGGTCGTGACGCTCGCCCAGCTCGTCCGGGAAGGTGCACCGGTAATTTACGGCGCGTTCGCGTCGAACGTAGACATGCAGAGCGGCGCCCCGGCACTCGGCACCCCCGAGTACGCGAAGATGGCCATGGCAAGCGGACAGCTCGCGCGGCGGCTCGGGCTGCCCTTTCGCTCGAGCAGCACGACGACGGCGAACGTGGCGGACGCGCAGTCCGCCTACGAGAGCCAGATGTCGCTGTGGGGTGCGGTCATGGGACACGCGAATCTTGTCGTCCACGCAGCCGGCTGGCTCGAGGGCGGCCTGACGGCGTCTCTCGAAAAGCTCGTCATCGATGCCGAGATGCTGCAGATGATGGCAGAAACGCTGAAGCCGATCGTCGTCAGCGACGAGGAGCTCGCGCTCGACACGATCGCCGAAGTGCCGCCCGGCGGACACCACTTCGGAACCGCGCATACGCTGGCGCGGTACGAGTCCGCGTTTTACACACCGATAGTTTCGAACCGGCAGAATTTTGAATCTTGGCAGGAGCAAGGCAGCGTGGACACGCTGACCCGCGCGAACGGCCTCTGGAAACAACTGCTGGCAGATTATGAGAAACCGCCGATCGATCCCGCGACGGAAGAAGCGTTGACGGACTACGTCGAACGCCGCAAGGCCGAGATCGCCGGCAGGCAATGACTGGATATTGATAATGCGACCGACACTCAGCGTCCTTAGCGACGAACAAATCCGGAAGATCCTCGACGAAACAAAGCGGCTGATGGCCGAAGTCGGCATGGAGATCCGTGGCCCGGGGATGAAGCAGCGCCTCATCGATCACGGACTGAAGACCGACGCGAGCGGCAAGCGCATCCTGTTTCCGGCAGATGTCGTCGACAAGGCAATTGCGGACGCCCCATCCTCGTTCACGCTGCACGACCGCGATGGCAATCCATACACGGAGATTGGCGGCAACAACGTGCACTACGTGCCGGGCTCGAGCGGCCTGAAGATCCAGGACCACCGCACGGGCGAGACGCGGCTTGCGGACTCCACCGATTTCATCGAGTACGCGCGGCTCTGTGACGGGCTCCCGCACATCGCCTACCTGGCGACGGCGTTTTCGACGAACAAGGACATCGAATCGCAGGTGTCGGACGCCTGGCGGCTTTACATGACGCTGACGACGTCGAAGAAGCCGGTGGTGACGGGCGCATTCAGTGAGCACGGCGTGCCGCGCATGGCCGACATGCTGCAAATGTTCCGCAAGGACAGGAAGGATCTCATCGCGAAACCGATGTCGATATTCACGATTACGGCGACCGGCAATTTTCGCTACGGCGAGGATTCCTGCCAGAACATGCTCGACTGCGCCGAGGCCGGCATTCCGATCGAGATCGTGCCGGTGACGCTCATGGGCCTTATCGCGCCGGTGACGCTCGTCGGCGCGCTCGTCTTCCATTGTGTGGACGTGCTGACCGGCATCACGATGGCGCAGATTGTGCGCCCCGGCACGCCAGTGCTGTTCGGCGGCGCGCCGGCGACGTTTCACATGAAGGCGGCAAGCTCGCCGATGGCGGCGATCGAGGCGCAGCACCTGAACGTCGCCTACGTGCAGATAGCGAAATCACTCAAGCTGCCGACGCAGGCCTACATGGCTTTGTCTGATGGCAAATTCCTCGATGCGCAGGCGGGTGGCGAGACGTTCTCGAGCGCGTTGCTCGCCGCGATCGCCGGCGTCAACTCGGTATCCGGGCCTGGCATGCTGGACTTCGTGCTGACCTTCAGCCTGCCGAAGCTCGTGTTCGATAACGAGGTGTGCGGCCAGTCGCTGCACTTCGTGCGCGACCTCGTGGTGCTGGACGACTTGCCGACCAGCAAGCTGGTATCTGACCTGATGCGGGACGATCACCTGATCACGAGTCCGCACACGCTCGAATACTGGCCGAAGGAGCTCTACCTCACGGACCCGGTGATCGACCGTGAAAACCGCGAGACCTGGCAGAAGGCCGGCAGCCGGACGCTGGAGCAGCGCGCGACGGACGAAGTGGAGCGCCGTCTCGCCGCCTACCAGCCGATCGAGACGGATCCGGCAATCGACAAGGCGATGCGCGAAACCGTCATTGCCGGCTTCGAGAGCCAGGAGAAATTGCCGGTTTTGCCGCCACCGCCGGAGGTTCAGGCTGCGAAGGCGCCGGCGGGACGCCGCGCCCGCGCCGGGCGACGCCGGGCACGGTAAGCAACCTGCGGCCACGGCAACAGAACCGGTCCCGACACTCTCTGCGCCCATTGGCGCCAGGTCAGCTTTCTACAGCGCCTCGTTCGAAGGAAAACGTCGCTTTGCAGGAATAGTCCGCACCGGGAGAGGATGTTAACGGCCTAAACAGCACTCGATCCTGTGTTAGCACTCGTTCAAACGGAAGATATGGTTGGATTTGCGAGCCATGTATCCAGGACGACGAGGACGATGATCAGCGGTGCAAAAACCGAGTGGAGTGTGCGATTGCCCGACACGGCGAGTGCCGAGCAGATCGCGATCATCGGTATTCCCGACATGTTAGACCAGTGAAATACCGGCTCGCCTTCAATGAATGGAAGAACAAACGTGCCCACGACGGTGCCAATGACGACAAGACTCCAGAGTATCGGGGCCTGCTTGAAATAGTAATGCTCAAGATCCGTGTTTTCGGCGGGCCGAGGGAAGAGCAAGTGCGCTATCACGAAGAGCACAACGGATGGAAAAAGAAGCAATATGGCAGTCCAGAGATTGATAACAGCGATGTTTACCAGGTCCCAGGCCTCCCACCATTGTTGCAGAAGCGCAAAGAAGATACCTACCTGAAAGAGGACATGAATCCAGTAGAATTTAACTGACTCACGCACTCGCAACAGGCTGGCTGCCCCGGTGAGCACCTCGCCAAGAGCCAGGCCAATTACGACCGAGATCAAGATCATCAGGAACTCGAATAACGGCATGCAATTGTCCGGTTTGAGTCGATGCGAGGCATGATACATCGCCTGCAAAATGATGACGGGCGTATCAAGCAGCTGTCAATGTTGAACCCTTCAACGCCAGCCATGGATTGAAAGCCACGCCTCAGGCAGTTTAGAACAGGCGGTCAGGGTCCGCTAACCCCTGCACTCAAGCGCTGCAGTCGCGGCGATCGTAATGCTCCAATCCGGAGACACACTTCACATCAGTAATCATCGGAACGAATCGCAAGGTGACTGACATTGCGCCGCTGCCATCTGCCCATTTGCGACCGCTTCAGGACGGCTCATTCCGAGCACCCTATTCGATACGATGTTCCTCCGCCGGCTGCTGCAGGCCGAGGTTCCGGTCGAGCAGTTCGTGGACGCGCTGCATCTGCCCCGCCCACGGCGCCACGCCGTCACGCACGTAGGCATCGTAGACATCGGCATTGTTCGAAAAATCATTCAGGAACGCCTGGTTCTTGCGCATGCCCGGCAAATCGCAGGTGACCCGGCTATAGATCTCCCCGAGCGATGTGTCGAAATACGCCTCCACCCGGATCAGGTCGGGGTACAGGTGTGTCAGGTCGTTGGCGACCTCGTTCTGGATCCGAATATAGGTGCCGACTGCCTCGTGGGCCTGTTTCAGCGCGCCAAGCGCGGCCCGAAGCTCGGTGTTGCGCAGGATGCCCATGCGACCGCTCGCCGTCAGTTCATCCACCGCCGAGAGTCCGGACACCGCGATATTGAAAAAGTGCATACTGCTGATCGTCTGGCATTCCAGATCCGACAGCGAATCACTGCCCGAACTTCCGAAGACCGCGTCAACCAGCTCGACGGCGACCTGCTGCCGCTCAATACGTCGCTTCAGCAGGCGGGCACTCAGCTTCTCCGCACTCATCATCTCCCCGTGCAGGCGATCCAGGTAGAGCAACTCGTCCCGGCGGTCCTGGCGGTACTGGCTCCAGTCATCGACCTGCAAGCCGATGAAGATGCCGACCACGACGACCAGCACCTCGATGAAGACAGTGAACCAGTTCTGCTCGCGGATCGCATCCGCCAGTCTTCGAAGAATCATTCGGGCAGTCTAGTTGGCCGGCCGGTCAACCTCCATACGCCCGGTGAATAAACGGGGTCGAACCATCATGTCGAAATAATG
>Ga0224500_10001782_pt1 | contig 12290 bp, 9 predicted proteins | sample SF_Oct11_sed_USG_FD_168126 | JGI IMG/M metagenome (GOLD analysis project Ga0224500, IMG submission 168126) | Sediment microbial communities from San Francisco Bay, California, United States - SF_Oct11_sed_USGS_4_1 | ecosystem: Environmental > Aquatic > Marine > Sediment | place: USA: California... | reverse complement strand
GAGACTCGCCAGCAGCTCGCCGACCTCGCGCAGGGCGGAAACATCCTGCGCCCCCATTGCCAAGGCGACCCGCTGCGTCGTGCCGAAGAGGTTCCCGAGCACTGGCATGGCATGGCCCGTTGGCCGTTCGAACAGGATCGCCGGCCCGCCGCCGCGCAAGGTCCGGTCGCAGATCTCGGTCATCTCGAGCCGCGGCGAGACCTCGACACCGATCCGGCGCAGGTCGCCCGCCCGCTCCAGCTGCCCGACGAAATCGCGAAGGTCGGCGTATTTCATACGTTTTCCCCACCCGAGCGACGGACGGTCAAGAAAATAGTGAGCGCTAACACGAAAGCCGGAGTTGGCATGTAACTTATTGATTTTTATTGGTGGAACGGTCGTGTCTGGCCTTCGGACACGCTTGATGAGCGGTTGCGGTCCCGGGATGTGGAGCTCCCATGCGGGTGTCCGGGTTGACCCGGAGCGGCCTGCCCATACAATTCGATTCAGCCATTCGGCCATCGCCCCTCGCGTGTGCGGCGCAACATAATGCCGCCTTTATGGGATCGCAGTGAAGGGGGCGTTGCGGGACTTCGGGTTCCGTCATTGAGCTTGCGGAACTGTGTGTTCCGCCCGAATCACGCCGTTTGCCGGCCGGGATGACCTGGCCCAGCGGCACAGAAAAGCGGCCGGAGAAGCGCGTGGAGCGATCCGGTCAACGTTCCAACCTGTGAATGGCGACCTGAGGTCGTAGGGCCACTGGCCGTTCCAGCATAAGGAGGTACGCATGTCACAAGCCACGGATTATGCGCTGCGACTTACACGGTCTCCAGGGTTCGCCTGGTTCGACTTCGTGCGCGACGTGCGCGATGGCGCCTTCGCCACAGCGCGGCTGGTGGTGACGCTGGCCGGTTGCACCGCCTTGCTCGCGGTTGCCGCGGTGGCCAGCAATGAAGAGGCACGCGGCCAGCTGGCCGAGTTCATGCCCAGGAACCTGCCCTTCGTGTCCGCTCCGGAAGCGGGCCCCGTCGAGCAGGCCGACGCATCGATTGCAGTGCCGCCAGCGCGTCCGACCATGGTCGATCCGCGTCAGAAGTACGTCGTGCAGTACCTGGCACGCCGATATCGGGTGGCCGACGAAGCGGTGCGGATGCTGGTCGCGAACGCCTTCGAGATCGGGCAGGAGAAGCAACTCGATCCCCTTCTGATCCTTTCGGTGATCGCGATCGAGTCCAGCCTGAACCCGTTCGCTGCCAGTCCGGTCGGCGCGCAGGGGCTGATGCAGGTGATGACGCGCGTGCACGCCGAGCGTTTCGTGGCCCACGGGGGCGACCTGGCGGCTCTCGATCCGATCGCCAACATGAAGGTCGGCTCGGACATCCTGCACGAGTTGATCAGCCGGGGCGGCTCGGTCGAGCGCGGGCTGCAGTTGTATGTCGGCGCCGGTAACGCAGCGGACGATGGCGGCTACGGGGCTCGCGTGCTCGGCGAACGCGCCCGCCTGCAGATGGCGTTCGCAGGTCGCGTCGACGCCGCCATCGCAGCCGCCCGCGCGGCCAGCGCGCCAGCGGAGCCCAAACCGGCGGTCGAGGCGAACCTCCAGACGGTTCGGGTCGCGCCGGTGTCGGACGCCCTCCCGATCGGTTCGGCAAGACGCAACCAGAACTCCTGATCCACCCGCCCCCCGCCTGATCAGCGCGGCAGGTAGTTCCGCATGCGCTCGACCGCTTCCTGGAGCCGGTCGAGCGAGGTTGCATACGAAATCCGGACGTGCCGCTCGGGCGCCGCGACGCCGAAGTCCCGGCCCGGTACCAGGCAGACACCCGTCGACCGCAGCAGGTTGCGCACGAACTCGAAGCTGTCGGAAGCAAAGCGGTTGACGTCCGCATAGACATAGAACGCGCCGTCGGGCTCGACGGGGACGATGAACCCAAGCTCCCGTAGCGCCGGCACGAGAAAGTCGCGGCGGCGCTTGAACTCGGCGCGTCGGTCTTCGTAGGTCGCCATGGCCTCGTCGGAGAAACAGGCCAGCGCCGCGTGCTGCGAAACTGTGGAGGGGCAGATGTACAGGTTCTGCGCCAGCTTCTCCAGCGTCGGCACGAGCCGCGGCGGAGCCACCATCCAGCCCAGGCGCCAGCCGGTCATTGCGAAATACTTGGAGAAGCTGTTGATGACGATGGCCTGGTCAGTCACCTGAAGCGCGGTGGACGGCGCGGCGTCGTACGACAGGCCCTGGTAGATCTCGTCGCTGATGACGAATCCGTCCCGACCCAGCACGGCCTCCACCAGCGCCGCAAGGACGTCGGGCTCGATCGAAGTCCCGGTCGGGTTCGACGGCGAGGCGACGAGCACGCCCCCAGTCTTCTCGTTCCAGTGGGCTTCCACCGTCGCTGCCGTGAGCTGGTAACGCTGTTGGGGTCCGCACGGAACGAGGCGGGCGCGGCCGCCGAAGGCCGTGGCGAAGTGCCGGTTGCACGGGTAGCTTGGGTCGGGCATCAGCAATTCCGCGTCATGCTCGAGCAGGGCGGCACAGGCCAGCAGCAGGGCGCCCGAGGCGCCCGCGGTCACGACGATGCGCGACGGATCGACGTCGCAGGCGAATCTGGTTGAGTACCACCCCGCGATGCGCTCCCGCAGCGCGTCCAGGCCCAACGCTCCGGTGTATTGCGTTGCGCCCCGTTCGATGCTCGCGATCGCCGCCCGACGCACGGGCTCTGGGGCCGTGAAGTCCGGTTCACCGATCGACAGGTGGATCACCGACTGCCCGGCGGAAGCCAGTTCAGCCGCCTCCTTGACGACCTCCATTACATAGAACGGCTCGATCAGTGCCGTGCGTGCCGCCGCGGTTGGCATGGGACCCGCCTTTCAAGGAGACACCATTTTAGTGATCCGGGAAGGGGGATAAGTCAGTGAATACTGACTATCTTGACCAAGACAAAAAAAGACCCGTCTGGCTGAGCGCACCTTTAAGTTGGCCTGGAGGGAGGGAGGAGAGAGCCGACCGAAAGATCCGTGCGCTCGAGCCGTGTGACGGGCCTTACGAACGGCTTGAATATACAGGGAGGCCAGAAAAAGTCAACAGTTTGTCTAGGTCAAATGGGGCGGAAGCTCTTTCTACCAGCGCTGGCGCTGGAATCGGGACGTGGCCGGGGGTGCGCGCGGATAATCACCCGCTCACACGTTCCCGAAACCCATGACGACCGACACCGACGACCTGCGCCGGGCCGCGCTCGAGTACCACGAGAAGCCGCAGCCCGGAAAAATCTCGATCGCGCCGACCAAGCAACTGGTCAACCAGCGCGATCTTGCCCTCGCCTATTCGCCTGGCGTGGCGGCGGCATGTGAGGCCATTCACAAGGATCCGGCGACCGCCGCGCGCTACACCGCGCGCAGCAACCTGGTCGGCGTGGTCACGAACGGAACCGCGGTGCTCGGGCTCGGGGCGATCGGTCCGCTTGCCGCCAAGCCGGTGATGGAAGGCAAGGCGGTGCTGTTCAAGAAGTTCGCCGGCATCGACGTGTTCGACATCGAGATCAACCAGCTCGACCCGGACCGGCTGATCGAAGTGATTGCGGCGCTCGAGCCGACCTTCGGCGGCATCAACCTGGAGGACATCAAGGCGCCGGAGTGCTTCTACGTGGAGCGCAAGCTGCGTGAGCGACTGAAGATCCCCGTCTTCCACGACGACCAGCACGGAACGGCGATCATCGTCGCCGCGGCAGTCCTCAACGGCCTCAAGGTGGTCGGCAAGGACCTCAAGCAAGTGAAGCTCGTGACCAGCGGCGCCGGCGCGGCCGCGCTGGCGTGCCTCCAGCTGCTGGTCGAACTGGGCCTGCCGCGCGAGCACGTATGGGTGACGGACATCGAGGGCGTCGTCTACCAGGGTCGCGCGGCACTGATGGACGAGGACAAGGCGCGCTTCGCTCAGGCCACGTCGGCGCGGACCCTTGGCGAGGTCATCCGCGACGCGGACATCTTCCTCGGCCTGTCCGCGGGCGGCGTGCTGAAACCCGAGATGGTGAAGACCATGGCTGCGCGCCCGCTGATCCTCGCGCTCGCCAACCCGACGCCGGAGATCATGCCGGAACAGGTCCAGGCGGTGCGGGACGATGCCGTCATCGCGACCGGGCGCACGGACTATCCGAACCAGGTGAACAACGTCCTGTGCTTCCCGTTCATCTTCCGCGGCGCCCTGGACGTCGGCGCGACGACGATCACGACCGAAATGGAGATCGCGGCGGTGCGCGCCATCGCCGGCCTGGCGCAGGAGGAACAGAGCGACGTCGTCGCGTCGGCCTATGGCATCACGAACCTCAGCTTCGGGCGCGAGTACCTGATCCCCAAGCCCTTCGATCCGCGGCTGATCACGCGCATCGCGCCGGCCGTCGCCGAGGCCGCGATGACCAGCGGGGTGGCGACTCGACCGATCGCCGACATGGGCGCATACCGCGACCAGCTGCAGCAGTTCGTCTACCACTCGGGCACGTTCATGAAACCGATCTTCGCGACGGCGAAGAACGCGGTCGCGTCCGGCGGCAAGTCACGCATCGTTTTCGCCGAGGGAGAAGAGGAACGCGTGCTGCGCGCCGTCCAGGTGGTGATCGACGAGAAGATCGCCACTCCCATCCTGATCGGCCGACCGCAGGTGGTCGCGGAGCGCCTCGAGCGCTTCGGCCTGCGCATGCGGCCCGGCACGGATGTCGAGGTGGTCAACCCCGAGTTCGACACGCGCTATCGCGACTACTGGGAGACGTACCACCGCCTGACCGCGCGCAAGGGTGTGAACGCGCAGTACGCGAAGATCGAGATGCGCCGCCGGCTCACGCTGATCGGCGCCATGATGATCCACAAGGGCGACGCCGACGGCATGATCTGCGGTACGTTCGGCGCCCACGGCCTGCACCTGCAGTACGTGGACCAGGTCATCGGTCGGCGGCCTGGAATCGACGTTTACGCGGCCATGAACGTGCTGATGCTGCCGGGCCGGCAACTGGCGCTGGTCGACACGCACGTCAACCTCGACCCGAGCACGGAGGAGGTCGCCGAGATCACGATCATGGCGGCCGAGCAGATGAAGCACCTCGGCATTTCGCCGAAGATCGCGCTGCTGTCGCACTCCAATTTCGGGTCGAGCGACTGCCCTTCTGCGCTCAAGATGCGCCGGGCGCTGGCGATCGTGCGCGAACGCGCGCCGGACCTCGAGATCGACGGCGAGATGCACGCCGACTCCGCGGTGGACGCGGGCATCCGCCAGTCGCTGATGCCGTATTCGACGCTCCGGGGCGACGCCAACCTGCTGGTGTGCCCGAACATCGAGTCGGCCAACATCTCGTACAACCTGCTGAAGACGACGGCGGGCAACAACATCGCGATCGGCCCCATCCTGCTCGGTGCGGCGAAGCCGGTGAACATCCTGACGCCTTCCGCCACCGTGCGCCGCATCGTCAACATGACTGCGCTGACGGTACTCGAGGCGAACTCGGTACGGCAGCCCGAACTGCTGTAGCGCCGTGCGCCGGCTGCAGGCACTGCTGCTTGTCGTCATCGCGCTGCTGGCGCCGATTGCGTGCTCGCGCGACGTTCCGGCAGGCGCATTTCCGGAGGTGCGCCTGCATGAGCTGCCGCCCGAGGCGCTTCGGACGCTAGCGCTGATCAAGCGGGGCGGCCCGTTCCCGTACGGCAAGGACGGCAGCGTGTTCGGCAATCGCGAGGGGCGGCTGCCTTCACGGCCGCGCGGTTACTACACCGAATACACTGTGCCGACGCCCCAGCTGCGTGACCGCGGCCCGCGCCGGATCGTGGCTGGCGGCGGCTCGGAGCGCAATCCGGCGACGAGCGGCGAGTACTTCTACACCGACGACCACTACAACACGTTCAGGCGGATTCGCGAATGACGATGCGAGACATCGATCGGCTGGAAGACCTGCCGAGTCAGTGCGTCCGATCCCTGCGCGGACTCGGCACGGACCAGTTGCGCGAATGGGCGCGCGCCGCAGACCAGCGTTTCGTGCTTGCCGACCTGTCCGGCTGCAAGGACAAGCTGTCGGCGATGCGCATGCTCGGGCACGCGTTCAACCTGCCGAGCTGGTACGGTGCGAACCTTGATGCGCTATACGACACGCTGACCGACGATGAGATCACCCCCGTCGGGCATGGCGTCGTCGTCGTGCTCGATCCGCTGCCGTACGCCGAGTTCTTCGGCGTCGAGGAGCGCGACGCACTCCTCGACGTGTTCCGCGACGTGGCGGAGCACTATGCGGAGCGCGGGGCGCCGTTTCGGGTGTTCTACCGCTAGCGCGGCATCATCGGCGGCAGCTCGCTCGGCGCTGCGCCGGGGACGTCGTCCTGCACTCCGCCCTGCGCGCGATCCGATCGATCAGCGGTAGTCCCCGACCGTGGCCTGCAGTGCCGCGAGGGCGGCCAGCCCTGCGGTCTCGGTGCGCAGCACGCGTGCGCCGAGCCGCGCCGGCCGATACCCGGCTCGTTCGGCGAGCGCGAGTTCCGAGTCCTCGAAACCACCCTCGGGGCCGACAGCCACCGTGAAGGACCCCGCGGCGGAGCGGGCAAGATCGGCAAGCGACCCTGGAGCGTCCGGCTGAAGCACGAAGCCGGCGACGTCCGCCCCGCCACAGCGTCTCAGCGCCGACTCGAGGTCGATGAACGCCTCGATCGGCGGCAGCCGGTTGCGTCCGCACTGGCAGCACGCTGCCACCACGATGTCCCGCAGGCGCTCGAGGCGCTTTGCGAGGCGCGCGCCATCGAGCCGTACCACGCTGCGCCGCGCCGGTGTCAGCGCGATGCGCACGGCGCCGAGCTCCACCGCTTTCTCGACCACCCAGTCGAGCTTGTCCGTCGCGATCCACGCCTGTATCAGCGTTGCTGCGATCGGAGACTCGCGCTCGACCGGATCGTGTGCAGTCAATTCGGCCTGCGTTCCCCGCGTCGAGAGGCGTCCGTGAAACTCGCCTCCACGCCCGTCGAACAGCACGACGCCGTCACCGTCGCGCAGCCGCAGGACGTGCAACGCGTGATGCGCAACGCTCTTCGGCAGATCGAGGACCTGCCCGGTCACCAGTTCGGTGTCGACGAAGAAGCGGGGATCGGCCAAGGAAAGTCGTGCTCCGTAAGAAGAAAGGGCCGGCGCGAGCCGGCCCTGCCGTTCTTGCCGCCTGTGCTGCCCCGGCCCGGGCCCTTCGGCCTCAGGCCGCGCGCAGCTGCTGCACGCGCGGAGAGTTGCCGGCCGCCGAACTCGGCGGCAGGGTCATCTCCTGCACGAACAGCGGCAGCGTGAACAGTGCCTGGTGCAGCCCGGCGTAGTAGTAGCGCAGGCCGTCGATGCGACGATCGATCATGCGCTGCGCGAGCGCATCGGCCGACAGCGAGCGCGGGTCGATCGAATCGCTCGCCACCGCGAGGCACCAGAGCGACCCGTACAGCGGGATGAACAGCGACATCGGTGCAACGTGCCGGAATACCTTGCCCAGGTTGGCGGCGTTCTTGCGCACCGTATCGGCCTGGTACACAGGTGAACCGAGGTGCAGCGTCAGCATTCCGCCCGGCTTCAGGATGCGCTGGCACATCCTGAAGAATTCCTCCGAATACAGATGAAACGCCGGCGTGTCGGGGTCGGTCAGGTCGAGCACGATCATGTCGAAGCGTTCCTGCGTCGCCTTGACGTACTCGAAGCCGTCGCCGATCCGCACCTCGAGGCGGGGATCGTCGAACACGCCCTTGTGGATCGAACCCAGCCACTTCTTCGAGATGTCGATGACGACCGGATCGAGCTCGGCCATCACGATGCGCTTCACGCCCGGATGCTTGAACAGTTCCTCCGACGAGCCGCCGTCACCGCCACCGATGACGAGGATCGATTCGGGGTTGGGGTGGGCCAGCGCGGCGGGGTGGGTCATGCACTCGTGATAGAAGAACTCGTCGCCTTCGGACGTCATCAGGCGCCCGTCGAGGCGAAAGAGCTTGCCGAACTGCGGCGTGTCGTAGACCTCCACGCGCTGGTACGGCGACTGGATCTCCTCGAGCTTCGCGCTGGCCGTGTAGCCGTAGCCCGAGTCGGCATTGAGCCAGTCGAAGATCAGTTCGCTCCTTGCCACGCCGCCGGCCGGCGCCGCGTCCGCGCTCTTCTCCGAGTTCGCGAGGTCGCCGCGGATGATGCGGTTCACCACCTGGCTGGTCGGCCGGAAGGCGACCATCAGGTCATCGAACAACTGCTCGGCCTTGCCGGTGTTGTCTTCGGTGAAATTGCAGACGTACACGTCGAGCGTGACGCCCCGCCGCTCCGGCCAGGTGTGGATCGCAAGGTGCGATTCCGCGAGCAGGATCGTCCCGGTGATGCCGCCGGGCTGACCATTCCATTGAGGAAAGACGTGCCACTTCTCGTCGACGATCGTCAGCTTCGCTTCGTTCGTCGCGTCCCGGCACAGCGTGGAAAGAGCCTCAAGATCCGTCAGCAAGGCTGCGCTGCAGCCGCATTCGAACAGATCGCCAGTCAGGTGAAGGCCTTGCATCTTCGTCCCCCAGCAGGTCCGCCCATATCGACCTGAATCGCGACTTGCGTCGCAACCCCACGATCCGGGACTCGCACGCTGTGGCGCGGCACGCGAGTCAATGCAGCTTGCGCTGCCCCTGCTGGCTTTGGCGGGAGATGCTGCCTAGCGGCTCGTTGCCTTCCTCGCGGCGTTGCTTCGGTGAGACCTGCCGTCGAGTCGGGCGCCCGTTGCGTCCTATGTTTTCCGGATCGAATTTTTCAGAGCAGGAGATAGTAGCTGAAAAAGTCCGCCATTTGAACTCTGACGGAGCTGATTGCACCTGCGGAAGCTGGAGCAAACCCTCGGGTTTTCTCTTCTTGCGACAGGCCGAACCGCATGGCCGGAACCCGGGACGGTGAGGACCATCACCGGACGCTTGGAAGCAATGGGCGGCCGAGCCCCCTTTGCTAAAATTTCTCCTTTCCCCTCGGGCGCGGCGGCTTGAGCGTTCCTTCAGGGCCGTTTCTCCCCAATCGTTCCTTGCCTCGGACTGGCTTCCCATGAACGACTCCCCCGCGCCGGGCGCGCTCTCGGACAAGAGCGCGGTGCAGATGGCCAACGCGATCCGCGCGCTGGCCATGGATGCTGTGCAGAAGGCGAACTCGGGGCATCCCGGCATGCCGATGGGGATGGCGGAAATCGCCGTCGCGCTGTGGGGGCGGCACCTCTCCCACAACCCCGCGAACCCGCAGTGGGCCAACCGGGATCGCTTCATCCTGTCCAACGGCCACGGCTCGATGCTGCAGTACGCGCTGCTGCATCTCACGGGCTACGACCTGCCGATGCAGGAACTGGTGAACTTCCGCCAGATGGGGAGCCGCACGCCGGGTCATCCCGAGCACGGCATCACACCTGGCGTCGAGACCACCACCGGACCGCTCGGACAGGGTCTCGCCAATGCGGTCGGCATGGCGCTGGCGGAGAAACTGCTGGCAGCCGAGTTCAACCGGCCCGGCTTCGACGTCGTCGATCACCGGACCTATGTGCTGCTCGGCGACGGTTGCATGATGGAAGGCATTTCGCATGAAGCCGCGTCGCTGGCCAGCACCTGGCAGCTCGACAAGCTCGTCGCGATCTACGACGACAATGGAATCTCGATCGACGGCGAGGTCGAGCACTGGTTCACCGACGACACCGCGCAGCGCTTCCGCGCGTACGGCTGGAACGTGGTGGGGCCGGTCGATGGCCACGACGTCAATGCCGTCGACAAGGCGATCGCGCAGAGCAAGGGCAGCGACAGGCCGACGCTGATCATCGCGAAGACGGTCATCGGCAAGGGTTCGCCGGGGCGCGCCGGCTCCGAGAAGGCGCACGGCGAAGCGCTCGGCGACGCCGAGATCGCGGCGACGCGCAAGGCGATCGACTGGCCACACGAGCCGTTCATGGTGCCGCGGGACGTCTACGCGGCGTGGGACGCCAGGCGCGCGGGCGCGGACCGCGAGGCCAAGTGGACGGGGTTGTTCAAGGCTTACTCCGAGCGCTATCCGCAGGAGGCGGGCGAGTTCGAGCGGCGCCTCGAGCGCACGCTGCCGGGCAGGTACGGCGAGGTGCTGGACGCCGCCGTCGTCGCTGCCGCCGGCAAGCGCGAAGCAGTCGCGACGCGCAAGGCCTCGCAGCTCGCGCTCGAAGCGCTGGCGCCGACGCTGCCGGAGATGCTTGGAGGCTCGGCGGACCTCACGGGCAGCAACCTGACCAAGTGGAGCAAGGCGACGGCGATGCGCCGCGACGGGCTCGGCGGCCGGCATGTCAACTACGGCGTGCGCGAGTTCGGCATGTGCGCGATCGCCAACGGCGTCGCGCTGCACGGCGGCTTCCTTCCGTTCGCCGGCACGTTCCTCGTCTTTTCCGACTACGCCCGCAACGCCCTGCGGATGGCCGCGCTGATGAAGCAGCGCGTCGTGTTCGTGTTCACGCACGACTCGATCGGCCTTGGCGAGGACGGACCCACGCACCAGGCCGTCGAGCATGTCTCCAGCCTGCGTCTGATCCCGAACATGGACGTCTGGCGCCCGGCCGACACGGCCGAGACGCTGGTTGCATGGGCCGCGGCGATCGAGCGCAACGGGGGGCCGACCTCGCTGGCGCTGTCGCGGCAGGCGGTTCCGTTCACCCCGCGCGACGTCGATGCCGGCGCGATCCGGCGCGGCGCCTACGTCATCAGCGAGGCGGCGGGCGGAGTGAAGAAGGCGCGTGCCGTGCTGATCGCCACCGGAACGGAGGTGACGCTGGCCGTCGAGGCGCAGAAAGCGCTCGCTGCGCAGGGCGTCGCCGTGCGGGTGGTGTCGATGCCGTCGACGACGGTGTTCGATCGGCAGGACGCCGCGTACAAGGCGAGCGTGCTGCCGGAGGGGCTGCCGCGCGTGGCCATCGAGGCTGGCGTGACCGATTTCTGGTGGAAGTACGTGCGTGCCAGCGGAGCGGTGCTCGGCGTCGACACGTTCGGCGAGTCGGCGCCGGCGCCTGCCGTCTACAAGCATTTCGGGCTGACCGTGGAAAATCTCGTCGCCACCGTCAGCGCTGTCATCGCCAAGGGAAAGAAATGACCATCAAGATCGCCATCAACGGTTACGGCCGCATCGGCCGCAACATCCTCCGCGCCCACTACGAGGGCGGCAAGAAGCACGATGTGCAGATCGTCGCCATCAACGACCTCGGCGACCCGAAGACCAACGCCCACCTGACGAAGTACGACACCGCGCATGGCCCGTTCCCCGGCACCGTGGTGGTCGACGGCGACGCCATGGTGGTCAACGGTGACCGCATCAAGGTCCTTGCCAACCGCAATCCGGCCGAGCTGCCGTGGGGACAGCTGGGCGTCGACGTCGTCCTCGAGTGCACCGGCTTCTTCACCACCAAGGAGAAGGCGTCGGCCCACCTGAAGGGCGGCGCCAGGAAGGTGATCATCTCGGCGCCGGGCGGCAAGGACGTCGACGCGACGATCGTCTACGGCGTGAACCAGGGCACGCTGAAGGCGTCGCACACGGTGATCTCCAACGCCTCGTGCACCACGAACTGCCTGGCCCCGCTGGTCAAGCCCCTGCACGACAAGATCGGCCTGGTCTCCGGACTGATGACGACCGTGCATGCCTACACCAACGACCAGGTGCTCACCGACGTCTACCACGAGGACCTGCGCCGCGCGCGGGCGGCGGCGCACAACATGATCCCGACCAAGACCGGCGCGGCAGCCGCGGTCGGACTAGTGCTGCCCGAACTCAACGGCAAGCTCGACGGCTATGCGATCCGGGTGCCGACCATCAACGTGTCGATCGTCGACCTGTCGTTCATCGCCGCGCGCGACACGACGGTCGATGAGGTCAACTCCATCATGAAGGCCGCAGCCGATGGCGAACTGAAGGGCGTGCTCGGCTACAACGCCGATCCGCTGGTATCGAGTGACTTCAACCATGATGCGCGCTCGTCCATCTTCGACTCGACGCTGACGAAAGTCTCGGGGCGGCTGGTGAAGGTGTCCTCCTGGTACGACAACGAGTGGGGCTTCAGCAACCGGATGCTGGACACCACGGTCGCCCTGATGAACGCCAAGTAGAGGCGCGCACGGCGTCCGCACGAAAAGCGCCCCGGCGGGGCGCTTTTTTCTTGCCGGACGAGTGTTGCACCGCACTGCGTTCGCCCTCTGGGCGCGGCGGTACACCGTTTGGCGGAGGAGTGCGTTGAGAGACGTGGGGGCACGTTACGCTCCCGCTTCCCGGCGCCCGAGGAGTCGCTCAAGGTGGTACTGCATCGCTTGCATGTCCTGCTGGTCGC
>Ga0224500_10001781_pt1 | contig 12293 bp, 9 predicted proteins | sample SF_Oct11_sed_USG_FD_168126 | JGI IMG/M metagenome (GOLD analysis project Ga0224500, IMG submission 168126) | Sediment microbial communities from San Francisco Bay, California, United States - SF_Oct11_sed_USGS_4_1 | ecosystem: Environmental > Aquatic > Marine > Sediment | place: USA: California... | reverse complement strand
GCGGCACACAGTTCGTGCCGCCCGCCGGGCGCATCGCGGTGTTCGACAACGACGGCACGCTCTGGAGCGAGCAGCCAGTCTACTTCCAGGCCGCCTTCGCCTTCGACACGGCTCGCGCCATGGCCGCGAAGGATCCCGCCCTTGCCGCCAACCCTGCATTGGCCGCCGCCGCCAAGGGCGACCTGAAGGCGCTGGCGGAAGTCATCGCGCTCACGCACGCGAACACGACGACGGACGAATTCGCCGCCCGCGTCCGCGAATGGACCCGGACCGCGCGGCACCCCACGCTGAAGCGGCCGTACACGGAACTCACGTTCCAACCCATGCGCGAGCTGCTCGACTACCTGGCGGCGAACGGGTTCTCGACCTGGATCGTGTCCGGCGGCGGCGTGGAGTTCATACGCACGTTCTCGCAGGAGATCTACGGTATCCCGCCCGAGCGCGTGATCGGCTCGTCGATCAAGGCGAAATACGCGGTGCGCGACGGCGTGCCCGTGATCGTGCGCCTGCCCGAAATCGATTTCGTCGACGACAAGGAGGGCAAGCCCGTCGGCATCCAGCGCCAGATCGGCCAGCGCCCGATCGCGGCGTTCGGCAATTCGGACGGCGACTTCCAGATGCTCGAGTGGACGACGGCAGGTGCGGGCCCGCGGCTGGCGATGATCGTGCATCACGACGACGCCGCGCGCGAATTCGCCTATGACCGCGGCAGCCACATCGGCAGGCTCGAGCGCGGTCTCGACGAGGCGGCGGCGCGCGGCTGGACGGTGATCAGCATGAAGGGCGACTGGAAGACCGTCTACACACCGCGGCAGTGAGCATTGCCCGTGACCGCCCGTATGGGGCGATAATGCCGCCGGCATGACCTCCGCAGCCAACCAATTCCATTGACCGCGATCCGTCGCTCGGTAACGCGCCGGATATCCACACGCATGGCCCCACGTTTCCTTGCCGTCCTGCTCACCCTGCTGGCTGCCGGGTGCTCGTCGCTCCCGCCGCGGCCCGAACTGCCGGCAGGAAATGCCGAGGCACCTGCGCAGGGCACCAGGCTCGACGAACTGATCGCCGGCGCCGAGGCCGCACACCCCGGGCAGTCCGGGTTCCGTCTCGTGCGTGAAGGGCCCGAAGCGTTCGCGATTCGCGCGCACACGGCGCTGCTGGCCGGCCGCACCCTCGACGTGCAGACCTACATCTGGCACGACGACGCAACCGGCGCCTTTCTCGCCTATCGCGCGCTCGAAGCCGCCGACCGCGGCGTGAAGGTGCGGTTGCTGGTCGACGACATGGATGCCCGCAGCAAGAACTACAAGTTCGCGGCGCTCGATGCGCACCCGAACATCGAAGTGCGCATGTTCAACCCGTTCGGTTCGCGCACCGGAGCCCTGCGGTTTGCCTTCGAAGCCATGGGCAGCTTCAGCCGCATCAACCGGCGTATGCACAACAAGACCTGGATCGCCGACAACCGCATCGCCATCGTCGGTGGCCGCAACCTGGGCAACGAGTACTTTGGCGCAAGTGACGAAGTGAACTTCGTCGACCTCGACTTCGCCATGGTAGGGCCCGTCGTGCGCGACGCTTCCGCGTCCTTCGATCGCTATTGGAATTCGCCGGCCTCCTATCCCATGGCGCTGCTGGCGCCCAAGGATGTCACGGCAGCAGCGCTCGATGCGCTGCGAGAGTCGGCCGCATCACGCATCGCGGGCGCGCAGAACCATCCATTTGCGGTCGAACTGCGCAACAGCGACGCGATCCAGCGGCTGGTGGCGGGTGATTGGCCCATGCACTGGACCGCCCGGTTTCGCTTCGTCTCCGACGACCCGGCGAAGGCGATGGGCAAGGGCGGCGGCCTCGCTGGGTCGCAGGTGCTGGCCGTGCTGGCGCCGGCGCTGCAGAACGCGACGAGCCACATCAGCGTGATTTCACCGTACTTCGTACCTGGCAAGGCCGGCACACGGAACCTCGTCGACAGGGCGGGCAGCGGGGTAGGCGTGCGTGTGCTCACCAACTCGCTGGCGGCGAATGACGTCGCGATGGTTTACGGCGGTTATTCCAAGTCGCGCCCGGCCCTGCTGGCCGGCGGCGTCAAGCTCTGGGAATTGAAACCCCTGCCTGGCTCGGGTTCGAAGAAGAGCATGTTCGGCTCCTCCGGCGCGAGCCTGCATACCAAGGCGCTCGCGTCCGATTCCACGAGCTTGTTCGTGGGCAGCTACAACCTGGATGCGCGTTCGACGTCGCTCAACTGCGAGCAGGGCGTGTTCGTCGAGGAGCCGGCGATCGCGACCCAGCTCGAGGCGATCTTCGACCAGGAGTCCGCGGCAGAACGCGCCTGGTCGGTCACGCTCGACAACGGCAGGCTGCGCTGGACCGACGGCACGCGCACGTACGACTCGTCACCCGAAGCGTCCGGCGGCCAGAAATTCCAGGCGTGGCTCGCCAAGGTGCTGCCGCTGGACTCGCAGCTCTAGAACGGGGCCCCGAGCACGAAGCGCACCGCCGAGAGATCGCCGGCGAACCGATAGCTGAGCCCGACGCGCGGCAGCGGAATCTTCCAGATCTTCCATACCGGGCGAGCGCCGAACACGATGCCCGTTTCGAGTTGCGTGCGCGGCACGTCGATGCCGGTGGCCGGCCCCGTCGGCGGATCCGCGTAAACGTCGACCGTGGCGAAGAGCCCATATTCGACCGGATGGTCGCCCAGCGCGAAGCCGGCCAGACGCCTTAACTCCAGGCTGTTGCGCAGTCGCACGAAGTCGTCGTCGGGCAGCGAGTCGCCGTGGTACGACACGCGCGAGTACGTGACGACCGCGGCATAGAGGCCTTCGAATTCGCCGGCGGGAAAGACGCGCTCGGCCCGGAGGCCGGCCCCGAAGAGGTCTGTCTCGACCTCCGATTCGCTGGCAGTGGACAGTCCCGCCTGCACGTACGGCAGCAGCCGCCAACGCCCGGCGACGGTGAACTCGAGCTCGATCCCGGGCACGAAACTCACCGAGTCGACCCTGCGCGGCAGGCCCGTCTCGATCACGTCGGCGGGACGGAAATCGAGAAAGCCGAGGGTGACGGGCAGCCGCAGGCGCAGTCCGGCCTGGTCCTCGCCCGGTTCGACGGCCGTCCAGCCGAAGGGCAGGCCGTACACCTGCAGCGTGCGGCCATTGAAATCGTACACGCCCGAGCCGAACTCGTGCGCGTAGGCGTAGCTGGTGAACCGCTGGTCCGCGCGGGTCGCGGCATCGGCGCCGCAAAGTGCCGGCGCGGCGATGGCTGCAAGTGCGAGCGTCGCGGCCAGGCCGGCTGTCAATCGGCGGCGGGTTGCGAAGCGCGGGGGCTTCGTACGCGAAGGGTTCATGTCCGGGTGCGGTGCGCTGCGTCGGCGGCAACATAGCATCGGCGGCGCCGGTCGATGGAAATATCGCACCCCATGCGCGACCATGGCGACCATGGACAGATCCACAGCGCCCCCGGAGTTCGATTACTCGCGCATCCCCGAAATGCCGGCATCGGTCTTCGTTGCGCCGCTCAGGAAGCCGGCGGGGCTGGGCGACGACTGGCTCGAGCCCGCCCAGCGCAAGTACACGGCCGGGGAACACCGCATCTGGGACGAGCTGTATGCGCGCCAGATCGACCTGATGCCGGGCCACGCGTGCCGCGAATTCATGACCGGCCTCGAGCGGCTCAACCTGGGTCGCGGCGGCGTGCCCGACTTCAACGTCATGAGCGAGGAACTGCGCAGCCTCACCGGCTGGAGCGTGGTGCCGGTGCCGATGCTGATCCCGGACCACGTCTTCTACTACCACCTCGCCAACCGCCGTTTTCCAGCCGGCAACTTCATCCGCTCGCGTGAGCAGTTCGAGTACATCCAGGAACCCGATGTCTTCCACGACGTGTTCGGGCACGTGCCGCTGCTGACTGACCCGGTTTTCGCGAGCTACATGGAAGCTTACGGCCGGGCGGGGTGGAAGGCGCTCAAGTACAACCGCCTCAAGGCGCTGAGCGCGCTCTACTGGTACACGGTCGAGTTCGGCCTGATCCTCGAAGACGACCAGCTGCGCATCTATGGGGCCGGAATTCTCTCCGGCCCGACGGAGACGGTCTTCGCGATCGAGGGACGATCGCCGAACCGCATCCACCTGAACGTCGACCGCGTCATGCGCACCGATTACACGATTTCCGACCTGCAGGCGACGTACTTCGTGATCGAATCGTTCCGCGAGTTGTTCCACATGACGGAACAACGCGGCTTCGAGCCGATCTACGAATCGCTCGCGCCCGCATTCCAGTACGCCAAAACGGCCGCGCTCGACACGGACCACATCTATCAGCGCGGCACACAGGAGTACGAGCTGCGCGGCGGGCGCGGCTCGGGCGCGCGACCGGTCTAGGGAAGCGCGCCGGCCCCTGGCGGCCGGTTACTTCAGCTTCTGTCCCGGCGTGAGATTCTCCGGAATCGGCGAGAGCTCCTTCAGTTCGTCGAGGCCCTTGCCGGCGACGCTGGCCCACTGCTGGAACAACATGCGGAAGTCGGCCCGGTTCGTCACGCTCGAAGACTGCTGCAGTGTCACCGTCGAACGTGTAATGCGGCGGTCGACGACCCGGCCGAGCAGGGCGTTGGTGCGCGAGTCACGCACCTCGAGCACCAGCGTGGCTTCGCCGGCCTCCGTGGTGTATGAGGTCACGCGGCCTCCTTCCATGGTGTCCGGCGCATTGATGTAGAGGTTGGCGATGCCCGGCGAGAGCCGCAGCACGTCAGGACCCGGAACCGTGACCACCTGGTAACCTGCCTTTTCGAGCGCTTTGGTCCAGACGTCCGCGAAGTTGGACGAGGCGGCCTCCTTGATCTTGGCGGCCTCGTTGTCGTTGATCTTGCGCGACACCGAGCGCGTGTTGTTAATGTTCTTCTGCCAGTCCTTGTGGAAGGCAACCTCGGTCCGGTCGAGGAGGATCTTCGTGTAGGGGCGGAAATCGGCGCCCGGCGCCACGAATACCAAGTCCATGCGCTTGCCCTTGACCTGCACCAGGCCGTCCCAGCTTTCTGCCGAGGCGGCAGTGTCCGCACGGACGACGCTGCCGAAAGCCAGCGCGACCGCAGCGACACCCAATGCAAACCAGCGAATCGGTTTCATGACAGCTCCTTTTTCTTTGAATCCAGCACGATATTAGCGCACGAACGTCCGCATGAATCGGTCCGGCCACCTGCTAAGTATCGAGCGCCTGCCCCGACGAGGAGCGCAGGCGGCCGATTGCAGCACCGTGCCCCCCTTCCAGGGTTGCCCGACATTTGCATCCGCCCGTGTATTCTGACATCGCGCCACCCGCCCTGGTTCCGGACCGCCGGCTCGCGGTCAGCGGACAACTCCGCCTGAGCGATCTGAATCGTGCCGAGCGCCTGGTGTCTGTGCGATCCCGGACGCCAGGCTCGGCGTGTTCGAATCCCAGACGCTGTACGAGCTGGCCTGCCTGCAGGCCGGGCTGCCTGGCGAAGCCTGGAAGTCGCTGGCGCCGATGTGGGGGATGGCGCAGGCTGGCAAGACGCTGATCCGGTTGCAGAGGTGGCCGAGGCGCTGCAGTTGCGCGACCGCCGCGTCGAGCGCTGGCAGTTAGATCCCGCTTTCTTGCGCGAAGCCGCGCTGATCTGCAGCCCGGTTGCCGTTACGTCGCGAACCCACGTATCGTCGGGTTCCGTTTCCAATGACATCGAGCGAGCGTGGCCGCGGCGGCAGACGTCATCGTGCTGGGTGCCGGCATGGCAGGGGCGTCGCTGGCCGCGACGCTCGCGCCGACGCGTCGCGTCGTGCTGCTGGAACTGGAAGAGCAGCCGGGGCTGCATGCGACGGGCCGGTCGGCAGCGATGTTCTTCGAATCGTACGGCAACGCGACGGTACGCGCGCTGACGCGGGCCAGCCGCGCATTCTTCGAGGCGCCACCGCCGGGATTTGCCGACGCGCCGCTGCTGAGCCCGCGCGCGGCGCTGTTCGTCGCCGATGCGTCCCGGCTGCCGGCACTCGACGCATTGCTCGAGACGCACGCGCAGACCACTTCGTTCGTCCAGCTCGATGCGGACGAGGCCATGCAACACTGCCCCATCCTGCGGCCTGACTGGATCGCGGGAGGCCTGCTCGACGAGTCCGGCCACGACATGGACGTGGCTGCCATCCACCTCGGCTACCTGCGGCTGGGCCGGCACTCCGGCATGCGGCTCGTGACCGGCGCGGGCGCAAGCACGATCGAACGTGTCGCGGGCGGGTGGCGTGTGCGCACGCAAGCTGGTGATTTCGTCGCGCCGGTCGTCGTCAATGCGACGGGCGCCTGGGCGGATCGCGTGGCGCAGGCAGCCGGCGTGCGCCCGATCGGTCTCGCGCCGTTGCGACGCACCGCCGTGCTGCTGCCGGCCCCGGCGGGGCACGACGTCACGCGCTGGCCGATGGTCATCGACGCCGAGGAAGAGTTCTACTTCAAGCCCGACGCGGGCAAGCTGCTGCTGTCACCTGCCAACGAAGACCTCATGGAGCCCTGCGACGCGATGCCCGACGACATCGATGTCGCGATCGCCGTGGATCGCTTCGAGCAAGCGACCACCATGCAGGTTACGCGCGTCGGGCACAGTTGGGCGGGCCTGCGCAGCTTCGTCGCCGATCGTTCACCCGTCGCGGGCTATGCGCCGGATGCCGCAGGGTTTTTCTGGCTGGCGGGGCAGGGCGGCTACGGCATCCAGATGGCGCCCGCGCTCGCGCGCGCGGCCGCGGCCCTGCTCGACGGCGCGGCGCTGCCAGACGATGTCGCGGTTCAGGGCGTGACGGCTGAGGCGCTTGCGCCGGGTCGCCTGCTCGAATCGCACTGATCGATCGTTCCGTCGGCCTCAGCCCGACAGGTGCAGCACCACCTCGCGTGTCTGGCCGCGGTCGCGATGCTCGAACAGGAAGATGCCCTGCCAGCGCCCGAGCGCGAGCTGGCCGTTCGTCACCGGGATCGACAACGAGGTGGCGGTGAGCGCGGCCTTGATGTGGCCGGGCATGTCGTCCGGCCCTTCCATGCCGTGCCGCACCCAGGCCATCCCGGGCTCGTCGCTGCGCGGCACGAGCCGGCGGAAGAATTCGTCGAGATCGGCGCGCACGTCGGGGTCCGCGTTTTCCTGGACCAGCAGCGAGCACGACGTATGACGCACGAACAGCGTCAGCAGGCCCTGCCCGCAGCCGCTCTCGCGCACGAAGCGTGCGACCTCCGCGGTGAACTCGTGCAGTCCGGCGCCGGGCGCGCGAATGCTGAGCGTGGTTTGCCGGTTCATCGTGCTACGGCTGGGGCGGGGAAGAGCAGGCCCAGCACGGACAGTGGTCGCGGCGTACCTTCAGTCATGGCGCTTTCCTTGGTCGCGTCTGGAGGATGATCGCCGCGCGCGCCGCTGCGGACCGTGCCGCTCGCGCAGGCGCTCGCCCAGTTCCGTCGCGGACTGCTCAGCCTCGAGCACGAGGTCGCGCATCGCCTCCGCTGCCTGCGTCCACGGTCGGCTGCGCAGGCTGACGATGCCGTACTGCAGGTGCATCCAGGGTGCCGTCGCCAGCAATCGCAGCGACCCCTGCTCGAGCTCGTTCGCGATGCACGGGAGGATGGTAGCCGTGACCATGTTCGATGACGCAATGATGCGCTTGAGGGGCTCGAGGCCATTGCACTCGATCGTAGGGAAAGGACGCGGCGTCCCCGAGCGTGTCGATCCTTCGTGGTGCGCGGCGAGCAACGGCTCGAGAATGCGCGGCGGGATTCGTGACGGGGTGGCGAATGGCCATTCCCCGACATCGGCGGCGCGCACTTCGCCCGCCTTGCGCGTGAGCGGGTGGCCGGCGCGCGCGACGAAATAGATCGGGTGCCGCACCGGCAACGTCACCACGTCGAGGTCGGGTTCCTGCGTGAGCAGGCTGGTCTCAGCGACGAAGAAATCGAGCGCGCGGCTGCGCAGGGAGTGCACCAGGTCGTCCCAGTTGCCGGCATGCAGCCGCACGGCCACGCGCGGGAACCGCTCGACGAATTTCGCCGCGGCGACGCCGAGGAAGGCGACCGTGGGATACGGTCCGCCGCCCACGTCGACACGGCCCGCGCTGAGTGCCGCGTGGCCCAGCGCCTGACTCTGCAGTTCATCGGCCATGCGCAGCAGGTCGCGCGCTCTTTCGATGTAGAGCCGGCCCATGTCCGTCGGGATGACGCCCGCACTCGAGCGCACGAACAGCGGGCTGCCAAACTCGCGCTCGACGGCCTGGATGCTGCGGGAGAGCGCCGGCTGGCTGATGTGCAGCGCTGCGGCCGCCCGCACGAAGCTCCCATGTTCGGCGAGCGCGATCACCTGCCGCAGTTGCTGAAGTTCCACAGCCATGCACCAAGGATATACGTTGGATGTCAAATATGCATTGGACACATGCTCCGGACTGCGCGAAGTTACGCCTTCCGCATTCCACGGCGGGTCGCGCGAGGGGGGGCTTTACCCGACGCGAACAGGGATTACCGACAGGCAGACTGGGTGGGAGGACAAATCAACATGCAAAGGAAATTCGCAGGGGTGTTCGGCGTCGTGCTGGTCGCGATGCTCGGCCTGCTGGGCGGCACCGCCCACGCGCAGGCGCAGAAGCCCAACATTCTCGTGATCTTCGGTGACGACGTCGGTTACTGGAACGTCAGCGCCTATAACCGCGGCATGATGGGATATCGCACGCCGAACATCGATCGCATCGCGAGCGAAGGCGCGATCTTCACAGATGCGTACGCGCAGCAGAGCTGCACCGCAGGACGGGCCGCGTTCATCACCGGCCAGTCGCCGATCCGCACCGGTCTCACCAAGGTGGGCCTGCCTGGCGCGCCCGAGGGTCTCTCGGCCAAGGATCCGACGCTGGCGGAAATGCTGAAGGCCAAAGGCTATGCCACCGGCCAGTTCGGCAAGAATCACCTCGGTGACCGCAACGAATTCATCCCGACCGTGCACGGTTTCGACGAGTTCTTCGGCAACTTCTATCACCTGAACGCCGAGGAAGAGCCTGAGAACGTCGACTACCCGAAGAACCCCGAGTTCAAGAAGAACTTCGGCCCGCGCGGCGTGTTCAAGTGCAAGGCGACCAGTGCGAAGAGCTCGCTGCCGGACGACCCGCGCTTCGGCCCCTGGGGCAAGCAGGACTGCGTGGACACCGGCCCGCTCACGAAGAAGCGGATGGAGACGATCGATTATGAGGTGGCCGACGCCGCGCAGGACTTCATCAAGCGCCAGAACGCGTCGAAGACGCCGTGGTTCGTGTGGTTCAACACCAGCCGTATGCACGTCTGGACGCACCTGCGGCCCGAGTCAAAGGACAAGACCGGGCTTGGCATCTATGCCGACGGCATGACGGAGCACGACGGCCACGTCGGCCAGATGCTGAAGCTGCTGGATGATCTGGGTGTCGCGAATGACACGATCGTCATCTGGAGTTCGGACAACGGCGCCGAGGTGATGAGCTGGCCGGACGGTGGCACCACGCCGTTCCGGGGCGAGAAGAACACCAACTGGGAGGGCGGCTACCGCGTCCCGCTGGTCGTGCGTTGGCCGGGCGTGATCAAGCCGGGCACCGAGATCAGCAGCATCATCTCGCACGAGGACTGGGTGCCGACGCTGATGGCTGCAGTGGGCGAGCCCAACCTCAAGGACAACATGGTCAAGGGCCAGAAGCTCGGTGGCGTCGATTTCAAGGTCCACCTCGACGGCTACAACCTGATGCCGGCGTTTCAGGGCCAGGCTGAATGGCCGCGCCACGAGTTCCTGTACTGGACGGACGACGGCAACGTCGCCGGCCTGCGCTATGACCGCTGGAAGCTTGTGTTCATGGAGCAGCGGGCCGAGAGCTTTGAAGTCTGGGAAGAGCCGCTCGTCACGCTGCGCACGCCGAAGCTGTTTGACCTGCGCGCCGATCCGTTCGAGCGCGCCGACCGCGACGGCATCGGCTACAAGACGTGGCGTTTCGAGCGCGTATTCCTGCTGGCTCCGGCCCAGGTGTACGTGAAGAAATGGCTCGAAAGCTTCAAGGAGTTCCCGCCACGCCAGAAGCCCGGCAGCTTCAACCTGAGCGATGCCATGGACAAGCTCTCGGAGACCGGCAAGGCGAATTAATTGATGAGAGGCTGGCCCTCTTTCGCTGCAGAAAGATCCGGCGGCCCGCGACGGGCCGCCGGGTTTTCCTCCGGACGCGATGATTGCGTGCCGCGCGGAGATTCGAGTGCAGAGAATGATACAGCTGATGGAAGCGGTGACCGCCTGCTCGACGCAGTAAGCCGTCCGCCGCTGCGCTAAAAGACCCCACGGCCTCCGGGAAGGAGCCACCTGCATTCCCACCCCCGCAGGCGGTTTCCCGAGCGGAGCACCGTGGGGTCGTTTCGATCTGGGGGCGAATCGGAATGATCAGAACAACGGCCGGAGGGCTCCGATGAGGCAGGCGCTGGTCGCGGCGACTATTCTCTGCTGCTGGACTGGCACGGCGTTCGCCCAGTCCGTCGAATCCGACGTCACGCCAGAGTCCGAGCACCTGGTGAAGGCCGATCACGACTTCGCCATGTCGAGCATCGTGCCGGACGAAACGCTTGCGGCGGCCAAGGTCGAGGACGAGCACGACCGCTTCTCGGTCAAGTTCGGCTTCGTCGTCATGCCGATGGACTACACGAGCTTCGACCAGGACGCGAACAGCAAGCAGCAGGTCGGCAACCAGGAAGACGGCTGGGAAGCGCGCTCGCTGCGTCTGTCGGCGCGCGGCTATTTCGAGCTGTTCCGTACCTGGAACTACATGCTCAGCTACGAGTACAAGGGCTTCGACCAGACCTCGACCAGCGACTGGAACACGACCGACGTCCGCGTCTCGACGCTGCTGGGTCCGCGGCTCGGCACGCTGACGCTCGGCAAGATCAAGGAGCCGTACGCTTACGAGATGGTGGGCGACGCGGCCAACCTGCCGCATCACGAGCGGCTGTTGAGCCCGTTCTTCCGCTCCCGTAACGTGGGCGCGACGCTCGGCAACACGGTCATGGACCAGCGCGCGACCTGGGCGGTCGGCTGGTACAACGACTGGTGGACGACGGGCAACGACTACGCCGATTCGGGCAATGACTTCGCGGCTCGCTTTACGGCGCTGCCAGTCTGGTCGGGCGACGGCGCCGATTACCTGCACGTCGCGGTCAGCACGCGCTACTACGGCGCAGTGAACGACCAGTTGCGTTACAAGGGCAAGCCCGCCTCCAACTTCGCCTCCGATTACGTCGACACCGGCAAGGTGGCGGGCGACCACGCCTGGCATACGGGCCTCGAGGCGTTGTGGAGTCGCGGCGCGTATTCGGTGCTCGCGGAGTACGTGCGTGCCGACCTCAGCACGCGCGACGAAAGCGACCCCACGCTCGACGGCTGGTACGTCACGGGCAGCTGGGTGCTGACGGGCGAACACCGCCCCTACGATCGCAAGGCAGGTTACGCCCGGCGCGTGTTGCCGCAGGGACGCTGGGGCGCGGTCGAGCTGATCGCACGCTACGGCAAGGTCGACCTCGACGACGGCAGCGTGCGCGGTGGCACGATGGATGGCTGGTGGACCGGCGTGAACTGGTGGGCCAACAATCGCTGGAAGGCGAGTCTCGGCTACGGCAACATCGATCTCGATCGCTTCGGCATCGAAGGCAACACGAAGACGCTGCTCACCCGCCTGCAGTGGATTTACTGATGCCGGATCTGGCGCGCGAACCGGTGGCGACGAGAAGCCCTCGCGCCGCGACGGCAAGGGGGAACTCGACATGAAACAGATCAGCTTACGTCCCGGTGTCCTGCTGCTTGCCAGCCTGGGACTCTCCTGCGCGGCAGTGCCGGCGGCCGCCCGCGAGGCAGCCGCTTCGCAAACTGTGGCCGCATCCGTCCCGCAGTTCCACCAAGCCGGGCAGCCGCCGTCCGCGGCGACGGTCGAGTTGCAGCGCGCCGCGCGTGCTTCCCTGCCCTTCGAAGATCGTCGCGACTTCGACGAAGTTGAGCGAGGCTTCCTCGCCGCCCCAAAGTACACGTCCATCAAGACGGCGGCTGGCGACACGGCCTGGGATTTCCAGCGCTACGCCTTCCTGGACACGACGGAACCATTCGACAGCATCCATCCGTCGTTGCAGCGGCAGGCGGTCCTCAACGCGCATTACGGGCTGTACGAGGTCGTGCCGGGGCACATCTGGCAGGTGCGCGGCTTCGACCTCTCCAACATCACTTTCGTGCGGGGTGACACGGGCTGGATCGTGTTCGATCCGCTCGTCTCGAGCGAGACTGCCGCCGCGGCGCT
>Ga0224500_10001776_pt1 | contig 12320 bp, 8 predicted proteins | sample SF_Oct11_sed_USG_FD_168126 | JGI IMG/M metagenome (GOLD analysis project Ga0224500, IMG submission 168126) | Sediment microbial communities from San Francisco Bay, California, United States - SF_Oct11_sed_USGS_4_1 | ecosystem: Environmental > Aquatic > Marine > Sediment | place: USA: California... | reverse complement strand
AGGAGCAGCGAGGTGGACGGGTGGCTGCCCGCGGGCGTCGGCGGCAGCTCGTCGACGGACTGGGTCACGTTGACCCCGACCCCCGCCACCAGGGCCGGACCGGTCGCTGTCGGAACCCGCTCCACCAGGATGCCGGCCACCTTGCCCTCGGGCAGGAGGACGTCGTTGGGCCACTTCACGCCGACGGACAACCCGGTCAGGCGGGTCACCGCCTCGGCCACGGCGACACCCGCCACCAGCGGAAGCCACCCCCAGCCTTCGGTCGCCGGGGGGCGGAGCAGGACCGAGACCGCCACCGACGCCCGGGCGGGAGCCTGCCAGGTGCGACCCAGCCGACCGCGGCCGGCCAGCTGCTCCTCCGCGACCAGAACCGTCCCCGTGGGCGCCCCGTCGGCCGCCGCGGCGCGCAGGTCGGCGTTCGTGGAGCCGGTGGCCTCGACCACCGTGAGCTCGCGCCACACCCCGTCCGACCGAACCGCCAGCTCACGCAGCCGGGCGACGTCCAGGCCCTCCCGCCCGGACGCGGCGCCGCGGTCAGCCACCGGCCGACCGGGGCGGGCTCGACCGCAGCGCCGCCCGCCTCCCCGACCGCCAGCGGTCGAGTGCCGACTCCGCAGCCGGGCTGCCGAGCGAGCTCTCGGCGACCGCACGGGAGACCGCGGCCAGCTCGCTCGGTGTGGGGGCCCCGCGGAGCACCTCCAGGGCGGCATCAGGCCGCTGCGGCACCGATGTCATGGCTGCCCTACACCGGGGGGACGCCGTGGCGCTTGTCCGCGAACACCCGGGAGCGCCCCTCGGCGTACGCCAGCCGACGGACCAGCTCGTCGCGCAGGTCGCCCGGGTCGACCACGGCGTCCACGACGAGGTCGGCGGCCAGCCGGACGAGGTCCACGTCCTCGACGTACTCGGCCCGGCGGGCGGCGACGAAGGCCGCCCGCTCGCCGGGCTCGAGGGCGGCGATCTGGTTGGCGTAGACCGCGTTCACCGCGGCGTCCGGTCCCATGACGGCGATCGCCGCCGTCGGCAGGGCGAGGGTGGCGTCCGGGCCGAAGCCTGGGCCACCCATCGCGTACAGCCCGGCACCGTAGGCCTTGCGCAGGACGACGCACACCTGGGGCACCGTGGCCTCCGCAACCGCCGACACCATCTTCGCCCCGTGCCGGATGATCCCCTGCCGCTCGACGTCCACCCCGATCATGAAGCCCGGGACGTCGGCGAGGTACACCAGCGGCACGTTGAACGCGTCGCACAGCCAGATGAACCGCGCCGCCTTGTCGGCGCTGTCCACGAAGAGCACACCGCCCTTCGCCATGCTGTTGCTCGCGACGAGCCCAACCGTTCGCCCGGCCAGCCGGGCGAACCCGATCACCACCTCGGGCGCGAACAGCGCCTTGAGCTCGAAGAACGAGTCGGCGTCCACCACCGCGTCGATGACGTCATGGACGTCGAAGGGCTGCGACTCGCGCACCGGGACCAAGTCGTCGGTGAACGACCGTTCCGGGGGGCGTGCAGCAACCTCCGGGGGCGCCTCGCGCCAGCAGGTGGGCAGGTAGGAGAAGAAGTCACGGGCGTCGGCGATGGCGTCGGCGTCGTCGTCGGCCAACGCGTCGCCGCAGCCGGAGACCGTGCAGTGCATCCGGGCGCCGCCCATCTCCTCCAGCGTCACCTGCTCGCCCACCACCACCTCTGCCATCCGCGGCGACCCGAGGTACATCGACGCGTGACCCTCCACCATGAAGACCGCGTCACAGAACGCCGGGATGTAGGCACCCCCTGCGGCACTCGGCCCGAACAGGCAGCAGATCTGCGGCACCTTCCCCGACAGCTGGACCTGGAGGTGGAAGATCCTCCCGGCGCCGCGGCGCCCCGGGAACATCGCCACCTGGTCGGTGATCCGGGCGCCCGCGGAGTCGACGAGCCAGAACACCGGGAGCTCGTCGCGCAGCGCGCCCTCGGCGGCGCGGACCATCTTCTCGACGGTGCGCGCACCCCACGAGCCGGCCTTGACCGCGGGGTCGTTGGCGACCACCACGACCGGTCGGCCGGCGACCGTCCCCCGGCCGGTCACCACGCCGTCGGCCGGGTAGCCGGGCTGCTGGGCGTGCGCCAGAAGGCCGTCCTCGACCCAGCTGCCGTCGTCCACGAGCAGGGCGATGCGTTCCCGGACCAGGAGCTTTCCCTGACCGTGCACGCGGGCCGCCGCCGCCTCGGACGGCTGGAGGGAGGCTCGCCGCGCCTGCGACAGGTCGGACACGGGCCAAACCCTAGCCGCGGACCGTCGGCTGGGTCCTCAGCGCGGCGCCTCCGGCGGGTGCAGAGCCGTGGCCACCAGCGCCCGGAGGGCCGCGACCACGTCGTCCATGGGCAGGCTCAGGGCGTCCGCGAACACCTCGACCAACCACCCGCGGCCGGTCTCGTCGCGTCCGCCCGCCATGAGCAGCGCCGTCGCGCCCATGCCGTCGAGGATGCTCAGCTCCGCGGGGTCGGCGCGCAGGTCGGTGGCGTCGACCACCGCCCAGCCACCCCGCATGACCTCCGCGGTCGCCGGGTACTGGGCGACGGGATACGGCTCCTCGGTCCAGTTGGGCTTGCCGGGAGCCGGAACCATCGTGGCAGTGCGCCGGACCACCGCGTAGTCGACCGTCTCGACGGCGTCCCCGCCGTCGTTGGCCGCCGAGACCCACCAGCCGAGACCGTCCACGTGGTCGCACAGCGCCGCCGCGAGCGCCGCCAGCCGGTGCCGCACCTGCGGTCCGGACTCGTCCATCAGCTCCAGGCCCAGCTGGAGGAGTCGCTTGGTGTCGTCGACCAGCTGCGGCACCTCCGCAGCCGACGAGGTGCCGCCCGACTCGGGGTCAGCCGCCGCATGGTGCCGTCGGCGCCGCACCGACGCCCCGACGGTGGCCAGCGCGGGCAGCTGGCGGCCCGCAACGACAGGGACGAGCCCATGGGCAGCCCGGGCACGGGACTGGGCGGCCTCGGCGAGCCGGACCAGCCGTTCGCGGGACGGCGCCGGCCCGGCCAGGTCGTCGGTGGCCGCGATCCCACAGGCGACCATCACCGGCAGCAGCCGACGCACCTCACGGACCAGCCACTCGGCGAGCTCGACCGCCTCGTCGGCCGGTCGGCCGGCGACGACCACACAGAACCGGTCCCAGTCGTAGCGCCCGGCGAGGGCGGCATCGACCCGTCCCGCAGCGGCACTGACGAGGGCAGCCGTTCGCCGGATCACCTGGTCCACCGCCGGGCGGCCGTCGGTGACCTGCAGGTCACGCAGACCGACCACGTCGACGAGCACCAGGGCCGCCGGAGTTCCCTCGGCCGCGCAGCTGGACACCGCCAGCTGGAGCCGCTCGTCGATCGACCCGCGGCCGGCCAGTCCGGTCTGCGGGTCGATCTGCATCTGGTGCTCGAATCGCTTCAGGTGCTCCGCGGTGACCAGGGCAGCGCCGACCTGGGCACCGACCGCAACCCCGAGGTCCAGGTCTTCGTCGGTGAAGGGGGCCTGGTCGTGGCCGCGGGTGACGTAGAGCTCGCCCCAGATCCGCCCTTGCCCGGGGATGGGAACGCTGAGGCTGCTCCGCTTGTCGAGCTGGCGGAGAAGGCGCACTGAGGCGTCGCCCCCGTCCCCGGTGTCGATGTCGGCGACCCACCCGACCTGGGCCTCCAGGAGCATTCCGAGCGGCGCGTAGTCGTCCAGGCTGTAGTACTCGTCCCGAGGCCGGGGAACCTCGCCCGGCCCCAGCTCACCCTCGTTCACCAGGCACCGCACGCGCCCGTGCTCCGGCTCCCACGCGCACAGGGAGACCGACGCGCCGTCCAGTGCCTGGCGGGCGGCGACGGCGAGCTCGAAACCCAGCTGCTCCGGCTCCACGGACCACGCCACCCGGGCGATGTCGGCCAGCTTCCGCAGCCGGGTGGTGGCAGACCCCCGCTGGGCGACCGCCCGGACGTCAGGGCCGGTCGCCTCGCCGCGGCGGGACCGGCGCCACGCCCAGCCGGAGCCGGCCACATCAGCCTCCATCGGTCGGCGGGCCTCGGGGGCGGTCCGCACTGGGTGTAGACATCGGAACCGGAGGGGGCCACCTTGACCCGAGCCGCCGACTGCCGGCTGGCACCGCGTCGACCGCACGGCCTCCGAGACTTCGACCCGGGTGCCGGCTGGCTACGCTACGCACGCTGACCGCTGCCGCCCCGGAGGAGCCGAATGGCCGCCGACCTCACGCCTCGCCCCGCACCGCCCGGGATCGACCTGCACACCTCTGCCGGCCGCACCGAGCAGCTGCGCCACAAGCTGGACGAGGCGATCCACGCCGGCTCGGAGCGGGCCGTCGCCGCCCAGCACAGCCGCGGAAAGATGACCGCTCGCGAGCGGGTGCTGGCGTTCCTCGACCCCAGCTCGTTCGTCGAGTTCGACGAGCTGGCCAGGCACCGCAGCCACGCCTTCGGCCTGCAGGAGAACCGCCCGTACGGAGACGGCGTGGTGACCGGCCACGGCACCGTCGACGGCCGCCAGGTCTTCGTGTTCGCCCAGGACTTCACCGTGTTCGGCGGCTCCCTCGGGGAGGTGTTCGGCGAGAAGATCGTCAAGATCATGGACATGGCGCTGAAGGTCGGCGCCCCGGTCGTGGGCATCAACGACTCCGGCGGTGCGCGCATCCAGGAGGGCGTGGTGTCCCTGGCCCAGTACGGGGAGATCTTCTACCGCAACGTGCAGGCGTCCGGTGTCATCCCCCAGGTGTCGCTCATCATGGGGCCCTGTGCGGGGGGCGCGGTCTACTCGCCGGCGATCACCGACTTCATCGTCATGGTCGACCAGACATCCCACATGTTCATCACCGGCCCCGACGTGATCCGGACGGTGACCGGGGAGAGCGTGGAGTTCGAGGAGCTCGGCGGCGCCCGCACCCACCAGGCGAAGAGCGGGGTGGCCCACTTCATGGCCGGCGACGAGGCGGACGCCCTCGAGATCACGCGCCAGCTGCTGGGCTACCTGCCGTCCAACAACCTGGAGGACCCACCGATCTTCCCGGCGACGGGGTCGGAGGTCACCACCGACGACGACCGCGTCCTCGACCAGATCGTGCCCGACTCCGCCAACCAGCCGTACGACATGCATGACGTCATCACCGCGGTGCTCGACGACGGTGAGTTCCTCGAGGTGCAGCAGCTGTTCGCGCCGAACATCACGGTGGGCTTCGGCCGGGTGGAAGGCCGCTCGGTCGGTGTGGTGGCCAACCAGCCACTGCAGTTCGCCGGGACGCTCGACATCGACGCCTCCGAGAAGGCCGCCCGGTTCGTGCGCACCTGCGACGCCTTCAACGTGCCGGTGCTCACGTTCGTGGACGTCCCGGGCTTCCTTCCCGGGACCGGGCAGGAGTGGGGGGGCATCATCCGGCGGGGGGCCAAGCTCATCTACGCGTACGCCGAGGCGACGGTGCCGCTGGTCACGGTGATCACCCGCAAGGCGTACGGCGGCGCCTACGACGTCATGGGATCGAAGCATCTCGGGGCGGACGTCAACCTGGCGTGGCCGACCGCGCAGATCGCCGTGATGGGGGCGCAGGGCGCAGTCAACATCCTGCACCGCAAGCAGATCAGGGAAGCCACCGAGCGCGGGGACGCCGACGCCACGCGTGCCCAGCTCATCCAGGACTACGAGGACACGCTGCTGAACCCCTACCTCGCGGCCGAGCGCGGGTACATCGACGCGGTGATCGAGCCGTCGCAGACGCGGATCCAGGTCACCAGGGCACTGCGCATGCTGCGGAACAAGCGCGCCAGCCGGCCACCGAAGAAGCACGGGAACATCCCGCTGTGACCGACCACGCCGGAGCAGCTGCCCCCGAGCCGGTGCTTCGGGTCGTCCGCGGACAGCCGGACGCCGCCGAGCTGGCCGCGGTCGTGGCAGTGGTCACCGCGAGCCGGTCGCCCACCGACGGCGGCCCCCGGCCGCTGTCGGTCTGGGCGGCCCGGTCCCGGCTGGTCCGGCCGCAGCTTCGCCCCGCCGCCGGCGCCTGGCGGGCCAGCGCCTGGCCGCGCTGAGCGACTCCGGCGACCAACTCCCCGGCTCGGCGAACCCACGAAGGAGCGTCCGGATGCGCGTCGTCCTCGCGTCGGCCTCACCGGCGCGGCTGGCCCTGCTGCGGGCGGCCGGGCTGGCCCCGGAGGTGCTGGTCAGCGGCGTCGACGAGGACGACGTCGCCGGTGCGCCGTCGCAGGTGGCACGGGAGCTGGCGGTGCGCAAGGCCCGCGCCGTCGCCGCGCGGCTGTCCGGCGATGCCCTGGTGCTGGGCTGCGACTCGGTGCTGGACCTCGCGGGCGAGGCACTGGGCAAGCCCGTCGACGCCGCCGAGGCGGTCCGCCGGTGGGGGCAGCTCCGGGGCCGGACCGGAGTCCTCCACACCGGCCACTGCCTGGTCCGGGTGGGCCGGCACGCCGGAGAGCAGGTCGCGGTGGAGTCGACGGTCGTCCACTTCGGCCGGCCCACCGACGACGAGATTGCCGCCTACGTGGCGACCGGGGAGCCGCTGCGCGTCGCGGGGGCCTTCACCGTCGACCGGCTCGGCGGCTGGTTCATCACCGGTCTGGAAGGCGACCCCGGCAACGTCGCGGGCGTGTCCCTGCCTCTCGTCCGAACGCTCCTGTCCGGCCTCGGCGTCCCCCTCACCACGGTCTGGCCAGCCCGCACCTCCCATCCCGCACCGGCAGGCTGACGCACTGCCCCGGATCGACCGCCGAAACGACGCACGACGCCAACCGGGGGCCGCGCCCCCCGCGGGGTGACGCCGCCGGTCGGCACGGGCGCCGACTCCGTAGACTCCCGCCGTGCCGACACCCACCACCTGACGGGAGCCGCCGTGCGCAAGGTCCTGATCGCCAACCGCGGCGAGATCGCCGTCCGCATCGCCCGGGCGTGCCGCGACGCGGGGATCGCCTCGGTGGCCGTCTACGCCGACGCCGACCGCGACGCCCTCCACGTGAAGGAGTCCGACGAGGCGTTCGCGCTGGACGGTGACTCTCCGGCAACGACGTACCTCGACGTGGCCAAGCTGCTGGCCGTCGCCAGCCGCACCGGCGCCGACGCGGTGCACCCCGGCTACGGGTTCCTCGCCGAGAACGCCGGGTTCGCGACGGCCGTCACCGGAGCCGGGCTGATCTGGATCGGCCCACCCCCGACCGCGATCGACGCCCTCGGAGACAAGGTCCAGGCCCGGCACATCGCCCAGAAAGTCGGCGCCCCGCTCGTCCCGGGGACCGCCGACCCGGTCGCCGACGCCGCCGAGGTCGTGGCGTTCGCCCAGCAGAACGGCCTTCCGGTCGCGATCAAGGCCGCCTACGGCGGGGGCGGGCGCGGGCTGAAGGTGGCGCGCACGCTGGACGAGATCCCGGAGCTGTTCGAGTCCGCGGTCCGGGAGGCAGTCACTGCCTTCGGCCGCGGCGAGTGCTTCGTCGAGCGGTTCCTGGACCGGCCCCGGCATGTCGAGACGCAGTGCCTGGCCGACCAGCACGGCAACGTCGTGGTGGTCTCCACGCGGGACTGCTCGCTGCAGCGCCGCAACCAGAAGCTGGTGGAGGAGGCGCCCGCCCCCTTCCTCACCGACGACCAGGAGGCCGAGCTCCGCCGGTCGTCCAAGGCCATCCTGCGCGAGGCGGGCTACGTCGGAGCCGGCACCTGCGAGTTCCTCGTCGGGCAGGACGGCACCATCTCCTTCCTGGAGGTCAACACCAGGCTGCAGGTCGAGCACCCCGTCACCGAGGAGGTGGCCGGCGTCGACCTGGTCCGGGAGATGTTCCGCATCGCCGACGGGGAGCCGCTCGGCTACGACGACCCCCCGCTGCGCGGGCACTCCGTGGAGTTCCGCATCAACGCCGAGGACGCCGGCCGCAACTTCATGCCGGCTCCCGGAACCATCTCCGCGATGCGGACCCCCGCCGGGCCGGGCGTCCGGGTCGACGGCGGCTACGAGACCGGTGACACCGTTCCCCAGGCCTTCGACTCGCTCATCGCCAAGCTCGTGGTCACCGGCCGGGACCGCACGCAGGCACTCGAGCGCTCCCGGCGCGCCCTCGCCGAGTACGAGATCGCGGGCATGCCCACCGTCATCCCGTTCCACCGGGCGGTGGTGTCCGACGCGGCGTTCGCGCCCGCCGACCCGGCGCAGCCCTTCTCGATCCACACCCGGTGGATCGAGACCGAGTTCGACAACCGGATCGCTCCCTTCGACGGTGCGGCGGACGAGGCAGCCGCCGGGCCGGCGCGCGAGCGGGTGACCGTCGAGGTCGACGGCAAGCGGCTCGAGGTCGTCCTGCCCGCCGGCCTGGGGTCGGCCGCTCCCGCCGCCGGACCGGCTCCGGCGCAGCGTCGGGCGTCGCGACGGAAGGCGGGAGCCGCTGCCTCGGGCGACGCCCTCACCACTCCGATGCAGGGAACCCTGGTCAAGATCGCCGTCGCCGAGGGCGACCGGGTCGAGTCCGGACAGCTCGTGGTGGTCATCGAGGCGATGAAGATGGAGCAGCCGCTCAACGCCCACAAGGCGGGAACGGTCTCCAAGCTGAACGCCGAGCTCGGTCAGACGCTGAGCAGCGGCGCAGTCATCTGCGAGATCACCGACTGAGCAGCTCGGCGGCCGCCCGCCGACCGGACCGCAGGGCCCCCTCCATCAGACCGGCCAGCGGGCCGGCGGTGTGCTCGCCGGCGAAGTGCACCCGACCGGCGGCCTGGGCGAGGAGCTCGTGATCCCCCTGCCGGGCTCCCAGGACGTCCGCAGAGTAGGACTCCCTCGCCCACGGATCGTCGTTCCACGTCGTGAGCAGCGCCCGGTCGACGTCGAGCACCAGGTCGGGACGCAGCTCGAGCACCCGGTCCGCCCACCGCCGGGGTCCCGCCGCGACGCTCAGTGCGCTCAGCCCCTCCTCCGTGCCGGCGAAGGCGTGCAGCACCGGTTGCACCTGTCCGGTCACATCCGTCGCCGTCCACGTCCAGAAGCGGTGCTCAACGCTCTGGACCGCACTGGGCGGTGCCGGGGCTGACAGCGGCACGTGCAGCTTGGCGTTGTGCCCGATGCCGACCCGGCCCCACGCCGCGCGGACCTGGTCCGGAACCGCGGCGATGGTCATGGTCGGCAGCACTGCCAGCGGGACCGCGACGACTGCCGCGTCACCGCTCAGCTCGGCGCCATCGGTCACCGCCGTCACGCTGCCGGCGTCCTGACGCAGCTCGCGGACCGGGGCCCGCAGGTGCACCCGGGAGCCGAGCCGACTCGCCAGTCCCTCGGCCAGCCGCTGGTTGCCGCCCGCGACCCGCCAGCTGGGCTTGCGTACGAACGCGCCGGTGACGTCCCCCGCCGCCGACGCCGACAGGAACCGGGCGTCGACCCCGCTGGTCACCGACAGCCGGGACAGGAACGCCGCCCGCGCCGCCGGGTCGGCGTCGATCCCGGCGACGACCTCCGCGGCCGACCGGTCCGGCGCCGCCGCGGCTGCCTCCGGGAAGCAACGGGCGACCGCTGCCATTGCCGCGTGTGAGGTCGCAGGCTCCCCCACCGGTTGCCGCTCGTAGTAGGACATGGTCGTGTCCGCCAGGGCCAGCCCCAGGTCGGCCAGCGTCTCCCGCAGGAGCGCGTACCCGTCCAGCACGAACTCCGCACCGCGCTCGACGACAGTCCGCGGGTCGCCGGGAACCAGCTCCTGCGACCACACCCGGCCACCGACGCGGTCGCGGGCCTCGAGGACCACCACATCGTGCCCGCGAGCGACCAGGTCGCTCGCGGCCCGCAGCCCGGCGAACCCGGCACCGACGACGAGGACGCGCATCTGCCCATCTTGTCGTGCCAAGGTGGCCCCATGGAGGCACGCCCCTTGTCGGCCGCCGAGCAGGTGGACCATCTGACCAACCGGATCGGTGACATCGACGCCGCGGGACCCGCCCTGCGCGCGGTGATCGAGACGAACCCGGACGCCATGGCGATCGCCATCGAGCGGGACGCGGAGCGACGTGACGGCAGGGTGCGCGGCCCGCTGCACGGCCGGCCCGTCCTGCTCAAGGACAACATCGACACCGGCGACGCCATGCTCACCTCGGCCGGCTCGCTGGCCCTGACCGCCAACCGGCCCCGTCAGGACGCACCGATCGCTGCCCGGCTGCGCGCGGCCGGAGCCGTGGTGCTGGGCAAGACGAACCTCAGCGAGTGGGCCAACATGCGGTCGCCCCACTCGTCCAGCGGTTGGAGCGCGCGGGGCGGCCAGACGCTCAACCCGTGGGACGTCACCCGAAGCCCGGGCGGGTCCTCGTCGGGGTCGGGCGCCGCGGTCGCCGCGGGACTCGCCCCGCTTGCCGTGGGAACCGAGACCGACGGCTCCATCGTGTGTCCGGCCTCCCTCAACGGCGTGGTCGGGCTGAAGCCGACGGTCGGGCTGCTGCCCGGCGCCGGCATCGTCCCGATCGCGCACAGCCAGGACACCGCCGGCCCGATGGCCCGGTCGGTGCGGGAGGTGGCCGCGCTGCTGGAGGTGCTGGCCGGCCGGCCCGGCTACACCGCCGCATGCACCGACGACGCGGCCGCCGACGGGCTGGCCGGGGTGCGGATCGGCGTCGCGCGGACGTGCTTCGGCGACCATGGCGGGACCGATGCCGTGGCAGAGGCAGCGCTGTCCCTGCTGTCGGCCGCCGGCGCCGAGCTGGTCGACCCGGCGGACCTTCCCACCTTCCCCTCGTACGACGCCGGCGACGACGAGCTCACCGTCCTGCTGCACGAGCTGAAGCACGACCTGGAGGCGTATCTCGGCGACCGACCGGACGGGACGCCCCGCACGCTGGCCGAGCTCATCGCGTTCAACCGCAGCCACGCCGACCGTGAGCTCGCCTGGTTCGGACAGGAGTTCTTCGAGCAGGCGGCTGACCTCGGCGACCTGACGGCGCCGGCCTACGTCGAGGCGCGCGACCGGGGCCGACGACGCGCCGGCGCGGAGGGCATCGACGCGGTGGCGGCCGAGCACCGGCTCGACGTGTTCGTGGCGCCGGCGTTCTCACCGGCGTGGAAGATCGACCTGGTCAACGGCGACCAGATGACCGGCGGCAAGGCCACGACCGCCCCCGCGATCGCCGGCTACCCGATCCTGTCGGTTCCGATGGGGCTGGTGCACGGCCTGCCGGTCGGACTGGCGGTGTTCGGGCCGGCCGGCTGCGAGGCGATGCTGCTCCGGGTCGCCCACGTCGTGGAGCTCCGCCTCGGCCTGCTCCGGGATGGGGCGCTGGTGCCGCCGGTGTGACGGGTCAGCCGCGGTGGAGCTGACGGGCGGCCTCGGCCACCGAGCCGGACAGCGACGGGTAGACGGTGAAGGCGTCGGCAACCTGGTCGACGGTCAGTCCCAGCCGCACCGCGATCGACAACGGGTGGATGAGCTCGCTGGCACGCGGCGCGACGACGACTCCCCCCATGACGATCCCGGTCCCGGGGCGGCAGAAGATCTTCACGAACCCGTCGTCGATGGCCTGCATCTTCGCCCGGGCGTTGGTCGCCAGGGACAGCTTCACCGTCGCCGCCTGGACCTCGTCCGCCTCGACCTGGCGCTGGGACCACCCCACCGTGGCGATCTCGGGATCGGTGAAGACGTTGCTCGCCACGACCCGTAGGTCCAGGGGCTGCACCGCCTGGCCCAGGAGGTGGCGGATGGCGATGCGGCCCTGCATGGCTGCGACCGACGCCAGCATCAGGACTCCGGTGACGTCGCCCGCGGCATACACCCCAGGGCACGACGTCCGCGAGACGCGGTCCACGGTCACGAAGCCGCGGTCGTCGGTGACCACGCCCGCCTCGGCCAGTCCGAGGCCCTCGGTGTTCGGGATGGACCCAACCGCCATCAGCACGTGTGACCCCTGGAGGACGCGCCCGTCCTCGAGCCGCACGGCGACGCCGTCGCCGGTCCGCTGCGCGGCCACTGCGCGCGACCGACCGAGCACGGTCATCCCGCGCCGGGCGAAGACCTCCTCCAGCACCGTTGCGGCGTCGACGTCCTCACCCGGCAGCACCCGGTCCCGGGACGACACCAGCGTCACCGACGACCCGAGCGCCTGGTAGGCGCCGGCGAACTCGGCGCCGGTGACCCCGGAACCGACCACGATCAGCCGGTCCGGAAGCTCGCCCAGCTCGTACAGCTGCGTCCAGTTCAGGATCCGCTCACCGTCCGGCTCGGCATCGGCCAGCACCCGCGGGCGGGCGCCGGTGGCCACCAGGACGGCGTCCGCCGCCAGCGTCTCGCCACCGCCGGCCGTGAGCTCGGCGACGACCCGGTGCGGTCCGTCCAGTCGCGCCCGCCCG
>Ga0224500_10001774_pt1 | contig 12328 bp, 11 predicted proteins | sample SF_Oct11_sed_USG_FD_168126 | JGI IMG/M metagenome (GOLD analysis project Ga0224500, IMG submission 168126) | Sediment microbial communities from San Francisco Bay, California, United States - SF_Oct11_sed_USGS_4_1 | ecosystem: Environmental > Aquatic > Marine > Sediment | place: USA: California... | reverse complement strand
GCGGACAAGGGCTTCGGGTCGCTGCGAGCGCCAGTCCGGCGCGTGACGGTGCCGAACGTGTCGATGCCGTATGCGCCGAATGCGGAGCGCCTGCTGATCCCGGATGCCGACCGGATCGCCGGCGTCGCCCGCGAGCTGCTGGCGGCCTGACCTGGCGAGGAGCGGGCGACGATGAAGATCAGCCTGAAACTGGCGCGCGTCGGCATGAACATGCAGGAAGCGACCATCGCCAAGTGGCACAAGGAGCCCGGCGACCGCTTTACGAGCGGCGAGGAACTCTACGACATCGAGACGGAGAAGGTCACGCAGGCGATCGAGGCGAGCGGCGACGGCAAGCTGCTGCAAATACTGGTGCCGGCAGGCGAAATCGCGCAGGTCGGGCAGGCCGTCTGCGTCGTCGAGATGGCGCTCTAGCAGGATGTTGAAAAAGGTCGTCCAGACCTTTTTCAACGTCGCGAGTCCGGCGCATGTCCGGACTCGCTCCCGACGGTTCAAGCACTTACGTGCCTTAACCGCGGGCGAGACATCCTTGTCTCGCGCCAGCAGGGTGTTTTTCAACACCCTGCTGGCAGCCTGTCGGACCCTGGCACCGGCTGAAAGGAGATATCCATGGATCTGAAACTCAAGGGCCGCAGGGCGATCGTTACGGGGTCGACGCGGGGCATCGGCCTGCGCATCGCGCGCCTCCTCGCCGAGGAAGGCTGCGATGTCGGCATCTGTTCGCGCACCGAGTCGGCGGTACTGCACACGATCGCCGAACTGCAAGGCAAGGGCGTCAAGGTCGTCGGCGATGCCGTCGACGTCACCGACGGCGCGGCGTACAAGGACTGGATCCGCTCGGCGGCCGACCGGCTCGGCGGTCTCGACATCTTCGTGTCGAACGTGTCGGCCGGCCCACGCGATCCGGGCGAGGAGGGCTGGCGAAATCTGTTCGAGTCCGACATCCTCGGCGCGGTCCGGGGCTGCGAAGCGTCGTTGCCCTACCTGCGCCGATCGGACGCGGCATCGATCGTGCTGATTGCCAGCATCTCCGGCGTCATGGCCAAGGCGCTGGTCGCGCCGGGCATCTATGCCTACGGCGCGTGCAAGGCCGGGCTGATCGCCTACGGCGCGCAGCTCAGCAAGGACCTGGCGAAGGAAGGCATACGCGTCAACTCGGTGTCGCCGGGGCCGATCTATTTCGAGGGCGGGCCCTGGGACTACGTGAAGCAGAACGCGCCGCATCTCTACGAGGACGCGCTGACGCACTGCGTGATCGGTCGCCTCGGCACGCCCGAGGAGGTTGCCGCGGCAGCCGTGTTCCTCGCCAGCCCGTTGTCCGGCTTCACGACGAGCCAGAACCTGCACGTCGACGGTGGCTACATGCAGCACGTGGCGTTCTGATGCGGGTGTCGATGCGGTCTACGATCAACAATAATCCGACGAGTCATGTACAGGAAGGGCGATCGATGAAATCGAAAATCGTGTTGGAGACGGCCACACGGGCCTGCGGCATCCTGCTGGTGCTCTGTGCCGCGCTCGCCGCGGCGCAGCAGACCGATGTCCTGCGCCAGTACCGCTTCGAGCAGGCCGATGGCGGCTACCGGCTCACGCTGCACGAGATACCGATGCCCGCGCCGGGCGCCGGCGAGGTGGTCGTTCGCGTGCGGGCCGTGTCGCTGAACCGGCGCGACATCTACATGCTGGATGACCAGTACGGAGCGCCCGGCACCGCTGCAGGCAGTGTGCCGTTGTCGGACGGCGCGGGCGAGGTCATCGCCGTGGGTCCGGGCGTCAGCCGTTTCGCCGTAGGCGACCGGGTTGCCGGCATCTTCTTCGAGAAGTGGATCGATGGGGCGCCCGGCGAGGGCTGGCATGCGTCCGCGCGCGGCGGCAGTCCCGGCGGGATGCTGTCCGAGGTCATCGTGTCCTCCGAGCAGAGCCTGGTCGGCATCCCGGCGCACCTGACGTACGAGGAAGCTGCGACGCTGCCCTGCGCCGGCGTCACTGCCTGGGTGAGCCTGTTCAAGCGGGGCCGGCTGCAGCCGGGAGAGTGGGTGCTGCTGGAGGGGACGGGCGGCGTGTCGGTCTTCGGGCTGATATTCGCGCACGCGGCCGGCGCCAGGCCGATCATCACGAGTTCGAGCGACGAGAAGCTCGCTCGCGCCATTGACCTCGGCGCGGTCGGCACCGTCAACTACCGCAAGAACCCGGACTGGCAGAAGGAGGTCCGGGCGATCACCGGCGGCGCCGGCGTCAGCCAGGTACTCGAGGTCGGCGGCCGGGACACGCTGCCGAAGGCGCTCGAAGCGCTGGCCCCCGGCGGGCACATCGCGCTGATCGGCGGGCTTACCGGCTTCGTCACCGAGATGCCGGTCGGTCCGCTGATGTGGGCGAATGCAACCGCGAGCGGCATCTACGTCGGCTCGCGCGCCGACTTCGAGGCGATGAACGCGTTCATCGGCGAGCACGGGATCCGGCCGCTGGTCGACAAGGTATTCGACTTCGAGCAGGCGGCCGAGGCCTTCGCCGCGATGGACGCAGGCGAATTCATGGGGAAGATCGTCATCCGCCTGTAGCAGCCGGTCCCGAACCAGCGGCCTGCCCGGTTAGAATAGACAGGAATTGACGCCCGCCGCCGCGGAGCACGCCTGCGCGCCAGCAACGGATCGCGGCGGTCGTGGCCCCTGTAGTCGAGCAGCGGACAAGAGCAAGGGAAAGACTGATATGGCACGCATCATCGCCGGCATAGCCGCATCGCACACCCCGACCATCGGTTTCGCGAAAGACACCAAGACGCCGAACGACCCGGGCTGGGGCGACGTATTCAAGGTCTTCAGGCCGATGCAGGATTGGCTGGAGAAGAAGAAGCCCGACGTGCTGCTCTTTATTTATAACGACCACATCACGTCGTTCTTCTTCGACCACTACTCGCCGTTCGTACTCGGCGTCGACGACCGCTACGTGACGGCGGACGAGGGCGGCGGCCCGCGCGAGTACCCGCCGGTCAGGGGGCATACGGGGCTGGCGCGGCACATCGGCAGCTCGCTGTTCGCCGACGAGTTCGACATCTCGTTTTTCCAGAAGAAGCCGATCGACCATGGCCTGTTCTCGCCATTGTCGATGATGACCGACCGCGGCAAGGCCTGGAACGGCGCCGTCATCCCGCTGCAGGTCGGCGTGCTGCAGTTCCCGATACCGACGCCGAAGCGCTGCTACAAGCTGGGCAAGGCGCTGCGGAAGGCGATCGAGAGCTACCCGGAGGACATCACGGTCGCGATCTGCTCGACAGGCGGCCTGTCGCACCAGGTGCACGGCGAGCGCTGCGGCTTCAACAACACCGAGTGGGACAACGAGTTCCTCGACCTGCTCGAGAACGATCCCGAGTCGCTGCTCGGTATAACCCATGCGGAACACGTGAAGCGGGGCGGGCTGGAGAGCGCCGAGATCATCATGTGGCTGATCATGCGCGGGGCGCTCGGCAAGAAAATCCGCTGCGTGCACCGCGACTACTGCCTGCCGTCGATGACGGCGATTGCGACGATCATCTACGAGAACGACCACGAGCCCGATGCGGCCGAGGTTGCGGCGCAGCGCAAGCTGATGGCCGAACAGCTGGCCGGCGTCGAGAAGATCGACGGTACGCACCCGTTCACGCTGGAGGTCAGCCACCGCGCATTCAGGCTGAACGACTTCCTGCATCGCCTCGTCGAGCCGGAGCACCGGCGGCGCTTCCTCGAAGACACGCAGGCGCTGTGCGACGAGTTCGGGCTCACGGACGAGGAGCGGCGGCTTCTGGATGCCCGCGACTGGATCGGCCTGATCCATTACGGCGTGATCTTCTTCTGCCTCGAGAAGATGGCCGCGGTGGTCGGGGTCGGGAACCCCGACGTCTACGCGCAGATGCGCGGCGAAACGCTGGCAGAGTTCCAGAAGTCGCGGAACGTCAGCATGCAGTACTCGGTCGCCGGCGGAAAGGAGGCGCAGAAGCTCGCCGACAAGGAATGAGGGTCGGGCCGACGCAGGCCGGCGGTGGGCGTTGATCGTTGGTCGCGATCAGGCGTACCTGAACTGCTCCGCCGTCGTCCGGTAGGCGAGATCGGCCAGTTCGTCGAGGCTACGCGCCCGGTTCTCCTCGGAGATCACCTCGACACCGTAGGGTCCGTCGTAACCGGTGGCCTGGATAGCGGCCATCAGCGCGGGCATGTCGAACTCGCCCTGGCCCGGGAACATGCGGTGTTGAGTCGTCTCGGTCGTCATCTCCATGCCCTCGGGCGTGTTCACCCAGCCGTCGTTCAATTCCACGCCCAGCATGAAGCGCTTCGGTATCGAGGCGAGCTCCTCCATCGGCGTGCGCATCTTGACGATATGCCAGGTGTCGATGATGAAGCCGCCGTTGTCGGCATCCGCGCCCTCGAGCATCGTCAGCCCGTCGCGTACGTTGTTCAGCATGGAGAACGGCATGACCTCGAACACGAAGCGCGTACCGGCGTTCGCACAGTCGCGGCAGACGCCCGCGAAGGCTTCGACGAGGTGATCCATCTCGGCCTTCTCGTTGAAGAAGTCGCCGCCCTTGATGTGCCGCGCGCCGAGCGCCTCGGCGGCATTCAGCAGCTTGGCCCGGTGCTCGTCGGACGCTTTCTTGCGATCGCCTTCGAGGAACCAGTCGAGCAGGAACTCCAGCTCGACGTGGATGATGCCATTGTCGTCGAGGATCTTCTTCATGTCGGTGAGCGTGTAGGTCTCGAGCGTGTGGTACAGGTCGGTGTGCCAGATGCCCATGCCCTTGAAGCCGACTCGTGCGATCGCCTCGACCCGGTCACGGAAGTCGAACAGGCTCCACTCGCGCCCGCCGGTGGCCGGGCTGACGTCGCCGGCCAGGGTCCAGTAGGACGCAAGTAAATCCGGTGTCTGGTGCGCCGGAGCCGGTGGCGGCATCGACGTGGCCGGCGGCTGGCTCTCGCCGGAACACGCGCTGAGCCCGGCGCCGAGCGCGCCCGCGGAGACGATCAGGGATGTATCGCGTATGAATGTCCTGCGGTCGATGGCCATGGTCTGCTCCTCGTCGAGTGCGGTTTCGGCGCCGATCAGGCGTCCATCCTGGCAGGGCGTTGAAAAACACCCTGCCAGCGCGAGACAAGGTTGTCTCGCCCGACGGTTCAGGCACGTAAGTGCTTGAACCATATAGAGCGAGTCCGGGCATGCGCCGGACTCGCGACCTTGAAAAAGGTCTGGACGACCTTTATCAACGTCACGCTAGTTGCCGTGCCCCGACCCTGGTAATGAAATCTGTTCACGGCGCGATTCAGGCCCGAAGATAGGGCGCCAGCTCGCCGGCGTTCGGCAGCGACAGCAGCGGCCGTTCCTTCTCAGGCAGCGCGGCGTACTCGGCGGCACCGGCGATGCCGGTGTGTACGCCGACCGCGAGCGCGCCGCCCTTGAGCGCCATGCGTACCTCGAGCGCCGGGTCGTCGCCGACCACGACCAGCTCCGATGGCGTGCAGCCCAGCACGTCTGCCGCGGAGCGCAGCGCGTGCGGCGAGGGCTTGCCGAGCGCCGTCGCGCGCTTGCCGGTGATGCTCGTGATCATCGCCGAGATCGCACGCGACGAGCCCAGCGCCCTGCCGTGGCTCGACGCGAAAAACGGTACGAGGGATGCCGCATACAGGCCCGCGCCGTTCCAGACGGCGTTGCAGGCCACCTCGACTTCGTCCATGCGGATCTGGCGGTACCAGCCGATGAACACGGCATCGTACCTGCCGGCGCCAGCGCGCTCGTCCGACGACAGCACGACATCGAGGCCCGCGTCTGCCAGCGGCTGCCAGACACCCTCGACGCCAAGCACCAGGATCCGGCGGAAACCTCGCCGGTGAAAGTACTGCGCGGCGACCGTGCTCGGCGTGAGTATGTGCCCGGCCGGTATCCGGAGCCCGATCTCCGCCAGTTTCTGCGAAATCTCTGCCGGCGGCCGCACCGTGCCGTTCGTCAGCGCGGCAAAGGGCCGGCCCTGCTCAGCCAGCAGATCGAGCAGCTCGGGCACACCCGGCAGCGCCTGTAGCCGGTTGTTCTTCTTGTCGCCGAGCACCAGCGTGCCGTCGAGATCGAACAGGAAGCCGCGCGCGCCGCGGAGCTTCCTGGCAACGTCCTTCCTGCCCATCCTCAGCCGCCCCCGGACACGGCTTCGGATTTCGCGCGCAGCTCGAGCCGGAACCCGGGCTTCGAGACCACGATCGACGATCGCGCCGGCCTGTCGCGCAGTCCCTGGAGCAGTTTCAGCAGCGGCCGCGAGTCGGGATTGTAGGCCCTGATCGTCTGGTCGTTTTTCAGCATCGCGTTGACCTGCTCTTCCGGCATCACCGAGCGCAGCAGGAATTCGTCGTCGTCGCTGACGCCCGGATGCTTCCGGCGCATCTCCTCGAGCGAAAACACCGGCGATTCCGCACGAATCGTCCTGGTCCGCTTCTGCGCAAGGATGCGATCCCTGATGTTCGGGTCGATCTCGCCGGTCGGCCGGCCGAAGCGGCCCAGCGCGTAGCGGATCACCTGGTCCGGGATGCTTGCGTAGCGCTCCTTCGCGACGACGTTGAACATCGCCTGCGCACAGACGATCTGGGGGAAGGGGGTCACCATGATCGGGTAGCCGAGTTCGGCGCGGACCTGGGTGACCTCGTCGATGACCTCCGGCAGCCGGCTCCCCAGCTTCAGCTCCTCGAGCTGTCGGCGAAGTGTCGTCATGACTCCGCCCGGAATCTGGTGGCGCAGGAACGACGCGTCGTACTCCCGCGGCGCTCCCTTCGGCAGTCCTTCCGCGTCGGCGAGGCGGTCGAAGTACCGGCATACCTCCTCGAGGGCCTCGTCGTCGATATCGACCGTGTGGCCGAGCTCACGGAGGTTGGCGACGGTTCGCTGCGCCGACGGCAGCGACGTGCCGTTACCCAGTGCGCCGGCGCCGGTATGCAGGGCGTCGATGCCGAGTTCGGCGGCGACCATGTAATTCAACGGGCCCAGCCCGATCGTGCAATGCGAGTGCAGCTCCAGGGGCTTGCCGTTCATTGCCTGCCGGATCGCGGGCAGCAGCGTCCGCGCGCGCTCCGGCGTCAGCAGGCCGGAAGGATCCTTGAGGTAGGCGAGGTCGACATCGGGCGACTGCGACACCTTTGCAGCGATCCCGGCATAGAACTCGTCGTCGTGCACCTCGCTCAGCGTGTAGGTCAGCGCCGCCATGACCTCGGCGTCGCCTTCTTCCCGGATGATGCGAGCCGTGCGCAGCACCGCGTCCATGTCGTGCATCGGGTCGAGAACGATGAACCGCCCGATGCCATTCGCCATCAGGCGGCGGTATACGAGCCGCATGAAATCCGGCCCGGCCGTCTCCCAGGAAATGAAGCGGAAGCCGGTGCCGATGAATTGCAGCGGCACGTCCGGGCAGGCCTCGTGCATCAGGCGTATCAGGAGCCACGGGTCTTCGCGGAAGGAGCGGACCGCGATGCCCATGTGGGTGCTGGAATTGAAGTCGATCGCCCGGAAGCCGACCCGGTTCATGACCGGTGCGATAGCGAGCATCTGCGCCGTGTTCAGGCCGGTCGCGCCCCACAGGCTCTGGTTCCCGTCGCGTATCGAGACGTCGACGAGCTTTATGTCTGCCATCAGTTCATTCCTCGCGAATGCGCATCAGCACGTCGCCGACGTCGACGAGCTCGCCGTTCTTCGCGCAGATCTCGATCACCTCGCCGCGGCACTCGGCCATGACGGAGTTCATCAGCTTCATCGTTTCGACGAGGCCGAGGATCGTGTCCTCCTGCACTTTAGAACCCTTGTCGACGAACGGCGCCGCACCGGGCCGCGGCGCGCGGTAGAAGGTTCCCGGGAGCGGCGGGTAGAGGTCGCGCACGACAGCCTCGCCGCCGGCCGGCCTGGTCGCGGTCGCGGCCGGTGCGGGGCGCTTTCCCCCCTCTTTCGCCGCTGGCTTGCTCGTGTCGTTCCGGGTGACGGTTCCGGCATCGCTGCTGGACAGTTCGATGCTGAACCGGCCGGTCTCGAGCTTGAATTCTGCGTAGGGTGTTTCGTCCAGGAGCTTCAGGATCTCCTGAACGTCTTCGTCTGTAAGGTTCATGGCTGGTTCTTTCTTGCGCTCATCAGCGCTATGAGGTGGTCATACGGTTTCGCGGCAGGCTTCGCCCTCGGCTCCCTGTCCTTGCTCGACCAGACTGTCTCGGGCCGGCTCTGGAGCAGGTAGACTTCGCCGTCGGTCGCGGACACGGCCCACTCGATGTCTTGCGGACAGCCGTAGTGCTTCTCTACCTGGCGCGCGATCGTCCACAGCCGGCCGATCGTGGCGTCATCGAGACTGGGAAGCTCGCAGCGCTCGTCTTCGACCGGCTGCTCCTGTACGCCGCCGCCGGACCTGTCCGGCACGTGGCGCACGGCCTTCGAGGAGACCTTCCGGTTCGTGACCTCGCCGGTGACCTTGTTGACGACATAGCGGTCGGGCGTCACCTCGCCGTTGACGATGCAGGATCCCAGCCCCCAGCTGCCCTCGATGACGATCACCGACTTGTCGCCGGTCGTCGGGCTGCGAGTGAACATCACGCCGGCGCATTCGGCGTCCACCATAACCTGCACGACGACGGCCATGGCCAGCTGGTCCTCGGGCAGGCCGAGCCGCAAGCGGTAGGTGATCGACTCGCTGTTGTACAGGCTCGCCCAGCAGTCGAGCACCCGTGCGACGAGTTGCTCTTCGCCCAGCGTCCACAGGTAGGTGTCCTGCAGCCCGGCGAAACTGGCGGACTCGCTGTCCTCGCTGGTGGCGCTCGAGCGCACTGCGACAGGGCAGGCGGCCCCGCGTCCCGAGAGCTGACGATACCCGTCGCGGATCAGCGCCGCGACGTCCTCGGGGACCGACGCGCTGCGTATGCGTCTGCGCACGCGCTCGCCCACAGCCGCGACCTCCGCAGTGTCGGCGGGGTCGAGTGCACCGATCTCGCGCCGGACTTCGCCCGTGGGATCCATGCAGGACAGGAACGCTTCGAAGGCCGACGTGGTGACGGCGAATCCCGGCGGCACCAGGATGCCGGCGCGCGTCAGCTCCCCGAGGCTCGCGCTCTTGCCGCCCACCGTCGGGCGGTCCGCGAGCGACAGGTCCGCAAACCAGCTGACGAATTTCTTGCCGGCGTCATTCAATAGCAGGTCGCCTCAATCGAGTATCGTGACGATACCGTTGTCACCGTCGACGCGCAGGCGCTGCCCGGTCACGATGCGCTTGGTGGCCCGGCCGGTACCGACGACCGCCGGCATGCCGTATTCGCGTGCGACGATGGCCGCGTGCGACATGGTGCCGCCGATGTCGGAGACCGCGGCCTTGATCTTCGGGAATACCGGACCCCAGCTCGGCGTCGTGACCGGCGATACCAGGATGTCGCCTTCGCGCACCTGCCCGATGTCATTGACGTTCTTGACGACGCGGGCGATGCCCTCGACGATGCCGGGCGAAGCCGCGAAACCATGCAGCTCTTTGGGATTGACCTTGTCCGGCGCAAGCGACCAGCTCTTCAGGGTCTCCGAGGTGATGCCCCAGAGCATCTGCACGGCCGGGTCCTCGAGATGCTCCGGCATCGGGCCGATCGCGATCGGCGCCTCCCAGGCCGCGAACTTCGCCAGGATGTCGCGCCGACGCGCGACGAGTTCGCGCCAGTGCTCGGCACCGAGCGGCTCCGAGCCGGCTGCCCACGCGAGCATCGCGTCGACCAGCGCGTCCTCGACCTCGTTGCGATTCAGCTGGAAGATGTCCTCGCGGTCCGTAAGCAGGCCGACGCGTACGAGCAGGTCGCCGAATTCGCGCATCTTCGCGTAGAAGCGGGTCGTGAACCAGTGTTCGCAATAGAACTTGTGATCCTCGACGTACGGGAACACGCGGTGGCACAGGCCGAGCATCTGGTCGAACGCGATCTTCTCCTCCTCCGTGTCCAGCAGCTCGCGGTACTCCTCGGCGATACGCTTGCGCTCGGCGCGCAGCGCCTCGGTCTTGCGGAGAATGTCCTCGCCGGACCGGATTCTCGATATGAAGCCCGAGATCGCCGAGAACGGCACGGTCCGGTCGTCGTCCCAGCTGCGGTGATAGTGGTAGAAGCCGTCGCCGACCGAGATGTTGAACCAGGGGTGGCGGATCTTGTCGAGGGCGTCGATCCATTTCCTGCCTTTGTCACCCGCTGCCTCGAGCGCCTTCAGCACGCGGTTCGGGTCGGCACCGTCCTCGAACATGTCGTCGACGCCGAGATCGACGGCGAGCTGGGCCAGTTCCTTCAGCTTGTCGTCGGCCTGGAACATCAGGATGTCGATGCCGGCAACCATGCGCGCGACCGTCTGGTCCGGAATCTCGGGAAAAGCTTTTTTGCAGAACTGGAAGAACACGAGGTAGGCGCCATAACCGAGCATCAGGAACTCGAAGTGGTGATGCCACATGGTCGAGAACAGGTTGATGCAACGATGGTAGCCCTCGCGCGCGAAGTGGTTCTGACCGATGCCGCGCGCTTCCATGACGGCAGACTCGTCGTCGAATTCGCCGAGTTCCGGCACCTCGATGCTGTCGACCTCCTTGATCAGCGCGAGCATCTTTTTCTCCCACTTCGCGTAGAGCTCGTCCCAGTTCTCGAAGTAGTAACCGGCGCGCTTGTTGAAGACTTCGGTGCGTCGCTCGATCTCGGCAGGGTCGGTGACCGCGTGCGCGGTGATGTACACCCGGCCGTTGATGATCCGGTAGGCGACGCCGAGCGTTGCCGGGAACGCGAATATCCGGGTCGTATTCGCACCCATTGCCGTGTAAGGAACCTCGGCCGTGACCGCATCGAAGGCCGGCATCGGCTCCGGGAAGTGCATCGAGTTGTAGAACCAGAAAATTTCATCGTCGCCCGGCTGGACGCGGGTGAAATACGGGTACATGTCCTCCCAGCCCTCGGTGCCGGGAACGGGCCCGATCTCGGAGGGCAGCGGGAACGGGCGGCCCTTGCTCTTGCTGGTCATTGCAATCTCTCCTGCAGTATCGCGCGCCGGTTCGAACGCCTTCGATTATAGGGTTTGTACGGGGAGCCGGCTTATCGATTTTAGCAGGGTGTTGAAAAACACCCTGCCAGCGTGCGACAAGGATGTCTCGCCCGCGGGTCGAGCACGTAAGTGCTTGACCCGTCGGGAGCGAGTCCGGACACGCGCCGGACTCGCGACGTTGAAAAAGGTCTGGACGACCTTTTTCAACATCTGGTTAGTGGCGATTCCATTCGTCCGGCGGTGCAGGACGCGCTCCACCGACAGCGCAGCCGCAATCGACTATCAGCGCAATGTGTCCGGACCGGCCGCGCTTGCGGCAGGCCCGGGCCGCTCACTTCGCCCTGCCTCCGGGCACGCGGGCGGCAACCCGGCGCTCGTAATCCGGGTCGTCCTCGGGTTTCGCGAGTGCAGCCATGACACGCTGGTGGATTTCCTCGAGCGTAAGTCGGAACTCGGGATAGGGCAGAATGTACAGCTGGTCTTCCTGCACGCCTTTCAGGACGTGCCGGGCCAGCGTTTCCGGCTCCATGCCGGATTCGATGACTTTCTTCAGCCGCGCGAAGGCTTCCGGGTCGGCGCCGTAGTAGCCCGTCTTCTCAAGGTGCTTGGGACGCGTCAGGACCGCCTCGTGGATGTTGCTGTTGACCGCGCCCGGGCAAAGCAGCGACACGCCGACTTTCGAGTCCTTGAGATCCATGGCGAGGCATTCGGTGAGCCCGCGGACCGCCATCTTCGTCGTCGTGTAAATGCTGGTACCAGGCAAGGACACGAACGCCGACATCGAGGCCGTGTTGACGATATGGCACTCGTCGCCGCGCCGGAGCATCCGGGGCAGGAAGACCTGGATCCCGTTGATCACGCCCCACAGGTTGACGTTGATCTGCCACTCCCAGTCCTCGTAGGTCGCATTCTGCATGGGGCCGAAGATCGACACGCCCGCCGTATTGAACAGGAGTTGCACGGGCCCGAGCTTCGCCTCGACCTCGTCGGCGGCCTTCGCGTAGGCCTCCCGGTCGGTGATGTCCAGCCGGACGGCCATTACGTCGGCGCCCGTCGTCTCGAGCTGCTGCATGGCCTCGTCCAGGTGATCCTGGCGGATATCTGCGATAGCCACCCTGGAACCGGCGCTCGCGAATACCATGGCCTGGCCGAAACCGACCCCGGAGCCGCCGCCCGTCACGAAAGCCACCTTACCCTCGACCTGTGTCACGATCTCTCCTCCTCCGCGTTTCGCTATCGGTCGGTTTTAAGGTTCCTTCGTCACATAGTGCGCGGGAACCGTTCTTGTCAGAATAAGCGTTTCAGGGTACCA
>Ga0224500_10001772_pt1 | contig 12342 bp, 9 predicted proteins | sample SF_Oct11_sed_USG_FD_168126 | JGI IMG/M metagenome (GOLD analysis project Ga0224500, IMG submission 168126) | Sediment microbial communities from San Francisco Bay, California, United States - SF_Oct11_sed_USGS_4_1 | ecosystem: Environmental > Aquatic > Marine > Sediment | place: USA: California... | reverse complement strand
CGCCCCGCCGGTGTCGGGTCCGGGTTTCGGTTCCGGGTTTCAGGCCCGTGGCAAGGTCACGCCGCGCTGCCCCTGGTACTTACCGCCGCGATCCTTGTAGGACATTTCGCAAATTTCATCGGACTCAAAGAACAGCATCTGCGCCACACCCTCGTTCGCATAGATCCGCGCCGGCAGTGGCGTGGTGTTCGAGAACTCCAGCGTAACGTGGCCTTCCCACTCCGGCTCCAGCGGCGTCACATTGACGATAATGCCGCAGCGCGCGTAAGTGGACTTACCGAGGCACACCGTGAGTACGTTCCGCGGAATACGGAAGTATTCCACGGTGGACGCCAGCGCGAATGAGTTCGGGGGGATGATGCAGACGTCGGTGTCCATGTCCACGAAGCTGTTCGGGTCGAAAGCCTTCGGATCGACAATCGTCGAGTTGATGTTGGTGAATACCTTGAACTGCCTGGCACAGCGCACGTCGTAGCCGTAGCTCGACGTACCGAACGAAATCACCCGCCTGCCATCCAGCGACCGGACCTGGCCGGGCTCGAATGGCTCGATCATGCCGTGCTGCTCGGCCATGCGGCGAATCCAGCGATCCGGTCGGATGCTCATTTCCCGCCCTCCGCGGCGCGTTCGACACTGATCCGGCCGAATATTCCCCGCTGGTCCTTCGGCCGTTGCGCCAGCACTTCCGCAACGCGTCGTCCGATTTCCAGATAGCGTTGTGCCAGTGGACTGTCAGGTGCCGCGATCACGGTTGGCCGCCCGCCGTCCGCTTCCTCGCGGATCTGCGCGTGCAGCGGCAGGCGACCGAGCAGCGGCACGGTGCTTTCCGCGGCCAGCTGCTCGCCCCCGCCAGCGCCGAATATCGCCGTTTCGGTCTGGCAGCAGGGACAGATGAACGTACTCATGTTCTCGATGACACCGAGCACCGTCACGCCGACCTTCTCGAACATCTTCAGCCCCTTCCGGGCGTCGGCCAGGGCGATATCCTGCGGCGTCGTCACGATAATCGCGCCCGCCAGTGGCACCTTCTGGGTCAGCGTCAGCTGGATATCGCCCGTCCCCGGCGGCAGATCGACGATGAGGTAGTCGAGGTCGTGCCAGTTGGTCTGGAACGCCAGCTGCTGCAGAGCCTGGGTCACCATTGGCCCTCGCCAGATCACCGGCCGCTCCTCTTCGATCAGGAAGCCAATCGAATTGGCTTCGAGGCCATGGGCGACCAGGGGCTCGAAGGTCTTGCCATCCAGCGACTCGGGCCTGCACCCCAGCAAACCCAGCATGCGCGGCTGGCTCGGGCCGTACACGTCGGCATCCAGGATCCCGACGCGGGCGCCGTCGCTGGACAGCGCCAGGGCAAGGTTTACTGCCGTGGTGGATTTGCCGACGCCGCCTTTGCCGGATGCGACGGCAATCACGTTCCGGACGTTAGGCAGTGGCGTCAGATTGCCCTGCACGGCATGGGCGACGACCCTGGTCATGCGGTTGCCATAATTCGTGATGCGATTAACAGTAAGGTGTCAGGTCACAGCTCACATTGTAGCGGGTGGCCGGGCCGGGCGGCGCCAGCCCGTGTGGCATAATTTCCCGGGCGCTGTAATGATCGGGTGGGGCCGATTATTGATACGGGCGGGCCAGGGTTGGCCCGACTGGCGAGATTGGGCACGGAGCAGATCCCGGGCGTATGAAGTTCTTCAGCACACTGAAGGCAGAACGCTGCCTTAGCCAGCTGTTGTCGGAACCAGACGCCGGCAGCCCGGCTGCGCGCAAGGCGCTGGCGAGCCTGCAGGGCGTCGGCGCCGAGGCCATACCCAGGATCATCGATGCCATCGGCACGGCCGACAAGTCACACAGCGGCGCGCTGATCACGCTGCTGGCGTCCCTGCTCGACGATCAGTCATTCGAGCACTACGCCGCCGGCCTCGCCCACCCCAACAAGCAGAGTGTCGCGGGGGTCACCAGGGCATTGGCGCTTGCGGGCACCTACGACACCAACCGGCTCCTGGCGCTCCTTGGCAACGACGACGTATTCAAGCCGGCCCTCATAGAGATTCTGGGGATCGTTCGCAAGCGATTGAATTCCCGTGAACTCCTTAGGCGGGCCTATGAACTTCAACCGAGTGAGAAGGCCGCGATCTTCAAGATTATCGCGGACATTGCGGGACCAGAACTGGTCCCGGACCTCATCGCCAGACTGGACGGCAAAGATCCGTCCGTACGCCTGCACATCATTTTCCTCCTCGGCCGCTTCAACCGGCCTGACGTCGCCCAGGCGCTGGAACAGCAGCTCAAGGACAAGAACAAGATGGTCCGCAAGGCGGCCCTCGAAGTGCTGGCGCACATGCCTGGCGACCGCAATATCGGACTTATCTGTTCCCTCCTGGCCGACCCGGAGATCGAGGTTCAGGCCCGTGCTGTCGACCTGGTCGTCAAGATCCGCCACCCGGATACGATGAAACATCTGCTCGATGTCCTCAAAGACGAGTCGGAATTTGCGCGTCGCTCGGCGGTGGAAGTCTTAAACGAGATCGCCGAGCCGGCCACCATCAAATACCTGCTCACGGCCCTGGAGGATGGCGACTGGTGGGTGCGGTCACGGGCCTCTGATGCCCTGGCAAAAATCGGCGGACCAAAGGTCATGGATGCCGTCCTGCAGCTGGTGGGAGACAAGAACGACAATATCCGTCGTTCCGCCGTCGAAATTCTCAACCAGACGAAGGACGAGCGGGCCGTGGATTACCTGATCAAGGCGACGCGTGACAGTGACTGGTGGGTTCGCGAGCGCGCCGCCGACGCCCTGGCGCAAATCCGCAGCGAAAAGGCCGGTCCGGCCCTGCTCGAAATGCTCGCGGGTGATGCACGCTCCGTACCGGCGGCACTGCGCGCACTCGGCCAGCTTGGCAACACCAATGTGCTCCCCCAGCTCCTGCCACTGCTCGACCGTCCCGAAAAAGACATACGCATCGAAGCCGTGAATGCCATCGGGCGGCTCGCCAACTCAGGCTCGCCAGATACGGTCAAGAACCGGCTCAAGGCGCTCGCCACGGGTGCGGACGACACCATCGCCAAGGTAGCGGCCAAGGCCATGTCCCACATCGAAAGCATTGCCGCCACGAGCGGCACGTCGCCAGGGACCAGTACGCTTTCCGAGGCCGCAGGCGACGGCGCGAAGACCCTGCTGGCGGACAACGCCCGCGTTGCCGACATGGTCAAGTCCATGGACAAGACCGCCAAGCTCGATGTGGGCACCCTAAAGACAGGCGACATGATCGAAGGTCGCTACCGCTACATCGAGAAGATTGGCAAAGGTGCGTTCGGGACCGTGGTCCTCGTCGAGGACCAGATCGTCGATGAGCGGCTGATCCTGAAGTTCCTGAACCCCAACGTCAGTTCCGACGAAGAAATGATGAAGCGCTTCGTGCATGAGCTCCGGTACTCCCGGAAGATTACGCACCACAACGTCATCCGGATCTTTGATTTCGTCAGCCTGGGCGGCAACTACGCCATTTCCATGGAGTACTTTCCGTCGCACACACTGGGCGCCGAGATGTCGGGTCACAGGCCCCTGCCCTTCGACAAGGCCAACAGCTGGGCCCGGGACATTGCCAATGGTATGGCGGTGGCACACCAGGTGGGCGTCATCCACCGGGACCTCAAGCCCGCAAATATCCTGATCAACAGTGAAGGACTGCTGAAGATCGTGGATTTCGGCGTGGCCGCGGCGGCCAGCTCCGGCGGCACAGAACTGACCAAGACCGGTTACGTAATTGGTTCGCCCAAGTACATGGCGCCCGAACAGATCCTGGGCAAAAAGGTAGACTTGCGGGCCGATATCTACAGCGTCGGGGTCATCATTTATGAGATGCTCACGGGTACGCCGCCCTATACCAAGGGTGACCAGATGTCTGTCATGTACCAGCACGTGCAGGGCAAGGCAAAGTTCTGCGAGGAAGTAAACCCGGAAATTCCGCCGGCACTGGCCGCCGTCGTTCGCAAAGCCATGGAAGTAGACAAGCTGAAGCGCTTCAGTTCGATGGATGAATTGCGGGAGGCGCTGGAACGGGCCGCCTGAGCCCCGCTTGCAGCTCACCATGGCCCGAATTGATGCCTTCCTCAAGCTTGGCCTCGCGCAGGGCTGTTCCGATATTCACCTCGCCGTCGGCGTGCCGCCCATGCTCCGCATGCACGGCGAACTCATGCCCATCAAGTTTCGCGACCTCGGTGAAACCGAGCTCGAAAGCTATGTGGACGAGATCCTGACTGGCAATCAGAAAAAGTCCTTCGAGGAACGACATGACCTCGACTTTGCCTATGTGTCCGATGACGGGGGCCGTTTCCGCGTCAACGTCTTCCGCAAGGAGACCGGCGTCGGAGCAACGTTCCGCTCAATCCCCGGCAGCGTCCCGACCCTTGAGAGCCTCGAGCTGCCGCCGGTCGTGCAGAAGCTGTGCGATCACCACCAGGGCATGATCCTGGTAACCGGATCGACGGGCACCGGCAAGTCCACGACCCTGGCGGCGATGATCGATCACCTGAACAGTACCCGGAACTGCAACATCATCAGCCTGGAAGACCCCATCGAGTTCATGCATCGGAGCAAGCAGTCCCAGATCATCCAGCGGGAACTCGGCACCCACCTGCACTCGTTTGCCGATGGCATCCGCGCCGCTCTGCGCGAGGATCCGGATGTGATTCTGGTCGGGGAGTTGCGTGACGCGGAAACTATCCAGATGGCGATGACGGCCGCCGAGACCGGCCACCTCGTGCTCGGCACGCTGCACACCACAGGTGCGGTGAAAACCATCGACCGGGTGATCGACGCCCTCCCGGGCGATATGCGCGAGCAGACGAAGAGCTTTCTGGCGCAGAGTCTCAACGCCGTGATTACGCAGTCTCTGGTCCGCACGACCGATGGCCGCGGGCGCCGGGCGATAGTCGAGATCATGCTGATGACCCGGGCCATCGCCAAACTGATCATGACGGACCAGACACACCAGATTCCCGCGCAGTTGCAGACGGGCAAGGATCTCGGCATGCAGATGATGGATCAGGCCCTGATGGACGCCATCCAGAAGAAGCTGATCGATCCCGACGACGCCTTTCGTTTTGCCAACGACAAGTCCATGTTCCAGCGCTTCGTCACCGACACGTCGATCCTGCCGAAGTTTGAGATGGGCAGTTCGTGAGCGTCATCGACGAATACCTGAAGCAGGTCGTCGTCCGCGACGGCTCGGATCTGCACTTCATTGCCGGTGAACCGCCGCGGGCCCGCATTTACGGTGAACTGCAGATTCTGGCGCCAGAGACCCTGGCGGCAAGCAGGGTCGAGGCGGCTCTGCTGGAGATCATGTCACCGAGATCCCTGGAGGATTTCCAGCGCCGGGACTCAACGGACTTTGCCTACTCCCTGCAGGATATCGCCCGCTTTCGCGTCAACGCGTTCCGGCACGTTGCCGGCACCGGCGCGGTGCTCCGGGCCATTCCCTCCAAGGCCAAAACGCTCGAGGAACTCAAGATGCCCGCCGTGGTGGCCCAGCTGTGCAAGCAGCCCCAGGGAATGATTCTTGTCACCGGCAAGACGGGCTCGGGCAAGTCCACGACGCTTGCCGCAATGATCGACGAGATCAACCAGAAGATTAACGGGCACATCCTGACCATCGAGGACCCGATCGAATTTGTCCACACCCGCAAGAGGTGCCTGATCAGTCAGCGCGAGATCGGCATCCACAGCCCCAGCTTCGCGGCGGCGCTCCGCTCGGCCCTGCGCGAGGACCCGGACGTGATCCTGGTCGGGGAAATGCGCGACCTGGAAACGGTGAGTATCGCCGTCACGGCGGCGGAGATGGGCATCCTGGTCATGGGGACCCTGCACACGAATGGCGCCGGCCAGACTGTCGACCGCATCGTAAATGCGTTCCCGACCGACAAGCAGTCACACGTCCGCACGATGCTGTCGACTTCGCTGCGGGGCGTGATTTCCCAGCAGCTGGTGGCGCGCAAGGGGGAGCCGGGGCTGGTGGCGGCCCTGGAAATCATGGTGAACACACCGGCCGTGTCCAACCTGATCCGCCAGGGCAAACTCGAGCAGCTGGAGACTGCCATCCAGGGCAGTGCGCGCATCGGCATGCGCACGATGGACTCCGCATTGAAGGACCTCCTGGATCAGGGCCGGATCAGCGGCAAGACGGCCTATGAGGCGGCACTGGAAAAGCGCAAGTTCGAGGACGTGAAGGAACTCGCCTAAGCGCCCTATAATGCGGCGTGACCGCCACGCCCCGAAAGATCCTCGTTACCAGCGCACTGCCCTACGCCAACGGGCCGATCCACATCGGCCATCTCGTGGAGTATGTCCAGACTGACATCTGGGTGCGCTACCAGCGACTCGCCGGGCACGAAGTCACCTACATTTGTGCCAGTGACGCACACGGCACGCCTATCATGCTCAAGGCGCGCGACGCCGGCATCGCACCGGAGGCGCTGGTCGAGCACTTTCGTACCGAGCACCAGCAGGCATTCAACGGTTTCCGTGTGGCGTTCGACAATTATCACACCACGCATTCCGAAGAGAACCGGATCCTGGTCGAGGACTTCTACACCCGGCTCGACAGCAAAGGGCTGATTACCCAGCGCGTAATCCAGCAGGCCTACGACCCGGAGGCCGGCATGTTCCTGCCGGACCGCTTCATCCGCGGCGACTGCCCAAAGTGCGACGCACCGGACCAGTATGGCGACAGCTGCGAAAACTGCGGCGCCACGTACTCGCCCGCAGAACTCAAGAACGCGCGCTCGGTGATCTCCGGCACCACTCCGATCGAGAAGGACTCGGTCCATTACTTCTTCCGGCTTGGTGCATTCGGCGAACGCCTCAAGCACTGGCAGGCTGGCGGGCATGTACAGGACAGCGTCGCCCGCAAACTGCAGGAGTGGTTCGCTGCCGGCCTGCGCGACTGGGACATCTCCCGGGACGCGCCGTACTTCGGCTTCCGGATTCCGGGCACCGACGACAAGTACTTTTATGTATGGGTCGATGCGCCCGTTGGCTACATGGCCAGCCACCGGCACTGGCTCGCACGGACAGGCCGGCCGGACAGCGAGTTTACGGCCGCCTGGGCACCGGACAGCACGACCGAGCTGCACCATTTCATCGGCAAGGACATCCTGTACTTTCACACGCTGTTCTGGCCGGCCCTGCTCGACGGCGCCGGGTTTCGTATGCCGACAGCAGTGCACGTGCACGGCTTTCTGACGGTCAACGGCCTGAAGATGTCCAAGTCGCGCGGCACCTTCATTGCCGCGAACACCTATCTGCAGCACCTGGACCCCGAGTATCTGCGCTACTACTACGCCTTCAAGCTGGGCGGGGGCCTCGATGATATTGACCTCAACCTGGACGACTTTGTAGCCCGCGTGAATGCGGACCTCATCGGGAAGGTCGTGAACCTTGCCAGCCGTTGTGCCGGGTTCATTACCAGGCTCTTCGATGGCCGGTTGGCCGATACGCTGGACAACCCGGCGCTCCACCAGGAATTTGTTGCGGCCGGCGACAACATTGGCGCGGCGTTCGACCGGCGCGAATACGGCCGCGCGATGCGCGAAACCATGCAACTTGCCGACGCCGCCAATCGCTATGTCGACGAGCACAAACCCTGGATCCTGGCCAAGGACCCAGCGACGCTCCCGCGCGTTCAAGCCGTGTGCACGCAGGGTCTCAACCTGTTTCGCCTGCTAATGGTCTATCTCGCCCCGGTTCTGCCGCGTGTGGCGGAACGGGCCGCCACCTTTCTGAAAACCGGCCCTGCCAGCTGGCAGGGCCGTGCCGTCCCGTTGCTCGGCTCCACGATTGCCGAGTACGAACCCCTGCTCGTCCGGGTTGACCCGGACGCGGTCTCCCGTATGGTGGAAGCATCCATGGAAAAGCCCGACCCAACCCCTGCCGGCACCGCTGGCTCAGCGGCCAAGGCGTCGTCGCCTGCTGCGCCGGGCGTAGCCGAAATCGAACTCGCCGATTTTCAGAAGGTGGATCTGCGCATCGCCACGGTCCTCAGGGCCGAGGCGGTGGATGGCGCCGACAAGCTGGTACGCCTGCTTCTCGACATCGGCACGGAGCAGCGCACCGTCCTCTCGGGCATCAAGTCGGCCTACGCCCCGGCTGACCTGGTTGGACGCCAGGTCATCCTGGTTGCCAATCTCAAGCCGCGGAAAATGCGCTTTGGCATTTCAGAAGGCATGGTGCTTGCCGCTGGCGGCGACGCGGGACTGTTCCTGGTTGGTCCGGAGCCCGGCGCCGGCGCGCCTGCCGGCCTGCGCGTGACCTGATGACGGACTTTCTCCTGATCGTCGTCGCTGCCGCAACTATCAACAACATCGTGCTGGAACGCCTGCTAGGTTTGTGCCCGGTGCTGGGCCAGACGCAGGGAATGAGCTCACGCGTTGACAATGCGGGCAGATCGGGCCTGGCCACGACGTGTGCACTGACAATCACCGCGGGCCTGAGCCACCTTCTGTACCAGTGGCTGCTCTTGCCCCGGGGTCTCGTGTACCTCCGCACCATCGGCCTGCTCGCCCTGTCGGCCCTGACGGTGCAGGGAGTAAATGTGCTTCTCGAGCGCCACGGCGCCGGCCAGGGCCCGTTTGCCAGCCAGCACCTGCCGCTGACCACAATGAATTGCGCCGTGCTGGGCGTCGCGTTGCTGACGACCGGAACCGCCGATACCCTCGGCGACGCCATTGCGCTCGGTCTCGGCGCCGGACTCGGTTTCACGGTCGTGGTGATGCTCTTCGCCAGCCTGCGCCCGCGACTCGAGCAGTCGCCGGTACCAGCACCTTTACGCGGCCCGGCCGTCGCACTGATCACCGTCGGGATGATGTCACTCGCCTTCCTCGGCTTCTCGGGCCTGGGAACCTAGGCACCTTCGCGGCAGAAGCCGTGGCATATTGCTATCATTCGCCGCATATCCTGCCGGATATCCGGAGTCGAGGGTCCGGAACCTCAGGATTCAAGAGAGAAAAATCCAGGGCAACAAGGTTCAAGGGGAATACCTGATCATGAGAACGCGTACGAAAACACTATGGCCCGCAGCCGCATTTGCGGTGCTTTTCGGCATTCTGGCCGGCTGCGGCAAGCCTTCAGGCCCGCCAGCCACCACCGAGCCGGCCGCCACTTCACCGGATCTTGCCGGCCTGCAATCACCGGATGAGGCCGCGCCGGCAGAGTGGGCCGGGAAGGAACTGCCGAGCTACATGATTCCCAACATCCCGCAGTCGGCAGAGGCCTACTACGCCCCCGACAACATCCACGTCATCGCCCAGACCAAGGATCCAATGGCGGCACAACCGGAGAAGGGCAAGATTGGCGGCTCGCTGACCTTCACTTACACGGACACCGGCGAGGAACTCACCCGCATCAACGACAAGGGACAGGACGCCTGCTCCTGGTTCCTGCCCGATGGCTCCGGGGTGATCTGGACCTCGACCCGGGACAATCTGGACATGCCGCCGGGCAACTGGTCGGAAGAGACCGACTACCCCCAGGGCGCCGAGCTGTATGTCTCCGACCTCAAGGGCGGCAACGTCCGGCGCCTTACCAACAACAAGTACTACGAGGCCGAGGTGACGACGTCCCTCGACGGCAAGTGGGTGTTCTTTGGCCGCCAGATCGACGGCAAGATGGATATCTGGAAGATGCGCATCGACGGCACGGACGAGCAGCAGCTGACCTTCACCCCCGACTGGCAGGAAGGCGCGCCGTACCCGACACCGGGTGGCAAGCACCTGATCTACCGCGCCTGGAAGCGCAGCGACAAGCTGCGGATCAACGAGGAGTTCGAGAAGACGGGCAAGCGCCAACAAACGCCGATGACCATCTTCACGATGACGACGGATGGCACGGACGTACAGCCACGCACCTTCACCAAGGACATGAACTGGGCGCCCTTCATCGCCCCGGACGGCCGGCACTTCTTCTATGACCGCGTCTACGAAGGCAACAACTGGGAAATCGTCATGAACGATCTCGCCGGCGGCGAGCCGGTGCGTATCACCTGGAACACGGGCTTCGACGGCTTTGCGTCCGTGTCCTGGGACGGCAAGAAGATGCTGTTTGGCCGCAGCATGGGCAGCGGCTTCATGTCCAATATCCACACCTTCGTGATGGACATCTCCTCGCTCAACGTCGGCCCGGAGAACTTCACGGGCAGCATCCCGCCCAGGGCTGAGCGGCCCGCCGGCTGGGTCGAGGACCCGGGCCTTGCCGAGTACGGCGATCGCCTCGGCAAGTAGCACCAGCTCGGGAAAAAACGGCGCGGCCACGTCCGGCCGCAGCGTGATACCAACCGGGGGACGGCAGGCGCAGGCCCGCCGTCCCCCGGACTCTTTACGGCGTGGCACTCTTATTAATTGTCATTTGCGGCATTATCAGGAGGGCGATGATGCAACAGAGGTACCCTGCTGACCTTCCGCTGGCGCCCGGACCATCCCTCAGGTGACTGACCCGATCGCCTACGACGCCCAGCCCCGCCGGCCCGCCTGGGGGGTGCGCATCCCGCTTCGCAAGTCGCTCTCCACCGGGGCACCCATTCTGGTCGCCCCGCCTCCGGCTACTGTCTGCATCCAGCTCGCCCGGGGCGGGGACGCGATTGCCCGGGCCACCGTTAGCGCCGGCCAGCGGGTGTTATGCGGCGAACCCATCGGTGAGCCCGGCGAAGCGGGCGCGCCCCGCGTCCACGCCTCCATCAGTGGCCGGGTGACGCACGTGGAGTTGCGCCTCGTTGCCGGACTGCGCGACCCCGTGCCCTGTGTCGTGATCGAGGGCAGCGGCGACGATGAGCAGTGGCCCGGCTATTCCCCCGACCCGACCGCGGCCGACCGCCCCCCGCAGGAACTCCAGGAGCGGATTGCCGCCGCCGGCCTGATCGGGCTTGGCGGGGCAATGTTCCCCACAGCCAGAAAACTGAGGGCCGGGGGTGGTGCGCCGGTGCTGCTGCTCAACGGGGCGGAATGCGAGCCCTATATCAGCTGCGACGATCTGCTGATCCGCGAGCGGGCAGATCGCGTCGTGGCCGGCGGCCGCCTGCTCCTCGCTGCGCTGGGCGCCCAGCGCTGCGTCGTCGCCGTCAAGACCGACATGCCCGAGGCCCGCGTTGCGCTCTACCACGCCCTTGAGCGGGCAGGCAATCCGCGAATCGTGATGTCGGTGGTCACGGCCAAGTACCCGGTTGGCGGCGAACGGCAATTGATCGAGCTGGTGCTGGGTCGGGAAGTGCCAGTGGGCCGCTACCCCGCCGACGTTGGCGTGTTATGCCAGAACGTCGCCACGGCAGCGGCAGTAGCCGACTTCTTCGAGCGCGGCCGGCCGCTGATTTCCCGCATCGTCACTGTAACGGGTGGCGGCATCAGTCAGCCGCGGAATATCGAAGCGCGTATCGGGACACCGGTGGCTGCACTGATAGCGCTGGCCGGCGGCTACCGCGACGACGCGCAACGGCAGACCCTGCGCCTGATCATGGGTGGGCCGATGATGGGCATTGCCCTGACCAGCGACCAACTGCCAATCACCGGCGCGACCAACTGTCTCATCGCTGCTACGCGCACTGACCTGGGTGCTCCGCAGAGGGAAATGCCGTGCATTCGCTGCGGCGACTGCATCGAGGCCTGCCCTGCCGGACTCCAGCCGCAGGAACTCCTGATGGCGACCCTCGCCGGCAACCCGGCGGACTTGCTGGAGCTCGGTGTGACGGAGTGCATCGAGTGCGGGGGCTGTGACTACGTCTGCCCGAGCCACATTCCCCTGACGAAGCACTTCGTGGCCGGCAAGGCCACGCTGCGGGAGTCCGGCAGGCCATCACTGCCCGACGTGGCCGACTGATGCATTTCGACACCTCGCCGCCGCCGCAGTGGCGTTCACCGGCAACGGTGGGCCGCATGATGCGCACGGTGCTGTACGCGCTCGCCCCGGCCCTGCTGGCCCACGTCTGGTTCTATGGCCCGGGCATCCTGCTGAACATCACGGTGGCGCTGCTCACGGCCATACTCACAGAGGCGGCCTGCCTGCGCCTGGCCGGCAAGCCGCTGGCACCCTTTGTCGCCGACGGCAGCGCACTGGTCACAGCGGTGCTTTTTGCCTTCTGCCTGCCGCCCTTGTGCCCCTGGTGGGTAACCACCATCGGCATCGTCTTCGGCATCGCTGTTGCGAAACACGCCTACGGCGGCCTCGGCTATAACCTGTTCAATCCGGCGATGGCGGGCTACGCACTGGCGCTGGTGTCGTTCCCCGACCTGATGACCGTCTGGCCCGCGCCGGATATTGGCGATCTGGATTACGTGCGCCCCGACTTCGCTGCGACCTTCCAG
>Ga0224500_10001771_pt1 | contig 12345 bp, 9 predicted proteins | sample SF_Oct11_sed_USG_FD_168126 | JGI IMG/M metagenome (GOLD analysis project Ga0224500, IMG submission 168126) | Sediment microbial communities from San Francisco Bay, California, United States - SF_Oct11_sed_USGS_4_1 | ecosystem: Environmental > Aquatic > Marine > Sediment | place: USA: California... | reverse complement strand
GGCATTGGCAATCGTCAGCAGCAGGCCGTCCGCGGTGGACAGCGCCGCCGCCAGACCGCCGGCGGCCACCAGGCCCGAGACGACGTACGGCAAGCCCGCGATCTCCGGTGTCGCCAGCACCACGATATCGCCGCCGATGGCCAGCTCCGCCCGCTGCAGAACGCCGTCGCCGTTGATGTCGACGACCGACAGCAGCCCGGGGTCCACCGCCTGCCACGCGGCCACCCACTGCGGCAGCTTGGCGAACTCGCTGCCGACCAGCATCGTGTAGACGTCGAATTTCACCAGCACCGCGAGCGCCGGCGCCGTGAAATACAGCAGGAAGATGAAGAACAGCGACCAGAACACGGATTCGCGCGCCTGCCGCACCGACGGCGTGGTGTAGTAGCGCATCAGGATGTGCGGAAGCGCCGCCGTGCCGACCATCAGGCAGAACACCAGGGCCAGGAAGTTGCGGCGCGAGACGTCACGCGCGGCGTCGTCCTTGCCGGGGAAGGCCTCGGCATGGTGCAGGAGTGGCGCCGACCGGGCGACCCAGCCCTTCTCCTTCGTCCATTGTGCGGTGGCCGCCGCCTGATCCGGCGGATATGTCGCCAGCGCCTTTTCCGCAGCGGCGAGCTTTTCCGGCTCGTTGCCGGCAGCCTTCAGGTCGTCCACCGACTTGGCGAGCGCCGCCTTGCCGTCGGCATAGGCCTTGGCCGGATCCTTGAGCCCGGCAATCGCCGCTTCGCCGCGCGCCTTGAAGATCGCGCGAACCTCGGCTTCCTTCGGGTCCTTGTTCAGCTCGTTTTCACGAGCGGTGACCTTCTGGAGCTGCTGGCCGTAGACCGCCTGCGGAATCGGCACGCCGGTCTGCTTAACCGACAGCCAGACCACCGGGATCATGTAGGCGATGATCAGGATGATGTACTGCGCGACCTGCGTCCACGTCACGGCGCGCATCCCGCCCAGGAAGGAGCAAACGAGAATCCCGCCGAGGCCGAGGAAAATCCCGATTTCGAACGGCACGCCGGTCAGGCGCGTCGTGATGAGGCCCACGCCGTAGATCTGCGCCACCACATAGGTGAACGAGCACAGGATCGCGGCGAAGATGCCGATCGTGCGCGGGATGTGGCCGCCGTAGCGCGCGCCGAGAAAGTCGGGAATCGTGAACTGGCCGAATTTGCGCAGGTACGGCGCCAGGAACAGCGCGACCAGGCAGTAACCGCCGGTCCAGCCCATGACGAACGCGAGTCCGCCGAAGCCGGTCAGGTACAGCGTGCCGGCCATGCCGATGAACGACGCGGCGCTCATCCAGTCCGCGCCGGTCGCCATGCCGTTGAAGATGGCGGGCACGCGCCGGCCGGCAACGTAGTACTCGGCGGCGTCCGACGTGCGGCTCATGATGCCGATGCCGGCGTACAGGCCGACCGTCGCCAGCAGGAACACGTAGCCGATCCACTGCTTCGGAAGGCCCATCTGCTCGGCGATGGCGAGCAGAATCACGAAGGCGATGAACCCGCCCGTGTAGAACGAGTAGACCTTCTTGAGCTGCGCCTTGAACCCCTTGTTCGTGCCGGACGAGAAGACGCCCCCCGTACCGGTTGATCCCTGGATGCCGGCCATTATTCGTCCTCCCCTTCATGCACGTCGTATTCGCGATCGAGGTTGTTCATGTACCGCGCGTAGTACCAGATGATGATCACGTAGATCGCGAGCGAGCCCTGCGCAGCCATCCAGAACGCGAAGGGCCACCCGAAGAAATTGAAGTTCAGCTCCCGGGCGTAGAAAGCCATCACGAAGGTCACGACGAACCAGACGAAGAGCAAGATGCTGGTGATTCTCAGGTTCTTGCTCCAGTACTCCTTTTGTTGCTGGGTCAACTGCATGGCAGGCTCCTCCTGTAGACAATCCTTGGCTGACCGTGGATCCCCTTGGTGCGAACGGCGTGCAACAACCTCTGTTTTTCTTGTGGCCAACCCGGCAACCGGAGGGCCCCGAACTGCGAGGAGTATAGCCAGCTTTCCCCTTCAGCAACAGTATGGTGTGGGAGCCCGCGCGCCCTCCAGGCGACCCGGATCCCCCGAAACGGCCGACCTGTCGGTCGGTCATGACAATGTACTGGCGGACAGCCCGGTTTCCCTCTCCAGCTGGCGCGCAATCTTGGGCTCGAACCGCGCCAGGTGATCGAGCACCTGTTGCGCTTCTTCCGTCCGGCCAAGCTCGTGCTGGACCCGAGCCAGCTGATACCACCCGTACGGGCTCATCGGCTGCAGCTTCGTGTTCCTCCTCAGCGGAATCAGCGCCTCCTCCAGGCGCCGCGCGGAAATGAGCGACAGCGCGAGCCCGTAGTGGGCCCGGTCGTGGTCCGGATTGAGGGCGATCGCCCGCTCGAACGCGGCGACGGCACCGTCGCGGTCGTTCAGTTCCTGCAGCAGGAAGCCCCGGTTGAAGTGGGCCTCGGCATCCCGGGGCTGAACCGCCAGCAGGCGGTCGAACGCCGCCAGCGCTTCCCGCTTGCGCCCCTGTTGCGCCGTCTGGAACGCGATCGAGGCCAGCGCCAGGGTGTCACCCGGGTCGAGTTCCAGCATCTTCCCGTAGTACTCGAGCGCCATGTCGCGCCGCCGGAACAGCACGCACCATGCGGCCATCTGATCGAAGAACCAGCGCTTGATCCGATTCGGCATCGGGCCCGTCACCTGCTCTGCAGGCACTGGCTTACGGGGAGCCCGGCGCCTATGCATGCGTTCGCGATCGCGAACATCGTCGCGACGTACCCGACCAGAAGCAGCGAGAGCGCCACCAACGGCAGGTGCCGGTCGGGGACGAACTTCGGCGTGATGAAGCGGCACGCCCGGGTGACGGGCGAGGCAACGGTTTCGAGCAACCGATAGAAGAAATTGCTCTGCGGATCCTGCCCGAACACGCGGGTCAGCACATACACGACTCCCTGCCCCGCAAGCGCCAGCAGGGGTATCGCGAGAAGAAGCTGGACGAGCCGAAGCCAGAACAGCGTCGATTGCAGGTCGTTCACCGGGGTCGGGTTCGGATGGGCGGAAGGAGGCCGCGCGGGATGCGCGGCCCCCGTAGTCTACCCAAACGCGCGCCTGAAGCTACCCGCGACAGGCTACAGCGCCTGCTTCAGCTGATCGAGGATCGCGGGATTCTCCAGCGTCGAGACGTCCTGCGTGATCGCCTCGTCCTTCGCGATCGAGCGCAGCAGGCGCCGCATGATCTTGCCGGAACGGGTCTTCGGCAGGTTGTCGCCGAAACGGATGTCCTTGGGCTTCGCGATCGGGCCGATCTCCTTGCCGACCCAGTCGCGCAGTTCCTTGGCGATCCGCTCGCTCTCGGCGCCCGTCGGCCGCGCCTGCTTCAGCACGACGAAGGCGCTGACGGCCTCGCCCGTCATGTCGTCGGGACGGCCGACGACCGCCGCCTCCGCCACCATCGGGTGGGCGACCAGCGCGGATTCGATCTCCATCGTGCCCAGACGGTGCCCGGACACGTTGAGCACGTCGTCGATCCGGCCCATGATCATGAAGTACGTCGTCGTCTTGTCCCGCACCGAGCCGTCGCCGGCGAGATAGAGCTTGCCGCCGAGCTCTTCGGGGTAGTAGGACTTCCTGTAGCGCTCGGGATCGCCCCAGATCGTGCGGATCATCGCGGGCCAGGGCCGTTTGATGACCAGGATGCCGCCTTGACCGTTCTCCACGTCATGTCCCGTCTCGTCGACGATCGCCGCCATGATGCCGGGCAGCGGCAGCGTGCACGAGCCGGGAACCGTCGGCGTCACGCCCGGCAGCGGTGTGATCATGTGGCCGCCCGTCTCGGTCTGCCACCAGGTGTCGACGATCGGGCAGCGGCCGCCGCCGACCTGCTCGTGGTACCACATCCACGCCTCCGGGTTGATCGGCTCGCCGACCGTGCCGAGCAGGCGCAGGCTCGACAGATCGTAGTTCGTCGGCGCCGTCGACGGCGTCACGCCGGACGCCTTGACCAGCGCGCGGATCGCCGTGGGCGCGGTGTAGAAAATCGAGACCTTGTGCTTCGCGATCGTCTGCCAGAAACGGCCCGCGTCCGGATAGGTCGGGATGCCCTCGAACACGACCTCGGTGGCGCCGACCGCGAGCGGACCGTAGGCGATGTACGTGTGCCCGGTCACCCAGCCGATGTCGGCGGTGCACCAGAACGTGTCGGTCGGCTTGATGTCGAAGGTCCAGCGCATGGTGAGCATTGCCCACAGCAGGTAGCCCGCGGAACTGTGCTGCACACCCTTGGGCTTGCCGGTCGATCCCGACGTGTAGAGGATGAACAGCGGATGCTCGGCGCCCACCCACTCCGGCTCGCAGGTGTCGGCCTGTTGCGCGACGAGCTCATGCAGCCACCGGTCGCGCGGCGCCGAGAACGGAACTTTGCCGCCGGTCCTCCTGTAGACAACGACGTTGCGGATGCCCTCGCATCCGCCCATGCCCAGTGCCTCGTCGACGATCGACTTCAGCGGCAGGCTCTTGCCGCCGCGCGCCTGCTCGTCCGCGGTGATCACCGCGACCGCGCCCGCGTCGATGATGCGCTCCTGCAACGACTTCGCGGAGAAGCCGCCGAAGACGACGGAGTGCGTCGCGCCGATCCGTGCGCAGGCCTGCATGGCGGCCACGCCCTCGATCGACATCGGCATGTAGACCAGCACCCGATCGCCCTTGCGGATGCCGAGCGCCCGCAAACCGTTGGCGAGCCGGCAGACCCGATGGTAGAGCTCCCGGTAGGTCACTTTCGTGACCGTGCCGTCATCGGCCTCGAAGATGATCGCTACCCGTTCCGCATTGCCGTTTCCGAGATTGCGGTCGAGGCAGTTGTACGACACGTTGAGCTCCCCGTCCTCGAACCACTTGTAGAACGGAGCGTTGGACTCGTCGAGCGTCTGCGTGAACGGCTTGTGCCACAGGAGTTCCTCGCGGGCGAGCTTCGCCCAGAAGCCGCTGAAATCCGCGGCGGCGCTGGCGTTAAGCGCATCGAAGTCGGCTTTCTTCACGTTGGCCTGGGCGACGAATTCGCGCGGCGGCTCGAAAATGCGGCGTTCGTGAGATACCGACTCGATCGTGGACATGCTGTCATCTCCTTCAAAGGGAATTGCCGGGCGACGACCCGGCCGCCGCACACGCAAACAGAAAGAGTCTAACCAAATGCGCAGTCAGGGCGCAACGCGCGGCCTTGATGCAGCGCAATCTCCCGGCGCGGCGACACGCCACGGTGCCGGCAGGCGCCCGGGCCGGCACCGGCGCGACCCCCGTTAACGTCCAGGCTGCCGGCGATGATAAACTTCATCGCTTGTGCCACGCCTCGCGGGATCGCAAACCGGGCCCCGCGCAGAGGCGTTTCAAGGCCCCAGGTGATTCCGGCCCGACACCCTTCCGCCATGTCCAAATCGACCCTGCGTCCGATTCCACGCATCCTGTTCCTGAGCCGGTGGCTGCAGCTGCCGCTCTACCTGGGACTCATCGTGGCCCAGGGCGTCTACGTATGGTATTTCCTGATCGAGCTCTTGCATCTGGTCGAATCGGCGTTCGGCAACCAGGACGCGCTGGCCATGATCCTCAGGAACATCACCCCCGTCGGCGCCGACACCATCAAGGCCGCGCCGGAGACGATCGTGATGCTGGTCGTGCTGGGCCTGATCGACGTCGTGATGATCTCGAACCTGCTCATCATGGTGATCATCGGCGGCTACGAGACGTTCATCTCCCGCATGCGGCTCGAGGGGCATCCGGACCAGCCGGAATGGCTGTCGCACGTCAATGCGTCGGTGCTGAAGGTGAAGCTCGCCACGGCGATCATCGGCATCTCGTCGATCCACCTGCTGAAGACCTTCATCAACGCGCAGGCGTACGACGTCAAGGTGCTGGTCGCGCAGACGGTGATCCACATCACGTTTTTGATCTCGGCGCTGGCGATCGCCGCGGTGGACCGCATGATGCCGCAGAGCCGCCCTCATGTCGCGAAAGCCGCCGCCGCGGACATCGACCGCAGGGACCACTGACATCCGGAGGGCCGCATGACCAGGATCAGGCAGCAGGATTTCATCGCCAGCGTCGCCGACGCGCTGCAGTTCATTTCGTATTACCACCCGCAGGACTACATCGAGGCTCTGGGCGAGGCCTACCGGACCGAGGAGTCTCCAGCCGCCAAGGACGCCATCGCGCAGATCCTGACCAATTCGCGGATGTGCGCCGAAGGGCACCGCCCGATCTGCCAGGACACCGGCATCGTGGTGGCGTTCGTGAAAGTGGGCATGGGCGTGCAGTGGGAAGGCGCCACGATGTCGATCGCCGAGATGGTCGACGAGGGGGTGCGCCGAGCCTATCTGGATCCCGACAACACGTTGCGCGCGTCGATCGTCGCGGATCCCGCGGGCGCGCGGAAGAACACGAAGGACAACACGCCGGCGGTCGTCCACTTTGATCTCGTCCCTGGCGACACCGTGGATGTCAGAATCGCGGCCAAGGGAGGCGGCTCGGAGAACAAGTCGAAGTTCGTGATGCTCAATCCGTCCGATTCGATCGTCGACTGGGTGCTGAAGACGGTGCCGACGATGGGGGCCGGCTGGTGTCCGCCGGGGATGCTCGGCATCGGCATCGGCGGCACCGCCGAGAAGGCGCTGCTGATGGCGAAAGAGGCGCTGATGGAGCCCATCGACATGCATGAGCTGCGACGCCGCGGCCCGGCGAACGGCACCGAGGCGCTCCGGCTCGAACTGTACGAAAAGGTGAACGCGCTCGGCATCGGCGCGCAGGGCCTGGGCGGCCTGTCGACGGTGCTCGACGTCAAGATCCTCGACTATCCGACGCACGCGGCATCGAAGCCGGTCGCCATGATCCCGAACTGCGCGGCGACGCGCCATGCGCACTTCACGCTGGATGGTTCCGGCGCGGCGAAACTCGCGCCGCCCGATCTGGCCCGCTGGCCCGACGTGCAGTGGGCGCCGGCGCCCACCGCACGCCGCGTCGATCTGGATCACCTCACGCCGGCGGAAGTCGCGACGTGGAAGCCGGGCGAAACGCTGCTTCTTTCCGGCAGGATGCTCACCGGGCGCGATGCGGCGCACAAACGCATCGCCGATCTGCTCGCCCAGGGCAAAGGGCTGCCGGCCGGCGTCGATTTCACCAACCGCGTGATCTACTATGTGGGGCCGGTCGACCCGGTGCGCGACGAGGTCGTCGGCCCCGCGGGACCGACCACGGCCACCCGGATGGACAAGTTCACCGAAATGATGCTCGCGCAGACGGGGCTCATCGCGATGATCGGCAAGGCCGAGCGCGGACCGGTGGCCATCGAGGCGATCCGGAAGCACCGCGCCGCGTACCTGATGGCGGTGGGCGGCGCGGCGTACCTCGTCGCCAAGGCGATCAAGGGCGCGCGCGTCGTCGCCTTCGGCGATCTCGGGATGGAAGCGATCTACGAATTCGACGTCAAGGACATGCCGGTGACCGTCGCCGTCGACGCCAGCGGCACGTCGGTCCACCAGACCGGCCCGCGCGAGTGGCAGCAGCGCATCGGCAAGATTCCGCTGGCGGTCACGTGAGCCTGCCGGGCCGCCCCGGGGACGAAAGCCGGAGTGCGCAACACGAAGGTTCAACCGTGAATACGCTGGCATGAGGTTCTTCCGCAAGCAGGGGACACCCGCGGTCCCTGACACGGCGTCGGCGCTGAGCCTGCCGCCGGTGCGCATGGGCCTGTTGACGAAACTCAACCTGCTCACCATCGGCCTGATCTTCCTCACCGCGAGCGCGACGACCGGCTTCTACCTCTGGCAGCAGTGGCGCGACGAGAACAACGATCTGCGCCAGCGCGGCGCGACGGCGCTCGCGATGCTGGCCGAGATGTCGGAGTTCGGGCTCCACGCCAACAACCGCAGCTACCTCGAAGCGCTGCTCGAGAGCCTTACCGCCGAAGGCGGCATCGCCTACGCGGTCATCGTCGACAGGAACGGCGAAACCATCGCGGCGCGGCAGATCGCGAACGTGTCGGGCACCGCGGGTCTCCCGGCCACGCCGCCGAATACGGCCTTGCCTGCGGCCGGATCCACGACGGCGACCGAAACGATCATCCGGGGGCGACGATACGTCGAACTGATCGCGCCGGTCGGCGGCGCGAAGATCGCGAGCGCGATGGGGCTCTGGCTGGGGCCGCCGGAACCCGCAGCCGAGGGCACCGGGGCCGGTCAGGCCACCGCGGGGCCGATCGGATTCGTCCGGCTCGGGATGACGTTCGATCACCAGCAACAGCAATTTCGCAAGCATCTGGTGGGCGTCCTTTCCGTCGTCGCGCTCCTCATCGGGCTCACGATCGGCGCGACGTTCCTGCTCACCCGCGGGCTGGTCGCGCCGATGCACCGTCTCATGCGGGCGGCGCGCGCCGTCGGCGCCGGCAAGCTCGACGTGTTCGTGCCTGCGCGCTCGACGGACGAACTCGGCCTGCTCACGCACACGTTCAATCACATGACGCAGCGGCTCTCGGAATCGCAGGCGGAGGTCGCCAACTACCAGCGCACGCTGGAGGACAAGGTCGCCCAGCGCACGCAGGAGCTGGAAATCGCGACCGCGCACGCGTACAAGCTGGCTCAGCACGACATCCTGACCGGCCTCCCCAATCGGGCGCTGCTCAATCAGCGGCTGAAGCAGCTCCTCGCGCAGTCGCAGCGCAACGGCACCCACGTCGCGTGCCTCTTCCTGGACTTCGACCACTTCAAGCGCATCAACGACACCCTTGGCCATGACTCCGGCGACCAGCTGCTGCAGTCGGTTGCGCAGCGCCTCACCACCGCCGTGCGCGAGTCCGACACCGTCGCGCGGCTGGGAGGCGACGAATTCATCGTGATCCTGCCGGGACTCGATCCGGCGCATGCGACCTTCGAAACGATGACCGTGCTGGCGCGCATCCGCGAGTCGTTCCTCACGCCTTTCCGTCTCTCCGACCAGACGCCGACGCTGACGTGCTCGATCGGCGTCTCGATGTATCCGCTCGACGCCAACGACAACGTGACGCTGATCAAGCAGGCGGACACGGCGATGTACGCGGCCAAGGAGGTCGGGCGCAACGCCTACCGCTTCTACACCGCCGACATGAACGCGCGCGTACAGGCGCGACTGCAGCTCGAGACCGACATGCGGCGAGGCCTCCTGCACAACGAGTTCTTCCTCGCCTATCAGCCGCAGATCGACATGCAGACCGGCCGCGCCGCCGCGGTCGAGGCGCTGCTGCGCTGGCGTGACCCGGTTCGCGGCGTAATTCCGCCGACCGAGTTCATCCCGATTGCCGAGGAATCCGGAATGATCCAGGCGCTGGGCGCCCGCGTGCTCCGCGACGCCTGCCGGCAGGTCGTGCAATGGCACCGGCTGGGCATGATGCTGCGCGTATCGGTCAACCTGTCGGTGCAGCAGCTCCAGCACGAAAGCTGCCTCGCTGTGGTCGAGGACGCGTTGCGCTCGAGTGGCCTCGCCCCGCAGTACCTCGATCTCGAGATCACCGAAAGCGTGATCATCACGCATCCGGAAAAGGCCGTCGCCACGCTCGCCAAACTGAAGGAGCGGGGCATTTCCATCACCGTGGACGATTTCGGCACCGGTTACTCGAGCCTCTCCTATCTCGCGCGCCTGCCGATCGAGGCGGTCAAGATCGACCAGCGCTTCGTCCACGGCCTCGAGCACAACAGCAATGACGTGGCGATAACGCAGGCCATCATCGCGCTGTCGCACTCGCTCGGACTGCGCGTGATCGCGGAGGGGGTCGAGACCAGCGCCCAGTTCGACTTCCTGAAGAACCACGGCTGCGAGGCCGCGCAGGGCTTCCTGGTCGCGCGCCCGCTGGAGGAGGCGGAGTTCCTGGTGTGGTGGAAGGCGCAGGAGGAACGGGCGCGGGCGGTCCTGCTGCAGCCCGACATGTGGCAGCCGGAAGGCATCGGCTGAGTCTAGTCGAGGTCGGCGCTCCGGTCGACGTCGCGCAGCGTGCCCGCATCATCGACGTCGATCCGCACGACGCTGTCGCGGTGCGAAGCCACGACCGATCTGGCGCCTTCGTCGCCCGCGAGTGCGGCAAGCGCGGCAAAACAGGAAGCGCCAAAACCCACCGGATGCCCTCGCTGCCCGCGATAAAACGGTGCCGCGACCGCAGCCCCTTGTCCAATCGCAGTGGCCACGCGGGCTATCGTGGACGGCTCGATCCAGGGCATGTCGCCAAGCGCAACGATCCAGCCGGCGGCATGCGGCGTGGCCAGGACGCCGCAGGCGAGGCTTGCTCCCATCCCGTCGTCGGCGCTGGCGCAGCGAACGATGCGCGCGCCTGCCGCGCCCAGCGCCGCCGCGAGCGCGGCATCGCCCGGCCGCACGACCGCGACGACCCGCGGCAGCACCGTGAGGAGATTCCGACAAGCCGTTGCGCCGATGCATTCGCCCGCGCCGCGGGGCCCGGCACGCGCCGACATGGCCCGGGCCGGCGGTGTCGCAAGCAGCTTGGCTCCGCCATACCGCTCGCCGCGCCCCGCCGCAAGCAGAATTCCGGCGATGCCGCCGGCGACCGCGCGACCGACTCCAGATTCGACGCGATCAGCCATGGCGCGAATGACGGACAAGCTCCATGTCGCATGCTATGCCGAAGCCGTCCGCACCCACAAGCCGAGCGCCGGGTGACCGGAGCTAGACGAACTGCGCCGCTGCGTGGCCCGACGACCACGCCCACTGGAAGTTGTAGCCGCCAAGCCAGCCCGTGACGTCGACCACCTCGCCGACGAAGTGGAGCCCGGGCACGCGCTGCGCGCCCATCGTCTTCGACGACAGCTCGCGCGTGTCGACCCCGCCCCATGTCACCTCGGCCTTGTTGTAACCGAGCGTTCCTGCAGGCTGTACCGTCCAATGGTGCAGCGCCGCCTCGAGCTCGGCGAAACGGCGGTCGTCAAGTCGATGCATCGGATCCGTCGCCCCCTGCGCCGTGCACCATTGCCGGACGAACCGCCGTGGCAGCCGTTGTGCCAGCACGTTCTCGATCTGCGCCGGCGACGAACGTTGGCGCCGCAACCACGCGGCCGCATCGGCTCCGGGCAGCAGATCGATGGCGAGCGGCGCCTTCCCGTCCCAGTAGGACGAAATCTGCAGGATGGCCGGTCCCGACAACCCGCGGTGGGTGAACAGCAGGTGCTCGCGGAAGCGGCCGCCGTTGCAGGACACCTCGGCGTCGAGCGCGACGCCGGCGAGATCGCCGTAGCGCGCCAGCGCATCGGGCGCGAGGGCGAGCGGTACGAGAGCAGGGCGCGGCGGCACGACGTTCAATCCGAACTGCGCCGCCACCTTGTAGCCGAAAGGCGTCGCGCCGATCTTCGGGACGGTGAGGCCGCCGGTGGCGATCACCACCGCGGCGGCGCGCACCGGACCATCGCTCGTCGCGACGACGAATGCGCCGCCCGAGCGCTCGATGCCCTCCACCGCGCAGGGCATGCGCCAATCGACACGGCCGCGGTCGCATTCCGACTTGAGCATCGCGACGATCGCGACCGCGCTGCCATCGCAGAAGAGCTGTCCGAGCTTCTTCTCGTGGTACGCGATTCCGTAGCGCTCGACCAGCGCCACGAAATCGCGCGGGGTGTAGCGCGCGAGCGCCGACCGGCAGAAATCGGGGTTCTGCGACAGATAGGCTGCCGGGCTCGCGCCCACATTCGTGAAATTGCACCGCCCGCCGCCGGAAATGCGGATCTTCTCGCCGAGCCGGTGATAGTGCTCGACGAGGAGGACACGGCGGCCGCGCCGACCCGCCTCCGCGGCGCACATCATGCCCGCGGCGCCGGCGCCGATCACGACGACGTCGTAGGTCGCGGCGCCGTGGAGCGTTCCGCTAGGGGCCGAAGAAATCGCGCACCTTGTCCATGAACGACTTGGCACGCGGATTGTGCGCGCCGGGATCGTTGTCGTTGATGGCCTCGAATTCGCGCAGGAGCTCCTTCTGGCGGGCCGTCAACCTGACCGGCGTTTCCAGGGCGACATGGCAGTACAGGTCGCCGGTGACGGAGCCCCGGACCGGACGGATGCCCTTGTTGCGCAGCCTGAACACCTGCCCGCTCTGCGTCTCCGGCGGGATCTTGATCTTCGCGTGCCCTTCGAGCGTCGGAATTTCGATCTCGCCGCCCAGCGCCGCGACGGCGAAGCTGATCGGCATTTCGCAGTGCAGATCCGCGCCCTCGCGCTGGAACACCGCGTGCGGCTTCAGGTTGACGACAACGTAAAGATCGCCGGGCGGGCCGCCGTTCATCCCGGCCTCGCCTTCGCCGGTGAGCCGGATCCGGTCGTCTTGGTCGACTCCCGCAGGAATCTTCACCGACAGCGT
>Ga0224500_10001770_pt1 | contig 12347 bp, 10 predicted proteins | sample SF_Oct11_sed_USG_FD_168126 | JGI IMG/M metagenome (GOLD analysis project Ga0224500, IMG submission 168126) | Sediment microbial communities from San Francisco Bay, California, United States - SF_Oct11_sed_USGS_4_1 | ecosystem: Environmental > Aquatic > Marine > Sediment | place: USA: California... | reverse complement strand
TAGGCGTTGTCGTGTACCACGATCAGGTCGCGCTGCTCGGCGAAGGCGACCACCCGGCTGAAGAACTCGAGGTCGACGCACACCGTGGTGGGGTTGTGGGGGAACGAGATCACCAGCACCCGGGGCTTGGGCCACGAGTACTCCCAGGCGCGCTCCAGGTTGGCGATGAACTGCTCGCCCTCGGCCAGCGCCACCTCCCGGATGGCAGCTCCGGCGAAGATCGGCCCCCAGATGTGGATCGGGTACGACGGGGCCGGTACCAGGCAGGCGTCGCCCGGCTGGAGCAGCACCCACATGAGGTGGGTGAAGCCCTCTTTGGCCCCGATGATGTTGAGCACCTCGGTCTCGGGATCGAGGTCGACCCCGAAGCGCGTCCGGTAGATGTTGGCCGCTGCTTCCCGCAGCTTGGGAATGCCCTTGGACGCCGAGTAGCGGTGGTTTCGGCCGAGCCGGGCCGCCTCGCACAGCTTGTCCACCGCCATCGACGGCGACGGCAGGTCGGGGTTGCCGAACCCGAAGTCGATCACGTCCTCGCCGGCCCGGCGGGCGTTGGTCTTCAGCTCGTTGATGATCGAGAAGACGTACGGGGGAAGCTGGCTGATCCGGCGGAACTCCATAGACAGCCGACACTACCGGCCCCGTTGCGCTCCCCGAGCGATTTCCGGCCTCCCCCGGGCGAGATTTTGGGCCGCCTCCGGCCCGGATCAGCGATCGAGACCGGCGGCCAACGGCTTAGGCCGGCTCACCAGAGCTCGCTCCAGCCCCGCCTCGGCGGCCCACTGGCGGGCCGACGCCCGATCCGACACCACCACCACCTGGAGCCCGCCCGACAGCTGGCTGCACCGGTCGAGCACCTGGGCCAGCTCGGTGTCGCCCAGGCCGGCGAAGCCGCCGATGATGACCATGGGCAGGGAGCCCCGGGCGTCGACCGCCACCTGGGTGGCGACCACCGCCACCCGGGCCAGCAGGGAGTCGAGGTCGAGCGGCCCCCCGGCGCTGTGGCGCCCGGCCTCGGCGCGCAACCGCTTCAGCTCGGCCTCCGAAGCCGCGGCCGCCGCCTCGGCCCGGGGCAGGCGGGCCATGGCCCGCCGATGGCGGTCGACGTCGCGCCGGGCCCGGGCCAGGTCGGCCTGGAAGGTTTCGTCGTCGCGGGCGCGGTCGGCTGCCGCCATGGCGGCCAGCCACCGGCCGGCCGCCCCCACCAGCAGTGGGGCGTCGTCAGTCGAGGGATCCACCCCGTCCGGCAGATCGTCGACCGAGGCCAGGCTCTGGCGCAGCGACGCCATGGCGGCCAGCCAGGCCGGGTTGGGCTTCTCCACCACCAGTTCCCGCAGGGCCCGCCCCAGATCGGGCGGCAACATGAGGCCCAGGTGGGCCCGGGAGGTGGCGCGGATGTCGAGCAGCTCCTGGTTCAGCTCGCGCGATACCGCATCGGTCTCCAGCTCGGCCCGTGTCTCGGCCAGGTTGGCCTCCGCCTCCTCCACCGCCCGCCGGGCCTGGGCCGCCGCCTCGATCCTGGCCGGTGGGGCCACCGGATCGGTCCGGTACACCGTGTAGGCGGTCCAGCTCTCCACCCCCACCTTGGCCAGAAGCGCCTCCTTCTCGGCCTGTTCCTCGGGCCGCAGCAGACGCCGCCACTTGCCCCGGCGGCTCTCGTCCATGCCGGGGAACGACAGCATCTCCAGGCGGGCTTCCTCGTCGCGGGTGAGCAGGGCCGGGCGGGCTTCCCGCTCGGCGCCCGCGAGCGCCTGGCGGGCCACGGCCAACCGAGCCTCGGACTGGGCCACCGCCGCCTTCAGGTAGGCGAAGTGCTGCTCCGCTTCGTCGACCCGGGCCTGGTAGCACTCCCAGCGCTGGCGCAAAGCGGGCACCCCGTCGGGGGCCTCCTGGATGGTGGGGGCCAGCCCGTCGAGGGCCGCCACCGTCTCCCGCAGCCGGGTGGCCTGGGCCCGACGCCGGGCCAGCACGGCCTCGGCCGCCGGATCGAGCCGGGCCTCCAGCACGGCCAGGCAGGCCCGCGCCGCCGGGTCGAGGTCTGCCCTCACCTCCTCCACCACGACGGCGTCGATCTCGGCCCGACGCTGCTGCTGGTCGATCAGCGCCTGCAGGCGGGGCAGCTCGTCGAGCGAGCCGGCGTCGGCGTCCACCACCACGTCGGCCGTCGTCAGGGCCCGGCCGGCCAGGGGGCCGTTACCGCTGCCGTCCATCTCCACCAGCAATCCCTGGTGCTGGAGCAGGCCGTGGAGCCCGGCGGCCGAACCCCGGGCCAGACGGCGCAGGGCGTCCACCAACTCGTCGCGTTCGAGAGGGGAGACGCCGTGGACGACGGTGAGGAACGGGTGGAGGTCGACGCCGATCCGGCCCTGTCCGAAATCGAGCCGCAGGATTCGCATGAGCCCTTCTTCGACGCCGGAACCCGGCGACTGAAGAGCGGCGACGCCTCCCGTCAGCGCCGAGCGTCCACGGCCTGGACCCGGTCCTTGAACCGTTGGAGGGCCGACTCCACGATCTTGTCTTCGGCTCGGCGTTTCACGTACCCGGGTAGGGGGAGCTTGAGGTCCACGATCAGCTCGTAGGTGACGTCGGTCGACGGTTCGGCCTCGGTGCTCGACGGCGCCGGCTCGAACAGGTAGGCCCCCTCCAGGCGGCTGGTGAGGTCTCCCTCCACGAGGGTCCAGGCCAGCCGGTGCGGAGCATGCAACAGGTCGTAGGCCAGCACGTACGAGGTCTGGCGGCCGATACCGGTGGCCTCGAACCGGGCCCGCAGCGGGCGACCCAGCTCGTCGCGCTCCAGCACCTCGACCGACGAGATGCCCTTCACCCACTCGGGGTAGGCCTCCAGGTCGAGGCCCACGGCGAAACAGGTTTCCACCGGGGCGGCGACCGTGGTCAGGACGACCGTGTGCTCGTTGGCCGGGAGATCATGCACCGGGACAGAGGCTACCGGAGCCCGGCGCTACCGGCGCGGTCCGGGACCGACCGATCGGGCCATCAGAGACGCCGACACCCCTTCCATCGGCTCGGCCCGCACGATGGCCTGATGGAGACGGTGGGCCAAACGGTCGTAGTCGAGGTCGGCCCGCACCCGCTCCCGTGCGGCCCGACCCATCCGCAGACGGGTCTCTGGGTCGTTGGCCAGCGTGGCCAGGGCCCGGGCCACGGCCCGGACGTCCCGGGGCCGGGGCTCGACCAGGCCGGTGACACCATGCTTCACCGCCTCGTGGGCACCTCCGGACCGGCCCGCCACCTGGGGGATGCCGGCCGCCGCCGCCTCCAGGAACACGATCCCGAACCCTTCCTGCTCCAGACCGAGCCAGCGGTCATGGCACAGCATGGCCATGGCGTCGGCCGCCCCGTAAAGGCGGGCCACGTCGTCGTTGGTCAGGCTGCCGAGCAGGCGGGCCGGAGCCCGGGTAGTCACGATCAGCCGGGCCAGCTTGTCCTGCTGGCGGCCGGCGCCCCCGATCAGGACCTGGATGGGCAGTCCCTCGCCGGCCAGCTGGGCCGCCGCCCTGATGAGCACGTCCATGCCCTTGCGGGGCACCAGGCGGTTCACGCTGGCCACCACGAACTGGTCGTCGCCCAGGTTGAGGGCGTGCCGGGCGGCGGCCCGCTGCCGGGGACCGAGGGGCTGGAAACGCTCGGCGTCGACCCCCGGCGGGACCACCACCGCCGGCAGGGGCCGCCCGGCGCACCGGGCCGCCTCGGCCATGGGGTAGTTGCCGGCGGCCACGATCAGCGAAGCTGAGCGGAGGATGCGGGACAGCAGGTGGCCCGATCCGGGCAGGCGGCCGGGCACGGTCACCTCGGCACCGTGCAGGATCAGGCCGTAGGGTCGGCTCAGCCGGGGGCCGATCGCCCCCAGCGGCAGGACCGGATCCAGGAGCACCAGATCGGCGTCGATCTCGTCGGCCAGGGCATCGATGCGCCGGATCAGGGACGGGGTGGGGGCGAGCACGCCCCGGGGCGCCCGCTCCACCCGGAAGGGCTGGTCGGCGTCAAAGGCGGCCGCACCGGGGTGGGAGGTGGTGTAGACCGCGAACGAGTCGGGCGGGAGGCGACGCCACAGCTCCCACAGGTAGTTCTGTATCCCCCCGAACTTCGGTGGAAAGTCGTTCGTCACCAGCACATGACGTTTCATCTGTCCGGGTCCCCGTCCGGCGCCCATTCCGACCTCACGTCCAGCCCCTACCCCGTCCTGCCGTCTCTCTCGACGTTCGGTCCAACCGCAAGCGCTCATCGTAGAGGGGTTCGGACCTGGAGCGGGACCGCCACTTCCGCCCGGACCTGGGGATCCGGGTCGTCAGCGGCTCGGGCCGCCAGCTGGTCGAGGCCGATACGGCGGGCGGCCCACACGGCGTGGGAACGCAGGAGGGGGTTGGGATGGGCCAGATAGCGGGCCAGGAGCGGCTCGAGGGCGGGGTCGCCGGGGCGGCCCGTGTTGCCGAGCACCACGAGGGCCGTGCGGCGGATGACGTCGGGGTCCCGGTTGGCCACATACCAGCGACCGACCCGCGCCAGCAGCGCAGCGTCGCCGGCCGTCAGGATCCAGCGCACCGGCAGCCAGGCCAGCGCCGTCTCCCCCGCCGGGGGCGGTGGCTCGCGCCGCTCCCGAAGCCGGTTCTCGGGGCACGGATCCTGGCAGGCGTCGCAGCCGTAGATGCGGTCGCCGACGGCCTCCCGGTACTCGACCGGGATCGGGTCGGCCGACTGCACGAGCCAGGCGATGCAGCGGCGGGCGTCGAGCACCCCGGGCGCCACCAGGGCCCCGGTGGGGCACCCGTCGAGGCAGGCGGCGCATGCACCGCACCCGTCGGCCAGGGGCTCGACCCGGCCGTCCCCTTCGCCGTGGGACTCGGACAGCAGCGGGGCGTCGGTGACGATGACCCCGACCACGAACCAGCTCCCGGCCCCCGGTACCAGCAGGTTGGTGTTCTTCCCGTACCAGGCCAGGCCCGCCCGCCAGGCGGCGTTGCGGTCCACCAGGTTGTTCGAGTCGGCCACCATCCGGGTGCTCCAGCCCCCGGCCCGCAGCCGGGCCGCCATCACCTCGAGGCCCCGGGCTAGCTGGCGGTAGTGGTCGTCCCAGGCGTAACGGGCTACCCGCCCGGCGGGCTCGGCCGGGGCCGGCGGCTCGGCCCGCTGGTAGCCGAGGAGGCCCACCACCATCGATGCCGCCCCCCGCAGGAGCTGGCCCGGGTCGGTGGACCGCTCCGGATTGCGGTAGGTGAACTGCATGGCCCCGTTGAGACCGGCCGCCCGACGCTGGAGCAGGACGGTGCGGGCTGGTTCCAGCACCTCGGCCGAGGTGAAGCCCACGGCGTGGAGCCCGGCCTCAAGCCCGAGCCGGCGCAGATCGGCGGGGTCGACCGCCACCTTGGGCGGTGGCAGGGGGATCTGGGCCCGCGACGTCATCATCCCAGCATGCCCAGGCAAGCCGCCCGAGCCGCCGGCCGAGTGCCAACGGGCGGTGCGCACCAGCGCCAGGGGCCCTGCGGGGCTCGCTCGGCCCAGGGCCCGTTGCACCTGGGGTGTGAGACGGCCACGGTGCGTTCGCTCATCACCACCCAACCCGGGCGGTAGCCTTCACGCCGTGAAGGCGCTCCAGTTCAGCCGTAAAGAGGCACGCTACGCGGCGGCCGCCGTGTCGTCGCGGCTGCGGCCGGGCAGCGGGGCGAAGGTGGGCCCGCTCGATCTGGTCGACATCGACCCGCCCGACCTCCCGGGGCACGGCTGGAAGCGGGTCACTCCTCTGCTGGCCGGCATCTGCGGATCCGACCTGGCCACGGTGGAGGGCCGGTCGTCCCGCTACTTCGAGCCCTGGGTGTCGTTCCCCTTCGTGCCCGGCCACGAGGTGGTGGGCCGCCTCGAGGACGGCACCCGGGTGGTGGTGGAGCCGGTGCTGGGCCACGAGGCCCGGGGGTACGAGCCTCCCTTCCCCGGCGCCAGCCCGGGCGACGGCAACGACTACCGCCACCTGGTGGCGGGGCCCCTGGAGCCGGGCATCCAGATCGGGTACTGCTGCTCCACCGGGGGCGGCTGGTCCCACGGGCTGGTGGCCCACCGGTCCCAGCTCCATCCGGTGGCCGGCGAGATGTCAGACGAGACGGCCGTGATGATCGAGCCCACCGCGGTAGGCGTCCACGCCGCCTGCAAGGCCCGGGTGGAGTCGGGGGGCACCGTGGTGGTGCTGGGATCGGGCACGATGGGGCTGGTCACGATCGCCGCCCTCCGCCACTTCACCGACGCCGCCACGATCATCGCCAGCGCCAAGTACCCCGAACAGGCGGCCCTGGCCCGCAAGCTCGGGGCCGACGTGGTGGTGGAGCCGAAGGAGCTGGCCCGGGCCGTGCGCCGCGCCAGCGGCAGCTACGTGATCGGGGGCGACCTCTCGGCCGGGGCCGATGTGGTGGTCGACGCCGTAGGCTCCGAGGCCTCGGTCGACGAAGCCATCGGCATCGCCCGCCCCCGGGGCCGAGTGGTGCTGGTAGGCATGCCAGGCCGGGTGTCGGTGGACCTCACGGCCCTGTGGCACCGGGAGACCGAGCTGGTGGGGGCGTACACCTACGGCACCGAAACCCTGCCCGACGGCAGCACCCGGCGCACATTCGACCTGGCCGCTGACCTTGCCGCGCGGGCCGACCTGGGGGCCCTGGTCTCAGCCGCCTATCCCCTCGACCGCTACCAGGACGCCCTGGCCCATGCGGCCAACGCCGGGCCCCGGGGCGCCATCAAGATCTGCTTCGACCTCCGCTGAGCCGGCCGGCCCAGGGCGGGCCCGCTGCCGGATCTGCGCCGGGTGACATCAGGCACTAGGCTTGTGATCACAAGCAGACCGCCAGGAGGCACATCCGTGAACAGCCCGGCCACCCTCGAACTCACCGATACCGCTGTCCTCGACCGCGAGCTCCCGCTCGACGACGAGGAGCTGCTGGAAGACGAGCTGCTGGTCGAGGAGATCTCGATCGATGGCATGTGCGGTGTCTACTGAGCCGCCCGGCGCCGCTCAGACCCACCCCACCACCAGCAGCCCCCCGACGTCAGCCATCCTGGCCCGGCGGCTGCGCCTCCACCCCCGGGTGGCGGTGCGCCCCGAGCCGTTCGGCGCGCTGGCCTACCATTACGGCAACCGCCGCTTGAACTTCCTCCGCTCCCCCGACCTGGTTCGCCTGGTCAACGATCTCGGCAACCATCCAACCGTCGAGGCGGCCCTCCTGGCTTGTGAGATAGCGCCGAGCCGGTGGCCCTCGTTCAGTCGGGCCCTGGCGTCGCTGGCCGCCTCCGACTTCCTCGAAACCGTGGAGCCATGACGTCACGAACCGCAGCGACTCCGATCCCGGTGTCACCGAATGCCGGCGTCCGCAAGGGCGAGACCCTGAGCGACGAGCTCAAGCGGGGCCTCGACGCCCCCATCTGCCTCACCTGGGAGCTCACCTACGCCTGCAACCTGGCCTGTGTCCACTGCCTCAGCTCCTCGGGCCGGCGCGATCCCGACGAGCTGTCGACGGCCGAGGTGATCAACCTGATCGACCAGTTCGCCGCCCTGCAGGTGTTCTACGTGAACATCGGCGGCGGCGAGCCCACCATCCGGCCCGACTTCTACGACTTGATCGACCACGCCACCAGCTCCGGGGTGGGCGTCAAGTTCTCCACCAACGGCTCTCGGATCGATGCCGCCGCCGCCCGCCGCCTGGCCGCCATGGACTACACCGATATCCAGCTCTCGATCGACGGGGCCGACGCCGCCACCAACGACGCAGTACGGGGTGAGGGGTCGTTCGCCACCGCCACCGCCGCCATGGACCACCTGGCCGAGGCCGGGTTCGGGCCGTTCAAGATCAGCGTCGTCATGACCCGCCAGAACATCGGTCAGCTCGACGCCTTCGAGGCCCTGGCCAACCGGTACGGGGCCGAGCTGCGCCTCACCCGGCTCCGACCCGCGGGCCGGGGCGCCGACTCGTGGCACGAGCTCCATCCCCGGCCCGAGCAGCAGGTCGATCTGTACAATTGGCTGATCGAGCGGCCCCACGTGCTCACCGGAGATTCGTTCTTCCACCTCAACGCCCTGGGAGACGAGAACCTCCCGGGCCTGAACCTGTGCGGGGCAGGCCGGGTGGTGTGCCTGATCGACCCGGTGGGTGACGTCTACGCCTGCCCGTTCGTGCTGCACGACGAGTTCAAGGCCGGCAGCGTGCGCAACCCCGGCGGCTTCGCCGCCGTTTGGCGGTCCTCGGAGCTGTTCCGCTCGCTGCGGGAGCCCCAATCGGCCGGGGCCTGCGCCTCGTGCGGGCAGTTCGACGCCTGCCAGGGCGGCTGCATGGCGGCCAAGTTCTTCACCGGCCTACCGCTCGATGGACCCGACCCGGAATGCGTGAGCGGCCACGGCGAGGCCGCCCTGGCCGCGGTGGCGGCCGGTGCCCGCCCCGAGCCGACGTCGAACCACTCCAAGCCGGCCCCGGTGGCCTTCGTCACCAAGCCCCGGCGCTGAGCCCCGCCCCTTAGGAACGCACCGGCCGATGACGTCCGATCCCCAACCCGAACCGACCACCGGGCCCCATGGCAGCGCCGGCTCCGACGCTTCCGGCGAGGCGCCGGACCCGCCCGCCCTGGTGCGGGTCGAGCGGCGGGGCCCAGTGGGTGTGATCCACCTCGACGACGGCCGGGCCAACGCCCTGGGCCCGCCGATGCTGGCCGCCATCGAGGCCGCCTTCGACGAGATCGAGGCCGACCCCGAGCTGGCGGCGATCGTGGTGGTGGGCCGGCCCGGCCGGTTCAGCGCCGGGTTCGACCTGAACCTGATCCGCTCGGGCGACACCGACGCGGTCAAGGCCATGGTCCGGCGGGGCGGCGACCTGGTGATGCGGTGCTACGGGCCGGGCCTGCCGGTGGTGGCCGCCTGCACCGGCCACGCCCTGGCCGCCGGCGCCCTGCTCCTTCTGGGCTGCGACGTGCGGGTGGGCCCCGACACCACCGGCCCCGAGGCCCCGAAGATCGGGCTCAACGAGGTGGCCATCGGCCTCACCCTGCCCCCGTGGGCCCTGGCCATCGCCAAGGAGCGGCTGAACCCCCTCCACGCCCAGCGGGCCGTGGTCAACGGCCACCTGGCCGACGGCCCCACGGCGGTGGCCATGGGCTACCTCGATCTGGCCGTACCGGCCAACGAGGTGGTGGAGCGGGCGGTCTACGAGGCCACAGTCCTGGCCGCGCTCGACCGCGACGCCTACACCGCCACCGTGACGGCCTTCCGGGGCCCGGTACTCGAGGCTATGGACCACCGCAGCGGCTCATGAACCTCCTGAGCCCGCTGGCCCTGCGCCGCCACACCGCCCGGTGCCGGGTGGTGTTCGGACCCCACGAGACGAACCTGGGTGATGGGCGGGCCTTCTCCGCTCGCCACGTGGCGTACTACCGGGCCCGGGCCGAAGGCGGCGCCGGGATCGTGGTCACCGAGGAGGCGTCGGTCCATGCCACCGACTGGCCCTACGAACGCTGCCCCGACGCCGAGGTGGCCGGTCCTGGCTGGGCGGCCATCGCCGCCGCCTGCCGGCCCACCGGCGCCCTGGTGGTGGCGGCCCTGGGCCACAGCGGCGGCCAGGGCAGCTCGGCCTACTCCCAGCGGGAGCTGTGGGCCCCCTCCGACGAGCCGGAGGTCAACAGCCGCGAGGTCCCCAAGGTCATGGAAGGCGCCGACATCGACGCCGTCGTGGCCGGCTTCGCCCGGGCCGCCGCCACCGCCGCCACCGCCGGGGCCGACGGGGTTGAGGTCAACGCCGGCCAGCACAGCCTGATCCGCCAGTTCCTGTCGGGTCTCACCAACCGCCGGGGCGACGGCTACGGCGCCGACCGGTCCCGCCTGGCCCGCGAGGTCCTGTCCGCCGTGCGGGTTGCGCTGGGCCCCGATCCCCTGCTCGGTCTGCGCTTGAGCTGCGACGAGCTGGCCCCGTGGGCCGGCCTCACCCCCGAGCTGGCGGCCGATGTGGCCCGGGAACTGGCCCCCCTCGTCGACTACCTGGTGGTGGTGCGGGGCTCGATCTTCTCGGTGGCCGAGACCAGGCCCACCGGCCACCACCCCGAAGGCGTAAACCTGGAACTGGCGGGCACGATCCGCCAGGCCATCGACGGGGCCGTGCCGGTGGTGGCCCAGGGCTCGATCGTGGAGGCCGACCAGGCCGACGAGGCCCTGGCCGCCGGCCGGTGTGAGGCTGTGGAGATGACCCGGGCCCAGATCGCCGACGCCGCCCTGGTGGCCAAGCTCCGGCGGCGGGAGATCCCCCGTCCCTGCGTCCTGTGCAACCAGTGGTGTCGGGTGCGGGACAACCGCAACCCGATTGTGAGCTGCATCGCCGATCCCCGGTCCGGCCACGAGACGGGCGATCCGGCGGAGCCGGCGAGCGGGCCCCCCACCCATGCGGCGGCGGGCCGCCGGCGGCCCCAGCCGGGTGCCGGGGTGGGTGCCGAAGGGGGTCCCCTCCTGGTGGTCGGCGCCGGACCGGCCGGGCTGGAGGCGGCCCGGGTGGCGGCCCGCCTGGGCCTGGCCGTGACGGTGTGGGAGGCGTCTGCCGAGGTGGGCGGCATGGCCCGGGTGGTGGCCCGGGCCCCCGGCCACCACCGGTTCGCCCGCCTGATCGACTGGCTGGCCGACGACGCCGTTGCCCACGGGGCCGAGCTGGTCACCGGTCAGCCCGCAACCGCCGATGACCTAGCCGCCTGGGCCGGCCCCGTGATCGTGGCCACTGGCGGCCGTCCCGCCCCGCCCGGGTTCGAGGTGGCACCGGGAGCGGTGGTGCTGACCCCCGAGGCCGTGCTGGCCGCCGACGACGCGGCCCGGGCCGAGCTGGTGCCCGAGTCGGTGGTGATCTGGGACCCGTTGGGGGGCCCTATCGCCGTCGGGGTGGCGGAGGCCCTGGCCTGGACCGGCCGGCGGATCACGTTCTGCACCCCCGACCCGATCGTGGGCACCCTCCTGTCGCTCACCGGCGACCTGCCGGGGGCCAATGTGCGGCTCCAGCAGGCCGGGATCGCCATCGAGCGCCGGGTGCTACTGCGGCATGCCGCCCCGGGCACGGTGACCATCGAGCACCGTTTCAGCGCCGAGCGCACCGAGCTGGAGGTCGGGGCCGTGATCGACTGCGGCCACCGCCTCCCAGCCGACGGGCCCGGTCCCGACGGTGGCCCGGTCGGGGCCCATGGGTTGCCGCCGGTGCGGGTGGGCGACGCCGTGGCCCCCCGCACGGTGGGCGATGCCATCCGGGAGGGCCGCGAAGCCGCCCTGGCCCTGGCCCCGGCCGGCCGGACGGCGGCCGCCGTGGCGGTGGCGGGGGGAGGCGCGACATGAGCGCCGGGGGACGGTACCGCTACCTCTTCAGCCCGCTCCGGGTCGGCTCGCTGACTCTGGCCAACCGGATCGTGTTCAGCGCCCACCTCACGAACTACGCCACCCAGAGCGGGATGCCGTCGGCCCAGCACGCCGCCTACTACGAGGCCCGGGCGGCCGGCGGAGCGGGGATGATCATCACCGAGGAGCACTCGGTCCACCCCACCGACTGGCCCTACGAGAAGATGATCCACGCCTTCCGGCCCGGGGTGGTCGAGGGCTACCGCCGGATCACGGCCGCCGTGCACCGCCACGGGGTCCCGATCCTGGCCCAGATCAACCACAACGGGGGCCAGGCGTCATCGATGTACACCCGGCGACCGCTGTGGGCGCCGTCGCCGGTGCCCGATCCCCTCTTCCGGGAGGTGCCCAAGGCCGTCGACCAGCACGAGATCGACGAGATCGTCCGGTCCTACGCCACCGTGGCCGCCCGCTGTATCGAGGGTGGGTTCGACGGGGTGGAGCTGCAGTGCTCCCACTCCTCGATCGTACGGGGGTTCCTGTCACCGGCCACCAACCGTCGCACCGACGGCTACGGGGGCAGCTTGGCCAACCGGGCCCGCCTGCTCCACGAGATCGTGGCCGCGGTCCGCCACGCCCTAGGCCCGGCCCCCGTGTTGGGCGTGCGGCTCTGCGGTGACGAGCTGATCGAGGGCGGCACCACCATCGACGAGGCGGTGGCTCTCGCCCAGGCCATCGAGGAGCGGGGCGGGGTCGACTACATCAACACCTCGATCGGCGTGGCCACGGCGTCGCTCTTCATGATCGAGGCGTCGATGCACGTGCCCCCGGGCTACGCCACGTTCATCCCGTCGGCCATCCGGGCCGCGGTGCGCCTGCCGGTGGTGGGGGTCGGGAGGTTCAAGGACCCCCTGCAGGCCGAGCGGGCCTTGGCCGAGGGTCACGCCGACCTCATCGGGGTGGTGCGGGGCCAGATCGCCGACCCCGACTTCGCGGTGAAGGCCCGGGCCGG
>Ga0224500_10001766_pt1 | contig 12359 bp, 6 predicted proteins | sample SF_Oct11_sed_USG_FD_168126 | JGI IMG/M metagenome (GOLD analysis project Ga0224500, IMG submission 168126) | Sediment microbial communities from San Francisco Bay, California, United States - SF_Oct11_sed_USGS_4_1 | ecosystem: Environmental > Aquatic > Marine > Sediment | place: USA: California... | reverse complement strand
CGAGGACGACCTCTGCGTGCGGTGCGAGCCGCCGACGGCATGCAGCGCGCCCTCGACGGTCTCAACGACGACCTGCGGCGCGACCTCGGCGTCGAGGTGCGCATCCGCATCGGGGTGAATACCGGCGAGGTCGTGGCCGGCGATCCGAGCGCGGGGCAGCGGCTCGTGACCGGCGACACCGTGAACGTCGCCGCCCGGCTCGAGCAAGCGGCGGAGGCGGGCGACGTGCTCCTCGGGGAGTCGACCTTCCGGCTGGTGAAGGACGCCGTTCGCGTCGAGGCCGTCGCGCCGCTCGAGCTCAAGGGCAAGGCCGCGCGGGTGCCGGCCCTCCGGCTGCTCGACGTGGTGCCCGACACGGCCGGACACGTGCGCAACCTCGACGCACCGATGGTCGGGCGCGACGACGAGCTCGTGATCCTGCAGCAGGCGCTGCGCCGTGTCGTCGACGAGCGCACGTCGCACATGTTCACGATGCTCGGGCCCGCCGGGGTGGGCAAGTCGCGGCTCGTGCGGGAATTCCTTCGCGGGGCCGACGCACGCATCCTGCGCGCACGGTGCCTCTCCTACGGCGAGGGCATCACCTACTACGCGTTGGCCGAGCTCGTGCGCGGAGCCGCCGGTCTGGGCGAGCGGGCGGACCCGGCCATCGCCCGCGCGGCGCTGGAGGGGCTCGTGGCAGGCGCGGACGGATCCGCCTCGATCGCGGCCGCACTGAGCGGGGTGCTGGGGTGGACCGAGCCGGTCGGCCCCGAGGACACCGCGTGGGCAGCCCGCAAGCTCTTCGAGCACCTCGCGCACGACCGTCCCTTGGTGCTGGTGATCGACGATCTGCATTGGGCCGAGCCGTTGCTGCTCGACCTGGTGGAGAACGTCGCGGACTGGACCCGCGACGCGCCCGTGCTGCTGCTCGTGATCGCACGGCCGGAGCTGCTCGAGCTGCGCGCGGGGTGGAGCGGCGGCAAGGTCAACGCCACCACGATCCTCCTCGAGCCCCTGCCCGCCGATGCCGCCGCCGCCCTGCTCGACAACCTGCTCGGCGACAACGACCTGCCGGCGAACGCTCGCGAGCGCATCCTCGACGCGGCCGACGGCAACCCGCTGTTCGTCGAGGAGATGGTCGGCATGCTTATCGACGACGGGGTGCTCCGGTTCGACGGCTCCGTGTGGCGCGCGGCCGACGACGTGGCCGATCTCGCGGTGCCCCCGACGATCCAGCTGCTGCTCGCCGCGCGCCTCGACCGCCTCGACGCGGAGGAACGCGCCGTGATGGAACGCGGCGCCGTCGAGGGGAAGGTCTTCCACGCGGGCGCGGTGACGTCGCTGGCCCCCGAGCCCCTGCGCGCCCAGGTGCGGCCGCGCCTGCTCACGCTCGCGCGCAAGGAGCTGATCCGCCCCGACCGAGCGGAGTTCGCGGGCGACGACGCGTTCCGCTTCCGGCACCTGTTGATCCGCGACGCGGCGTACCAGGCCATGCCGAAGGAACAGCGCGCCGACCTGCACGAGCGCTTCGCGGACTGGCTGGAACGCGCAGCCGGCGATCGTTCCGACGAGTACGTCGAGATCCTCGCGCACCATCTCGAGCAGGCATGGCGCTACCGGCGGGAGCTCGGGCTCGACGACGAGGCGACCGCCGTGCTGGGCGACCGGGCGGCGGTGGCGCTGCGGCGTGCGGCCGACCGGGTGACGGTGCGCGGTGATCTGCCGACCGCGACGCACCTGCTCGAGCGGGCGGTCGAGATGAGCGCCGGCACGCGAGCGGAGATCATCGCCGAGCTCGCCACCGTGCTGCAGGAGCAGAACCGCCACCACGAGGCCATCGCCGCCGCGTCGGGCATCGTCGAGGCCGACGACCCCGCGATCAGGATCCGGGCCGAGATGGTGCTGGCGACCTGCTCCGTGTGGGTCGACCCCTCGGTCGTGTTCGACGATGTGGGGCGCCGGTACGACCGCCTGCGGGAGGAAGCACGTGTGCTCGGGTCGCAGCAGCTGGTCGACCGGTGCGACCTCGCGATCGGCCTGCTCCGCTTCCTCAACGGCGACGTGGCGGAGTATCGCCGCATCGCGGAGGAGCTGCTCCCCCGGGCCCACACGATGGGCATCGCGGAACGGCGGACGATCGGCTTCGGATTCGGGGCCTCGCTCCAGTGGGGCCCCGAGCCTGCGAGCGAGGCGGCGAGCACGCCCGACCGCATCGAGGGGATCTACGAGGGGTCGATGCTCGGGCGCGCACGCGCGCAGCTCTCGCGCATCGTGCTCCGATCGATGGCCGACGACCAGGTTGGCTTCGACGAGGCGTCCGCGATGCTGACGGCGCTGCAAGCGGAGGTGGGCGATCCAGCCTTGCGGCTCCTGAACGCACAGACGCAACTCGAGGCCATGTTCCGGCTCGGCCGCACCAACGACGCGATCGCGTGGGGGCTCGAGGCGAAGCGCGAGTACGACCGCATCGGCGAGACCGGCGCGAACTCGACGCTGACGGCGTTGACGGCCTACTACGCGGCAGTCGCGGGCTCGCTCGAGCTCGCCGAACGGCTGATGGACGACGCACGCTCGATGGCGGCCGATGACGACTTCGCCGCGCACGTGCCGATCGCGTGGACCGCCGGCCTGCTCGCCTCGGCGCGCGGCGAGCACGACCAGGCCCTCGCCGAGGTCGAGCGCGCGCTCGAGCTGATCCGCCCGACCCAGTACCTGACGTTCGAGGCCGAGACCCACCTCGTGCGGGGCACGGTGATGCGAGCGGCCGGCCGGACGGCGGAGGCCGAGGCCGCTTTCGACGCCGCGCACGAGATGTTCGCGCGCAAGGAGGACCTGGCGTCGGTTCGCCGCGTCGCCGACGCGAGGGCGAGCAGGAGCCCCACCTCGACCGAGGGTCCCGACGCGTGACGGACTACGACGCGATCGTGTGCGGCGGCGGCACGGCCGGTCCCGTCGTCGCGTCGCGGCTCGTCGAGGCGGGCCGCAGCGTGCTGCTCATCGAGGCCGGCCCCGACTACGGCGCGTTCGCCGAGGGTCGATGGCCGGCCGACATGCTCGACGCCCGCACGATCCCGGTCTCGCACGACTGGGGATACACGTCGGGCGACGAGCTGCCCGCACGCTCCCTCGCCTACGAGCGGGCGCGGGTGATCGGCGGGTGCTCCGCTCACAACGGCTGCACGGTGAGCTGGGGCCATCGCGACGACTACGACGGCTGGGCGGCCCGCGGGCTCGAGGGATGGTCGGCCGACGACCTGTTCCCGCTCTTCGACGAGACGTCAACCCGCATGCGCGTGCGCCGGTTCGCCAACGACGAAGTCGCCCCGTTCCACCGCGGATTCGTCGAGGCCGGCGTCGCGATGGGCCTGGCGGAGGCCGACGACCTCGACACGCTCGACGGCGGGATGGGGGTCTGCGTCGAGCCGTCCAACAGCCCCGACGGTGTCCGGTGGAACGCGGCCTTCGCCTACCTCGACCCGGTGCGCGATCGCGCGCACCTCACGGTGCGTGGCGACACGACCGTCGACCGGGTGATCGTCGAGGGCGGCCGCGCGGTCGGGGTTCGGGCGATCGGCCCGCTCGGAGAGGTCGAGATCCACGCCGGCCTCGTCGTCGTGTGTGCGGGCGTGTACGGGAGCCCGGCGATCCTGATGCGCAGCGGCATCGGGCCCGCCGACGAGCTGCGGGCGCTCGACATCGACGCGATCGTCGACCTGCCCGTCGGGCGCAACCTGCACGACCATCCGAGCTTCGAGCTGACGTTCGCCCCCAGCGAGGAACTCGCGCGCCGAACCGCCGAGTTCGAGGCCGCCGGACACGTCGTGCCCGACGAGCAGGGATTCGCGAAAGGCGAGAGCGGGCGGGCGCAGGCGGCCGGGGAGCCGTTCGACCTGCACGTGTTCCCCGAGATCTCGATGGACGGGCACCTCGGGGTGTTCGTCGCGATGCTCACGCCGAGGGCGCGAGGCGCACTCACGCTGCGCGACGCGGACCCGGCGTCGGCGCCGAGGCTCGACCACGCGTTCCTCTCAGATCCTGACCATCACGACCTCGAGGCGCTCGTCGACGGCGTGGAGCTCGCCCGGGCGTTCGCCGCCACCGAGCCCTTCGCCTCGTTGCTCGACCGAGAGCTGGAACCCGGCCCGGACGCCCCCGCCCGCCACGACCTGCGCGATGCGGTGCGCGCCGGGGTGATCCACTACTGGCATCCCGTCGGCACGTGCGCCATGGGATCGGTCACCGACGCCGACGGTCACGTGCAGGGTGTCGACGGCCTCGTCGTCGCCGACGCCTCGGTGATGCCCGTGACGCCCCGAGCCACGACGAACATCCCCACCGTCGTGGTCGCCGAGCGCATCGCCCGGGCGCTCACGTACCCGGGCTGACGTCCCGGCCGGCTCAGCGGCGAGGATCCGGGAGCAGCGACGACCACAGCCGCCACCGGCGTAGTCTCGGTGCATGCTGACACCGATCGAGAACCTGCCCGAGGGGGTCCTCGGGTACGAGGCCACCGGCGAGCTTCGTTCGTCCGACTACCGCGACGTCCTGATGCCCGCGGTCCAACGCGTGACCGACGGCGGCGGCGAGATCCGCATCGTGCTCGTGTTCCCGGCGTGGGACGGCCTGTCGGGCGGCGCCGCCTGGGAAGACCTCAAGATGGGCATGGAGCACATCACGAAGTGGAAGCGCATCGCGCTCGTCACCGATCTCGACTGGATGATCACCGTCGCATCGTTGTTCGGCTGGATGACCCCGGGCGAGATGAAGCGCTTCCCGATGGCCCAGCGCGACCAGGCGATCGCCTGGGCCGCCGGCAACTGACGATCGCCGGCACCCGGGTCGGTGCGATCCGGGTGCCGTCGAACCGGCGAGATGCCGCGGGGATCCGTCACACGGCGGCCATGGTCGGCTCCACCGCCGGAGCACTCGCGACCTCGACGTCCCGCGGCGTCCGGAAGCCCTCCCAGGCGCAGTAGATGCCGAGTGAGGCCTCCCACACGATCACTGGCGTCGAGAGCAGGCACTGCCCCGCGGACCCGACCTCGATCGCCCGAACAGCGCGAGCACGAATGCCACCGCCAGCATCGGGCCGCCCACAAGGCCCAGCACCGCCATGCGGCGCGGCACCAGCGCCGTCCGGTACATCAGGTAGCCGAGGATCATGCCGTTGCCCACGCCGGCGACGTGAGCGGTTGGATTCATTCGACACCCCCAACGGGTCGGATCGACGCCGACCCGGTCCGCTGCGCCCGCGCCCTGAGCGGTCAGTGTGGCATGCGGGCCGATCCTGCGCGCAGCTTCATGGAGGAGGTGCCATGCCCTGGGCGGCGGCCGGCAGACGCGCTTGGGATTCCTCGGTCCTCGTGGAACCTGTGACGTCGTTGCCGTGTGCTGTGATGCCCGCCGCGAGCGAGCCGTCGAGTAGCTTCGGTGTGAGCTCCTCCCCGGGCACCGGCCTGCTGAACAGGAAGCCCTGAACGACGTCGCAGCCTAGTCGACGGAGCGCTTCGAGTTCCCGCGGCTGTTCAACACCCTCGGCTACCACACGCAAGCCGAGCCCGTGCGCCAAAGCGATCGTGTAGTGGACGATCAGAGAGTCCGAGTCATCAGCCAGCATCTTCGATACGAACGAACGGTCGATCTTCAGCTCATCGACCGGAAGATCGCGCAGATACGCCAGCGACGAGTAGCCGGATCCGAAGTCATCGATCGAAATGGCCGCACCGACTTCGCGCAGCGAGGTGGCATTGCTGATAGCCCTCTCAGGATCCGATATGAAGGCGCTCTCCGTGAGCTCGAGAGTCAGAACCGATGCCGGAAGGTCCCACTTGCGAAGCAGAGTCGAAATCTGAGATGGGAAACGGATGTCGACAAGGCTGCGTTCGGGGATGTTCACGGACACGCCGACATCGAGTCCGTCGTCATGCCAGGCTCGCACCTGTTCCAGTGCCAGGTCGAGGACGAGCGAGGTCAGCGTGTCGATCATCCCGGTCTCTTCGGCAAGAGGCACAAACTCGGCGGGCGGGATCAGCCCCAGTTCGGGGTGGCACCATCGGACCAGCGCCTCCACTCCCGTGGTGCGCGTCTCGGCGAGGTCGACCTTGGGCTGGTAGTGCAACATGAGCTGTCGCTGTTCGATCGCCCGGGGCAAGTCGGCGAGGAGCCCAAGGCGTTCTCTACTGAACGGATCCCGGGTCGGCGAGTACACCGTATAGAGAACTTTCCGCGCCTTCGCCTCGTACATGGCGACGTCTGCATGCTGGACGAGGTCGGCGAAATCTTCTCCATGGTGCGGGTAGATCGCTATCCCAACGCTCGCCGAGATCCGGACAGGGATGTTCACCGACAAGATCGGCTCCTCCAACGCTGAGGCCAGGCTCTCGGCTGCCCTGATGGCACCCACCTGGTCCGCGTTGTGCATCAGCACACCGAACTCGTCACCGCCCAGCCGTGCGATGGTGTCGCTTTCCCGCAGCGACTGGACCAGTCGCTGTCCAACGGCCTGTAGCAACTGGTCGCCGTGCGCATGACCGAGCGTGTCGTTCACCTCCTTGAAACCGTCGAGGTCGATCAGAAGCACCGCGGCCGTTGAGCCATCCCGACGGCAACGGAGCAGCCCCTGATCCACTCGATCGGCGAAGAGCACGCGGTTCGGAAGCCCGGTGAGGGGGTCCGTCGTAGCGGCCAGCCGCAGGTCGCGCCGGCGACCACGCGCGCCCGCAACTGCCAGCAGCATCAGCATGAATGATCCGGAGATCATGAGGATGATGCCTGCGTTCAGCCCCTCGATCGGAGAGGCAACTACCGGAAGAGAGGGAACCACGACGATCCAGTCGTTCACGTTGTGGGCCGAGCCCGAGACCCGAGCATAGGCTACGCGGTGACCCCCGACGCTCGCGATACCGTCTGCGAACCGTGCGTCTGCCAAGGCGCGGAAGGTTTCGTTCTCCGGGCTTCCGAGGGGCTCGCCCGCTTCCTGCGGCGAACGGCTGTCGATGACCACCAAGCCGGTTGAGCGGTCAACAACGATGATGGGCTGGTCGCCGGCTCGCTTCGCTGCCTCAGCGCGAAAGCTCTCGATGGTCACCTCGAAGTGCACGATCGCGCGTTTCGCCCCGTCGACCGATGGCATGAGGGTTGAGTTCGAGATCACCCATTCGCCCGTGTCCGGCGAGACGTACGGCTCAGCGTGGTAGACCTCGCCGAAATCGAGATCGAATGTTGGTGCGAAGAAGGGATTCGCTGACTCATCCGGGGAGAGATCGCCCCGTTTGGCGATCTGACCGCGCACCGTTCGCGAGATCTCGCGCCCGCTTCGGTCGATGAGGCAAGCCTCCCCGATGCTGCCCCGATATAGCTTGTTCAGGTGCGCGAGCGCGCGGCTCGCAGCGGTCCACGCCCCGCTCCCAGATCCGATCGCTTCAGCCGGGTTCGATGCACCGTCGGCATAGAGGTTGCGGAATGCGTCGTTGCGGGCAAGCACGAGATTGATCGACCGAGCCCGTTCGAAGTAGGCGGCGAGGCTGAGGGCCTCCTGTCTGGCCGTTGCCGTGATCTGCTGGTCCAGCTGATCTTGCGCATGAGCCGACGCGTTTCCCAATGCCGACAGCGTGCCGAGCACGAGCAGTCCTACGCAACCGATCACCGGGAGGATTCGAACGAGGGACCGTCGACTGACCATCAGGTTCATATCGGCTGGTCCGGGGTCGTCTTGAGCCCCAAGGGCATGCGTCGTTCGTGTGCCCGTGGCCGCTCATGTGGTCTCCGCCCGGAACAGCTGCCACGTGCCCGGGACACCCTTGAGCTCGTGCTCGCCGGCATCTTCGAACGTGAGGTCGCCGCCGCGACAGAGCACCCGCACCGCTTCGGACGCGAAGACCTGGTCCGCTCCGGCGGCGGCCATGATCCGCGCGGCCTCGTGGACGGTGACCCCCCGAACGTCCTCGCCCGCCAGCTCGACCTCACCGACGCGGCTCCCCACCGACCTGCCCACCCATGTTCGCATCCCCGACCACTCGATCGACACGAACGGCTCGTCGCCGACCGTGTAGCCATCGTGACCCGGCGGGATGTCGTACAGCTCACCTGGGCCGATCTCGCAGACGGTGCCGTCTTCGAGCTTCACACCGAGGATGCCCGACAGCGCGTATCCCATGTGGCGGGCTTGGCACAGCTCGCCGCCGACCAGGTCCTCGAAGTGCTCGGACCAGCGCCAGCCCACGGACTGCGTGCTCCTCGACAGGGTGAGGCCGCCCATCGTGATCAGCTCTTCGGTGGCGCCCGCCAGCTCGACGACCTCGTCCGGCTCATCGAAGTTGCGGCTGTCACCGTCATGACCCCACCACCGGTAGAGGCGCCAGCGGTCGGGCACGCCCTTCAGCTCGTGCTCGCCGCCGTCCTCGAGGTCGAGGCCGCTGCCGGCGACGAGGTCCCGAACGGTCTGCCAGACCCGGACCTCCGACGGGCCGGCCGCCGCGGATCACGGACTCGCCACGCCCGCTGGCGACGCCTGGCCACCCCGCGCAGCATCGTGCCGCTCTGCTCATGGGGGAGGCTCTCCGGCAGCACGACGGAATGCGTGGTCGCCGGCGTCGAACCCGAGTTCCCGGTACGCGTCGAACCGCTCCTCGGTGAACAACTGGTTCGCCGTGCCCAGCGTCGGAAACGTCTCGTCCTTCTCCCCGTACGCCTTTACGTCCCATGTCGCGTCGGGAGTCACGACCGCCTTCGTGTAGATGATCCGCCCGGGCATGCGCCGCATGTTCGCGTCGGGCGGATACTCGAACGAGCCGACCTCGACATCGGTCGTCGACCATGGTTGGCCACGAACGGGCTGTTCGTCGGCAGTCGCTCGCAACGCCGTGGGGTCCAGTCGGATCTCGACCCCCAGCTCGCTCCTCGCGATGGCCACGGCCTCGCCGAGGGTGAAGAACGTGTCGACCTGATCGCCGCTGGCGTCGAAGCAATAGATCTCCGTGCAGCCGCGCCGAAGCAACTCCACGAGCCCGAGGTTCTCAACATGCCCTCCGTCGGTCACGTAGAGGAATCGGTCGCCCTTCCGGTGCATACCGAAGGCCTCCTTGGCGAGGTAGTTCGCACGAGCACGATCGCGGAAGCGAAGAGGCTCGGTCCCGGGCAGTTCGTCGTCAACTGCACGGAGCTGACTCACGTAGCGTGGGTTCGGGAGCCACACGCCGAGCCGGGCGTTCGTCAGCGTGAGCAGAGCGCGCACCGCTGGACGGGACATCTTCCCCATCGCCGGGGAGACGGCCGCGCCGGAGATCGCGACCGACGCCGGCAGGGTGATGTCGCGGGCCCGCTGCCGGACGAGCGATGCTTCCATGTCCCGCGTTTGGATCCATCCCACCTCGCGCCCACCGATCTCTCGAGGACCGAACGTGAATGGGAGCGCGGCGCGGCCGGTCGGCGCTCCCCCCAGCTCCGTCACGTTCGCCGCGGCGCAGATGACGATCTCGGGCATCGCGCGGCATTCGTGCGGGCAGCCCAAGTCGGTACACCTGTGTGGCCGGGAATCGTCGCAGGCGTGCTCAGGCTGCGTGCACCCGGCATGGGAGTCGTACCGCGACAGCGCCTGCAACACGTCGTACGGCACCTGGTCGACGCCGGAGGCCGTGCGCCGAACAGCGAACGCAACGGACAGCCTCCGCTTGTAGAACGGATGCATCGACCATGCCGTCTGATCTCCCCACGCGTAGACGATCGCGAAGAGGGCCATCGCCAGGAGCCACCACACCCACTGCGGCCATAGATCCTGGCCGTTGAGAACCAACGGTCCTCGCACGCCGGACCGCGCAGCCGCGACGACCATCAGTCCGCCCGTAACGATGAGCGTCAACGGGAAGAGGACCGCGGCGACGGCCATGGCGATCTTGGCGGAACGCCTCGTCACGATCCGAGCGACGGCGGCCCCCAGCGCGCCGACACCCAGCAGGTTGGCGAGCCACACGTAGTTCGGGGTCGCCTCGCCAGGTGACTTCAAACGCGGCAACCACTCGAACAACGCACGCACCGCCTTCGGGACGTTGATGCCGACCCACGGCAACAGGATCAGCGTCGTGAACATCACGATCGAGAGCATCGCGAGGACGGCCGCCACCCCGATGGTGACCCGGAACCTGAACAACGATGTCCATCTCCGCCCGATGGCAGCGAGTCCGATCACAGCTCCGAGCGTCACGGGCCACAGCACCGCCAGCCAGAGGGCGGCGGTGACATGCAGCCGACCGATCTCGCCGCACTCGAGGGCGACCGTCCGAACGTTGTCGGGGCCGCAGAAGAACTCCCCGTGCACGGTCGGGATCCGGAGCATCCAGCCGAGCGGGCGCGTGACAATGAACAACGCCAGGAGCCCGAACACGACATTGATGGCAAGCCCGCCCAGCAACCGGATGACGAGCAGGAGCTTGCTCATGCCCGACGGCGCGATGTACGACGTATTCCGACGGAGGTAGGCAACCTCGGGCGTTCCTGGCTCGAAGGCGCCGCGACCCTGCTCGTAGAACGAACCTCGGCCTCCCCGAGCTGTCTCACGCTGGATCGCCACCAGCGCCGACGCGATGTACGACCCTCCCGAGACCGCCGAGATGTACCGGGCGCGGCGTACGACCGAGTGCTCCGTAAGCGCTTGCAACGCACCGAGGTTGAACGACGCCGATCTGATACCGCCACCGGAGCAACAGATGCCCACACGGCCAGGCGTCGGCACCCAGTCCCTCTCGCGCCACGACGGGATCGAGCCGATCTCGGGTGGATCCCCCAGGTCGGCGATCGCTGACGGGGGAGTCTGCGCGATCAGCGACGGCGACCACCGTCGTTGCTTCGCCCCTCGCCGCTTCAGCTCGGCGGCGCCCGCCGTCGTCCAGGCGCGGAACGCGAACGCCACGAGGGCGTACGGGAGCACGGCACCCAAGATGAAGAACTTCGGCCATGCGACGGCGGCGGTGACGAGCGACCACGGTTCGAAGTCGGCCTGGAGCATCTTCCAGAGCCCGGCGTTCTCCACGGCATCCAGGATCGCCGCCGTTCCGAGCGCGGCGATGGCACCCAAACGGACTTCGAGACGTCCCCCGAGCAAGCGCTCCCCTCCCCAGAGGCAGGCTGCTGCCCCGCCCACCAGGTAGGCGACGATGAGGCCCGTGTCGAGGAGGATCGCCCGCCGAACGTCGTCCCGCATCCCGGATCTGCCGATGCGGTCGACGAGAAGACGCGCCGTGCCCGCGTCGCCGGCGAACGTCAGATCGAGGAGGCCTCGGCGTGGCAGGTCGATGGTCACGATGGCGAAGAGCAGCGCGAGGCTTGCCAGCAGCCCGACGAAGGCGACCACGCCGGTGATGGGGCTCGAACCGACCCGCAGAGCGTAGGTCCGCCACCGACGCTCGCGCTTGGGATGACTGTCGTCGCGATGAGACTCGCTGCCCACGCTGAGCTCCTTGAGGCGGACGGGCAGGCGACCCGAAGGACACTCGGACTCTATTGGACTCGATCGGTGGGCGCCACGGCCACGGCCCGCACGATCTGCCACCGACCCACCCGAAGGGCACGCCTCATGCGTGCGTCGAACGCATGGCTGTCGACATCGCCTTCGCCCCTCACGGGATGACCCGATACAGGCGCCACATGTCCGGGACGCCCTTCAGCTCGTGCTCCCCGGCGTCTTCGAACGTGATCCCGGCGCCCTGGCACAACAGGCGCGTCGGCTCGGTGGTGAAGATCTCGTCGGCGCCGGCCGCGGCCATCACGCGGGCGGCCGCATGCACCGAGAGCCCTCGGAGATCGTCGCCTGCGCGCTCGACCTCACCGACGTGCACGCCGGAGCGGATGCGAAGGCTCTGCTGCGTGGCGAGCGCGCGGAGCGCGATCGCGCACCGTACCGCGGCCGCGGTCGCGTCGAACGCAGCGAGGAGACCGTCCCCCGTCGACGCGACCTGCCGACCTCCGAAGCGCTCGATCGCGTCACCGGCTTGGTGGTAATGCATCGACAGCACGTCGTGCCAGCGCACGTCCCCCAGGCGAGCTGCGGTCGCCGTCGAGTCGACGATGTCGGTGAACAGCAGCGATGTGAGCATCCTCTGCTTGCCCGAGCCATCGACCCACCTGCGCATGCCCGACCACTCGAGCATGACGCACGGGTCCTCACCGATCGTCCATCCCTCGTGCCCGGGAGGGATGTCGTACAGCTCGCCGGGACCCAGCTCGAACTCGGTGCCGTCGGAGAGCCGGATGGCCTGGTGGCCCTCCAAGCCGATGCCGACGTGATGCGCCTCGCACCAGTCGCCGCCCACGAGCGGCTGGAAGTCCTTCCGCCAATGCCAGCCCGGTGGCTGGACGCTGCGCGACACGGTCAAGCCACCAATCGAGAT
>Ga0224500_10001765_pt1 | contig 12363 bp, 8 predicted proteins | sample SF_Oct11_sed_USG_FD_168126 | JGI IMG/M metagenome (GOLD analysis project Ga0224500, IMG submission 168126) | Sediment microbial communities from San Francisco Bay, California, United States - SF_Oct11_sed_USGS_4_1 | ecosystem: Environmental > Aquatic > Marine > Sediment | place: USA: California... | reverse complement strand
CTTGGCGAGCCGCACGCCGGGTTCGAGCTCGGCGGCCGCTCGTTCGAATGCGGGCGCCATCATTTTGCAGGGGCCGCACCAGGGCGCCCAGAAATCGACCACCACCGGGATGTCGCTGCGGCCGATGTGCTGCTGGAAGCTTGCATCCGTCAGCTCTATCGGGCGGCCACCAAACAGCGGCTCGCGGCACTTGCCGCACCTGGGCGCCTCGGTCATGCGTGCTGGGGGTATCCGGTTGACCGCGTCGCAGTGCGGGCAGACGACGTGCCTGGAGTCGCTCATTCGAGTATCCGTAAATCAACGGTCGGACATCGGATCTGGGATCCTCCTTGCGAAAATCAAGTACCGGCGGCCGATGGTCCGCCGGACCGCATCAGTCCACTCGTTGCAGGTCGAGGTCGTGAAAATCGAACGAGAAGTCCGTTGCCGGTGACTCTGCTTTCATCCGGATCCGCTCGACCCTGCCCTCGGGACTCAGCACAAAACTGACGTAGGCATCGGCCATCAGCCGCCGGTCGCTCCAGCGCGCGACGAAGGTGTCGTACTGGAAGTGCTCGAGCGGGCCCCGCAAGGGTTCGCTTCTGCCGGAGTAAAACCAGAGCGTTCCGTCCTGGACACTTATCCGTATGTCGCCATACCAGGCATCTCGATAGGTGCCGGCGTACGCGTCCAGGGGGAGGCTCGGCCTGCTGTCCGCGTTGCGGGATGCCCAGGCGGCCGCCACCGCCTCGTCCGCCGCTGCCTGGCGCTCCGCCGTTGCCTGGCCCAGCAGGGCGATCCAGTCCTGCCCCACGCCCTGGCCGGCGTCCCGGAGGAACTGGTCGACGATGTCGTTGACGACCGCGGCCGCAGCGGATGACATCTGGTTGTTGGACGCAAATACAGCAAGGTTCTGTCTGGGCAGAACCGCGAGATAGGTGGTCATGCCCAGCACACCGCCGCTATGCGACAGCATGGGCTGGCCATAGAACGTAGACACACCCCAGCCAAGCGCGTAGGCGCTGAGGTAAGCCCCGGCGTACTTTGCGAACACACCCGGTGTTGCGCGCAACGTCGCAGGCTTTATGAGTTCCGCAAATTGCTCTTCACTGATCAGCCGCCGACCGTCGCCCGTCTCGCCTTCGTTCAGGACAAACAACATCCAGTGCGCCATCCCGCGGGCACTGCATACGATGCCTCCGGCTGCCGCGACCAGGTCCGTCATTCCGGTGCCTGTCGTTTGGAGCTCGCCATTCACCAGCATGTGCGGCGTCGCGATGTCTGCACCGCGGGCGGCGCGGCCGACGGTTGCCGCGCAGTCCGTCATTCCGAGCGGTTCGAGCAGGCGTTGTTCGAGAAACGACTCGAATGGCATCCCCGAAACCCGCGCGACAAGCTCACCGGCCACGACGTACAGCAAATTGTCATAGGCGAACTCCGATCGGAAACTCGTCGCAGGCTCGAGGTAGCGAAGACCGCGGATGATATCCGCCGGCGTCGACGTCGCATCCGGGAACATCAGCAGGTCGCCTGCCCCCAGCGGTAGGCCACTGCGATGCGTCAGCAGGTCGCGAATCGTGAACTCCCGGGTGACCCACGGATCGTGCATGCGGAATTCGGGCAGGTAGTCGATGACCTGGTCATCCCAGGCCAGCTTGCCCTCGTCGGCGAGTATGGCGAGCGCGGCCGCAGTGAACGCCTTGGAAACCGAGCCGATGTGAAACAACGTTTCGTCGTCCACCTGTTTCGACGAGCCAGCTTCGACTACTCCATGGCCCGCGGCGTAATAGACTTCGCCGTCGTAGACGACGGCGACAGTTACTCCCGGCGCGTCGAAAGCCTCCATTGCTCGTCGTACCGACTGGTCAATCATCTCCGAGGTCGGCGTGGCCGCAAATGCGAGTGTAAACACAAGACATGTGGCACAGGCGATCACAAGCCTGGCCTGGCTTCGAAATGCAAATTCTTTCATCGCAGGTTCCCCATTGCGGGCTGCCGTAACTGCCCGATTCGGTTCGTCAACCCCATAGCACGCTGCGCGGTCGCGACACGATGCCGTGCCGGAACGACATCGGGTTTTCGCGATCTCGGGTCAAAAAGAGGGCTCCGTCGAGATCGACGTAGCGGCACAGCTGCGCGATGACATATCCCGGCGCCATGGCGAGGGACGTGCCGATCATATTACCGACCATCAAACCAATTCCGCGCGTTTGTGCGAGCTGCGCCAGGTCCAGCGCCTCGGTCAGCCCTCCGGTCTTGTCAAGCTTGATGTTGATCATCTGGTAGCGGCGGGCCGCCTGCTCGAATTCCCGAATGCCAAGGCACGACTCGTCGGCGCACAGCGGCAGCGGCGGCCGGTAATTCTCCAGCGCCTCGTCGCCGCCGCGCGGCAAAGGCTGCTCGATCATCGCAACACCCAAATCCCTGAACCGGGGCGCATATTCAATAAGCTGCCTGAAGGTCCAGCCCTGGTTCACGTCGACGATGATCTCCGCATCCGGGCGGGCCGAGCGGATCGCTGTGATTCGCTCCACCGGCACTTCGGCGTCGAGCTTGACCTTGAGCCGCGGACCATCGACCGCTTTCGCTCTGCGACCCATCTCCGCGGGGCTATCGATGCCTATCGTGACGACGCTGCGGGTCAGGCCGGGCTCGATCCCGGTCAGCTCCCAGATTGTCCTGTTCATGAGCTTTGCCTCGAGATCCCAAAGCGCACAGTCGATCGCGTTGCGGGCGCCGCCCGGCGGCAGCAGCTCGCGCAGTCGCTCCCGGTCCGCCCCAGCCTCGATCGCCTCTTTCGCACTGGCGACGTCAGCAAGCATCGAATCGCCCGTTTCGCCCAGGTAATAGACGCCGGCGCCCTCGCCGCGGCCAGTCCTGTCGCCTTCCGTGATCGAAACGCAGAGCAGGTCTACCCTCGTGAACGTGTAGCCTGTAATCGTAAACGGCGCCTGGAGAAACCATGGCTCCGTGGCAAAGCTCACTGCACGCACACGACTCATCACTCCGTCCATGGTTCGCCTGGCGCCTGTCCGCAAGTATCGTCAGGTTTTGACCGCAGGCCCCCATAGGCGTGCCGGATCTTCACTGCAGCCGCAACGAACGACGTCCGCAGGGTGACCGACTCCGTCGAGGCCACGTGCCGGCGCCCCGAAATCCATTCGCACCGCATACTCGTGCCAGCTCGATCCTAGAAGTACTGAAAACCGAGAATGTTCCAGTAGTAGTAGAACCAGCACATGAACAGCGCACAGGCCGCGACGATCGAGTAGCGCACGCGCGCCCAAACGCCGGCCAGCGCACTGCGCTGCCAGACAAGCGCAGTTGAATAGAGCAGGTACAGGCCGGCGGCGGTTGCGATGATCGGCACGACGAGCCAGGCTTTGAACAGCGTCGGGATGCGGGTAAACATATCGTCCTTGACGATGGAAATCACGACTACACCGGTGACGACAACCAGCAGGTTCGCCAATGCCGCAAGGAACGCCGCCCGGGTAGCTCCCCGGTCTCCCGGACCCTGCTGGCGGATCGAGGCACGCTGGTACCAACGGCGCGCAACGACGGCAACGAAGATCAGCATCGACAGCCCGAGCAAGGCATAGTTGAACGACGGCGTGGCAACGATGGACAGCTTTCGTAGCGACATGAACGGCAGGCCGTCCATAACGAAACCGCTGATCGCGCCCCCTTCGTCTTCCTGGAACGCGATGTAGGCAGGTGCGATGCCTGCAATCAGCGCCAGACCCGGTGTCTGTTCGCGAAACAGGTTCTCGCCGACCTCGACGTACTGCTTTGCGCCGCCACCGAAGCTGACGACCAGCGTATCGTCCTTGGTCGGCGCGACTTGCACGGCGCTGGTCATGCCCAGCGCTTTCTCGAGCTTGGAGAAATTCGATCGCCAGAATGCATAAGCCCCGGCGTACCTGCCGGCGCGTTCCGCGAAGCCTTCGGGCGGCTCCGCAATTTCTACCTGCTGAGGGAAAAATTCGTTGTATAGGGCCGTTGTAAACGCGGTCCGGACCTGGCTGCCGCCCGAAGCCCCGAAGCTCACGAAGAAGGTCAGGCCGTTTCCCTTGTCGATGCCCAGGTAGGAATGAAAGTATTGGGTATCCCCGCCGTGACCGACGAGGCGTACGCCGTTGACATCTTCCTCGTAAAACCCGAGCGCCATGCCCATCAGCCGATCGTCGTGCGTAAACGCCCGGGTCAACATCAGCTCCGTCGTCTCGGGCGCGAGGATGCGTTTCCCGTCGAGTTCTCCGCCATTCAGGATCGCCTGGCCGAAGCGCAGCATGTCGGTGGATGTGGCGGACTGCGCACCAGCCGGCGCAAAACTAGATATGATCTCGAACGGCTTTTCGACGTAAGCACCGGCCTCCAGGACATAGCTCTTGGCCATGTTGGCCGCCAGTTGCTCCGGCAGTGGCTCCTCGAACGTTGAGTTCTCCATGCCGAGCGGCTCGAAGATGTGGCGTCGCACATAGTCCTGGAACGGCTCGCCGGATGCATTTTGCACGATCAGGCCGGCCAGTGCTGTCGCATAGTTCGAGTACGCGGTCTGCTTGCCGGGCGGGTTCACACGGGCTGGCTGGTATTTTTCCATCGCCTCACGCAACGGCAGGGCGTCGGCGGGATCGTTGATGATGAGGTAGCCCAGCGCGCCGTCTTCGAAACCGGCTGTGTGCGTCATGATGTGCCGCAACGTGATCGGCTGCTCGAAGGTATCGCGGATCTGGAACCCATCGAGGTATTCGTTGACGTCGGTATCGAGATCCAGCCTGCCCTGTTCGACGAGCTGCATGACAGACACCCAGGTGAACAGCTTCGAGACCGAGCCGGGCCTGAAAAGCGTCCGCGCCGGGTCCACGGGCACCTGCTCCTCGACATTCTGGAAGCCGTAGCCCTTGGCGAAGATAAGCTCGCCGTTGCGGGAGATGGCAACGGTACCGGACGGACTGCTGTTGCTGCGCATCATGGGCTCGACGAGACCGTCGACAAATGCCTCCAGCACGGCGGGATCATCGATACTGGCCGATGCCGGGCCTGCTGCGGCGCCAAGCATCAGCAGGACTGTGCCGGCGCGAGCGCGCCGAGTTAGAGTTGTCATGAGCCGGATTCCTCAATATCCCCCGTTAGTCGGGAATCTTAGCGTCGCCCGCGGATTGCGGGTTAGGCCGATACGCCACCATAATATGCAGAAGCGGTGAACGTCCAACCGCGCGCCACCCGGTGCGCGGCCGCTACCCGGGGAGCGGCGGATAGTCCGATGCGTTACGGCGATGAGTACTTTGTCGAGCTGAGCGAGAGCCTGGACCCGGACGAGTTGTCCCGGGCGCGGCTGGCGACACTGTTTCGCAACGCCCGGCGAATCAGCGCCTTCGAATCCACGCCGAATGACAACTTCATACACGAGCTCGACGCCATCGGCATCACGGGACCGCTGTGCTACCGCATCGACCAGGACTGCATGATTGAGATCAACGATGCTTTCCTCAAGGATCCGGTCGTGATCCGCAACAAGGTGGCCGACCTGATCAGTTTCCAGTTCGTCTCGACCGTCAAGCGGTCGGAGTTTCTCGGAGGCCACAAGAACGTCCACGATCTCGGACCGGCCCTGCTCGTTTCGGCGATCCCGAAAACCGAGACGACCTACCGGGTGCCGAAGACGAACGTGCAGATTCGTCATGTAGTCGTTCATACGACGCTGTCGAATCTCATGGAACGCATGTCGGAGCCCGGCGACGCCTATCCCGACTGGCTGGTCGAGATCCTCGACGGGCGGCACAAGGGGCCGCGGCAAAGGGTGTTTTTCCTAGAGGATGTGCACAGGGATCCGATCTGGTCCTGTTTTCACCTGCCGGTTTCCGGGACGCTGCTCGGCAAGTGGATGGCGGCGAAGTTCGATGAGCTGCTGTGTATCGGCCTGCAGATTTTGAAAAACAGTCGCAACCTCCGGAACCACGACCCGATAGACCTCGACCAGCCGTACGGCGAAAAGATTCGCCGGGCTCGGACGATACTCGGCATGGAGTACGCCAATCCTCCGCCGCTGCCGGTATTGGCGCGTCATCTCGGCATCTCCGAAACGCGCCTCAAGAGCGGCTTCAAGTCGATGAACGGCACCACGGTACTGCAGTACTGCCTGCACCGGCGCATCGAGGCCGCGAAAGTCCTGTTGAAAGAGAACCGGCACACGATCTCGGAGATCGGCACCATAGTCGGTTACGAAGACCACTCCGCTTTCACCCGGGCATTTCGCCGGCACTGCGGCCATAGCCCGCGCGAGTGGCGGCGCGCACATAGCCTGGACCCCCTGTAGCACGCCGCCCCGGCCGACCTGGCGCGGCGCCCGGAGACCGAACGGCCCGGCCGTCCTGCCGTTTCTGCACAATCTAACGCCGGTTCTGACTAATGGTCGACGCGGCGATCTGGTTAGTATCCACGGCTTGCCGTGGCTGCAGCTTGCTGCCCCGGGTCATACCTCATACGACGGATCCAAACATGCGCAAACCGCAATCGTTTATTGCCACCGCCTTCAGCTCAGGCCTGGTACTGCTCGCCAGTGGCGCTTTCGTCCTCCCGGCGGCGGCCCAGTCCGAGTCCGAGTCGACGCTGGAGGAGATCATCGTCACCGCACAGAAGCGTACTCAAACGCTCGCGGAGGTCCCGTTGTCCATCACCGTGCTGAGCGGCGACATGCTCGAGCGGCAGCAGGCCGACAGCTTCCGTGACCTGGTCGCGCTCGTGCCGGGTTTCAGCATCAGCTCGAGCACCCGCGGCGTCACCCGCATCACGCTCCGCGGTATCAACACCGGCGGCGTCGCGACCACCGTCGGCGTCTACGTTGACGACGTTCCTTTCGGCTCGAGCAGCGGGCTGGCGAATGCCGCGATCCTGTCGGGCGATTTCGACACCTTCGATCTTGCCCGTGTCGAGGTGCTGCGCGGTCCACAAGGTACCCTATACGGCGCGAGTTCGATGGGCGGCGTCATGAAGTACGTGGCCAATCGGCCGAACACCGAGGCCCTGGAGGCGCGTGGCCAGGCGTCCGTCGAGACCGTCGATGGCGGAGACACCGGCTATGCCTTCACCGGGCTCGTCAACGTTCCCGTCACCGACAGCTTCGCGCTGCGTGCCGCCGGGTTCTATCGGGCCGACGCGGGCTTTATCGACTCGATCGGCAACAATCCCATCGCGAGCATGACCGACCCCGGAATCACTGTCGTTGAAGGCACGCGCGTGGACCAGGGTATAAACGCCGCGGATATCTTCGGTGGTCGCGTATCCGCCCTGTTCGACCTCTCGGACAATGCGTCCCTGAACCTGATGGCGCTGATGCAGAACATCGAGAGCGGCTCGTCCGACGTCGTCGACGCCGACCCGGTCACGCTCCAGCCCCTGAACTCCCGCGCGGTCAAGTCTCAGTATCACGGCGACGCTGCCGACATTTCCTACCGTTTGTACAGCGCAACGCTGGACTGGGACTTCGGACGCGTGGCACTGCAGTCCGTCACCGCGTACAGCACGTTCGAACACGACTTCCGCACCGATCTCGCCGCCAACACCGCTCTGACCGGGGGAATTCCGCTGGCCGCCCTGACGACCGCATTTTTCGGCGACGACACAACGCGTCCGCTCAGCGTCGTGCAGGACCAAATCACAAGCACTGACAAGCTGACGCAGGAGTTCCGGCTGGTATCCGAGGAGAACGACAGCTTCGATTGGATGGTCGGGCTCTACTACACCGACGAGGAATCCGGTATCAGTCCGCAGGACATCCTGGCCGTCGAAGCCGGCACGGAGACTCCGGCCGAGGGCATCCCGCTGCTGGCGTCTGCTTCGCTCGTGTCGAATTACGAGGAAATCGCGCTGTTCGCGAACGCGACCTGGCATCTGACCGACCGCTTCGAGCTGTCTTTCGGCGCACGCCAGAGCGACAACGACCAGGATGCGTCGCAATCTCTAGAAGGTCCTCTCGTCGGCGGGTCGGTCAGCTTCGACGACGCCGCATCCTCCGAAAGCCCGTTTACCTGGTCCTTCTCGCCCCGCTATGAGTTCAGCGACGACCTGTCGGTGTTTGCCCGCGTCGCCACCGGCTACCGCCCGGGCGGCCCGAACGTGATCCCGACCGGCGCGCCGCCGGGCACGCCGGGCTCGTATGACTCCGATACGCTGACGAGCTACGAACTCGGCCTCAAGGCCGGCTCGCAGAACGGCACGTACGCATTCGACGTCACGGCCTATTACCTGGACTGGGAGGACGTACAGTTGCTGGCCGTCGTCAACGGCGTCGGCCTGAATGCCAACGGCGGCACGGCCGTCAGCAAGGGCTTCGAGTTTGCAGCAACGGTTCGTCCGACAGAGGGACTGACGCTGTCTCTGAACGGAGCCTACACGGACGCACAATTGACGCAGGATACCGATCCCGTCGTGGGCGGCCTGGACGGGGACCCGCTGTCCTACGTTCCTGAGTGGGGCTTCGGTATCGACGGCAGCTACGAGTGGTCACTGTCGGGTGACTCGATGGCCTACGTCGGCGCAAACCTCGGTTACGTCGGGGAGCGCCCGGCGGATTTCTCCAACCGCAACGCCGACGGCAACATCCGCGAGATCGACAGCTACACGGCGATCAACCTTCGCGCCGGTGTCGACTTCGGCCGTTGGTACGTCGAACTCTACGGCCGGAACCTCGGCGACGAACTGGGCATCAACAATATCGTCTCCGAAGGCGCGCTGCCAAACGGGGCGGTCGGGCTGAGCCTGATCCAGCCGAGAACCTTCGGGCTCTCAATCGGCGCAGGATTCTGAGCAACACCGGACACCCGGATACCCGCGCTATAATCCGCCGCTGAGCCGGAACAGCGGCCTGGCCGGGTAGCCATGCCCTTGATCGATGCAAGCCAGACCTTCGCACTCGGCGCCGCGCTGGCGGCGCTGGTCGCATTCGGCATGTGGGCCGAACGGCAGACCTGGGGCCAGCAGGTCGGCGGGCCGCTGATACTCATCGCGCTGGCGATGGGGCTGGCCAACACCGGCGTCCTGCCGCATGCGGCGCCGCTCTATGATTCGGTCGGCGGCCTGCTCGTCCCGATGGCGATCCCGCTACTGCTGCTCCGGGCCAACTTCAGGGCGATCTTCCGCGAATCCGGCCCGATGTTCGGCGCGTTCCTGCTCGCCGCTGCTGCCACCGTGGCCGGTGCACTGGTCGGGGCCCTGCTGATCGACATCGGGCCGCTCGAGCCGCAGCTCGTCGGGACCGTCACGTCGAGCTACATCGGCGGGTCGCTGAATTTCGTTGCGACAGCGGAGGCCGTCGGCATCCGGGACTCGTCGATTTACGTCGCGGCGCTGTCGGCCGATGCCGTTGGCGCCGTGTTCTTCCTGCTGACGCTGATGCTGTTGCCGGCACTGCGCTTCGTCCGCGCTGCAATGCCCTCCAGATTCATTGGCGCCGGTGCCCAGGCTGGGTCGATCGTCGTCGCTGAGCCGCGCGAGAAGCAACCGTTCGACCTGGCGGGCGCGACCAACGGTCTCGCACTGAGTCTCTCGGTCTGCGCACTGAGCGTCGTGCTGACCGGTATTTTCGGCATGGACTCGCTGTTCATTCTCGTCGTCACCGCGCTGTCCCTGGCCGTTGCGAATTTTGCCAGGCCGCTCGTGCGTCGCGTCTCGGCAGACTTCGAAATCGGCACGCTGTTCATGTACCTGTTTTTCGTGACGATCGGAGCAGGTGCAAATATTGCCGACGTCCTCGGAGCGGCTCTGCCGATCCTGCTGTTCATCGTCGTCATGGTCGTCACGCACCTCGTGCTGCTCGTAATCGCAGGCCGGTTGCTGAAGCTGGACCTCGCCGAGGTCATGATCGCGTCGAACGCCTGCATCCTCGGCCCGGCCCCGGCGGCGGCGCTGGCGGCCAGCAAGGGCTGGCAGCCACTGGTAGCGCCGGGCATTCTCGTCGGGATGTTCGGCTACGCGATCGCGACCTTCATCGGTGTCGCACTGTCGGCACTGCTCGCGGCCTAGCGCGCCAGGGCTTTACATCGACAGTTACGGCAGCGAAAAGTCACCGAACAGCGCGCAGGCGGCGAGCCAGGCTGTGCCCGCCGCGTGAATGAAGATCGTCGCCTCGATCGCCCGGGTCAGGCCGGCCCTGTCCCCGAGGCCGCGCCGGATCGCGGCGCTCGCCCGCCACGCCGGCAGGATCAGCGCCGCCGGCACGATGGCGGCCGCGAGCGGCAGCGGTCCCGCCAGTGCCAGGCCCAGGACGACCGTCGGCGCGAGCAATTGCAGCCCCAGGTACAGGATCGCCGTCCGGCCGCAACCGAGGCGCACCGGCAAAGTGCGCTTGCCGGCAGCCCCGTCGGCGGCGATGTCGGGCACCTCGTTGACGAGCAGGATCGCTGCGACCCAGGCGCCTATCGGCACCGAGAACAGCAGCAGCGGCGTGTCGATGACGCCGCCCTGCAGCCATGCGGAGCCGGTCACCGGCAGCAGCCCGCAGGCGATCGCGATGGCGAGCTCCCCGAGGCCGATCGCACTCAGCCTGAGCGGGCCCACCGAATACAGGACACCGAGCAGGATACCCGCCAGCCCGAAGGCGAGGATCACGGGGCCCTTCAGGACGATAAGGGCGAGGCCCGCGAGCACCGCGGCGACCAGCAGCCCGATGCCGAGCCGCAGCATCGCGGCACGGTCCAGGATGCCCGCCTGGATGAATTGCGAGCCACCCGTGTACGGGTAGATCCGGTCCGGGTTATCGCGGTCGGTGCCGCTGGCGTCGTCGCCGACGTCGTTCAGCACGTTGCTGCCGGCATTGACGAAGACGATGGCGGCGATGGCGAGCAGCACCGGGAGCAGCTCGAATCGTCCCGAAGCCGCAACGCCCCAGGTGGTACCGGCCAGCACCGGCAGGACAGAGGCCGAGAAGAACTTCGGCCGGGTCGCGTGGAACAGCCGCCGTGCAGTGGCGAGTACCGAATCGCCGGCGAAATCTTCGCGCGCGGGGCCAGCCGGGCGAGCGGTAAGTTCGGTCATGGGGCCTCCTTGCTGAAGCCGAATGATGCTACCGCGTCATAAATACCGGATCAGGAACCGAATGCAATCCGGGTCCGCCGCGTACGCATACGCAAAGACTGCAGGGGCTCGGCTCAGGCGCTGCGGGTCGCGACGGCCGGCGGCACGGACGCCGCGCGCCGCGCCGGCTCGAATACGGCCAGCGACGACACTATCCAGAGCAGGAGGACGCCGGCCGGCAGGTAGCGCCAGTCCAGCGGGGAGAGCTGGAACGAGACCTCGAGCCACCAGGCGACCGCGACGGTCAGGACGGCGCCGAGCGCCGCGCCGGCGGCGGAGATCAGCCAGTTCTCGAGCAGGAACTCCCGAATGATGTGCATGCGGGTCGCGCCGAGTGCGCGCCGCGTCCCGATCTGCCGCCGCCGCTGGGTGACGTGGTAGGACGATAGGCCGGCGATCACCAGCACCATCAGGCAGATCAGCAACGTGATCACGATCGACAGCACGATCGCCATGCCGCGGTCCTGGCGGTAGGAATTGGCCGCCATATCCTCCAGCGTCCGTACGGTCTTGACGACTCGCCGGCGATTCAGTTCGCCGAGCTTCGTCTCGATGACCGGTACCAGGCCGTCGCGCAGGCCGGGCTCGGTCCGGACCAGGTAGCGGTTGCTCGTGAACAGCGGCTTGCCCGGCTGGATGACGACGTTACCGAGCTTGTCCCAGTTGACCCAGGAGCCGTGCATGTGGGCGATGATGCCGACGATCGTCGATCCCTGCATGTCGCCCCAGTACACGGTCTTGCCCAGCGCGTCCTCGTCCCCGAACAGGTCGTTCGCAAGCGCCTGCGTTACCAGCACGGAGGGCGGCGCCGGCGGCTCGGAATCGGGCAGGATGAAGTCCACCTCGGCGGGCAGGAAGTTCCGGCCGCGCGCCAGCTCGATGCCGAGCGCCTCGAGTCCCTCCTCGCTCCAGCGATAACGTGCCGTCCCGACCGGAGCGATCGTCTCGTCCGCCACGGCGCGCAAACCGGTCCCCGAGCCCGACCCGCTCAGCGGCACGTGGTTCGTAACGGTTGCGGCGACGACGCCGGGCATGGACTTCAGCAGAGCGATGTCCCTCTCGACGCTGTCCTGCACGTCGAAATCCGCGCCGAAACCGCGCACGTCGACGACGATGACGTTGGCCACGTCGATGCCGGGATCGCGGTTCATCTTCTCGACCCGCTGCACGATGATGAACAGCGAGTTGATGACGATAGCCAGGGTCACCGCGATCTGCAGCGTGACCAGCAGCGGGCCGGTCTTGTTGCGCAGCAGCGAGGAAATCATCGGCCGGAAGCCCATCGCAGTCTCCTACTGTGTCTTCAGCTGG
>Ga0224500_10001764_pt1 | contig 12363 bp, 14 predicted proteins | sample SF_Oct11_sed_USG_FD_168126 | JGI IMG/M metagenome (GOLD analysis project Ga0224500, IMG submission 168126) | Sediment microbial communities from San Francisco Bay, California, United States - SF_Oct11_sed_USGS_4_1 | ecosystem: Environmental > Aquatic > Marine > Sediment | place: USA: California... | reverse complement strand
ACCACCAGGTCGAGCCTCTTCTTCTTCGCGAAGGCGGCGATTTCATCGCCGGCATTGCCGGCCAGGCAGACTTCGGCGGCGGCAAGGCTCGCCCTGGCGAACAGCTTCCTCACAGGCCCGAGGGCCGCATCGAATGCCCGCTTCTGCATCGCGCGGATGTCCTCCTCCGAATAGGCAGGCAGGGCGATCCCGGCCATGTCCGGCATCAGGGCGCCGGCGAAGTCGGCGACGACGTGGATCAGAGTGATGCCCGGCTTTGCCCCGAACAGGTCGCGATGACGCAACACGAAACGCACGGCCTCGCGGCCGAACTTGCTGCCATCGATGGCGATGCCGAGTTTCAGCGAGTCGGCAGGTGGTTTCTCGCGCGCACGCAGCAGCAGGATCGGTGTGCGGGTCTGAGCCAGAACCGCATTCGTGACCGAGCCGACAAGCAGGCCCTTCAGGGCCGAGCGGCCATGCGATCCCATCACGATCAGGTCGGCCTTGCTCCGGGCGGCGGCGGCGCTGATCTCGGTGGCAGGGTTGCCTACCGTGTAGCGCGCTACCGGCGCGAGGCCGGCTTTCTGCAGGCGCGTCCGCGCCGGTTTCAGTGCCTTCTCGGCTTCATCGGTGTAGTAGGAATCGACGACGTCACGCCCGACCACCCGCGTAGCGCGGACCGGGATGGCCAGCTGCACGTTGAGGACCTCGACGTCCGGGTTGGAACCCACCAGGGTGGAGCGCGATGCGACGAAGTCGACCGCGGTGCGGCTGAAGGTGCTGCCATCCACCGGAACCAGGATTTTCATCGTTCCCTCCCGTCTGAGGACGCTGCCAACCTTGTTCAGTCTAGGACCGCAATGGCGCTCCACGATGACCCGCAACAAAAAGGGCCGCCTGCGGCGGCCCTTCCTTTTGCTCGCGGGTCACTTTGCCGTCGAGGTCGGGCACGTGCTCATGCCCAGCAGCGAGTAGACCGGGCAGGTGCGAAGCAGGCCGGTGGCGAGCGGGACCACGCCGATCCATCCCCATACCCCGATCACGCCCATCAGCGTCAGCGCGATCAGTACAAGGCCCGCGACGATGCGCAGGATGCGATCGATGCCACCTACATTCGTCTTCATGAAGTTCCCCTTTCGATAAGTGCGGCACGTTATGGGGCCGCGGGACAGGCGGGTCAGTGACTGCGGTCACCTCCGATGATCTGCTCTCCGGCGGCGATGCGCCGCAGCGCGGCGGCATCGGCGATCTCGATCGCGCCGCGTCCGAGGTGCACGCTGCCGCTCTGCTCGAACTGCTTCAGCAGCCGGCTCACCGACTCGCGGGAGACGCCAAGCTGTTCGGCAATTTCCTGGTGCGAGGCCGCCACCCTGGCCCCCTTGCCGAGCAACGCGGCCGCGAGGCGCCGGTCCAGGCGCATGAAGCCGATGGATTCGACGAGCTCCATCAGCTGGAGGATGCGATCGGCGAAGACCTGCAGCACCTCCTCGCGGAACGGACGGTGCTCGGCAATCAGCCGGTCGAACGTGTTGCGTGGAATCAGCGCGATCTCGGCATCGGTCGCGCATTCACCGCGTGCGCCATACGGTGCGGCGCCGATCATGCAGCTGGTGGAGATCACGCAGCTCTCGCCCGGTGTCACCTCGTACAAAGCGAGTTCGCGCCCGCTTTCCAGCGCCTTCGACACCCGCACTCGGCCGCTCAGAACGATGGGAAACCCCGCGCAGGGATCGCGCTCGCTGAATACCGGAGTGCCGGCCGGCAGCCGGATCAGCCGCAGGTTGTGCGCCACTTCCTCCTGAAGTCCGACTGGAAGGCCGTTCAGGGAAGGCATGGCCCGCATCAGTTGCTGCATCACTTCGTCTTGGTTCATTGTCCGATCGTCGCAAACAGCTCAAAACCGAAGGATATTCCCACCATGCGTCCCGGCCTTGACCGTGGTCGCCGGTAAGCTTCATCCCGTGAACACGATGACGAGCGGCGTTTCCCCGGCCGAGAGGTTCGCGGTCTTCCGGATCGCCCGACGGGCGGCCGACGTGGATGGCAGGTTGGACGAGCGGGACCGGCAACTCCTGGCGCGATTCGCCGCCGCTGCCGCGCCTTCGGCTCCCGAGGGCGGCCGGGACCTCGCGGCCGCCGTGGCCGAAATTGCCAGTCCCGAGGCACGGCGCCTCGCGTATGAGTCGGCGGTCGGGGCCTGTTCGGCCGACGGATTGCGAGGCGAGGACGAAACCCGTTTCCTGGCCCGTCTCGGCGCCATGCTCGGATTGGCCCAACCGGAAGTCGCCTCGGTCGCTGTGACGGCCGACGCCCTCGCGACGGCGCCGCTGCTGGCGTTGTCCTCGCCCGGCGGGCCGGCCGTGGCCGACGCGGTCCCTCGGATCGGGGACCTGGAAGGCATCGTGTTGAAGGCGGCGATCGTCAACGGCGCGCTCGGTCGGCGTCCGGATTCGTTCTCGGCCATGGCCATCATCCCGCTTCAGCTGAAGCTGGTCTACCGGATCGGCCGCGCACATGGGGTCGAACCGAGTCGCGCCGAAGCGCGCGAACTCCTGGTAGCCATGGGCGCCGGCCTGGCGGCGCAGTACCTCGAACAGATCGCGCGGCGACTGTCGGCGGGACGGCAGGTGGCGTCGCGGGAAGGCGGCGCCGCGGCGGCCGATGAAGGTGCGCTGTTCGCGTTCGCCCGGACCTATGCCGTGGGGGAGGTCGCGCGCGAGCACTACGCCGCCGGGCACGGCATGGCGCCGCGCCCGCTGGTTGAAGCCTACGTGGAGGCGCTGGGATGCGGGCAGCAGCTCTATTCCAGTCACGCGGCGCAGATCGAGGCGCAGGCGCGCGCGCTGGACGCGCACCGGCTGCTGCAATTCGTGCGCAGCCAATAGGCCAGGGAACGGAACGGGACGACGCATGCCCCTCGCCGACGTGACGGCCGATCTCGAGCGGCGCTTTTCGGGCGTCCGGCGCCTGTATGGGGACGCGGCAGCGGACCGCTTCCGAGCGGCGCATGTGGTCGTTGTTGGCATCGGCGGCGTCGGCTCGTGGACGGCCGAAGCCCTGGCGCGCTCGGCCGTCGGTCGTCTCACGCTGGTCGACCTGGATCACGTTGCCGAGTCCAACACCAACCGCCAGATCCACGCCCTGGGCGACAGCTATGGACAGGCGAAGGTGAACGCGATGGCGGAACGCATTCGCGCCATCAACCCGGCCTGCGGCGTGCGTACCGTCGATGAATTCGCCTCAGTTGAAAACGCCGCCGCACTTGCCGCCGGCGCCGACGTCGTGGTCGATTGCGCCGACCAGGTGGTCGCCAAGGCGGCGCTGATCGCGGCAGCGCGTGCGGCGGGTGTCGCTGTGATCACGTGCGGTGCCGCCGGAGGCCGCATCGATCCGACGCGGATCCGCTGCGAGGATCTGGCCCGTCTCGCAGGCGATCCGTTGCTGGCGAAAGTGCGCCACAAGCTGCGCCGCGACTACGGATTCCCGCGCGACAGCGGCGCGCGTGCGACGCGCTTCGGGGTGATCGGGGTGTACTCGGACGAACCGTTGCGGCGGCCGGCGCCGGTCGACGACGGGGACAAGCGCCCCGCCACGGGCGCAGCGCTCGCCTGTGCCGGTTTCGGCTCCACGGTCGTGGTCACTGCGACCATGGGTTTCGTTGCGGCCGGTCAGGCGCTGGAAGTCCTTCGCGGGGCCGGCCCGAAACGTCGTTGACGGGTGTCAACCGCGCAGGCGCCAACGGTCCTACGCTGAAAGCAGGTTTCGCGGAGGCATCATGTTCAAGCGCATTCTGGTCCCGACTGACGGCTCGGAATTGTCGGAGAAGGCAATCAGGGCCGCTGTCGATCTGGCGCATACCCTGAAGGCCTCGCTGGTCGGCATGACGACCCTCGAGCCCTATTCGTATTCCAACCTCTCCGAGTACCGGCCGGAGACGCTGGACGACTATGAAGCGCGGATGGACAAGGCCGGGGCGGAGCGGCTTGCGCGGATCGCGGATGCCGCGACGCAGGCGGGCCTGCCGGTCGAAACGGTCACCGTGAAATCGTTCTCGCCCTACGAGGCGATCATCGACACGGCCAAGGCGAGCAAGTGCGACCTGATCGTCATGGCATCGCACGGCCGCCGCGGACTCAACGCCGTGCTGCTTGGCAGCGAAACGCAGAAGGTGCTGACCCACACGTCGATCCCGGTGATGGTGTTCCGCTAGAACCCGGCGGCCTGCGCCGCCAACCACGGCGATCCGTCGCCGCGAGCCCGGACGGTCATCCCGCCCGGGCTTTTCATTTGCTCTGCGCCAGCCGTCCGACGGCGCGGGCTTGCGATGGGTCAACCCGCGCCTCAACCAACGTCTTACCTTGCCCTGAAATGAACCGGCAGGAGGCACGATGACGCAGGAAACTCCGTTCAGGCACGACGAGATCTTCGTTGGTTTCGGCCCAATCGACGAACTGCACCGCGAGTTCCAGATGCTGCTCGACCGGCTGATCGACTGCGAGGATGCGGACTACGGCCAGCACCTGCTGGAACTGCACGAGCATCTGCTGCGCCATTGCGGGGCCGAGGAAGACTGGATGAGGCAGGAGCGCTACACCGGTTACATGAAGCACAAGCAGGAGCACGAGAAACTGCTCGAGTCGCTGTCCGAGGTGCGGCGCAGGTTCGATGCGGGCGATCTCGAATCCGTGCAGGCGTTCTCGAGCGACCTGCTGCCGTGGTTTGCCGTGCACGCGCAGACGATGGACGCGCCGCTCGCCGAGTTCCTGAAGGGCAATTGAAAGCGACTGACCGACCGATGGGCGAGCCGAACTCCGGCACGGGGGGTTACGCGGTCGGCATCGCGTCGATCGATGCCATGCACGTCGAACTGGAAGAGCGGCTGGCCGCCCTGCAGGAGGGCGGAGCCGACGTTCGCCTCGCGCTTGCCGCGCTGCAGGACCATCTGCAGCGTCACTTCGCGCACGAGGAAGCATTGATGGCGGAGGCCGACTTTCCGATGGCCGCCTGCCACGGACGCGAGCACGCGTCGGTGATCGAGGTCGTGACCGAAGTGCAGCGGCTGCTCGAGGCGGGCGACGAAGCGCCCCTTGGCCGGCTGGCGCCCGCGATGCTCGAGTGGTTCGCCGTGCATGCCTCGGGCATGGATGCCGCGCTCGCGGCGTACCTGAAGCAGTCCGCGCCGACCGCGGCGTAGCGCTGCTCCCGCTACAGGGTTCGGCGCTGCCGCATTTCGCGGCGGATCCAGTCGTGCATGTGGATCATGCCGTCCTCGTGCGGCGTGTGATACGGACCCTCGTCGTCTTCCCCCGCGAGCCAGAGGGCGCGCCGTCCGCGGTGCAGGCGCGAGCAGACCGCCGCGTCCTCCGCCGCGGACTCCGCGTAGGCGGCCTGGTGCGCTTCCACGATCTGCCGTTCGAAGGCGCGCACTTCCTCGGGGTAATAGAACTCGACGATGTTGGTGGTGTGGTCGGGCGAGCGCGGAATCAGCGTGCTGACCACGAGCGACTGGGGGTACCACTCCAGCATCACGTTCGGATAGAGGATCGACCACACCGTGCCGAACTTCGGCAGCGCGCCGCCCGAGTACGCGAGGATCGCGTCGCGGTAGCGCTGGTAGTTCGGCGATGCCTGCGACTGCAGCTTGTCCTTGATGCCGAGGACCTGATAGCTCCAGCGGTCGCCGAAACCCCACTCGTAGTTGCCGGCGTCGACCCACTTCCGCAGGCCCGGATGCATCGCCTCGACGTGATACAGCTCCAGGAAGATCTCGAGGAAGGCCTTCCAGTTGAACGGGCACTCGTCGACCTGCACCCGGTCGAACACGTAGCTCGAGTAGTCGTAGTCCGCGGCGAGCGGGAAGCTGGCGAGGTCGGTTGCCGGGTCGCGCGGACCCGCGAACAGCAGGCCGTTCCAGCGCTTCAGGGGGGTGCGCGGCAGCGAACAGTCGGGCGTGCTGTCGAAGTCAGGCGCGCCCAGCAACTTGCCGTCGAGGTCGTAGGTCCAGCGGTGCAGTGGACACACGATGTTCGACTTGTTGCCGCGTCCTTCGAGCAGCAGCCCCTGCCGGTGGCGGCACGTGTTGGACAGCAGGCTGATTCCGCCTGGTCCGTGCACCAGCACCTTGCCGTTCTCGGTCCACGGGAGCGTCATGTAGTCGCCGGGTTCCGGCGCCATCATCTCGCTGCCGACGTAGTTCGGGCCCTTGTCGAACAGCAGCATCATTTCGCGCTCGAACCATCCGCGGTCGAAGTAGCTGGCGATCGGCAGCGGGGCGGCACGAGCTAGCAGCGCGGCATCCAGGTTGGAACGACGCGAGATCGTGCCGGGAGCGTTCATGCGCGGCGTTCGGCGGGACAGTGTGCGTCGGACGAGTCAGGGCCAGCGCCGCTTCAGCGGCAGCAGATCATGATACCCGCGCATCCGCGCTGCGCAGGTCGTACAGCCAGCCGTGCCGCGTCGCCCACTTCTCGACTTCCACTCCTGCGAGCACTGCGATCGACAGGCCAGCCGCCAGTAGAAGAGCGCGGCCGGAAAGCGCCTGCGTGCCGAACACCGTCTGCAGCACGGGCAGGTAGATGATCGCCAGGTGCAGCGCGACGCTTGCGGCGATGGTCGCCAGGAGGAAACGATTGGACGCGATTCCCAGGCGCCACAGGCTGCGGGTCTCGGAGCGGATCGCCATCACGTGTGCGAGCTGGGCGAATGTGAGCACGGTGAACGTCATGGTCTGCGGATGCTCGCCGTTGGCGATGGCCCATCCGCAGGCGGCCAGGCTGACACCGCCGATCAGCAGCCCGGCCCACACGATGTGCTGCCAGATGCCGTGGGCGAACACCGACTCGCCGCGCGGCCGCGGACGTCGGCGCATCACGTCCGGCTCCGCCAGCTCGCTGGCGAGGGCAAGGCCCGGCAGCCCGTCGGTGATGAAGTTGACCCAGAGGATCTGGATCGGCGTCAGCGGAATCGGCAGGCCGAGGAACGGCGCGAGGAAGACGGTCCAGATCTCCCCGGCGTTGCCGGCCATCACGAAGCGTATGAACTTGCGGATGTTGTCGTAGATGCGGCGGCCCTCGCGCACGGCGCCGACGATCGTGGCGAAGTTGTCATCCAGCAGCACGAGATCGGAGGCCTCGCGCGCGACGTCGGTGCCGCCACGGCCCATCGCCACGCCGATGTCGCTCTTCTTCAGCGCGGGCGCATCGTTGACGCCGTCGCCGGTCATCGCGACGCATTCCCCACGCGCCTGCAGCGCCTCGACGATCCGGATCTTCTGCGCCGGGTCCACTCGCGCGAACACGCGGGTGCGCGCGAGTCGGGTGTCGAGCTGCGCGGCGTCGAGCTGTTCCAGCTCGCCGCCCACGATGACGGTGTCGATCTCGTCCGCCATCCCGATCGAGCGCGCGATGGCGAGGGCGGTCGAGGGATGATCGCCAGTGATCATCACCGGCCTGATCCCTGCCGCCAGGCACTCGGCGACGGCGGCACGCGCCTCTGCGCGCGGCGGATCGATCAGGCCGACCAGCCCGAGCAGCTTCAGGTCGCGATCGACGTGTTCGAGCGGCGCGTGGCGGTCCGCGCTGCGCGCGGCCAGCGCGAGCACGCGCAGGCCCTCGGCGGCCATCTGTTCAGCGCGCTGCTGCCACTCGGGCAGGTCGATGTCGATGCAGAGCGTGAGCACGGCCTCGGGCGCGCCCTTGACGGTGACGAGGACGTCGTGCTCGCGCTCGTGCACGGTCGTCATGCGCTTGCGTTGAGAGTCGAAAGGCAGTTCGGCGACGCGCGGCAGGGTGTCGCGCAGCGCATCGATGTCGATGCCGTCGCCGTGCGCGTGGTCCGCCAGCGCGATTTCAGTCGGGTCGCCCACCCAGGCGCCGTCGGGGCTGCGCGAGGCGTCGTTGTTGAGCGCAAGCACCTGCAGTGCGTGCGCCCTGGTGGCGGGACTGACCGCTTCGAAGCGGGCGAGCCGCAGCCGGTTCTGCGTCAACGTGCCGGTCTTGTCGCTGCAGATCACCGTCACCGAGCCGAGCGACTCCACGCAGGGCAGGCGGCGCACGAGCGCGTTCGCGCGCGACATCCGGCGGGCGCCGAACGCGAGCGCGATCGACACGACGGCGGGCAGCGCCTCCGGAATGGCGGCGACGGCCAGGCTGACCGCCGTGAGGAACATCAGCGCGGCGGGTTCCCCGCGGGTCAGGCCGACGGCGAAGATCACCGCGCAGATCGCCAGCACGGCAACTGCCAGCCGTCGTCCGAAGCGACCCAGGCGCTCCTGCAGCGGAGTGCGCATGTCGCCGGCCTCCTCGACCAGGCGCGCGATCGCGCCCAGCTGTGTGCCGCGCCCGGTGCCCACCACCAGGCCGAGCGCGCGGCCGGCCGTGACGTTGGTGCCCGCAAATGCCATGTTGTGCCGATCGGCGAGCGCTGTTTCATCGCTGCATACCAGCGTCGCGTCCTTGTCGACGGGTACGGACTCGCCGGTCAGCGCGGCTTCGTCCACGCGCAGCGCGGCCGACTCGACCAGGCGCAGGTCGGCGGGCACCCGCGTGCCGGCTTCGAGCCAGACCACGTCGCCGCGCACGATGTCTGCCGCCGGCACATCGGTGCGTGAGCCGTCCCTGATCACATGGGCGTGTGGCGCCGCCAGCGAGCGCAGCGCGGCCATCGCCTGCTCGGCCCGCCACTCCTGGACAAAGCCGAGCAGGGCGTTGAGCACGACGATCGCGAGGATCGCTGCGGCCTCGACCGCCTCGCCGATGATGAACGCGACGGCGGCCGCGACGAACAGCACGGCGATCATGAAGTCAGCGAACTGCCGCGCGAACAGGAATAGCGGCCCGTGCGTCTTGCCTGCAGGCAGCGTGTTGCTGCCGTCGCGGGCGAGCCGGAGCGCCGCCTCGTCCGGCGTCAGGCCCGCCCTGCTCGACTGCGAGCGCGTGAGCGCCTCGTCGGCCGCAATGGCGTGCCACGCTGGGGGCTGGGCAGGGGAGGCGGTTCGGTCCACGGGCCACGGGACAAACGCGGACGCTCGGCATTGCGCCCGTTGCTTGACTCTAGGCCGCAGCCGGCGGCCCCGCTTGCCGCGTGTCAACGGCGGCCACGCATGGCCGCCTCGTTCAGGGTTTACGAGGTGGCGCCGTCAGCCGCGCGGGCGCGCGCCGCCGCATCGGCCGGGGTGATGCCCGCCTCGTACATGTCGGACCAGCGGGTTTCGTCGAGCATGTCGTGCGCGCGCATGACCGGCCAGCCCAGTTCGGCGCAGACCTGCGCCAGCCATTCGAAGAATGTCATGGTCGTTCCCGCTCAGAGTCGATCGACGGAGAGTTCCTCCAGCCACATGATCTCGCAGTCGCGATCGCCGGACTTCATCGAAGTCGTCGCGAGCTGGCCGTCGGCGCTGCGCACATTGACCAGTTGTCCGCGCAGCGTCACCAGTTCGCCGAGCTTCACTCGTCGCAGCTGCGCGTAGACCGCGTCGCTGGCCGGAATAACGTGGACGTTCGTGATGTGCGGCGCGAGCCCGTCGAACTCCTGCTGCGTCATCGCGCCGCGCGGGCGTGCGAACAGCGCACGCAGTCCGTGGCTGACCCCCTCGTGCGTGAAGTTGAAGCGGCTGACGTTGGCCGTGTCGGTCATCGGGCCGAAACCGAGGCCGATGTCGTGCGTGGCGGGCCGCAGGCCGGGGATCCAGTTGACCAGGGACTGGTACGGCTTGAAGCGCTCGATGTTAAGCACCCGTCCGCGGGTCTCGAACTGCGCCACCGGGAGCAGCGCGCCGCCGCCGGCGACGGTGATCGTCGACGCGTCCGGCGTGGGACGCACGACATAGGTGCCGGGATCCGTGCGTCCCGGCGGCACGTCCACCGAACCGGGACGATCGAGCCAGGCGGCGATGCCGCCGACGATCCCGACGGTCAACGCGGCGCCCGCTGCCAGGTCGCGGACGTTCATCCCGCGCCCGGCGCGACTAGATGCCTTCGAACGTGTTGCACGCGGCGATCTGCCCGGCCTTCATGCCGGTCATGAACCACCGCATGCGCTGCTCCGAGCTGCCGTGGGTGAAGCTTTCGGGGACCACCCGCCCCTGGGTGCGGCGCTGGATCGTATCGTCGCCGATGGCCGCGGCCGCAGTCATCGCCTCCTCGACGTCGCCCGCTTCGAGGAGTTGCCGGTTGTTGGCATGGTGCGCCCACACGCCGGCCAGGCAGTCGGCCTGCAGCTCCAGGCGTACCGACAGCGCGTTGTACTGCGTCTCGCTCACGCGCTGCCGCCAGGCATCCATCTTCTGCATGATGCCGAGCTGGTTCTGCACGTGGTGCCCCACTTCATGCGCGATCACGTACGCCTGCGCGAAGTCGCCGGGCGCGCGGAACCGCTCGCGCAATTGCTGATAGAAGGCGAGGTCGATGTAGAGCCGCTGATCGAGCGGGCAGTAGAAGGGGCCCATGGCCGCCTGCCCGGTACCGCAGGCGGTTGGCGTCGCGCCCGTGAAGAGCACGAGCCGTGGCTCCTGATAGTCGCGGCCGAGTTGCTGGAACAGCATGTTCCACGTCTTTTCCGTGTCGCCGAGGACGACCGCAACGAAGCGGCCCATCTCGTCGGTCGGCGCTCCGGCCTTGCCCGGCGTCTCGGCGGGAGCCTGGATCTGCTGCAGGCCGTCGGCAAGGCCGAGCATCACGCGTGGGTCGATGCCGAACAACATTCCGACGACGACCAGCAGGATGGCGCCGATGCCGCCGCCGATCAGTCCGCGCCCGCCGACCCCCTGTCCGCGGCGATCCTCGACGTTCGAACTGCCTGGCCCTTCAGTGCGCATGTCTATCCCCGTATTCGTCGAACGGGGATTCAATCACACCGCTGCAGCGGGTGCCAGCCTGAATCAGAACCCGTAGCCGGCACGGTACTGGCCGCGGTCACCTCGGTCGTGCCGATCGTCGTGACCATGTCGATCGTAACGGCCATGACGGTATTCGCGACGCTCTTCTTGGCGGTACCTCCAGTGGCCCCCGTAGCCGTATGGCGCGACGCGGACCACGGCCCCGGGGCCATAGACGACGGGCCCCGGAACGATGACGCGTGGCGCGACCACCACCGGCGCCGGGTAGATCACGCGCGGAGGCGGCACGTAGACCGGCGCAGGCGCGTAGACGGGGACCGGGGCGTAGACAGGGACCGGGGCGTAGACGGGAGGCGGGCCGTAGAAGGGACCGCCGATGCGGATGCCGAAGTCGGGGGTATTGACGCTGACCGCGACGCCGCCGTGGGCATGAGCCATGGCCATGGGGGCGAGCAGGGCGGCGAGCAGGGTGCCGAGCAGAACGGTGCGTTTCATCGTGTCCTCCGTGTGGTCGTACAACCTAACAACGGCATGCCCACCCGGGCGGCGGACCCGAAGTCGTATCGAGTTGTAACCAGACGAAGCGGGCCCGTATCCCGCGCGCTCGCGGCAGCGTGTCAGAACGGGCGGATGGACAGGGCGCGACCGCGTCCCGCTGCGCACGGGCGGTCGCTGTAGGTCACCTGGCCGCGATGCTCGCAGCGATAGATGGTGGACGAGGGCGGGAAGCGAAGATCGAATTCGAGCTTGGGCGCGGCTAGAAGCGCGTTGGACATCGAACTCCAGACGGGCGGCCCGACATCACCGCGATCCGCCTGCGCGAACGACGGCTGCGCCAGGGTCAGCAGCAGGTACGAAACGGTCGCGAGCAGTGCCCCGCCGACGACGAACGTAAGGACGTTCAAAGCGACATCGACATGGCGATCGGAGGAAACGAACAAGGCGTGCGGCACCATCGATGCGGATTATCGCCGAGATCGCCGATCGACCGGGATGATCCCGTGCAAACCAGCGTGGCAATGACGCGATTACGCGATCAGGCGACCGCGAGGCCGCTCTTGTGGAGTTGCCACACGGCGAGCAGGTCGCGTTCGCGCTCTCGTGTGAGCTTGCCGGCCCGCCGCTTGTCGTCGAGCGGGGGAATGCCCGCCTCGAGGATATCGTTGACGGTGACGGCCAATGGGCGGGTCTTCAGCCCGGTCGCCTGGGCGCGCGCGGTGTCCACGGCGTGGAATCCGCGGGTCTGCAGATCGTGCGTCGGAATCCACAGCGGCAGTTCGACCCACGGCTGCACCGCTTCGTGTTCGAGGAATCGCTCGTCGACCCACTCGATCGCCGCTTCCTCGCCGCTGATCCAGCGGCATGTGTCCAGGAGTTCTCCGAAGGTCGCGCCTTCGCTGGGCCCCGTGGCGTTGAACGGCCCCGTTGCGCCGAGCTGGATCAGTCGGAGCATCCAGGCGGCGAGGTCGCGCACGTCGATGAACTGGATGGACGTATGCGGCGATCCCGGGGCAAGCACGCGACCGCCGCCCGCCAGCCGCCAGGGC
>Ga0224500_10001763_pt1 | contig 12373 bp, 11 predicted proteins | sample SF_Oct11_sed_USG_FD_168126 | JGI IMG/M metagenome (GOLD analysis project Ga0224500, IMG submission 168126) | Sediment microbial communities from San Francisco Bay, California, United States - SF_Oct11_sed_USGS_4_1 | ecosystem: Environmental > Aquatic > Marine > Sediment | place: USA: California... | reverse complement strand
GACCGTACGCTCCGATGGTCAACATCGCGGCGACGCTGGCATCCAGGAGCGGTCCAACCGCCGGGGCGAGGGAACGGGCGGACCTGCGGAACACGATCAGAAAGCCCGAGTAGAACGCGGCCGCGACCACTCCGAGCACCACGCCGAGCACAGGATTGTCCCCATATGTCCCCTCGGTCCCGAGCCCCGTCACCATGGCCAGTCCGGCCATGACCACGGGCATCGCGAGTAGCGCCCGCCGACCCGGGTGCTCGCGAAACAACCCCCACGTGACGAGGGGCACGATCACCGCCTGAGAATTGACGATGAGCGTTGCGAGACCAGCGCCGATTTGGTCGATTGCGAGTTGCCACACGACCACATCGATCCCGAGGAACACGCCCGCGGCGCCGGCCATGACCCGCTCGTTCCGAGTCCGGTGATCGTGGCGTCGCCGCGACCACCAGATGGCGGCGAGGGCGGGCACGGCGACCACCATCCGGACGAAGCCTCCGGTTTCGGCCGAAGCTTCGGACAGTCGGTACAGGATCGCCGAGAACGAGATTCCCACGGCGCCGGCGAGGGCGATGGCGGTGGGTGGGCGTGGGCTGTCAGCCGCCTGCTGCATCGGCAGCGTTGACGAGGGTCGCCATGGAGTGGTGGATGGACCCGATGAACGCCTCGCTGTCGACGAGGGCGTCGTAGTCGGCGTGGATGCCCCACAGCAGGCGTCCGTCGTACGAGAACAAGGCAATGCCCATCCCGTGGTGGGCCCACAAGGGCACGATGGGGAAGTTGGCGAGCATCTTGGATTCCAACAGGTACATCGGGAATTGGGGTCCGGGTACGTTGGTGACGGTCATGTTGAAGGGTCGCAATCCCGATGATGCGACCCGCGTGGCGAGCGACAAGAGCGGCAGCGGCGTGCCTTTGGACAGGTCTACGAGCGTCGAGGCTCCCAGCGCCTGGTCGGTCGCTTTCAGGCGCTTCGTCTCCGCCTGGACGGCGCGGAGGCGTGCGATGGGATCGGCTTCGCCGACCGGAAGTCTGACAAGCCACATCGCCACCTGGTTGCCGAGTGTCCCTCGTTCCGAAGGTTTGCGGACGCTCACGGGTGCCATCACGCGGAAGTCGAGTCCGGCGGTCGAGAAGTCACGTTCCACCTCGAGGAAATGCCGCACCGCCCCGGCGACGGCGGCCAGCACCACGTCGTTGACGGTCCCCCCAAGGGCGTTCTTGACGTGTTTCACCTGTTCGAGCGGGGTCTCGGTCCAGTCGAAGCGACGATTGGGTCCGATCTCGGGGTTGAGAGGCGTCTTGTCGACCGGTACCAGCCAGCCCGACCGGAGCGAGTTGGCGGCGGCGGTGAGTTTGTGGGTGGTCTGGCCCAGCAACTCCTTGCTGGACGACACCAGGTCGCCTGCCGAGGTGAGGGCATCGATGGTGCGGCGGGCGGACCGTGCCATCTCCGAGATGGCCAGCTGGGTGCCGTTTGGTGCGGGTCTGGGGTGCCACTCGGGTGAACTCTCGACCTCTGACGTGGGGATCACGTTCATGAGGATCGTGGTGAGGTCGACACCCGAGATGCCGTCGATCATGCAGTGGTGGATCTTGGCGATGATGGCGAAGCGGTCGTTTTCGAGGCCTTCCACCACCCACAGCTCCCACAGCGGTTTGGACCGGTCGAGCTGTTGGCCGACGATGCGACCGGCGAGCTTGCGGAGCTGAGCGTCGGAACCGGGCCGGGGGAGGCTGGTGTGCCGGACGTGGTAGTCGAAGTTGAACGAATCGTCATCGATCCACACCGGAGCACGGTTGTAGGGGACGTAGGCGAGGCGTTGCCGGTAGCGGGGGATGTACTGGAGCTTCGAGTCGATGTGGGCCCGGATTCGGTCGATGTCGATGCCACCATCGCCACGTTTCAGCGGCCCGGCTTCGAAGACGGCCACGCCGGCCACGTGCATGTGGGTGGTGCGGGTTTCGAGCGCCAGGAACGACGAGTCGAGGTGTGACAGCGGTTCGTAGAACGGTTCGGTCATGAAGGCCTGAGGTTAGGGCGGTCGCGGCCGTGTCTGCCGGGCCGGAATGGATGGATGGCGGAGGGCGCCCTCGGCAGGATTCGAACCTGCGGCCTACTGCTTAGGAGGCAGTTGCTCTATCCCCTGAGCTACGAGGGCGGGATGGGTTGAAAACGCGGTTGAAAACCACAGACCGGGGATGCTGTCCGCCACAGGGTAGGCGATTGGTACTCCACCTTCGGCCCAGTGAGCGTTTCGATGGTGGTTGACGAGACCGGCCCCATCTGATGACCGGGGATTCGCGGCGCGTTTCGCAAGGAGGTCTACCCCCATCGGGATCTTCCACGCACCCACCAACAGCACCGTGGAGACCGATGGTTCCCCGGACAGGCCCCTCATCGCCTAGGGGTAATACCCGACGCTTGACGAACTAGTGGTGCCTCCGTCTCGGCTCAGTCGATCACCGACCGCTCTGCCGGTCAGCCAGATGCGGGCGGGAGAATGCCGATGAGATGAACGTCCAGGCCGGCGGGATCCTTGTAGTAGCACTCGACGGTCCGGGTCGCGGCGTTCCCGACACCGGGTTTGTCGTAGGTCACGATCCGCTCGGTGCTACCCGGGCATCGCACCTCCACCCACTTCGGGGCGAATACACCGGCCCCATCCACGAGATGGAATGCGGCGCCGAAGCCTGAAGGCGGCAACACCGCTTCGAGCACTCCGCCTCGATCTTCGGCCTCGACCCCCGGCGAAGTACCCCTTCTCGCCATCGCCAACCGCTGACCCCGCCGCGTGGCCGCCATACGTGCTCATCGAGGAGGGTCGCTCCGGGCTCAAGGTGACATCCGCCACTTCCGGCGACGCCCCCGGACGGCGAATGATGATCCTGGAGGCGCGTTGGAGGTGAGGTATGCGCCGACTTTCGATACTGGCCGCGGTGATCGTGGTGGGCGCCGCTTGCGGGGGCGGTGAGACCGGCGGAGGCACTGAGCCCCCCGCGGTCCCGGCCATGTCCACCACCACGATGGTGACGACGACGGTTCCGCCATCGACGACCGCGCCCTCGACGACCAGCACCACGTCGTCGTCGACAACGACGACGTTGCCGCCGATCGGCGAGATCGCTCCGGGTTTGCTGTGCCGTGACCTGAAGTCGATGGGGTACTCCTACGTGGATGCCGTGGCGTATTGGACCCGGGAGGGCCGTCCGCCGAGGATGGACGCCGATGCCAACGCGATTCCCTGCGAGACCGTCTATCCGTCGAGTGATGTGAAGGCGTTCTGGGGGGAGCCGCTCCCGACCAGCACGACCCTTCCGGCGGTGACTCTCGGCACCATCGCCGGCGAGCTCGGGAGGGAAGTCGGCGGGACGTGGACGTGCGCCCTTGCCCATGGCTCGTCGCTACGGCTGGGCGCTGTGGTCAAGTGCGTCCCCGACCCGATGGTGCACGAAGGTGAGTATCCGGTCTACACGGGGCTCGTGCTCGACTCCGCCGGGAAGACGACATTCGCCCAGAGCGGGTTGTTGCGCACCATCCTCAACGTCGAGTTCGTCTTCGACTACCTCGATCGTGGACAGTACTGCCGTGACATCCTGGCGGAAGGCTCGGCCCTGGAGGTGAACGGCGAGATCACCTCGCCGGCGCTGCAGTACTTCGGAGCGGTGCTCTACTGGTTCATGGAGGACCTGCCCGACCGGATGGACGCCGACCTCGACGGCAGACCCTGTGAGACCCTGGTCGCATCGTCGGTCGAACGCATGGTCTGGGGCGGCGGCCTGATCGAGGGATGATGTCGCTCGACGCGAGGATCGGGCACATTGGAACTGGTGCGAGGTGCCCGCAGGGGAGACGATGAGCACCGCAGTCGCTCCCCGTATGGCCGGACGGTCGACCCAGCCGCGCAATGCCGCCTACGACAACCTGAAAGTCGTGCTGGTGATGGCGGTGATCGTGGGCCATGCGCTCGTTGCCTATGGGGCGGTGGGGTCGTGGGCGTACAGCGAGCCGTCGGACAACGAGGTCTTCAACATCGTCGCGAACTTGTTGGTGAGCTTCGGGGTGTTGTTCGCCATGGGGCTCTTCTTCCTCATCGCCGGGCTGTTCACTCCCCGATCGCTGGCACGGAAAGGAATCGGTCGCTTCATGCGCGATCGCCTGCTCCGGTTCGGCATCCCCTTCGTCCTGTACCTGTTCGTGGTGTTCCCGCTGGTGGAGTGGGCGGGGTCAGGCGCTCCCGGGTCGGTGTGGGAAGGGTTGTCGGCGGTGGCAGACGAGCGCGATCCGGGGCCGCTGTGGTTCGTGTTCGTGCTGCTGATCTTCTCATTCGCCTACGCCGGCGTCCGTGTCGTGTTGCCCGCACGCATGCGTAGTGGCCCGAGGCTCGGGGCATTCCTGTTCGGACTCGCAGCGGCCGTCACCGTTGGCACATTCCTGGTGCGTCTCGAGTTCCCGCTGGATTCCTTCCAGCAGTTCTCGCTTCATCTGTGGCAGTGGCCACAGTGTCTCGGCCTCTTCGTCCTCGGGACCACCGCCGCCGAGCGCGGCTGGCTGGATTCGGTGCCGGTACGGGTGCGCAGATGGTGTGGGTGGGCGGCATCGGTTGGCGCGGCGGGGATCGTCACGGCCTTTGCGATCGAAAATCAACGGTTCGAGCCCTACGCAGGCGGTTGGACGTGGCAGGCGGGTGTCACTGCGGTGTGCGAGGGTCTGGTCTCGGTGGGATTCGCAGTCTGGGCGCTGGATCGTTTCCAACGCCACCACTCCCGTGCCGCACCTGTGGGCCGTGCCGCCGGACGGGCTGCGTACGGCGCCTACATCCTCCAGGCACCGGTCCTGGTCGGCTTGGCACTCTCGTTGCAGCATCTCGGACTGCCCCCTGAGGTGAAGTTCCTGATCGTCGCGCCACTTGGGGTGGCGATCTCGTTCGGTGCGGCATGGCTCCTGTCCCGGATCCCGGGGGTTCGTCGGGTCATCTGACAGGGGTGATGACGGTCCTCACCGGGACGGGTGGAGTCTCGAATGGATGAGGAGGTTCACGATGAGATTCGACGAATCGATATCGATCGCGGCGCCCCCTTCGGCGGTGTTCGCGATGCTGGCAGACATCCAGGAGACGGCGGCCGGGCCCGGGTCGCCGGTAGCGGCGATGGACAAGATCCCGGCGGGGCCCACGACCGTCGGTACCAGATGGCGGGAGGTGGTGCGGCTCGGCCTCGGAGGCCAGATGACGATGTGGTCGGAGGCGACGGCGGTGGAACCCGATCGCCTGCTTGCGCTGCGATTCCGGGGTGGGAGCATGCACGGAGAGATCACCTATACGATCGCGCCCGAGAACGGAGGCGCGATCCTCCGGCACCAGGAGTGGATGCACGCCGTTGGGTGGCTTCGGCCGTTCGACCGCCTCCTGGGTCGCATGCTTGCCCCTCGAGTCCACCGCCGTCTCGCCGCCATCAGAGATCAACTCGAAACAGGAGCCCACGCGCCCACGGCGCAATGATGGGCCTGATCGTGGGTCGCCAAGCAGCCGGTCAGGCTCCCTTCGTCGCCATGTTGCTGTAGGCGACGATGACTGACATGTCCGCGGTGCGTTTGCCCGATTGACTGGATTGTCCTTTTGGCTCTGTGCGACGGGGACGTGATTCCCGAGCGTGGAAGGTGGCATGTCCGACCGCATCGACTTCCCGACGACTCGAGCCGAAACAGCGTCGCCGGCCGATTCGACGTCGGCTGGCCTTGGCGCGACCGGGTTGACCGACGAACAGGTGGCAGAGCGCCTCGACTCGGGACGTTCGAACCGGATCACCGTCACCACGTCTCGATCGGTCGAGGAGATCATCCGCGCCAACTTGCTCACCAGGTTCAACTTGTTGGTGGGGACTCTGACCGTGGTGATAGCCGTCATAGGCCCGATACAAGACGCCGTCTTCGGACTCGTCATGGTGATCAACTCTGCCATCGGCATCGTCCAGGAGCTGCGCTCGAAACGCGCACTGGATCGTCTCGCGGTCGCGGCTGCTCCGGCGGTCGAAGTGATCCGGGCTGGTGGGATCAGCCGCATCCCATGTGAGGAGGTGGTCGTCGACGACCTGATCCGCGTCGGTCGAGGCGATCAAGTGATCGTCGACGGCGTCGTCGAGGAGCAGAGCGGACTGGAGATCGACGAGTCCCTCCTCACCGGCGAATCCGATCCCGTGGCCAAAGCGGTCGGTGATAGGTGTCTCTCGGGGTCGGCCGTGGTGGCCGGCGCGGCGACGGTCAGAGCGACTCGCGTGGGGGATGAGGCGTACGCGGCGCGCATCACGCGGGAGGCCCGCCGGTTCGAGCTCGTGTCGTCCGAGCTGCGTACGGGCACTGATCAGATACTGCGCTGGGTTGGTTGGGCCATCGTGCCCACCGCCGCCATCCTCATATGGAGCCAGTTCGGGGCGGCAGGGTCGTGGACCGAGGCCGCACGTGGTGCGATCGCCGGGATCGTGGGGATGGTCCCTCAAGGCCTTGTGTTGCTCATCTCGGTGGCGCTGGCGGTGGGAGTGGCGCGGCTCGCCAGGCTTCGAGTGCTCACTCAGCAACTCGCCGCACTCGAGGGTCTCGCAAGGGTCGATGTGTTGTGTTTCGACAAGACAGGAACCATCACCGAAGGCGCCTTCACGCTGCGTGAGGTCGTCACCCTGGGATCGGACGACGTCACCCCCGCCCTCGCTGCGCTCGCTCACCTCGACCCGGATCCCAACGCCACGATTCGGGCGATCGTCGACGCCCTCCCGGCGCCACCGGGTTGGGCCGCGGCCACCTCCGTACCGTTCCGGTCCGACCGGCGGTGGAGCGGCGCAGAATTCCTCGGCCACGGGACCTGGGTCCTCGGCGCACCGGATGCGATCGGAACGCCGCCGGGTCCGGCCGCCGCTGCCGTCGCAGAGCAGGCGTCGGCGGGTCACCGGGTCGTCATGCTGTCATCGACACGCCGGACGCTCACAGATCGACTGCCCGAGGGTCTCGAACCCAGGGCCATCGTCGTGCTCGGGGACGTGATCCGAGGCGATGCGGCCGAAACCGTCAACTACTTCAGTCAACAAGGCGTCGCGCTGAAAGTGATCTCAGGGGATGACCCGCACACGGTCGAGGCTGTGGGTCGCGAGGCGGGGATCGTGGGAGGGGTCGTCGCCGGCTCCCAGCTCCCCACCGACCTGTCCGAGCTGGGCGCGATCGCCGACGCCAACACCGTGTTCGGACGGGTGTCGCCGGACCAGAAACGATCGCTCATCCTGTCGCTACGGAGCCGCGACCACACAGTGGCGATGGTGGGTGACGGAGTGAACGACGTGCTGGCGATCAAGGCCGCCGACGTCGGCGTGGCGATGGGTTCGGGAGCCGGCGCCGTCCGGGCGGTTGCGCCGCTGATTCTGGTGGACGGCGACTTTGCGTCGATGCCGAGGATCGTCGATGAGGGGCGCCGGGTGATCGGCAACATCGAACGGGTAGCGAGTCTCTATGTCACCAAGGCCGTATACGCGTTTCTCCTGGCGTGGGCGATCGGCATTGCCGGCTGGGCGTTTCCGCTCCTGCCGCGGCACTACACCGTGATCGGGGTGGTGACCATCGGCGTGCCATCTTTCTGGCTGGCTCTCGAGCCAACCTGGGCGAGGGTGACCCACGGCTACGTGATGCGGGTACTCCGCTTCGGTGCTCCCGTCGGGGCAGTGACAGCCTTCGCCGGATTCGGTGTCTTCTGGATGGCTCGGAGCGAGAACGTGCCCCTCGATGCCTCGCAGGCGACCACAACGCTTGCACTGATCGCGGTTGGTCTGGCGGTGCTCCTGATGGTGGCCCGGCCATTGACCCCGATTCGCAAGATGATCGTTGCCGCGATGGCGGTTGGTTCCCTCCTCGTCTTCGCTGTCCCGGGACTGCGCGACTTCTATGCCCTCGGCCTTCCACGTCCGACAATCGTTCTGGCGGCTACTGGCGTGGTTGCTCTCACCGTCGCACTGATGTACGGAGCGCTGAAGGCGTCGGGTTGGTGGCGCGAGTTGCCGGTGGCACTCCGTGAGTTCGAGCGCCTCGCTGCGGTGGCGAAGAGCGACGTCCGGTCGTCAGATCCACAGTCTTGAGGCCAATCAGCCGGACGGGCGGTGATTACGGGTGCCTTGACCTGCAGATTCGTTCACCGCCGGCTCCAGGGATCGAACTCAGTGCCCCCGGGAACCAGACGCGGCGAGCCGGCGTCGAACGGCTGATCAGATCCAAAGAACGAATCAAGGAAGGCAAAGATGAGAAGCAAATCGAACCAGCGAATGACCATCGCCGTCGTCGCAGTAGCGCTCACAATCGGTGTGGGCACGGCGGTAGCGGCTGCCAATGACTCGGAAGATACGCCGATTCCGGTCGAGTCGGATGGTGGGATTGGCGACACGCCCGGTGACGAGTTCGCGGTGGACGAGGCACGGGACCATGCCCACGGACTACTTGGCCGGTACGAAGACACGCTGACGCCCGAAGTCCGCGTGGCTCGGCGCGGCTCTGAGACTTACGCACTCACCAAGGACTATCGAGTCGGGCGATTCACGGTCGAACTCGATGATGACGGGGCCGGATACCGCGTCACCTCGGTCACGGTCGAGCTGCCGGACGGGCCCGAGACTTTCCATCTCACGCCGGGTTGAGAAAGAGGGGGAGCACTCTGGGGCCCTCTCGATCTGACCGGCAACGGGCACAGCGAGCGATTGGGGCCACGGGCCCCAATCGTTTCAGCTCCCGGTAGTGAATGTTGCGGATGACAGGGTCTGATTGCCGCTCGCTTCGATGGCGAGCACCTCCCATTCGTATTCGGTGTCCGGCTCGAGGAACCCGATCGGAATGGCGAGACTGGTCGCCTCCGGGGGCATCGTCACGTCCAAGGTGACCTTGGGCAGCGAGTCGATGCCCGTGTTGGGTTCGACCACGAGAACCTGGTACCCGATGATCGGGCTGCCGTCCGGCGCGGGAACCGGTTGCCAGATCACGACGGTGGCTCGTGGATCCTGTGGGCCATCCGCTTCGAGTGGGGCGACCAGCGTTGGGCCGTCCGGGATGTGGTGGGTCAGCTCCCAGGAGCCCTCGTATCTCTCGCCGGCGAGGCTTCTTCCGCGGAAGCGATAGGTGCCCTCGGGCCAGCGTTGGAAGAGCTGCTCGAGGGTGAGATCGGTGAACGGCGGCTCTGCGCTCTCCAGGAACAGTTCGGTGCCGCCCTGTTCCGCCATCCGCCCGGAGGCGGTGGCAGTGAAGACCCTCCGACCACCTGGGTCATAGATCGACACGCTTCGCCATTCGTCGGCGTCGATGAAGGCCTGAACTCCGCCGTCGCCGTCGGTGGCGTTGATCTCGAACTTGAGCCGGGAGTCACCCATTTCGACGGCCTCGCGGCCGTGGCCGGAAGCGCGCGCCGACGCGGTAGTGGCACCACCGAGGATCGTCAGCCCCACTGCAAGGGCAATGGCGTTGCGGTGTAACTTCATCTGCGGCCTCTCAATCGTCGAGGTTGTCGGACCTGTCGGACTTGGATCCGACAACGTTGAATTGCTCGTCGAGTTGGACGTCGATCTGGCGTCCATCACCCAGGGTGACCTCGACCTCGTAGTAGCTGTCCTCGTCGCCGACCTCGGTCGACGTGACCCGGCCATCGCCGATGTGAGCGAGCGCGATAGCGACGGCCCGTTCGAGAGCCAGACCCGCGATGGGTACGTCCCGATCCCCGTCCCCTCGGGCCATCGCCACGCCCGGGATGAGCGCAACTGAGACCAGCGCACCGATCGTTGTCGCTGTCTTGTGGCGAACCATGTCTGCTCCTTATGGTCGGCGGTCCTGCCCACCGAACGTACGACCGGCCTCCTGACGGCTCGCTGACCACGACACGATTTGTCAGCCTCGAGTCAGCCGCCGGTCAGCTTCGAGCGCGAGAATCCGGGAATGAAGGTTCTGCTGGTCGAGGACGACAAGCGATTGGCGGCGACCGTCAAGCGGGGACTCGAAGCCGAGCACTTCACCGTCGACGTGGCCCTCACGGGTCCCGACGGTCTGTGGCTTGCGACGGAGAGCATCTACGACGTGATCGTGCTCGACATCATGCTTCCGGGGCGCAACGGATATCAGGTGTGCGCCGACTTACGCGAGGCCGGGGACTGGACGCCGATCCTCATGCTGACGGCCAAGGATGGCGACCTCGACGAAGCGGAGGCGCTCGACACCGGTGCGGACGACTATGTGACGAAACCATTCTCGTTCCCGGTTTTGGTGTCGCGGTTGCGGGCCCTGACGAGACGGGCCGCCGCCATCGAACCCGGCGTGATCGTGGCCGGAGGGATCGTCGTCGACCCGGGACGGCGGCGGGTCTGGCGCGGCGGAACGGAGATCGAACTCACAGCCCGTCAGTTCGACGTGCTCGAGTTCCTGGCCAAGAGGGCCGGTCGAGTCGTTTCGAAATCCGAGATCCTCGACGGAGTGTGGGAATTTGGATTCGAAGGCGACCTCAACATCGTTGAGGTGTACGTGCGGCGGATCAGGGCCCGCATCGACGATCCGTTCGGGTGCCGGAGCATCTCGACCATTCGCGGCGTGGGGTACCGGCTCGAGGATGAGACCTGATGGGTCGCAGCTACAGGGGCATCCGCCCACGTATCACCGTCCTCGCCATTGGGGCGGTGATCGTCGTCCTCGTGGTGGCCTCCGCGGTGCTCGTGGTCGTTCAACGGAAGATCCTGACCGACGGAATCGACACTGCGCTCCAGAGGGAAGCCGGCGAGATCGTCGACTGGGCACAGGCCGGCGTGTTGTCCGTCGACCTCCCGCCGATCCGGTCCGAGGGCTTCGCGGTCGTCGTCGACGACGGTCGACTGGTGGCCGCAACTCCGGGCGCCACGACCGCGCTCGACATCGCGCGAGTCATCGGCGAGGAGCCCGGATACCGAACCGTCGACGGCCTGCCGGTGGACGACGACCGTTTCAGGGTGCTCACACGGCTGGAGGATTTCGGCGTCGTGTACGTGGGTTCGACGTTCGACATCGTCGACGAGGCATCTGCGGCACTCATCTCATTGCTCGGAGCGGTGGTGCCGCTCGTCGCCTTCACCCTCGGCGTGATCGTGTGGCGCCTAATAGGACGGACCCTCGGCCCGGTGGAAGACATCAGAACGCGGGTTGCCGACATCGGCGCCAGCGATCTCGGTCGGCGCATCCCTGAACCGGGTACCGGCGACGAGATCGACCGGCTGGCAGCCACGATGAACCACATGCTGGACCGTTTGGAGACTGCGGTGGCTCGACAGAGCAGGTTCGTTGACGACGCCTCGCATGAACTTCGCACCCCTGTCGCACGGCTTCGCGCCGCCGTGGAGATCGACTCGGGGGGGGCCGGATTCGAGTCCCTGAGAGAGGACGTCATCCAGCTGAGCGAGATGGTCGAGGATCTGCTGTTCCTGGCCAGACTGCACGACGGCCGGCAGACCGAGTCGGCGCCCGTGGACCTCGAGGATGTCGTCATCGGCGAGGTCGATCTGCTCCGTCCGTGGACTTCGATCGCGCTGGAACTACGAGACGTCGATACGGTCACTGTTTCCGGGAACCGATCCGACCTGGCACGCCTGGTCCGCAACATCCTCGAGAACGCGACCCGTGCGGCCGAGTCCCGGGTGTGGGTGTCGGTGGAGGCCGTCGATGACGACGGGCGGGTCACGGTCGAAGACGACGGCCCGGGTGTCGATACCCGGGCGGCGGCTGTCATCTTCGATCGTTTTGGGCGTGTCGACGACGCCAGGTCCCGGCCCGCCGGCGGCTCAGGCCTTGGACTGGCCATCGCCCGAGAGATCGCGACAGCGCATCACGGTCGGGTCGAATTGTGCAACCCGGGCGAGCGGGGCGCCCGATTTGCCGTCACCATTCCGGCGATCTGACAGGTCCGGGGCCGTTTGAGGATTAGCGAAGCGGGCCTGGACATGTCGTCTCCACCAACTAGACCATGGATTGTCTCTCGGGCGGCAAGTCCGGGCACGAGTGGAGGTACCGGGGTATGGGAATGCACCTCGACACCGTCGAGGTCTCGTCGGGGCGGAGAACTGCTGCCGATATCGAACCAGATTCGGCGTCAGCGAAGATGCTGGCGTGGGTCAACGGCGCCCTGTCGTCCGGCCATCCCCTGCTGGGCCGGCCCAACGCTGTGTGCCCCCATGCTGTCCCGGCGGCCGCCCACGGTGACATGTGGTTCGAAGAGCTCACCTTCGGTGGCGTTCCGACGCCCGCGGCCATGGAGGTCGCGGTCATGACCCGGATCGCGGTGGTGAAGCGACTGCCCCGAATCGGGCGGGCGTGGCGGGCCCTCGTGGTGTCGTTCCATGCGATAGAAACGGC
>Ga0224500_10001762_pt1 | contig 12374 bp, 9 predicted proteins | sample SF_Oct11_sed_USG_FD_168126 | JGI IMG/M metagenome (GOLD analysis project Ga0224500, IMG submission 168126) | Sediment microbial communities from San Francisco Bay, California, United States - SF_Oct11_sed_USGS_4_1 | ecosystem: Environmental > Aquatic > Marine > Sediment | place: USA: California... | reverse complement strand
GGAAAAATCTGGCCGTTGCCCCACGGGCGTTCGCACCACGATCGCGTATTGCTCGCCGTCAGTTTCCTGATACTTGCCGACCTCGATGCCGGCCACCGACAGCCGCACAGCCTCGTCGAAGGCCGCGGTCGGCACGCCGAGCTGGTTGGCCTTCTGCGAGTCGACTACCAGGCGAAGATTGGTGCGGGAGACACGCAGGGGATTATCCACATCCCGGGTACCCGGAACCTTGCGCATCAGCGTCTCGATCTCGCGGGACAGCTTCTCCAGGGTATCGAGATCAGGTCCGACAATCCTCACCGCTATGGGTGCCGTGATTGGTGGCCCATTGACGAACTCGTCGACCGAGATGCGCGCGTTCGGGTACTCGTTGAGCTGCTGACGGAGAATATCGAGTTTTTTCGGCGTGCCGCGCGTACTGTAGTCCCTGAGCTGCACAAACAACTCCGCATAGTTGGCTGCGTCCTCGCGCGTAAGGTGGTTATAGTAGATTTTCGGATTGCCGTGACCCAGATTCGAGAAGTAACTCTTCACCTCAGGCATCGCCGTGAGTTTTTCTTCGGCGAACCGGAGCGCGGCGTCGGTTGCAGCCAGGCTCGACCCCGCAGGCGTTTCAATCTTCACGAGAAACATCGGCGCATTGGACTTCGGGAACAGGCTCGAGCCAACCACCGGAAGCAGCAATAGCGTGGCTATGAGCGAGCCGCCAATCGCAACCACGGCCGTACTGCGGGGGCGGGCCAGACAGTACTCCAGGGCAGGTCGGTACCAGCGCTCGATCAGGCCCATCAGCCGCCGCAGCACGCGATTGCCCTCCGAATCTCCCCCAGCCTGCAGGACTCTGCTGGCGATGAACGGGATAAGGAACAGCGCAATAAGCAATGAACCAAGAATTGTCGAAATTACCGTTAGCGGCAGAACCCGGATGAATTTGCCCGCTGTTGCAGGCAACACGGTGAGCGGCAGAAAGGCAAACAGCAGCGTCGCCGTGCACCCGATAATGGCCTGAAAGATCTGTTGCGTTCCTTTCAGGGCCGCGTCGGCCCGGGCGTAGCCCATCCGCAGGTGCCGGCTGATGTTCTCCACCACGACGATCGAGTCATCAACGAGCAAGCCCAGCGCCAGCACAAACCCGGCGATGGTCAGCTGATTCAGTGAGAAGCCCATGAAGAAAATGCTCGCCAGGCCAAACGACAGAGCCAGCGGGATGGTGACCATCACGATTCCCGCCGCGCGAATTCCCAGGGGCAGGAGGGTGATGCTGACCAGGCCGATGGCAATTGCCAGGTCCAGCGACAGCCGGTTCAGCCGGCTGGCGACATTACGCGACTGGTCGAACCCCCACTCCAGCTTGATGCGACCCGGAATCTGCTTTTCGAATTCCGTAATCGCCGCTGCAATGCGCTCGCGGACCTTGAGGATGTTGTATCCGTCCTTCTGGTTCGCCGTGACAAAGACAGCGCGTTCGCCGTTGAACCTGCCGAGGTAATTCCAGGGCTGATCGGCCCAGAAAACTTTGCCGATGTCGCGAATGCGGGTGATGGTGCCATTGCGGCTGGCAACGACGGTGTCCCGCACCTGGTCAAGCGACTCATAGCTGCCAGATGTCTTGAGCGTAAAGCTGCGCGAACCAAGATCCAGAGTCCCTGCCGGCGGGTTGCGGTTTTCGCCCTGCAAGGCATCGACGAGCACACTCGGGGTCAGGTTGAGATCCGCCATCCGGCGCAGGTCCACCTCGATGCGCAATTCCCGAAACGGATAGGCCCAGCTTTCGGCCGTGCGCACACCCTCCACCGTTTTCAGCCTGTCCTTCAGGGCGCGGGCGAGATCTTCCAGTTCCCGATAGGTGGCGGTCGTCGAGACCAGTGCAAACTGCACGGTATTGACCAGGGCCGGACTGAACTTGCGGATTTCAAGGCGGGTTATTTCCGCGGGCAGGCTCGGGCGAAGCGCGTTGGTCTCACGCTGCACGTCGTCATACTTCTTATCGGCATCCGCGAAGGCTTCGAACTCGATCGTCACCACGGCGACGTTGTCGAGTACCGAGCTTTCGATCGACTTGACGTCATCCAGTTCCGCAAGCCTGTCTTCCAGCGGCTTGGCGACGAGGCGTTCGATATCAATGGGATCGGCCCCGGGCAGGATCACGGAAATGATGAACGCCGGGATCTTGAAGTAGGGATCCTCTTCGCGCGGCACGCTGACAAAGGCATAGATGCCGAGAGCCACCAGGCACATGAACGCAACCAGCGTGGGCTGGAAACGCCGGATCGGGTACTCGAGCGGGCTCATCGGATGGCAGCAGCTGCCGGCGAAATCGCCTGAACCGACTCGCCGTCCTCCAGGTACAACGCGCCGTCCGTCACGACGACTTCACCGGCCCTCAGACCTTCGGCGATGGCAACGGCCGCGGGCGCAATGAAGGCCACTCGTACCGGCCGCCGCCGGGCCACTTCATTCTCCACCACAAAAACGGCTGCCTGGTCGCCGTCGGCTTCGATGACGGCGGCAATCGGCGCATAGGCGAGCGTTGTTTCGCTCGCGAGCGCCGGTTCGATCCGCAGCCGCGCCAGGAGACCACTGACCAGCCTGACCGGCGCCGGGGCCAGCTCCACTTCGATGTCAAAGAGTCCACTGGTCGAGTCAGATGCCGCCGGCAGAACCGTAATGCGTCCCTGCAGCGGCTGGTCGGGAAACGCGTCGACGGTCACGATAGCCCGGTCGCCGAGCCGCAGCCGCACCACATCGCGGTCCGCCAGCCCGGCCCGGACGATGAAGCCGCCGGCGCGGGGGCCCACTACGAGGACTGGCTGTCCGGGTTGCACAAACTCACGTTCCTCGACGAGTTTCCGCAACACGACGCCATCATTGCGGGCCTCTATGGCGGCGAACTCGCGGTTGAACTTCGCAGACCGGAGTGCGGCCCTGGCGACAGCGGCCTGTGTGCGCAGTGACTCCAGCACCTCCTCGCTGATGACCTCGTCGGCGCGCAGATTCTCGCCACGGACCAGATCGCGCTCAGCCTTGGCAGCCAGCTGTTGGGCCTGTTCCAGCTGCGCGTTCACGTCGGTAAGCTCAAGAGCAGCAAGCTCCTGCCCGGCCCTGACAACCTCGCCTTCATGCACACCGATTCGGCGCACGATGCCTGCCACCTTGAAAGACAGCTTCAGCTCGTCACGCGTCGTAATCATGCCGCTCGTCAGGATGGGTGGCTCGGCCGGACCCAGGGTGACGATGCCCGTGCCCACGCGGGTAGCTGCCCGCGCAGGCGGCTCGTCGCCTGGCTGGCAGCCCGCAGCCAGAAACAACGCCATCAAGAGCAGCAACACCCGCTGTCGCCGGAGAAGACGACCAGCAGTCACGGGACCAACCCTCCGGCAGGGGGCAGAGGCAGGGGATTAACGGCCGTCGCGTAGGCGAGTTCAGCCTGCCGGGACAGCAGTTCGAAGCGTGTGAGATTCAGGTTGAGCTCGGCACCGGTCAGTGCATTCCGGGCGTCCAGGAATTCGACCTGGTTGATGGCGCCGAGGTCCCGCTTGCTGCTGGCGATCCTGAAGCCGGCGCCGGCCGCTTCGGCCCGCGCCTCGGCCGTAGCGAGCGAATCCGTGGCGGTTCGCAGCCGGTCCAGCGCCTGCTGCACTTCAAGCTCAATCTGCCGGGCCGTCTCTTCGCGGCGCACGGCGGTCTGCCGGGCCACGGCGCGGGCAGCATCAACCCTGGAGCGGATGGCGCCACCGTCGAAAAGCGGCACGGTGAACTGAACCGACGCCGTTGCGTAGTTGTAGCCCGTCCCGAAATCGTAGTCTTCGCCCTGGATGCCGCCGTCGATACCGATCGACACCTGCGGCTGGCGCGCCGCCCGCTGCTGGTCCACCTGAAAACGCGCTGCCCGCTCCAGGGCCTCCAGCTCGCGGAGCTCGGGGCGACGGTCCAGTGCGCTACTGCGCAAATCCGCTTCTGCCACCGCATCGGCATTGCCCACCGGAATTCCCGAACGGGTGGACGAAACCTCCAGCGGGGCATCCAGGTCGCGGTTCAGCAGAAAGTTCACGAGCTGCCCGCTGCGCGCCGCGAGATTCTCGATCTCACGCCGCTGCTGCCGAACCTCGAGCAGCTCGGCCCGCGCACGCAGCACCTGGTCCCGGGTGACACGGCCGTTTTCGTAAAGCGAGTCATTGACGCGCAGGTTTTCCTGCAGCAAAGCCAGGCTGGATTCAACGATCTCGACGTTGCTTCGGGCCCGCAGCCAGTCCAGGTAGCCGACAGTGACATCCCGCTCGAGCCGCCGGGCAAGCGCCTGGCGCGCGTACTGCGTGCTGTCCAGCACCTCCCGCTGGGCGCGGAACGCGGCCGGAATGGCCGGCGCGTAGACCGGCTGCCGCAGGCTGAGCCGGGTGTCCTGCTCGCGTTCCCGGAGAAACTGATATGACGTATCCGGAACGTTCTGGAACCGGGCCGGTTCACCATTGGCCAACAGCAGCTCGTTGAGCGTCTGGTAGGCCGGATTGATCAGTTCACTAACCGGCAGGTCAAACTCCCGACCGCCGTCGGCACGCGTGTAACGCGCCTCAAACCCGAGCTGCGGCAGGAAACGGCTGCGCGCCTCGGCCAGCAGCGCCAGCTGGCGCTCGACATCGAATTGCTGGCCACGCAAGGCGAGATTCGACGCCAGTGCTTCGCTTACGTAGTCATCGATAACTGCGCGCAGCGGCCGACCCGATTCCGCCGCTTGCCCGACCACGGACGTTCCTGCGAAAAGCAGCAAAGTGGCGACGAGCGCACGCATCACTCGCCCCGCCGCAGCGAGATCGTTGCCATCCGCAGCGTCTGCTCGACCAGCGCGGCCGGTGTCACCTCGTGCTGGGCCAGCACGGCGCGCTTCATGCTGGCGACCTGGATCGTGCCGTGGGTCATGGCCCAGAGGGCGAGCGCTATCGTGTTCGGCGAGCCTGCCAACGGCGACACGGACCCGTCACGCATGCCGGCCTCGAGCGCGTCGGTCAACAATGCGTGCACCTGCGCTCCCGCCGCCAGGCAGGCAAAGTGATTGCTGCCGGCGTCTGCCGCCGACACCTCGGTGGCTTCGAAGCGCGCCAGGAGTTCAAACTGAAGCGGCGAGCTGGCAGCAAAATCCACGTACGCACGCCCCATCGCGAGCACGCGCTCGAGGCCGCTCCGGGTCGGGTCCACCACCGACTCGAAGCGGGCGTGCAGGCCAATGAGAGCCCGCTCGCAGATCCCGGCCTGCAGGTCATCCTTGTCCTGGAAATAGACGTAGAGCAGGCCGCGCGAGAGTCGCGCTTCGCGCGCCACCTGCTCCATGGTGAGGCTTTCGAGGCCGCTGGCGCCGGCTACCTGTTCGGCCGCATCGAGTATCTCGCTGCGCCGGCGTTCTTTTTCTTCCAGGCGGCGGGCCGCGATCGGTTCCATGGCCAGCAGACTAGCGGCCATTTTGACACTGTGTCAATTACAGGACAGTTGTTAATTGGCAGGCCGTGAGGCCGTTCTCAAAGGCTCAGGTCAAGGTCCAGAGCGTCGCCAGGCATGGCGCGACGCAGCGAACGGGGCCGGAATGGGCCGTAGCCAAAGCGCAGCAGCAGGGCCGGCCGGCCGGCGGGTTCGCCCAGTTCCATACCCAGCTGAGGCCGGAACTCTGGCAGGTCTGCCGGCGGATTGACCCAGTCGTGCCGGATCCCGAGGGCGGTCGTCAGCAGCGCGAAACGCTGAAACGCGCGGCCCGTTGCAACCCAGTGCGCCCGGTCGTCGACCGCCGACACGAAGGCCACCAGCCCCGCCGAGTTGCGGACCGCCGCGACCAGCTTGTCGTTGTTCCGGTCCGAGGCCGCCAGCAGGTCAAATAACGCTCCGCCAATAACCGGCGGCAGTGGCGTCCGGCCGGCAGGCGCCGGCGCCAGCCCGTCCTGCGTCGCCAGGGCGCTTGTATCATCGAACCGCGTCCAGCGTTTCAGTTCTTCGACCCGTGCCGGACTCGTGTACCACGCCCGGTTCGCGACCGTGGCCAGGTCGAGAATACGCCGCTTCTGCGCGGCGCCGGTCACGAGCACGGGGGTAACGCCCGGCGCCCTGGCAACGCGTTCGAGCCGGGCGAGGTCGGGGGCGGCTACCGGTTTGCGATCGAACATGGCACGCGTCGTCTGACGCGCCGGAATGGCGTCTGCGGTCTGTGAACGCGCGGGCACGCCCGCCTCTAGTTTCACGGTCAGGCCGTCATCGGCTTCCGCGCCGAGCTCGACGTGGCTGTAGAGACCGAGCGATGCGGCGCTCTGCACGATGTTCTCCACCGCGCAGCCGAGGCTGACGAACAGATGATGATCATCCGGATCGACCACGGGCGAGCGACGCTCCGGATCCGGCAGAATCGTGATGCCATCCCGGGATGCCCGGAACCGCCAGCACTGGCTGTTGTAGGTGGAGGGTGCCAGCGTTGCAAGGCGGACCAGTTCGGTGAGGATCCCGGACAAGGTCGGCGGGATCGCGACCGCATGCCGCCAGATCCGGGCCGCCGCAGCGCTGTACTCGTCCCGGGCCGACCCGCAACCACTGAGAGCGACCCCGGCCAGGGCCAGGCCCCCGGCACCGAGTACGTCGCGACGAGTGGGCATGCGGAACTCCCGGCAGAAAACCGGCAGTCTAGCGGCGCGTTCCGGCTCCGGCGAGTTGCCCTTCAATGAGGTCACTCTGCTTCGCGAGCAGGCGGACTTATCGGCTAAGGTTCCTGTCGCAACTTCCATAGAAGTCACATCAGCGGCGATCAGCGCAAGACCCGGCGCCCTCGGGCAGCTGGCCCTCGCCAAGCAGCCGGAGACTTGTCTCGGCCGGCGTGTAGCCGGCATCGATGGCCAGGGCGCGACGCCAGGCCTGCTCTGCACCGCGCAGATCGCACTCACCGGCCAGTGCGGTACCGAGATTGGTGAAAGCGCGGGCGTTGCGCGGGGACTGCCCGATGACATCGCGCCAGAAGGTTGCCTCGTCGAGGTAGACCTCATTGCGCAGGTGGGTGGCAAGGCCAGCCAGACCCAGCACGGCAACGAAGGCGGCGAGCGCGAGGCGCGGCTGCCGGGTGGCAAGGCGCCGGATCGCCGCTGCCAGCAACAGCGCCGGCCCGGCGAGTGCCACGTAGAGCTGGCGATCATTGACGACATCGGGACCAGCCAGCAGGGAGTTTGTCGGCGCCAGCCAGAGAAGAAACCAGAGGACGGCAAAAGCCGGCAACGGGTAGCGGCGCAAAGTGCTCACTGCAAGGCCACCCGCCACTACCAGCACCACCAGGGTCGCTGCCCCCGTGCCGTCCAGCCCCACAACCGCCGGCAGGTGCGGATCGGCATTCAGGCGATCGATGTTCAGCAACTGCCCCGCGAGATAGCGGATGCCCCGCAACCAGCCGACCAGATTGCCGGTGACGGAACCGGTAGCGAGGCTGCCGGCCACGGGGTCGCCATGAACGGGTAACGACAGCACAGCCGGCAGCGCACCGGCCAGCACCAGCCAGTGCAGCCCGGTGCGGGTGAGCACGCCACGCCATGTGAGCGGGCGGGACACATCGGCGCCTTCCCAGAGCAGGAGCACGGCGGGCACGATCGCCATGGTTTCCCTGGTCGCGATGGCCGCAAGCATCAGCAACGGTGACACGAGGTACAGCAACAGGGGTGGGCTGGCTCCCCCGGACGGCATCTCACGCCCCTTGACCCACACCGCGATACTGGCAAGGGCAAACAGCGCGCCCAGCGACGTCGCGCGTCCGGACGCGTAGGTCACTGCTTCTGTCTGCACGGGGTGAAGCACAAAGATCAACGCTGTCGCCAGCGCCAGCCAGCCGGCCCTGGCCGGTAGCTCGCCAGGCTGCGCCGCGAACCGGCGAACGAGAAACAGGATCAGCAGGCCGTTGCCCGCGTGCACCATCACGTTGACGGCATGAAAACCTGTCGCGCCAGCCCCGAACTCATGATTGAGCGCGTAGCTGAGGGTCAGGAGCGGCCGCATCCCCGGCATGGCCGCCCACCAGGCCGCCACGCCCTGTACCCGGGGATTCCGGACGATTACCTCCCAGTCGTCAAACTGGAAACTCGCCTGTAAACCGTTGGCGTAAGCCAGCCCCACCAGCAGCACGATAAGGAACACCGGCCACCAGCGATGCAGCGCTGGTGGGCGTGCCATCAGGGGGCCGTCAGCCACTCGACCCGCCAGGCGCTGCGCTCATCGTTCTTCAGCTCTTGCCACAACCACGGCAGCAAGACGTTCAGTTTCTGGTCCAGGCCATACGGCGGGTTGACGATACACAGGCCCGAGCCGCGCAGCCCGTCAAAGCCCCCGGTTTCCACCTGCAATTCGACCTTAAGGATCTTCGGGATGCCGGTAGCCCGGACTTTGGCCGAAAAGCGCTCGGCCAGCGGGTGCCGGATGAGCGGATACCAGAGGAGGTAAACACCACCAGGCCAGCGGCGATGGCAGGCCTTCAGCAGAGCCACAACACCGGGGAAATCCTCTGTCACTTCATAGGCCGAATCCACCAGTACGACACCGCGTCGTTCCGGGGGAGGAACAAGCGCGGGCAGTCCCTCGAAGGCATCCCGGCCGTGGATGTGCACCCGACGATCGCGGCCAAAGTAACGGTGCAAGCGCGCCAGCGCGCCCGGGTGCAGCTCGAGCAATTCCAGGTGATCCTCCGCCCGCAACAGGTGACGGGCCACCTGAGGCGATCCCGGATACAGGTGCAAGTTCGCACCACCGCCAGCGGTTGCCCCGCTCGGGTCCCCGTTCAATGCGCGAACTGCGGCAAGATAATCCTGGGCCTCAGGTGGCGCATGTGGTGCCGCGAGCAGCCGCCCGATGCCCCCGGCAAACTCGGCATTTTTTCTTGCCTCGTGGCTCCGGAGATCGTACACCCCCGAACCCGCATGAGCGTCGAGCACACGCAGTGGCGTGTCCTTCCGCTGCAGAGCGCGGATCACCAGGGCGAGTACCGAGTGCTTCAGTACATCGGCATGGTTCCCGGCGTGGTAGTCGTGCTGATAGCTCAACATCTGAGACAATCTAAGCCATGGGCCGCATCTTCGAAACCAGAAAGCACGTAATGTTTGCCCGCTGGGACCGCATGGCGAAGCAGTTCACGCGGATCGGCAAGGACATCACCATCGCCGTAAAGGCCGGCGGGCCCGACCCCGACAGCAATCCGGCCCTTCGTCGCGTCATCCAGAACGCCCGTGCCGTCAACATGCCCAAGGACAAGGTCGAGGCCGCCATCAAGCGCGCCTCGGGCAAGGACGTGGCGAACTACGAGGAAGTGATCTACGAAGGCTATGCCCCGCACGGGATTGCCGTCCTGGTCCAGGCTGCCACCGACAACCCCACCCGGACGGTCAGCAACGTCCGCAATATCTTCAACAGGAATGGCGGGAATTTCGGCGCGTCGGGCAGCGTCAGTTTCATGTTTCGGCGCATGGGCGTGTTCCGGCTGGACCCGGAGGGCATCGATCAGGACGACCTGGAGCTGTACCTGATCGACCACGGGCTCGAGGAGATGGGCGAAAGCACGGGCGAAAAGGACGAGCCGCAGCTCGTGGTTCGCTGCAACTTCGCTGATTTCGGGCAGCTGCAAAAGGGCCTGGAAGAGCGCGGCATCACTCCGTTGTCCGCCGAGCAGGAATACATCTGCACGACGCCCATGGAACTGCCCGAGGACCAGGCCAGGGAAGCGCTCGAGCTCATCGACAAGCTGGAGCAGGACGAGGACGTGCAGAAAGTTTTTCACACCCTCGCCTGAGGCTGCAAAAAAGAAGGCCCGGAGCAACCTGCGCTGCTCCGGGCCCGATGTTCATCGCTTCACCGGGTCTTAGTTGACCATGGCCTTCAGTGCCTTGAGGGGCAGCACGCGAACTTTCTTGGAGGCCGGCTTGGCCTTGAAGGTCATCTTTTCGCCGGTAAAGGGGTTGGTACCTACCCGCTCTTTGGTGGCGGGCTTCCGGACGACCTTGAGCTTCATCAGGCCCGGCAGGGTAAACAGGCCGCCGCTGCGCAGGCTCTTGCGGATGATGCCAGTGATCGCATCCAGCACCGCGCTGGCGTCTTTGCGGGAGAGTCCGGTTTCCTTGGCAATGTGATTGAGAATGTCCGACTTGGTTGGGGCGCCATTCTTGGCCATGCGTGTGTTACTCCGTAAGGTTTAGGGAAGTATCCGCGGCAAACAGCAAAATTGCTGGTTCCGGCGCAGGAACATAGATTGCGCCGAAGCCCGCTGCAAGCCTTTATTTCAAGGCCCGCGAACGCTGCTTGCGCTGGCAAGGCCTTTTCTGGCAGGCAAATCCGGCACTTCGCCGACAATCGGCGCGCCGCATCGAGCATTTTTTTGCCCCTGCGGCCGGCGCCTGGCGAGGCGATCAGGCCGACCGAACTGCCGGTTTTTCTGCCGCCCGGGCTGCGCTGGCCGGCACCAGTGGCACTGCATCCAGCACCCAGTTGCCCGACTCCCGGCGCGCGGGGCACGGGATGGCGAACGCCACGTCACCCTGCTTGCCGCGCAGCGCTTTCATGTCGATGCGCCACCCGCGGCCTTCCCACTCCTTCAGGTGCTCGCGGTAACGAAACACGGCGTGATCGTTGGGGAGCAGGATTTCCTTGTTGTTCGTTTCAGGTGTCCGAACCGGGTTGAGGTTCTCGAGAACCCCTATGTCCTCGTGCACGATGCGCAGGGTCAGGTCTTCAATCCGTTGATCGTGCTTGTCTTCCATCAGCCAGTTGCGCATGTTCAGAAAGAAGATGCGCGTGTGCGATTCGTCGATGGGCTGCTCGAAAAGGTACTGGTGGAACGCGTTGGTCGCCGTCAGCTCGATCCAGGTGACCAGCTGATTGGGTCCCTGGTACCAGGATCCGGCGGCGCCAGTCCGCTCGCCGGTCCGGTCCTTGTTCATCTCGGTGTCTTCCGCCTTCTTGGCAAAGGGCAGGTAGAACTTGCTGCCCCAGGGAATGTCTTCCATCGGCGTCGGGTTCCGGCGGAGTTCCTCCGACATCGCCGGCGCGCCCTGCAGCGGATGGACAAACTCGTTATGGATCGGGTCCATACCGTTTTCCATGGACCGCTGATAGTAGGCCCCGACGTTCAGGACGTAGGTCTGACATTTCCACTCCGGCTGCTCGTACTCCGCCACATCGTAGAGTGGCGGGCGTTCGGCCTCGGGCAGGTCGCCGAGGAAAGCAAAGACGATGCCGTAGCGCTCCTGCACCGGGTAGGCGTCGACTTTGGCGCGCGCCGGAATCTTCGCGTCGTCGCCAAGTGAGGGAATCTTCTGGCAGCGGCCGTCACCGCCGAATTGCCAGCCGTGGTAAGGGCACGCGATATTGCCGTTCTTCACCAACCCCTTGTGCAGGGCGCCGCCCCGGTGCACGCAGGTATCGGAAACGACGCAGGCAGCACCTGATCCGTCCCTGAATGCGACGAAGGGCAGGCCGAACACCTGCGCCCGGAAGGGCTTCTCTGACGTGATCTCCGTGGACAGGCCAATCGGGTACCAGAAATTGATAAACATCGTCGTGCTCCGAAAAATTCAATGCACTGTTGCAGCGGCAATATTAGCCCGTTCCGGGCCGTCCGGGAGCGGGTGCTGTGGCAATTAACCGCGCCTACCGGTAGCGCAGCCGCTTGCAGATCCGGACCTCGCACTGGCCGCACTTCGGTGCGGCCCCGCAGATATCCCCGTATTCAGTGGACGTGAAAAGTGTAAACAGGTTCGCCACCTGTCGCGGGTCCTGGCCGGCGCGCTCCGACCAGGCCTTGAGGAGGTCGTCGGCCTGTCCGGGACTGACCGCCGCATGAGCAAGGCCAAGGCGGCCGGGGCCAACCAGCCGGGCCAGCAGGTCGGGCGCCGCCACCCTGGCCTTCAGCGGCGCATTCCCTGCCGCCGCGAGTGCAGCATCCACGTCGATCTTGTGCCGCCGGAACGTCGCCCGCACCTGGTCGATCAGCTCCTGCGGGTGCGCATGCGCCCGGTTGGGGCGCAGCCAGTAGTAGGCCTGCGACATGCCACCGCCGACGAGATCGGGCAGGTCCTCGAACTCCTCTCGCGCGTAGAAACGCTCCAGCAGGTCCGGTGCAAAGAACCTGAGAATGTCCTCGCGGCTGACGCGCAGCGGACCCATCTGCCCGCTCGGCTGACCGGGATAGCGCGGGTGCCAGTGCAGCAGTACAAAGTCACCGTCGGCGGCGATCGCCTTGAGCACACGCTCACGGTACGCGGGGTAACGCACCGGGTCCATGTTGTGCAGCAGGCCGTGATCGAGGACCAGGTCGAATGGTTCCGGTACCTCCCAGGTGGTGATATCGGCCTCCACCGGCCGGACTGAGACCCCCGCCTCCTTCGCCC
>Ga0224500_10001761_pt1 | contig 12375 bp, 9 predicted proteins | sample SF_Oct11_sed_USG_FD_168126 | JGI IMG/M metagenome (GOLD analysis project Ga0224500, IMG submission 168126) | Sediment microbial communities from San Francisco Bay, California, United States - SF_Oct11_sed_USGS_4_1 | ecosystem: Environmental > Aquatic > Marine > Sediment | place: USA: California... | reverse complement strand
AAGGTGTTTTCATCCTTGATGCTGGTCGTGGCGGTGTCTCCAATCATCGCACCAACAGCTGGTGGTTACATCACATCGGCCCTGGGATGGCGTTATGTTTTTGCTGCGCTCATTGTGGTGGATATTGCCATTCTTGCCGGTGTGTATTTCTTACTACCCGAAAGCAAAAAGCCGGATGCCTCTCACTCACTAAAACCGATGGCTATTGCCCTAAACTTTTACAGGATCCTCATACAGCCGCAATTTTATATTTATGCCCTGACAGGTGCCGTAGCCGCTTCCGGGTTGTATGCATACATCAGTGGCTCGCCTCAGGTGTTTATTGAATTATTTGGCGTAAATGAAAAGCAATATGGATGGATCTTTGCCATCATCGCGATGGGAATTATTGGTGCCAGTCAGATCAATACCCTTGTGTTAAGGAAGCATCCAAGTGAGAAGATTGTCCAGACCGCGCTGGTCGTCCAAGGTATTGTGGGTGTTACACTTGCCGGAATCGCATTCTTTAATTGGAGTGAGTTGTATACCACCATCGCACTGGCATTTCTATACCTGGGCTGCCAGGGATTCATTTTTCCAAATGCATCTGCCCTTACGATGGCAGCGTTTGGGCACAATGCCGGCAGTGCTTCCGCCCTAATGGGTGCTATTCAGATGGGTATTGGTGCGCTGGCTTCTGCAACGGTGAGCATTTTACAGAACCACACGGCGTTGCCAATGACTGGCGTTATGGCCCTTTGTTCCATTACAGCTTTTTCTATTTTCATGAAGGGAAGAAAACTTTACGTTCAGCAGCCTACCCTGGAAGCATTGGAAAAAGAAGATGTGAAAATGATAAGTGGCATGTAACACAATGTGCGCGTACCGTGGTGCAGTTCAATCGACATTTGAATTCTGTTTCCCACTTCCCAGTCAACAGGTCTGTATTAAACTATTGTCCTGATATAAGAACCCTTCCTTTTTCCTGGCGATGAATCTGGAGACTAAAGTCGCCATGGCCAATTGCCTTCAACAGGTATCCCTGGAGCGCAGTTGGGTTCTTCTCTGCCAATTCTTTACCATTCAAGGTGACAGATGATGGCTTGAAACCTAGGTGCAAATAATCAATGGCCGTCTCTTCTTCGGTAGCATATGAAACGGTCTTTTGCTTGTAACGAACATCTTTTAGAATAGACTCAGAATATAAAATATGATCCTCGCCCGGAGGACTCCATGCTGGAATTGCCGCAAACGCGCGATAAAACATACGAGGACCCTCCCCATAGCAATCAGACCACCAGTTAGAAATTCCATTACTCAAAATACTTTCATAAGCTTTTCCATCCGGATCGCTGCAGTATGTAACAAAGTTCAATGACCTGTAGGCCTTTTCTTTGTAGCTTTCGTCACCACTTGCAGCGTACCAACGGGCACACTCCGCAGCATATCTTGCTGTTTGATAATCCATCTTATAAGGAAAAACATCCTGTTCAAAATCGAGTAAACATAGCAATGTGGCCTATGCCATTCATGGGGCACGAATAGCGACCCACATAACAGGTTCACTTCGTCCTCCGAAAATATAGACGGGAGTTCCAACTTTTCACGGCAATTCCTTGTCTAATAACCAAATGAAACAGAAATTATTCGCAATTAGCCTTATGTGGCTAACCATTTCATGCTGTGATTCCATCGATACTGCAAACAAATGCTATCATGGAACCGTAGTTATGTCCAGTTGTTGTTCCGGGACCTCTTTTATTGAGTTGGATGCCTCCTTCCCCATTGGCAAAGCTACCAACCTGAACGGGCAGGATCTTAAGAATGTCATCCAGGTTCCGGGGTATCTCGATGAAGGTGAAATATACATGAATCTTCGCGCTTTTAATCAAAATCGTGATCAGTCATTATTTCCATTCCCCCCCTGCGGCTGCCCGATTTCCGAAAATATGGACGTACCCATTTGGGTGCAAACTGGTTACTCCAGTACCGCTTGCCCTGCCGAATGAAGTAAGTGTATCAAGGACCACCATCATCAATGGTTGTCTCTATGCCTATGAAAATTACGCTGCAATCCATAGCTGATGCAGGCCGCGTGAGCAACCCACACACCATCTCACAACACCCGGAGAGGCAACGAAAAACAAGAAGGATACAAGAACGATATAAGTAATCACGGCGTCTTAGACATCCCTGGGAGCTGTATGCTTCAATCCGGATTCAACTTTTGATGCCAGATGCCCAAAATACTTTATTGCCAACAAGGGACTAATCAACATGAGCGGGAGCGCCATTACAACCATAATAATCGTACGCTGATCCAGCTCTGCTATTGACAGTAGTGGGGCAACCGATGCTCCGAGATTTCGCGTTGACATCCCTATGCTGAGAATAATTTTTTGCTCGTGCCGCAAACCGAAACTAAACCAATATGAAAATGTAGTAATCACGACAAAGAAGATAATCAGCGAAGCAATGGCATAAGTACCCCTGACTTCCAACAAGCCTTCACCAAAGACAATAATGGAAAGCAGTACCGTTATAACGGCGAAAACGACTGTTGTTTTTTTGGCAATCGGATTAAGTTTCCATGCCAGAATCTTGTTCAAGCGCAGCACAAGCATGCCAACGGCCATGGGCAGCAATATGATAAGGACAAGCGGTTTAGCAATAGTCCAGTGACTCACTGACAAGCCCTTAGCCATTAACGGTACTGCTATCGGCATAAAAATTACGGTGCCAATTGAAACCAGCACCATAAAAGAAGCTGTAAATCCTAGATCTCCTTTAGCCTTGTTTACAAACATAGGAATAAACGGAGCAGCGGGTGCCATACCTAAGAGTATTAACCCCAGGGCATGTGGAGGTTGCAGGGGGATAATCAAGGTGATTGCATAGGCCAAGCCCGGACCCAATACAAATCCCCACAACAAGGTATAGCCTACGAAACGAATATTACGTAATCCCTTTAAGGCATCTTCAAGATTTATTTTCAGACCCATCTCCAGCAAGTTCCCCGCGATGAAAATCATCAGGGAAATCTTCAAAAGGGACAGCATGGTCATAGGCGAACTTCTTTTGCAGTTTTCGTCAAATATATTGATGCGCAGGGCAAATTCCGAATTAAGACACGGCGCTTATTCTGTCGAATTCACAAACACACCAGGCGTGGCAAGGATTGTCCATTGAGTGTGGATATTGATTCGCATGAACGTCGGCGGCTTTATGAACAAGGTTGGGCGGTCAAGCTGGACTAAGGGCCTGTTCCCGAAACATTTTTCATTTGAGAGCCCTTAATCTTTGAAAATCATGCCGGCAAATTGATTAAGTGACCTTCTCCAGGTTTGCCATTCATGCGAAGTGCCGGGCGACTCATAATAGATATGTTTAATACCGGCTTTTTCAAGTGCAGTATGAAAACCATTTACGCTGTTGTACATTCTCTCCGGTTCCAGGGTGCCGATACTTAAATACATCACTTTTATTTTTTTATTGAAAGCTTCTGCGTCAGCCCAAACACCGTCGAATGCTTTTGTAATATCACTGCCAGGTTCAAGAAATGCGGCCCCGCTAAATCCTCCGACATATGAAAATTTGTCGAGGTTCGTCATGGTTGTCTGGAATGTCTGGAAGCCACCCATGGAGAGCCCGGCCATGGCGCGATGCTCACGGTCAGCTATCGTGCGAAAGGTTTTATCAATCATGGGAATAATATCCTGTACCAATACATCAGGAAAAGCATTGTTTGCCATTGCTGCCCGCAAGTCTCCAGGTTTGGCTTCTGTTCTACGCCTCGTTGGATTAACAGCGTAACCCCGATCCATCACGATCAACATCGGTTTTGCTTTTCCTTCAGCAATAAGGTTGTCCATAATGAAATCAGCTTTGCCCTGGTTCGGCCAACCGGTTTCATCTTCTCCTCCGCCATGCTGCAGGTAAAGTACCGGGTACCGCTTATTTACTTCATCGTCATAGCCTGGTGGCGTATATACGAAAGCACGCCGCCATGCTTTTGTTATTTCTGAGTAATAATTGATAATTCTGATCTGACCGTGAGGAACAGGCTTTGGAAAATAATAGTCTACACCGGCCTCGGGGATATCAATCCCGCTAGCCATCCGGCCCATACCATAAAACGCCTGACCGGAAGGATCAACCAGTGCAACACCATCAATCAGCAGGGAATAATAGTGGAACCCAACGGCAACAGGATCGGTGGTCACCGTCCAATAACCACTGGTATCCCTTACCATATCATACTTTCTGCTAAGATCAATCTGCACTTTTTGTGCATCGGGGGCCTTAACCCGAAAAACAACCTTGTTGTCCGGCAGGATCTGCGGGTACTGGGCATTGGGCACATTCGTTGAAGCAGGCTCTCCTATTTCAGTATGATATTTTGGGAAGGTTGTTGCGTCTACTGGTTTAAACAATAATTGCGAAAACATGTAAAGGCCGTTTTTCCAGACCTTAAAATCATGACCACCTGACTCAATATAATAGATGTGGGGAACATTGTTTCGGAATAAGTATTCATGTGTGCGTCTGCTGAAAATAATAAGGTTGTCTTTGTCACCACATGAAATCCAAAGGAGCTTCAGCCCGGCTTTTGCTGCTTCAGGATCCGGGACCAACACCTCGGGTGTATTTGTATTGGGTGCGGACGAGAACCCACCTATCCATGGGAACATATCCAGGTTTCCCAATCCAAAGTTCAAGGATTGTCCTCCTCCCATGGAAAGACCGGCCAGGGCACGATGTTCCCGATCCTTTAAAACAGGGTATTTCTTTTCGACAAAAGGAATTACATCGTTGAGCAAATCTTTTTCGAATGTAGTGAAGGCCTGCACTTTGTCAGGTTCAAATGCATTTCCACCTGCATCATCATTTTTCATAGCCCTTCCGTTGGGCAGTACTACGATCATAGGTTGGATTTTCTTTTCACTGTAGAGGTTATCCAGGATAATCTGAGGCTTTCCGCCCTTCAACCATTCTTTTTCATCACCGCCAATACCGTGCAAGAGATATAACACCGGGTACTTTTTTTTCCTGGAGAATCCGGGAGGTGTGTAGATCAACATCCTGCGTTGATTGCCTACGGTTTTGGAGGGATACATGACTGAATCAATTTTGCCGTGCGGAATATCCGATCGAAAAATATCAAAGCCGGCAGGTGCTTGTTTTACAATATCCTGGGCCCAGAGGTTCTGGAAACTAAGCAGGGTTAAGATGAGAATGATGGGGCGTTTCATAATTGGTTTCTTTAATGTTTTAAAATCAATAGCCTTGTCACTTCGCCTTCATGGCAGCTTCTATTTGCACAAAAAAGTGCGGAGGGAATGAAAAGTAAAATTAGGTTTGATCTCTCCAACTGATCGGCTTACATCAATCTTTATTTTAGCAGATTGAGCCCAAAGCAATCGGGGCAAAAGAAACAGGGCTGTAAAGATTAGTTTCTTCATATTCTTTGTTGGCTATGGGTCATGATGTTATTTGCCTGCATTTCGCAAGTCATCCCCACTACTCAGCAATCAAGGTATATCTTTTCCCGCTTTGCGTGGGCAGGTCATACACTATCGTTTCCTGAAGCGCAGGGGGAATAATATTGGCCTGAGGAGAAATGACAGGTGCCAAAATTTCATCAACATGATAAAATGGATTACCGTTTTTACCTGTGGCTTTTGTCAATGGTTTCGCTCCAGCCAATTTTACGGCGTTGGGAACGCGCAAGCGCAGGTTCCCACCAAGGTTTGACTGAACAATTACTTTCACCAGTTTTGAATTTTTCCATTGCATATCCACGATTTCAAAACCACCCCTGGCACGCAGACCCGTGATGCTGCCCGTCGGCCAAACATCAGGAAGGGCGGGAAGCAAATTCACCGCGTCATCCGAGCTCTGCATCAGCATCTCTGCAATACCCGATGTACAACCAAAGTTTCCGTCAATCTGAAATGGCGGATGAGCATCAAAGAGGTTGTTGTAGGTACCTCCTCCTTCCGGGTTGGTACCCACCGGCGTAAGTTGATTTTGAATCAACTTGTAAGCATGGTTACCATCCAGCAATTTTGCCCACCAGTTCACCTTCCAGCCCATACTCCAACCGGTAGAAACATCCCCCCGATGGAGGAGTGTAGTCTTTGCCGCGCTATACAAAGCCGGTGTATGATAGGGTGATATCTGGTTGGACGGGTATAAGCCATATAAATGTGAAATATGACGGTGGTGATCATTTGGATCATCAATATCTTCCAGCCATTCCTGCAGCTGACCATGTTGCCCGATATGCATAGGCGCCAACCGGCTTCGAATTTGCTTCAATGAGTCAACAAAAGTGGCATCTTTGTTCAATGTTTCCGCTGCAGTTATCGCTGCACTGAATACATCAAACACAATCTGGTTGGTCATGGTTGTCCCCGCATCCAATGAAGATCCTTGGTGTGCCTGGGGTGCATTCTCTGGCGACATGTCGGGATTAACAACCCACCAGTGATACTTTGGATGTTCAACCAGAAAATCTAAATAGAAAGTAGCCGCGCCTTTCAGCACGGGATAAACCGATGACAAATATTCCCTGTCGCCATTATATAGGTAATGTTCCCAAAGATGCTGACTGGTCCATCCACCGCCAGAAGCCCAGGCTCCCCAAAAGGCTCCATCTACCGCTCCGGTGGCACGCCAGATGTCCGTGTTGTGATGCGCCATCCAACCCCTTGCGCCGTACATTACCCTCGCAGTTTCCTGCCCGGTCACAGACAGTTCCTTCACCATCTGCAAGAAGGGTTCATGCAACTCGGCCAGGTTCGTTTTCTCCGCTGGCCAATAGTTCATTTCGGCATTGATGTTGATGGTGTATTTGCTATCCCATGGTGGTTTCATCTTGTTGTTCCAAATACCTTGCAGGTTGGCTGGCTGACCACCGGGCTGTGAAGATGAAATCAGCAGGTAACGCCCAAATTGAAAGTAAAGCGCGGCAAACTGTGGATCATTCGCTGTACTGAAATTCTTCAGGCGCTCATTGGTAGGCAGGTTTGCCGCGTCGCTAACACCAAGATCAAGTTTTACGCTGTTGAAATACTTTTGGTAGGCTTTCACATGAGCACCAAGAATTTTTTCAAAGGAATTTGAAAAGGCCGCATTCATGTAACCGGCAGCGCTTTCGTTTTCATTGCCACTGATGTCCTTATAATTATTGAAGTTTGAGGCAATGGAGATATAAATAGTAACAGCATCTGCATGCTGTACCACCAATGATGTATCACTCATTGTTATTGCCCCACCTTCCGGCTTGATACGCGTGATACCTTTGAACCGCACCTTGCCTTCCACACCTTCATGGTCTATCGTTGTTCCCGCGATCGTTAACTCCATTGCTGGTGTCGTTTGCACCACGGCTTTCGGCTGAGGGGTAGAATATGATGCTGTGAACGATATGCTTTGTGGCTTGCTTGCCGTCAGGCGCATGACAATAACGCGATCAGGCAATGAAGCCAGCACCTCTCTTGTATAAACAACATTAGCAAGTGCGTAAGTTGTCTTAGCTACGGCCCTTTCAATATCCAACTCCCGATAATAATTCGTGAAGTTTTCATGCCCTTCAAAAGTCAGGTGAAGGCTCCCTACCGGTTCAAACATCTGCCCATTGGATCTTTTAGTGATAATGGTTTTGTTAGCCAGTTGCTCCGCTTCTTTTTGCCTGCCTTCAAAAATGAGCCGCCTTATTTCAGGAAGTGCAGCCGACGCTTCGGGATTGTCGTTCCGGTTTGGACTACCGCTCCAAACGGTATGTTCATTTAATTGAATCGTTTCCTTTTCAACATCACCATAAACCATGGCGCCCAATCTTCCATTACCAATTGGTAATGCATTTTCCCAGATTGCGCCGCTTGGCTCATTGTACCATAATTTTAAAATGGATTTATTTTGAGAAAAGCCCGCCAAGGCGCTTAAGAAAAAAAGGACTCCAAAGCATGTTTTCATGTTATTTCATTCAGGGTTTTAACTTTCTGCAAAGCCACGTCACGACCAAAAATAAACCTGACGAATATGTATAAGCGGCGAGATCAGGGAATACCGATAACCAACCTCCACTTCACGTGCATTGAAACATACAAATTAATTACCGCTTGGCCCCGGGTCATCACCCTTTACATCGTAGCCCCGCCACTTAAATTCTTTCGATAAGGCAGTCGCGGCGGGCCAGGCGATCTTGTGCTGTTCACTGGCTACCCACCGCCTTCGGTTTTCTTCGGTATCAAATGAAATCTGAATCTGGTAGTTGTATTTCGTTTGCTCCGCTTCAATTTCCCTTGCGACATTCTCCGGGAACAACCGGAGAAGCTTAGAACCCAGATAGCCTTGCTGCACAGTCATGGCCGGTACATAGATGGAGCGATACATCATCTCGAAGGCTTCACTATTTTCTTTGGTTACAACAAAGTCCATTTGCAAAACCATGGCCCCGGGTGTTAGCTGCAATGCCCCGGACTTCTTTTGTTGCGACACGGCAACGCCGATTATCAGTAACTCAAGGTCATCCTTTCCATCATTGGACAGGGTGACATTTTCAGCCAAAAATCCCGGGAAAGCATCGTCTGCCGCAAAGGCCGTGGATATGCCGTTATGCGTAATCTTGCCGGAGCCCTTCATGACATAGTACACCTCTTCATTATTTTCAAGCATTCGCGGGCCGACAGCACTCCCGGCCGGTACGATGACGTGATCAACATAGTCCCAGTTGGTTGTGAAGATTTCAGGTCCCAGCACCCTGCGATATAAAACGCCGTTGCCCGCATAAGTTTTGTCACCAGGTTTCAGCACGTCGCGTTTGAGTTGGCTTGAAACAAATATCGGTAAAGGCTCGATCGCGGCGCCTACACGATTATCGCCCAGGTCAAAAGCATCGCCCCGTCCTTTGGTCGTGCTCACGGCAAAGTTGAGCCATCGAATCGGTTTATTGGTTGCGTTATAAATGGCGTGGGAATCTCCCATCTTGCAGGGAACAACTGCAGGCGCTTTCAATCGTGACGTGCGCCCGTTGACGGTGAACTCCGCCTCCCCGTCGAGGATGACATACATTTCCTCAATGTTGTGATGGAAATGGTGACCAATGCCTCCCTTCGGTTGGATAACCCCCGCATGCAGGTAAAGAAAGTTCGTGGCCAATGCCTGCCGCCCAATTAACTCCGTGAATCCCATTTGCCCGGCGCCGGCGTGCACGGAGGAAAGCAACTTGTACTTATCCGGGTTGTTGTGGATTACCCGTTCATCCTGGGATTGCGCGGCAACCGAAACGGTCAAAACTGCCAGCAGCATTGGTATTACAAATCGGTTCATGATTTTCATATCATTTATTCAGCGATGAGACAAATTTCAAAATAATTTGTTAACAACCTCCCTTTACCCTCATTTCCTTTCAGGCAGCGAATAGACCACATATCCTCTTGGTAATGCGCCAGGTTCTTTTGAATGGTCAAAGCTATCTTCGATGAAGTATCCGGTAGCATTGATCACAAGATACTGCCTTCCCTTTAGTTCGAACATTGTAGGCTGGGCATTGGACTCATGGCTCAGATTGGTTTCCCACAAAGGTTTGCCATTCTCTGCATCAAAAGCATATAATTTTCCGCCTTTACCTGTGCAGAATAATACGCCTGTTGAGGTAACCACCATTCCTTTTCGGAGCGAACCCCCGGGGGCGCCAGCATGCTTGTCACCTTTACGGCTACTATTGACTTCTTCACCCACCGGTTTTTTCCATTTGACAGTTCCTGTATTGAGATCGTATGCCATTACCCATGACCAGGTTGGCGACAATAAGTTGGGCCATAAAATTCCATAATCTGTCGTATAGCGGTTTTCGGGATGAGAAACACCGGCGGGGTATTCATACATGCCGGAGGCTTTGATAGAATCTGGTTTTATGGGGGCTCCGCCGGAAGCGATGACAGGGCCCTCGGGCATGTTATCTGAATCACCTCTCCTGCGAAAGTTGAATCTCCTGGACGGATCACCGCCAAGGTAACGGTATATTGCTGCCGCACTTTGCTCATCGATATGCACAAAGCCAGGCATTCGTCCACGGCCTGCTGTTAGTAATCCTTTAAATTCGTCGAAAATGATTCGTTGCCCTGCATTCACTATTGAAGGTGCCGCATCGCCGCCTGCCATTTTCTCACCATGACATGACTTGCACATGCTGTTATAAGTCAATTTTGCTTTTCTTACATCGTCTGCAGTCATTAATTCCTCAGGCGGCCGTATTTTTTCGAGTTTATAGATGGAGGGATATTCCTGCGTTAGTATATACACCATTCCTTTGCCCGGATCGGCGGCAGTGTTTCCAAAATTTACACCACCCAGCGCACCGGGCACCATGATAGTTTCATATTTATCTGACGGCGGAATGAATAAACCCGATTTAGCTGCCTTGATCCTTTTTATCCATTTTTCTTTTTCTTCATCGGAGAAATAGGGATTGAGGGTATGTTCTGTTACCGCATGGCTTGTAAAGCTGGGTACCACGGTAGGTATAGGCTGCGTAGGCCATGACTTTTCGCCAGGCATTTCACTGGCCGGAAAAGGTTTCTCTTCAATGGGCCATACCGGTTCACCCGTTACCCTATCAAATGCAAACATGAAACCATGCTTTGTTGCTACTGCCACCGCATCAATTTTTTTGCCCTGATGATTCACGGTTATTAATTGTGGTGCAGATGCAAGATCATAATCCCAGAGATCATGGTGCACGGTCTGGAAATGCCAGAGACGTTTGCCGGTGCGGGCATCCAGTGCCACCAGGCTGTTGCCGAAGAGGTTGCTGCCTTCCCGGTCAGTGCCATAAAAATCATATGTTGGGGATCCAAGCGGCAGGTAGGCAATGCCTCTCTCAGCATCCACTGACATTTCGCTCCACACATTTACGCCCCCTGCATATTTATAGGCATCCTTTGGCCAGGTATCATAGCCAAATTCTCCCGGATGGGGAATGGTATGGAATGTCCATACCAAGGCTCCGGTTACAACATGATAAGCCCTGACATGTCCGGGCGGAGAAAAATAACCTTCGCCAGGTGACGACCCCATTAATATCAGGTCTTCAAACACAACGCCCGGCATCATGGATTGTATTCTTCTGATGGTTGAAGGGTCACGGTCCAATCCTTCCCGTAAGTCAACGTATCCGTTACTGCCGAACGCCATTATGGATTTTCCGGTCATGGCATCTATGGCCTGCAACGAATTGTTAAGTGTAAACAGCAATCGTTTATCTTTCTTGTCCTTGCTCTCCCAGTAATTAATACCCCGCTTGGTCAGACCCGTCAACCCGGCGTGTATCCAGATTTCCTTACCGGTCCTGGCATTCACGGCGATTAGTGACGAGTTCCTGCCCTGCACATACATCATTGTATCGACCACGATAGGGCTGAAAAAATATGGCACACTATCCCCTACAGGATAAACCCACGCCACTTCCAGCTGGTTGACATTTTCTTTGGTGATCTGCGAAGCATTGAAATACTTCGACTGGTCGGGACCACCGCCATACTGGTTCCAGGTATTGTGGTCGTCAGCAGGTGGCTGTGTATTGCAGCCATAAAAAATAACGCACAAGAGTGGAATGCAAGGACGCGCAATTTTAGCGTGAAGCTTTCTGACGATCATATGGGTAGCAAGGCAAAGGGGCAAAGAGCAGACGTATAAGTGGATTTACTATTTCTATTCCAAGGTAAGAACATTTTACAATTTACCAGTGCAGTGTCTGAAAGCCTTATCGCAACTGATATGCGAGAAATAATAGAAGGAAAAAGCACGGAAACAACTGCCACGCGAAGGGGTTAGCATTTACGAGAGTGGATACCAAGACCACTTTCGAGACGACGATGATGGCGATTTGATATAAGTTTCACAAAGTGTATATGCCCTACAAATTATTCTTTTTCATTTCTTCCACCGCACGATTTGCCGCCCGGGCGGTAAGTGCCATATACAATATAGAGGGGCTTTGGTTACCTGTACTTGTCATGCACGCGCCATCGGTAACAAAAACATTTTTGCAATAGTGCAATTGATTCCATCTGTTCAGCATAGAAGTTTTCGGATCCCGCCCCATACGTACGCCTCCCATTTCGTGAATGTCCAGGCCCGGCGCTTGCTTGTTGTCGTTGCCATACACTTTACGCATCCAGCTTTTTCCAGCATAGCTTTGCCCTCGGTCAAAAAATCCTGAACCATCTTTTCATCGTTGTCATCGTAACCTACATTGGTAATTAACAGCGGTATGCCCCATTGATCTTTTTCGGTCGGGCTCAACCGAACCTGATTCGTTTCTTTTGGAATGGTTTCACCCTGCATATACATAAATGCCTTCCAGCCCCCTGGCTGTGAAACAGCATT
>Ga0224500_10001760_pt1 | contig 12378 bp, 14 predicted proteins | sample SF_Oct11_sed_USG_FD_168126 | JGI IMG/M metagenome (GOLD analysis project Ga0224500, IMG submission 168126) | Sediment microbial communities from San Francisco Bay, California, United States - SF_Oct11_sed_USGS_4_1 | ecosystem: Environmental > Aquatic > Marine > Sediment | place: USA: California... | reverse complement strand
CGGAATGCGCACCTCCACCGACCAGGGCACGGTCGCCGGCCTGTCGACGAAGCGCAAGTCACGATCGATCTGGTCGCCCTGCGCATCCTGCGGCTGGCCGCCGTGGCGCACGATCGCCTCGGCGCGCGTGTCGTACAGGGCCACGCTCCAGTCGGCCGGCAAGACCTGCTCGGTCAGCAGCGCGCCAAAATGCTGCACCGGCATCGCGTTGAGCAGGACCGCAGTGGGCTGATCGTTGCGAACGACGGGCACGACGATCGCAACCAGCATCTCGCGCGCGAGCGCCCCCATGAAAGGGTCACCCACCGCCGCCTGCAATGTATCGAACGCCAGCGGCACCGCAGCGCGTCCGCGGGGCCGAGACAGCGGCGGCAGCGCATCGCCGAAGCGCACGTCGGAGTGCAGCCGCAGCCGCCTGTCGGCGCCGACCAAAACCACGCTGCCACCGAAGCCGGCGCGAAAGCCCTGGGTTTCGCGATGAAAATCGGGCCAGCGCGACTCATCGTCCAGCAGCGGCGACAACGAAAGGGTCTGCAACCCGGCGATGCGTGACTTCAGGGTCTGGTCAACCTCGATAGCCAGAGTCCTCGCCAACCGCCGGGCTTCACCCGCTTCGTCATCGCGCACCTGGCGGAACTGCAGATAACCCAGCGCCACCGCCAGGCACAGCACCGGCGTCACGCACCACCAGATCAGCCGCGTCAGGTAGGTTTGCAGTGTCATGCGCTGCCGCCGATCTGCAACGGGCTGTCGGCAAGGACACGCAGGACTCCGACGGGCGGCGTGGCGCTCAAGACCACAGTGCTCCTTGATTGCCCACCGTCGGCGCGGCAGGCCTGAATGCATTCTATGCAGCGCCGCAGCGGTCGGCGGGCCGCGTCGCCGCAGACCAGGCGGCGCGCAGGCTCTGCGCCGCGCTCACCGTGGCGGCACTGATCGCTGCGGCGAGGGGATAGCCGAGGCCGAGATCGGCCCGGCCAACTTGCGCGTGGGCAGTGACCGGGTGAGCACCGTGCGGGTCACTGCAGGCCCACCTCAGGTCTGGGCTGGATGCGAATGCACCGCAATGACGCGGCGTGCCTCGCGTCCAGCTCGCGTGATGCCTTCCAGGAACCGCACCTCCTGGTCGACCGCGAGTTGCTCGAATGTTGGATGGGCGACCTGAGTGCGATCGAAGTGGAAGGTCTCCCCCGATTCGGCGACGATCGCGCCCTCGCCGTCGTCGGTCAGCATGCAGATGCGCCCGCGCAACACGATGTGGTGCGCCTTGGTCTGGCCGCGCCGTCGCTGCACGTAGTCCTCCACCCGCCGATCGGTGGCATCGAAGGCATCGCGAACCGCGCGGTGGATGTCCTCATCGGCATGGTCCATGCCCACTGCGATCTCCTCGTCCGGCACGCGCACGAGGATCTGCACGCGATAGGCATGTCCGGTGCGACGGCGGCCGTCATCGGCCTGCACGGTCACATGACAGCTCATCACGTCGGAGGTCCATTGGTCGAGCTTGTCGGCACGGTGCCGGATCTCGGGCTCGATCGACGGCAGCGGGATCATGTCGCGAAAGGTGATCTGCAGCGGCAGCTTCATGACAGTTCTCGGGACACCCAGAACCACTATGGACCGAATCGGCACCGCAGCCTTGAGTACACGCAAGCGCAGGTGGCGGCCGGTGCACCGAGCCCGCAGACATCGTGGCGCAGGCGATGACGTATTCATCGGGCAGATTCACGGGTGCACGCAATGCGGCGACCGCGGTCCGTGGGCCGGCTGTGCAGAAACGCGGAAGCGGATCCGGGACGTCCGGACCCCGCGTCGATCCGCCCGCGCATGAATCGAGCCAGGTCCAGCGGCGTCAGTCCGTGCCGCTTCTGGTTCTCGGCCACCTGGGCGTAGGGATCGGCAGGCGCATCGCGCACGACGATGGGCACTCTGTCGAACCCCGCGAGCTGCGCTGCACGCCAGCGTCGGGCGCCGAAGTGGATGCGATAGCGTCCCGCGGCATCGGGTGGATGCGCGACGATGGGCTGGAGGATGCCGCGCTGACGAATGTCCTCGGTCAGCTCGGTGAGTTCATCCTCGGGCAGCTCCGTGCGCGGATTGCTGGGGTCTTCATCGAGAGCCGACGCGGCGACGAAGAGCGGTTGTCCCGCCGCGTGAGAAGTCGCGGCGTCGACGGCTGCGCGCGTACCTCGACAGCCGGCACGGAATCCAGCAGATTGAGCTGTTCCCCCTTCGACTTTGTCCATGGCATGCGCATAGGCGCATGCTGCCGATCCAGGCCCCCACCTACCAGGGGGCACGCATGCTCGACGAGACACGTTCGGAACGTCCCGCGAAGCCCGGAAGTTCTCCGGTCGTTCAAAGGCATCCCAACCTCGATACAGACCCTTTCAACTTTCCGCGCGAGGCACGCAGGAGCATCGTCTTCAGGCGGTTGCGTGCGTTTTCTCGCTGCCTCGCCGCCGGCCCCGAGCCCTGCGCGCGGGCGCCGCCTCACCGTGGCGCAGGCCGTCGAGATAGTCGGCCCACTGCGTCATCATCGCGCGCCGCTGGGTCATGAACTCGGCGCGGCCGTACGCGGCACCCAACGGCCCGCTCTTGCCGTGCGCAAGCTGCGCCTCGATCACGTCGGGATTCACGTTCAACTGCTCGACCAGGATCGTGCGCGCCATGGCACGGAACCCGTGCGGCGTCATCTCGTCGTTCGTGTAGCCCATGCGGCGAACAGCGGTACGCAAGGTGTTCTCGCTCATGCACCGCTCGCCGGTCAGCAGGCTCGGGAACACGTAGCGACCGTGGCCACTGAGTGGATGCAGTTCGCGCAGGATCGCCACCGCGCGCCTGGCCAGCGGCACCAGGTGCGGGCGGCCGTTGACCTTGCCATGCACGGTGCGCTTCATCTTGGCGGCCGGGATGATCCAGAGCGCCCGATCGAAGTCCACCTCCGACCACTCCATCTGCCGGATGTTGCCGGGGCGCTGGAACAGCAACGCGGAAAGCTCCAGCGCGGCGCGGGTCAGCGGTTGGCCTTCGTAGGCCGCGATGGCGCGCATTAACGCGGTGGCGCCGGACGGGTCGAGCACGGCGGCCATGTGCTTCACGACGATGGGCTTGAGTGCGCCATGCAGGTCTGGCGCCGGGTTGCGTTCGCAGCGCCCGGTGGCAATGCCGAAGCGGAACACTTGGCCGGCGGTTTGGCGCAGCGTGTGCGCCGTCTCGTTGGCACCGCGGTTCTCGATGCGGCGCAGCGTGTGCAGCAGCAACGGCGCGGTGATGTCCTGAAGCGGCAGGCTGCCAATCCAGGGGAAGAGGTCTTTCTCCATGCGCTCGATCCAGCGCGCGGCATAGCGCGGGCTCCAGCCGCTGTGCTTGGTGGCATGCAGCTCGCGAGCCACGGCTTCGAAGGTGATGCCGGCAACAGTCTGGCGGGTCAGCTTGTCGAGTTGGCGCTGCTGGGCAGGGTCCTTGCCTTTGCGCAGCAGCTTTCGGGCATCGTCGCGCGCCTCGCGAGCGTCCTTCAGCGACACCGACACCTTCTTTGATCCGGCCTCGGTGTAGTGCCCGAGCGCGAGGCGCTTCTCCTTGCCGCCGAAGTAGTACTTCCAGAACCAGCGACGCGACAGGTTGGGCGCGACTTCAAGGTACAGCCCACCCCCATCGTTGAGGCGCACGCGCGCCTTGTCGGCCGGGCAGGTCGAGGTGCGGCAGGCTACGTCGGTGAGGATCAAGGGGAACAAACCAGGGCTGGAGGCCTCGATTTTGTCCCTGTTCCCCTACTCATACCCCGAAATCGGTGGGCTGTTACGAAACCGTTTGAAGCCTTGGTGGTCTGGAAACCCGCATGCTTCCTAGGTTACTGGCACTTCCTGAGATCGCCTGGGACCTTCCGGAACGCTTGGGTGGCCTGCCCGGAGGGACTCGAACCCCCGACCTGCTGCTTAGAAGGCAGCTGCTCTATCCAGTTGAGCTACGGGCAGGGATTGCGATCGCTCGTCCGCGCCCTTGCCGGCGCTCGGGCCCTTGTTGATGGTCGGGGTGAAAGGATTCGAACCTTCGACCCATTGCTCCCAAAGCAATTGCGCTACCAGGCTGCGCTACACCCCGACATGGCCGGCATTCTACGTGCCAACCCTCTCGGCCAGCGGCAGGTCGGGCGCAGGCAGACGCAACTGGCGTGCCACGCTCATGCATTGACGAATGTGCTGCTCGCAGACGTACTTCAGTGCGCTGAATGTCAGCGCCGCCGAGACCGCCTGGCCGGCGATCGGTACGTACTTGGCAGCCTGCTGGGTCGTCAGGCGCACCCCGACCATCTTCACGAGCTGGATCACGAGCTCGCGCGTGACGATCCTGCCCACCAGCATGCCGGCACCGGCACTCACCGCCTTGTAGACCACGACCTTGCGCTCGGGCGAGAGCCGCTCCACCTGCTCGGGCGTCAGGCCGAACGCACGGTTGATCTCGGGCAGCACCCTGACGAGCACGCCGACGTCGGTGACCCAGTCGATGCCCGGCACCGGCACCATCGCCACGCCCGCAGCCAGCAGCGCGCGCTTGGTCACCAGCCTGCGGCATTCGCGTGCAATCGCCTCGACCGGATCGACGGCGGCCGCGGCGGGCTCGGGTCGACGGGTGGTCTTCATGCCGGCGCACGGTCGAGCACGATCACTCCGTCGGCGTCGGCGACCAGCCAATCGCCCGGCCGCACCGGCACGCCGGCCAGGCGGACGGGCACGTCGCGCTGCCCTTGGCCGCGCTTGGCCGGCGGCATCGGACAGGTGCCGATCGCACGCACGCCGACGGCGCGGGCATCGATCTCGGCACGGTCACGCACGCAGCCATCGATCACCACACCGGCCCAGCCGTTGCGCTCGGCCAGCTCGGCCAGCTTGCCGCCCATCAATGCAGTGCGGCGCGAGCCGCCGCCGTCGACGACGAGCACGCGGCCTGCGCCCGGGTGCTCGAGCACGGCGCGCACGAGCGAGTTGTCCTCGAAGCACTGCACGGTGGCCACCGGGCCCTGGAAAGCGGCCACCTGGCCATAGGCGCGCCACCCGGCCGGCAGCACGCGCAGGCCCGCATCGTCGCGATGCGCATCGCACAGGTCACAGGTCGAAGGCACGCTCATCGTGTTTGCTCCCCTCGTGTCAGCCGCAACGGCCCCGTCGTGCGTTCAACGGCTGCACCGATAATCGGCCGACAGCGCCCAAGCCCATGAACATCATCAACCGACTGCGTCTTGCGCTGAGTATCGCGCTTCCTGCGCTGCTGCCGCTCGCGGCACAGGCCCAGGGCGAGCCGTTGCTGAACCTGCCGACCATTCAGCTGCAGGCAGGCATGCACAATATCAAGGCCCAGGTGGCCATGGGCGAGAACGTGTACACCGGCCTGATGTTCCGGCGCGAAATGCCGCAACACGAAGGCATGCTCTTCGTTTACGAGATGCCGGCCGTGCAGTGCTTCTACATGAAGAACACGATCTTGCCGCTGTCCATCGCCTTCATTGCCGACGATGGCGCTATTGTCAACATCGCCGACATGAAGCCGCAGACGCTGGACAGCCACTGTTCAGACAAGCCGGTGCGGTACGCGCTGGAGATGAACCAGGGCTGGTTCGCCAAGCGCGGCATCAAGCCGGGCTACAAGCTCGCCGGGGCGCCTTTCGGCGCCCGCTGAGCGAGCCGTGCCGGTTCAGGCGAAATTCTTCGTCACGAAGTCCCAGTTGACCAGTTTGTCGAGGAAGGTCTCGACGAACTTGGGGCGCAGGTTGCGGTAGTCGATGTAGTAGGCGTGCTCCCACACGTCCACCGTCAGGAGCGCCTTGCCATCGCCATCCTTGAGCGGCGTGCCCGCGGCGCCCTTGTTGACGATGTCCAGGCCGCCGTCGGCCTTCTTGATCAGCCAGGTCCAGCCCGAGCCGAAGTTGCCGACCGCGCTCTTGACGAAGGCCTCACGGAACGCAGCATAGGAGCCCCACTTGGCGTTGATCGCCGCGGCGAGAGCACCACTCGGTTCGCCGCCGCCGGCGGGCTTCATGCAATTCCAGAAGAAAGTGTGGTTCCAGATCTGCGCGGCGTTGTTGTAGATGCCACCGGAGGACTTCTTGACGATGTCCTCGAGCGTCATCGATTCGAACTCGGTGCCCTTCTGGAGGTTGTTGAGGTTGACCACATAGGCGTTGTGGTGCTTGCCGTGGTGGAACTCGAGCGCCTCGCGGCTGTAGTGCGGGGCGAGCGAGTCGATCGGGTAAGGCAGAGCGGGCAGCGTGTGTTCCATGGCGCGATTCCTGTGGCTTGAAGGGTGTCTGCGATTCTAGGCACGATGGCGCGACATCGGCACGTGCGGGTCATTCGCCCTCGCGATCTCCTCCGACCGCCGGGTCCAGCCGCGCGGGCAAGGTGGCGTCGGTCCAGCGGATCGCCACGGTCTGCCCCGGCCTCGTCGCACGCGCCGACATCAGCGCCCGACCCTCGTCGTCGAGCACCAGCGTGTAGCCGCGTGCGAGCACGCGCAGCGGGTCGAGCGACGCCAGGCGCATCGCGAGGGTCTCGAGGCGCGATTGCGCCTGCAGGCGGCGGATCGTGCCTGCATGACGCCAGCGGTCTGCCATGCGCAGCGAGGCCTGGCTCGCGCGACTCAGACCGCTGTGCAGCGCCTGGCGCAGGCGCACGTCCGCCGATTGCAGGCGCGTCGCCGCGCGATGGATCCAGGCCGTCGGCCGCGCCAATTGCAGCGCGCGCTGGTCGAGCCGCTGGGCCTCGCGGTCGAGACGTTGCCGCACGCGCCGCGCTACAAGCTGCGCCAGGCCGTCGAGTTGTGCCAGCAGCTCGTCGCGCGCCGGAGCCGCCAGCTCGGCCGCCGCGGTCGGCGTGGCCGCCCGCAGGTCGGCCGCGAAGTCCACCAGGGTGACGTCGGTTTCGTGGCCCACGCCGGCGATCGTTGGCACCGACAGGTTCGCGACCGTGCGCACGACGCGTTCGTCGTTGAACGCCCACAGGTCCTCGATCGAGCCGCCGCCGCGCGCCACGATCAGGATGTCGACTTCACGCCGCGTGTCGACCGCGGCCAGCGCCGCCAGGATCGCTTCGGGCGCGTCGGCCCCTTGCACCAGCGACGGGTAGACGACGACCGCCACGTGCGGCGCCCGCCGTGCGATCGTCGTGAGCACGTCGTGCAGCGCGGCTCCTGCCAGCGAGGTCAACACCCCAACGCGCGCCGGATGGCGTGGCAGCGGCTTCTTGCGACCGGCATCGAAAAGGCCTTCAGCCTGCAGCTTGGCCTTCAGCCGCAGGAACTGCTCGTACAACGAGCCCGCGCCGACCGCGCGCATCGACTCGACGACGAATTGCATCTCGCCGCGAGGCTCGTAGACCGCGATGCGGCCCCGCAGTTCGACCTGCTGGCCATCGCGCGGGCTGAAGTCAAGCAGCGATGCAGCACGCCGGAACATCGCACAGCGCAACGACGCCGCCTCGCCATCGCCGTCCTTCAGCGTGAAATAGCAGTGGCCGCTGGCCGCGCGCGTGAAGCCCGACAGCTCGCCCTGCACGGCGCACGCAGAGAACCGGGCAGCCAGGGCATCCGACACTGCGAGCAGCAGCGACGCGACGCTCCAGACCTGCGGCACAGGGGGCAGAGACACCGGCTCAGCCATGGCGGGACCCAGACGTGGTGCGGGTCCAGAACTCCACAGCCGCGCCAATCCTAGGGATTCCGGGGCAATTGCCCGTCACGGCCCTGTCATCTACGCGCAAGCTGTTGATTTCAATAGAGTTTTTCATGCCGCCATTTTGTGCAATCTAGGGACCGCCCAATATTCACGCCACTTGGCGCAGCCTGTGGCCGACTTGCACACAAAGTTGTCCACAGTTGCCGTGGATTGCTTGCCGCCTGTACATCTCGCACGGCCTTGTCCACTGTCGTGCCCACAGGCGTGACGCATTGCAACGTGGCCCACAGGAAGCTGGGCGCGCCACAGCAGGCCACATAATCCGTTCGCCCGCCGCAATGCCGCGGTGCGTGACTCTAGCGCGCAAGGGGCCCATCACGCCGAGGGAACGAACACCTTGCTGTCGATCATTCAAAGTGCAGGCTGGCCGATCTGGCCGCTGATCCTCTGTTCCATCGTCGGACTCACGCTCGTCATCGAGCGCGCAGTGACACTGCGCCGAGTTCGCGTTGCGCCCGACAAACTGCTCGACGAGGTGATCGCGATCACGCGCACCAGCCTGCCGTCGACCGACGTGATCAGCAAGCTGGGCAACAGCTCGGCGCTGGGACAGGTTCTCGCCGCCGGCCTGCGCAGCGTGGTGGCCGAGCCGCGCATTACCGAAGAGACGCTGCGCCTGGTGTTCGAGAACGCCGGCCGCGTGATGGTGCACCGCCTGGAGCGCTACCTGAACACGCTGGGCACCGTGGCCACCGCCTCGCCGCTGCTCGGCCTGCTCGGCACCGTGGTCGGCATGATCGAGATCTTCGGTTCGCAGTCGCCCACCGGTGGCGGCAACCCGGCGCAGCTTGCCCATGGCATCTCGATCGCGCTGTACAACACCGCCTTCGGCCTCATGATCGCGATCCCCGCGCTGATGTTTTACCGCTACTTCCGCGGCCGCATCGACGAGTACACGGTCGACATGGAACAGGCCGCCGAGCGCATGGTGCCGCACCTGATGCGATTCGCGGTGCGCAAGAACGGCGCATCCGGCAGCGGCGCGGCATGAACTTCCGCAAGCCCCGCGACGAGGATCCGGAGATCAACCTGATCCCCTTCATCGACGTGCTGCTGGTGGTGCTGATCTTCCTGATGCTGTCGACCACCTACTCGAAGTTCACCGAGCTGCAGATCACGCTGCCGACGGCCGAAGCCGAGAAGCTGCGCGAGCGCCCGGCCGAGATCATCGTCGCGGTTTCGGGTGACGGCCGCTACGTGATCAACCACACGGGGATCGATGGCCGCAGCGTCGAGGCGCTGGCCAATGCACTGACCAGCGCGGCTCAGGGTCAGAAGGATCCGGTGGTGATCATCTCGGCCGACGCCACGTCGGCCCACCAGTCGGTGATCAACGTGCTCGATGCGGCACGCCGAGCGGGCCTGGTGCGCCTGACCTTCGCGGCGCAGACCGGCGACGGCGCGCCCGCGCGCTGAGGCCGCCCCGGAGGCGCCAGGCGCCGGCATGGCCTGGCGAGAGACGCTGCAACGCGCCTGGTGGGCACCGCGCCCCACCTCGCTCGCTCTGGCGCTGTCGCCGCTGTCGTTGGTGTATGGCGCGCTGGCGGCGGTGTCGCGCCGGTTGGCGCATCCGGAGCATGTCGAGGTGCCGGTCATCGTCGTCGGCAATCTGGTGGTTGGCGGTGCCGGCAAGACGCCGACCGTGATCGCGCTCGTCGACCTGCTGCGCCACGCAGGCCGCACACCCGGCGTGGTTTCAAGGGGGCACGGCGGGCGCATCGCGAGCGTTGCCGAGGTCGATGGCGCCAGTGCGGCCGTTGATGTCGGCGACGAGCCGGTGCTGATCCATGCCCGCACCCGCGCCCCCCTTTTTATCGGCCGCGATCGCGTCGCTGCGGCGCGCGCGTTGCTCCGCGCGCACGCCGACGTCGACGTCATCGTCTCCGACGACGGTCTGCAGCACCACCGCCTCGCGCGCGACGTGCAGGTGATCGTTTTCGATGCGCGCGGTGTCGGCAACGGCCTGCTGCTGCCGGCGGGGCCACTGCGCGAACACCTGCCCGCGTTCGTGCCGGCGCACAGCGTCGTGCTGTACGGCGTTTCCACACCCAGCACGCCGTTGCCGGGCTTTGCCGCGACGCGCAGACTCGTCGGGGTGCTGCCGCTCGCGGACTGGCGCGCCGGGGTCGTACCCGATCCCGCGGGCTGGGCCTCGTTGCGAGGTCGCCCGGTGACCGCCGCAGCGGGCATCGCACAGCCCGAGCGCTTCTTCGCGATGCTGCGTGATCGCGGGCTCGAGATCGCGCCGCTGCCGCTCCCGGACCACCATCGCTTCGATCCCCTGCCCTGGCCCGCCGGCAGCGCCGACGTGATCGTCACCGAGAAGGACGCGGTCAAGCTGCTCGGGAGAGATCTGGGCGGCACGCGGCTGTGGGTTGCACCGCTAGACTTGCTCCCCGAGCCCGGCTTTGCCGCCGCGGTCCTGCACCTCCTTCCCAAACCGCCCGCACGATGACCACCCTCGACCACCGCCTCATCGACCTGCTCGTGTGTCCGATCTGCAAGGGGCGGCTGGTGATGCTGCGCGACGCCGAGCAGCACCCCACCGCGCTTGCCTGCGGCGCCGACCGGCTGGCGTTCCCGATCCGCGACGGCATCCCGGTGATGCTCGAGAGCGAGGCGCTGCCGTACGACCCCGAAGGGAGCGCGTGAGCCGCTCTGTCGCGTTATTGCATCGGCCCCCGGGCGGTATCGCCCGCATCGGGAAGGCTGCGCGGAGAGCGGCGCAATGACCTTCACGGTCATCGTGCCGGCGCGGCTGGCATCCACACGCCTGCCGGACAAGCCACTGGCCGACATCGCCGGGCTGCCGATGGTGGTGCGCGTGGCGCAGCGGGCGGCGCGCTCGGGCGCCGCGCGGGTCGTGGTCGCCACCGATCATGCACGGATCCGGCAGGCCTGCGAACGCCACGGCGTGACCAGCGTGATGACGCGCGCCGACCACGCGAGCGGCAGCGACCGCCTGGCCGAAGCGTGCATGTTGCTCGGGCTCGACGGCAACGACCTGGTGGTCAACGTGCAGGGCGACGAGCCGCTGATCGATCCGGCGCTGGTCGACGCATGCGTGGCGCTGCTCGAGCGCGCCGCCGACTGCGTGATGTCCACCGCCGCGCATGCGCTGGATTCGGTGGCCGACTACGTGAACCCGAACGTGGTCAAGGTCGTGTGCGACGCGAACAGTCGCGCGCTGTACTTCAGCCGCGCGCCGCTGCCGTGGTGGCGCGACGGTCATGCACAGGGCATCACTGGCCTGCCCGACCCGGCGCCACTGCGCCACGTGGGCCTGTATGCGTACCGTGCGGCCTTCCTGCGGCGATTCCCGGGGCTTGCGATGGCGCCGGTCGAGAGGCTCGAGGCGCTGGAACAGTTGCGCGTGCTGTGGCATGGCGAGCGCATCGCCGTGCACGTGACCGACGTGGCCCCGGGACCGGGCGTGGACACGCCGGCGGACCTCGAGCGCGTGCGGCGCCTGTTCGGTACGCCGTCGCCGCCATAACATAATCGTCCGCCGGGCGTCAGCCAGCGCGGCTATCGTCACGGGCACAGAACCATACCGAGGGACGCAATGAGAATGATCCTTTTGGGAGCGCCCGGCGCCGGCAAGGGCACGCAGGCGGCCTTCCTCTGCAAGCATTACGGCATCCCTCAGGTGTCGACCGGCGACATGCTGCGCGCCGCGGTCAATGCCGGCACGCCGCTCGGCTTGGCGGCCAAGAAGGTGATGGACACGGGCGCCCTGGTCAGCGACGACATCATCGTCACCCTGGTCAAGGAACGCATCGCGCGGCCGGATTGCGCCAACGGCTTCCTGTTCGACGGCTTTCCGCGGACACTGGCGCAGGCCGAGGCGATGAAGGCTGCCGGCGTGAAGCTCGATGCGGTGCTCGAGATCGACGTTCCCGACCAGACGATCATCGAACGCATGAGCGGCCGCCTGTTCCACATCGCCTCGGGCCGCAGCTACCACGTCCTGTTCAACCCGCCGAGGGTGGACGGCGTGGATGATGTGACTGGCGAGGCGCTGGTCCAGCGTGACGACGACAAGGAGGCCACGGTGCGCAAGCGCCTGCAGGTTTATCACAGCCAGACGCGGCCGCTGGTCGACTACTACGCACGCTGGGCGGCGAGCGGCGACCCGAACGCGCCGCGCTTGTGCAAGGTCGACGGCACCGGCAGCGTGGACGCGATCACCGCGCGCGCGCTGGCCGCACTGAACTGAGGAACCCACACACCATGGACATCGCAGGCAAGGTCTTCATCGTCACTGGTGGCGCCTCGGGGCTGGGCGAAGGCACCGCCCGCATGCTGGCTGCAGCGGGCGGCAAGGTCGTCGTGGCCGACGTGCAGGCCGACAAGGGCCAGGCGCTCGCCAGGGAGATCGGCGGCGCGTTCGTCAAGTGCGACGTGACGCAGGAAGCCGATGCCCAGGCCGCGGTGGCGCAGGCCACATCGATGGGCAAGCTGATGGGCCTGGTCAACTGCGCCGGCATCGCGATCGGCGTCAAGACGGTCGGCAAGGATGGCCCTCACCCGCTGGCCTCGTTCGCCCGCGTCATCAACATCAACCTGGTCGGCAGCTTCAACATGATCCGCCTCGCGGCCGACGCGATGTGCAAGAACGCGCCCGAACCGACAGGCGAGCGCGGCGT
>Ga0224500_10001758_pt1 | contig 12395 bp, 9 predicted proteins | sample SF_Oct11_sed_USG_FD_168126 | JGI IMG/M metagenome (GOLD analysis project Ga0224500, IMG submission 168126) | Sediment microbial communities from San Francisco Bay, California, United States - SF_Oct11_sed_USGS_4_1 | ecosystem: Environmental > Aquatic > Marine > Sediment | place: USA: California... | reverse complement strand
TCGGCTGCGTGATTCCCAGCAGCGCCAGCTCGGTGCCTAATGCAATCGACCCACTCCACCACCCATTGCCGATCGGATCCGTCAATGTCATCTGCCAGGAGGGATGCACCGCCACTCCGTATAACTTAGATGCCTGCGCCGGCATCAGTCGTACCGGCAGCATACCGCTGGCGACAAGTCCGACCGCCTGCCTTCCAATCTGCGTCGAGGACTGATCGTCTGCCGCAGCTGGCGACAACCAGGCCAGGCCTGCGGACAAGAGGACCACAATGCCTACCGAGTTGATACGTTTCATGAATCAGATGGAAGCATCGACATCCTTCGCGGTCTCGCGAAGCAAGACAGCATGCGGCAGTATACAGGGGTGAGGCGGAAAAATGGCGCCGTGCTCAGGAGTCCAATTTCAGTACGAGAGGAGAGAACCGCTGAATGGTCCTTGAAGGAACAGACCAGACTGTCTTGCTGGGTTACCCCGCTTCGCGGTAGCCGCACTCCTGATTACGGCATTGCACACTTCGTCCGTCTTGCTTACTGACTTTTTCTACCAGAAACGGGGCCTGACAAGTGGGGCAGGCTTTCGGAATCGGGCGATCCCACAGGGCATACTCACACTTCGGATAGTTGCTGCACGCAAAAAATGACCGGCCTTTCTTCGTCCGCTTCTGCACGAGATCACCCCCGCAATCAGGCTGCGGACACTTCACCCCCAAGGCCAAGGGTTTGGTGGTCTTACACTGTGGATAGGCCGAGCAGGCAATGAATTTCCCGAATCGTCCGGTCTTCACCACCATGGGGCTACTGCATTTGTCGCACTTCTGATCAGTGGTAATTTCTTCTTTCGGTACAATTTTGATCGTCCCATCCGGTAGCTTCTCGAAGTTTTGCGTGTTCTTGCAGGGTGGGTCGTCTTTATACGCCGGGCAGGCGAGAAACTTCCCGTTCCGCCCCCATTTGATTTCCAGCATCCGGCCACACTTCTCGCAGGGAATATTGGTCGGTGGCTCGACGATATCTTTCGGACCGGGGATCGTCTTCGCGCGCTCCATTTCCACGGTGAAGGGGGCATAAAAATCTCGCACCGCCGCCACCCACTGCTTATTCCCCTCCTCCACGGCATCCAGCTGTTCTTCGAGCTGTGAGGTGAAATCGACATTGATGAGCTGCGGAAATCCCTTCAACAGAAAATCATTGACCGTTTTCCCCGTCTCGGTTGGAACCAACCGCCCTTCGGTTTTCTCCACATACTTGCGGTCCTGGATGGTTGAGATAATAGCCGCATACGTCGACGGACGCCCGATCCCTTTTTCTTCCAGCTCCTTGATCAGCAACGCTTCGTTGTATCGCGGCGGCGGCTGCGTAAAATGTTGTTTCGAGAGCAACCCCGGCACCGTTTGCGCCTCTTGTTCAACGAGCCGCAACCGTTCCCCTTCTGACAGTGGCGGCAGCTGACGTTCATCGTCGTCCGCCTCCTGGTCAGCCTTGGGTTTGTGTGTCGGGGCTTCCTTATCGACGCCCTCCATATAGACGATGGTGTGCCCGGGAAACTTCACCACGGTGCCGGTGGAGCGGAAAATATACCGAGCCGTTGTTCCGACCGGTGATGAGTCGATACGGGTCACATCCAAAATCGCCGGCACCATCTGCGACGCGATGAATCGATTCCAGATCAACTTGTACAGATTGTATTGATCCTGTTCCAAATACTGGCGGATGGACTCAGGATCACGGGCCGCCGACGTCGGTCGGATCGCCTCGTGCGCTTCCTGTGCCGCTTTCGAAGTCTTGTACACATTCGGCGTAACCGGAAGATAATCCACGCCAAATCGCGACTGGATCACCTCCCGCGCATCGGCCATCGCCTCATTGGAAATCCGGGGCGAGTCGGTTCGCATGTAGGTGATCAACCCCGTCGCTCCTTCGGCGCCGATTTCGATCCCTTCGTACAGCTGCTGCGCCAACGTCATGGTTTTCTTCGGCGAGAAGTGTAACTTGCGTGAGGCTTCTTGCTGTAATCGACTGGTAATGAACGGTGCGACGGGATTGCGCTTCTTTTCGCGTCGTTCAATCGATTGGACGATGAATGGCTTCCCTTGAACCTCACTAACAATACGCCCCGCCTGCTCGGCATGTTCAATCGAGGCCTCTCCGCCATCGATACTGTGGAGCTTGGCTTCGAATGAGGGTGGATTGGTGCCGGCCAGCAACGCGGTGATCGACCAGTATTCTTCAGCTCGAAAGGCCTCCCGCTCTGCTTCCCGCTCGCAAATCAACCGCATGGCCACCGACTGCACCCGCCCCATACTGAGCCCTCGGCGCACCTTGTTCCAGAGCAACTGGCTACCCTGATAGCCGACAATGCGGTCGAGCACACGGCGAGCCTGCTGTGCGTTGACTAACTTCATGTCGATTTCGCCCGGCGACTGCAACGCCCGCTTAATCGCCGATTCCGTAATCTCATTGAACAAGACTCGGAAGATCTTTCCGCCCTGCTTTTTCTTCTTCGATTTTCCCAGCAGCTCCTGCTCCAGATGCCAGGCGATGGCTTCCCCTTCGCGATCCGGGTCCGGCGCCAGAAAAATCTTGTCTGCCTCTTCGGCCTTCTTCTTAATCTCGGACAATACCTTCGACTTGCCTTTGATGGTGACATACTGCGGCTCAAAATCGTTCTCAAGATCCACGCCCAACTTACTGGTCGGCAGATCTTTGACATGTCCCACCGACGCCATCACCGTATAGCCGCGGCCCAGGTATTTCGTAATCGTCCTCGCCTTCGTCGGCGACTCAACGATAATCAAATTTTTTGCCATAGCAGCTCCGTCCACCCCTCGCAAACTTTACCATCCGTACCAAATATCGAGGATTCATGCAACTAGATTGGTAGTCGGTAACAATCAGGCTGAGGTGAGCATACGGAATGAACCTCTGATGATGCAACGGGAATACCAGTGCCGTTGCACTCACCACCGTACGCCGTTCGAATCAAGGGAAGAGATTCCTACCCTCGATACGTCACCACTATCTTACTCGATGGACGCGTATTGGCTGACGGCAGGAGGAGCTCTTGTCGATGCTAGATGCGGATGTATTGTTGACCTGGCAGCTGGCGGATACGCCCTCCCAACTCAAGGGAGAGTAATGTTGCAACGACTTGTGCGGCACTGAGCCCGGTGCTTTCAATGATCATATCAACCGAGCGTGCCTCATAGGACAACGCGTCGTACACCCTCGCGTCTTCGTGAGACAACGAGGCTACGGCCTCGACCCCGGTGCGATCCAGGCGCAACATGGCCCGTTGTCGGGCATCGACTTGAGGCAGAATCTCCTCCAGAATGTCGCGTGCACCTTCGACCAGCTTCGCGCCCTCTTTGATCAAGTGATTCGATCCTCGACAGGCTTCTTCTTTGATAGAACCTGGCACCGCGAAGACGTCCCGTCCCTGCTCCAACGCCAGCCTGGCCGTGATCAATGACCCACTATCGACTGTCGCCTCGCTGACCAGCACACCGAGCGACAACCCGCTGATGATTCGATTTCTCCGTGGGAAATGGTGGCTCTGAGGAGCCGCTCCAATCGGCAGCTCCGAGAGAACAGCCCCATGCGATTCGATGGTCCGCCGGAGAGTCTGATGTTCAGCCGGATAGGTTCGATCGATACCGCAGCCCAGAACCGCAATGGTTCGCCCCTTGCCTGCGATTGCGCCACGATGAGCCGCCGCGTCGATCCCGCGCGCCAAACCGCTCACAATGGTCACGCCAGATTCGGAAAGGTCCTTTGCAATCTCCTCCGTAATCACCCTTCCGACCGGCGTCGCCCGCCGCCCCCCCACAATGGCGACGCCTACCGCATCCTGCGGCAAGAGCGCTCCACTCACGTACAACAAGGGTGGCGGGTCAGGAATTGTTTTCAGTCTCGTGGGATAATCGCCGTCAAAAAACGTGAGGATTCGAATCTTGAGACGCGCAGCGACGGCGACCTGGCGATCGATCTGCCGGCAGATCTCTGCGGATGGTCCCCGGCAAATGGCATCCGCCAACTCGGAACTGCACCCTGCCGTAACCAAGTCATCGGCGGTCGCATGCAGCACGGCGTCAGGCGATCCAAAGGCCTGAATCAACTTCAGTAACGTCCGATCTCCGACACCGTCGACGGATTGAAGCGAGAGCCATGAGGTCAAGAAGGCTTCGTCCATACTCGGCCTCAATAGCGCAAGGGGGAATTCCTGTAACGGCAGGGATGGTCCTTGCTGCCTGTGCGCAATCACCGGGAGACACAGCTCACCACTACAACACAACGAGATCGTACTGTTCCAAATGCAACTGACTGTCCGGCGTAATGACGATTTTCGCCGAGCAATCTCGCTCCAGAGATTCGACCCCGTGGCGCTCCTCGTCCTGAAGGAGCTCGGCGACCGTCGGATGCGCTCCCACGATAATCCGTTGCTGATCGACAGACGGCTCAATCCGTCGAATCTCTCGAAAAATTTCGTATACCACGGTCGTGGGAGACTTCGTATACCCCCGACCTTCGCAATACCGACAGGGCTCCGACAATGAGCGTAAGAGATCCTCTCGCACGCGCTCACGGGATATCTCGATCAAGCCGAGATCCGAGATCCGAGAGATCCTGGTCCGCGCCTTGTCCGAACCCATGGCATCCACCAGCGCATGGTAGACCTTGTCCCGATTTTTTTCCCGCTCCATGTCGATAAAATCGACGATGATGATCCCGCCGATTCCCCGTAATTTCAGCTGATAGGCTACCTCCTTGGCGGCCTCCAGATTATTGCGTAAAATCGTCTCCTCTTGATCTCGCTTCCCGACGAACCGCCCAGTGTTCACATCGATCACGGTCATCGCCTCGGTATGATCGATCACCAGATACCCGCCCGACTTCAGCCAAACCTTTCGGCTGAGGGCACGGACGATCTCCTGTTCTACTCCAAGGTGATCAAACAACGGTTCATCCTTGTCATACATGTGAATCCGCGCCGTTTGCTCAGGCGAAAACCGCTGGACGAAACTCCGAATAGCATCGTACTCCTCTCGGGAATCGATCCAGAGTCGATCCACTTTCTTGCTGAATAAGTCCCTGACGACACGAAAGCTGAGACTTAGGTCAGAATGGAGCAAGGCGGGGGCCGGAAGTTGTTCCCGTTTGGTCAAAAGGTCCTGCCACAGGACGTGCAGAAAATCGACGTCGGATTTGAGCTCATCTTCTTTGACCCCTTCGCTGACCGTCCGGACGATATACCCATAACCCGGCCGCCGGACACGGCGCATAATATCCTTTAGTCTGGCCCGTTCTTCATCCCGTGGAATCCGCCGAGAGACTCCGATATGATCGACGTTCGGCATAAACACCAGGTACCGCCCAGGTAAGGATACATAGGCGGTAACTCGAGACCCTTTGGTCCCGATCGGCCCCTTCGAAATCTGCACCATCAGTTCCTGGCCCTCGCTCAGGAGTTGTTCGATCGGCTTTGCACTCTGGCGCTTTGGCCGTAACATGTCTGAATCTTTTTCGTCTTCTTCCGCCTCCACCAACATGTCACCGGGCTCTGCCTCCACCAACAAATCCGAGACGTGCATGAAAGCAGCCTTCTCCAGTCCGATATCGACGAAGGCGGCCTGCATACCCGGCAACACCTTGGCCACCCGTCCCTTGTAAATGTTCCCCACATAATCTTTATGTTTCGCGCGGTCGCCAAATAAATCGGTGACGACTCCGCCGTCGAGCACGGCAACGCGAGTTTCTTCTCGCGCAACCGTTATTGCAATTTCATTTCCCATACGTACTCCTTTTGTTTCACTGCCGCCGAGGTTGGTGGAAGGCGAGAGATGCGGGACCGAACCCGGATCTGCGCCTCATCCGTACAACCAACTCCATTGGCTATCAATATTCTATTTCTCAAAACAGCGAACCTCTATGGTTCCATGATCCAACGTGACTCAATAAAATAAGCTCAGCCGCTTGCGTTTGATATTCAGCAGCAAGCCCAACGCCGCCATGGTCATAATTGTGGCACTCCCGCCGTAGCTCACCAACGGCAATGGGATGCCGACGATCGGAAACATCCCCGCCGTCATCCCGATATTGACCACCACGCAGAAACAGAGCATCGCGACGATCCCCGCTGCGAGCAAGGCTCCCAGCTGATCCTTCGCTTTGGAGGCAATTTCCAGTGAGAGCCAGATCAATCCGACAAACAATGTCAACAACACCAACACACCCATGAAGCCCCATTCTTCCGCGAAGACGGCAAACACAAAGTCCGTATGCCCTTCCGGCAGGAACTTCAGCTGACTTTGGGTCCCGCCGTAGAGCCCCTTCCCCAAGAGCTCTCCTGAGCCGATGGCGATTCTCGATTGCAACGCATGATACCCCTTCCCACCTGGATCATAGCCAGGGTCAACAAACGCCATAATGCGCTGTCGTTGATAATCATGCAAGGACCCCCAGACACCTTCCCAGGCAAAGGGAAACAGCATGATCGAGAACAATAGAATGACCCCTAAGGCTTGTGACCGCACTCCCACCATGAGCAACATCGCCGCATACACGGCGACAAAGCTCAACCCGCTGCCTAAATCCGGCTGTTTCAAGATAAGCAGAAGACCGGGCAACACCAGGAGCCCAGGAACGATGACGCGCTGCAACCATCCCGCCCTCGGTGCCTTTGAATAGTAGTGAGCCAACACCAATACGAGGACGAGCTTGGCAAACTCCGAGGGTTGGAAACTCAACGGCCCCATCGCGATCCACCGCTGAGCCCCCTTGCTTGTTCGCCCCTCAAATAAGACGACGACCAACATCAGTAAAACCATGGCATAGGCCGGATAGGCAAATCGCGCAAGATGATGATAGTCCGACGCCCACATGATGAGGAACGCCGCCGCGCCGACGCCGATCCAGACTAACTGCTTGAGATAGTATGGCGTCCCGACACCACGCTGCCCATACGTCACGCTGTAAATCGAGAGCACTCCGATGCCGAGAATGGCGAGAATCAACGCCACGTAGCGAATGTCGAAACTGTCGAGTCCACGATGTTCGGTTAATCGATTAATCATGAGTCGTTCGAGAACCGCCCTGGCCCTTCCGTGTTCGAGCGATCCGATGTGACCGCCGGCACCTGTGGAGTGAGCTTCATATAGGCTTCGATGACCTCTTTTGCGAGCGGGGCGGCAGCCGCCCCGCCGTGTCCCATGTGTTCACCGATCACGGCCACGGCAATCTTGGGTGACTCGACGGGCGCAAAGGCCACAAACCACGCATGGTCTCTGAATTTCTTTGGAATACTTTCCTCGGGCCCAGTGCGGAGGGCCGCCACCTGCGCCGTACCGGTTTTCCCCCCAATCGTCACCACGGAGGACTTTGCCCGCGTCGCCGTCCCCTTCGTCACGACATCTGCAAGCGCTTCCTTGATGAGACGGAAGGTTTCCGGCTTCACAGAGAGTTTCCCGCGTGGAACCGCCGGGATCTCTTGAAGATTGCCCGTCATCCGATCCATCACCGCCTGGACCAATCGTGGGCGGTAACTAATACCATTATTGGCAACCGTGCCGATGAGACTCGCCATCTGCAATGGTGTCACCGTGACATAACCTTGCCCGATCGCGGCTGAAATCGTTTCGCCGGGCAACCACTGCTCATTCTTGGCCTTCTGTTTCCACGCCGTCGACGGCATGATACCCGACCGCTCCGACGGCAGCTCCACCCCAGTCGCCTTCCCAAGGCCGAAATCCCTGCCAAATTCGGCCATCACATCGATCCCCATTCGTTGTCCAACCGTATAAAAGTACACGTCACAGGAATGGACCAACGCATTGTGGAGATCAACATATCCATGTCCACCGGCCTTCCAGTCGTGATAGACCCGCTTCCCGAACTGGTAGCCCCCGTTACAGAAGACGGTGCTGGACGGCGCCATGGTTTTCGTTTCCAAGGCGGCAATCGCCATTGGAATCTTGAAGGTCGAGCCCGGCGGATACTGTCCCTGTGAAGCCCGATTGTTCAATGGACGCCCTTCGTCTTGGACGATTTCTACCCACTGTTTCGCGGTGAGTTCTCGCGAGAGCACATTGGGGTCGAAGCCGGGACGACTGGCCATGGCGAGAATATCCCCATTGTTCGGATCGAGCGCGACAATGGCCCCCTGCTCTGCACCCAGCAAGTCTTCCGCCACCTTTTGCAATCGCGCATCAATGGTCAAATACAGATCATTGCCGGCCTGCGGCTTGTCGACCACCGTCGCCCTCTTCTCATGACCGAGCGCATCGACCTCCACATTCTTTTGACCGGCAACACCCCGCATGTGTCGATCATAGGACTTTTCCACCCCATACTGGCCTACGATGCTGCCTTGATGGAGGTCGAGAAATTCCGGCTTCTCCAGTTGTTCACCGGAAATTTCCCCCACATAGCCCAAGATGTGAGCAGCCGTCATCCCGCCAGGGTAATTCCGCTGCGATTCCACCTGAATCATGACACCGGGCAGATCAAGCCGGCGGGATTCCACCAGCGTGGCATCTCGGAGCGTCATCCGGTCCTTAATCTTTCTGGGGAGAAGCTTACTCCCCTTGGCGGTGAGTTTTTTCCGGATAAGAGCGGCGTCAAGACCAAGCAGGTCAGTCAGTTGCCTGATCAATAGTTCCCGATCCTTCACATCTTCCAATGTGACATAGAGACTAAAGCTCGGGACATTGTTCGCCAGAAGCACCCCATGCCGGTCATAGATCAAACCGCGAGCCGGCTCCAGCAAGACCTGCCTGGTCCGATTATTTTCAGACAAATCTCGATAGTAGGGCCCCTCGCGAATTTGCAGATGCCAGAGACGAAGCCCCAGCAGCGCCACAACCAGCAGGAGCCCCACCCGGAGAATGAGCAGCCGCCGATGAAGATCACCAAATTCTGTTTCTGGATAATGACCCGTCACCACGTGACTGCCTACATTCGTGATTCAGACATCAACTGCTCGATATTGAACTGACTCCACATGACCCAGTAGATCACTCCCCCGATGATGGCATCAAGACAGGCTTGTGGTAGCACTACATTCCAGACCGCCCACCACAAATCCTGTTGGGGATTCAGCTTGAGCACAACCGGCGTCACCAGACCAACCAGGCAGGACACCACTAGCAATCCGGACGTGAGGACGAGCGGGCTGAGATAGACCATTTGGCGTCCCGCAAGACCGGCCACAAACCCAAGCCCCCCCTTCAGCATGGCTCCGGGGATCACGTCCTGGGCAGAAAAGAGGCACAACGCCCATCCGACCGCCACCCCAACCAACAACCCATCCAGCTCTCCACCGATGAGGCCGATCAAACAGACCGCGACAACACCAAGATCCGGCTTGACGCCCCAGAGGGTCAGATGGGGAAGCAGCACAGATTGGACCGGAACGATCCCCACGATAATGGTGCCGTAGATCAGCGTTTTCATGGTTTAGGCCGTGGCATGCCCAATCGTTCTTTCTCCGTCGGGACCGGAGAGGACTGAATGACCAGAACCTCTTCAACCCGGTTTGGATCAACCTCAGGCGTCAACTCAGCGGACTGGAAGAGAGCTTCCTCTTCTTTATCAATGCGCGTGATCGTGCCGATCGCGAGTCCTCGCGGAAACCCTTCCACTAATCCCGATGTGACCACTCGATCGCCTGGACGCGCACTCGATAACAGCGGAATATATTTCAACCGTGCTTGGGCATTGGTCGTGCCTTCGACAATTCCCTCGTCTCTTGTGCGCTGAATCAGCCCCGCAATCGCGTTATTCGGGTCCGTCACCAGCAACACCACGGCAGTAGACGCCGTCGTCTTCACGATCCGCCCGACCACGCCGGCGGGAGTAATCACTCCCTGATCGGGTTGGATCCCGTCGGATGCCCCCTTATCCAAAATGATCGTCTTATACCAATTTCCGGTATCACGGCCGATGACCTGGGCCGCAATCAGTGTCGGCAGGGCTTGCTTCTTGAACTCCAGCAGGGCCGCCAGTCGCTCGGTGGCCGCGGCGGATTCTCGCAGTTGGACATTCTGTTCTTTCAGAAGTTCCAACTCTCGTTTCAACTGCCGATTCTCTTCTTCAAATCCCTGGAGCGCCACATAACTGTCCCACACCCCGGCAATCCGATCGTGAATCCCGGCCACGGCACGAAGCGGCCAACTGATGATCCATCCGAATGGACCCCCCACCCCTTGAAACACACTTTGGAGTTGGCCCGGCAGAAGCAAAAAGCCGAGGATCAGAACGACGGCGAGAATGAGGGCCACACGCCTGGCATTAGACGTCACGCGTAAATTGACCATCCACATGAGGGGATGGGACCTTACCGGAGGTTGTTCGCCTGAGACATGACCGATACTTTTCGGAGCAGATCCAATTCGTCAAGAATTTTCCCGACGCCCAACACCACGGACGTCAGCGGATCATCGACCGTAATGATCGGCAGGTTCGTTTCTTCACGGAATCGCGTATCCATACCCTTCAAGAGGGACCCCCCACCGGTCAGCACGATCCCACGATCGATGATATCGCCAGCCAGTTCGGGCGGGGTGTTTTCCAAGGCAATCTTAATGGCATTGACAATGGTCCCGATCGGTTCTTGTAATGCTTCACGAATCTCGGCATCATCAATGACCAATGTACGCGGAATCCCCGTAATCAAATCCCGTCCTTTGATCATCATGGTTTTCCGCTCTTCAAATGGATAGGCGGACCCAATTTCAAACTTGATCCGCTCGGCCATGTGCTCGCCGATCAATAAATTGTACTTCTTCTTGATGTAATTCATGATCGCTTCGTCCATCCGATCGCCCGCGACCTTGACGGACTCACTATAGACGATCCCGCCCAGCGAGATGACGGCGATATCGGTCGTCCCGCCCCCCACGTCGACGACCATGTTGCCCGACGGCTCCGTGATCGGCAGCCCTGACCCGATCGCCGCCGCAACCGGCTCCTCAATGAGATAGACTTCCCTGGCACCGGCCAATTCCGCTGAATCACGCACCGCCCGCTGCTCAACTTGCGTGATCCGCGAGGGGACACCGATAATGATCCGCGGCCGAACGAAGGCACTACGGTTGTGGGCTTTCCGGATGAAGTGTTTCAGCATTTGTTCAGCCATCTCGAAGTCGGCGATCACGCCCTCCTTCATGGGCCGAACCGCAACGATGTTCCCTGGCGTACGACCGAGCATTTTCTTGGCATCGGCACCGACGGCGAGCACCTTTTCGCTCTTCTTCTCAACCGCGACCACCGAGGGTTCATTAAGGACGATCCCCTTCCCTCGAACATACACAAGGGTCGTCGCCGTCCCTAAGTCAATCGCCAGGTCATCAGAAAACCAACCGAACACGTCTCCCGGAAACCCCACAGTATCTCTCCCTTCATCTTGAGCCGGCCCATTCAGAGCCCAGCGTACGTACCCTCTACAACACCTAATCCGGGACTGCCAGTTGACCAGCGTCTAACACATGTGTCCGGGCCACTTCATCGCCGAGGCGACGCCCCTGTTCATTTCCGATAATCAAAAAACTTTCAAATGCGAGAATCGCCAGAGACGCCAGCCATCCGATATACGGGATCGCATACGCGACCTGCGCACCGCCCAGTGGAAGATTCCGAATGATCGACTCTCGAAACCCTGCGGTCTCCGAACCATTCACTCGCACGGTTTGTAGACCGACCAGACGCTTACCGATGCTCTTTCCTCCTGCAAACCCATCGGCGATCAGGATGTACGTCAAACCGGAAAGAAAACCGACCGGAGGAGCAATTTCGCCGGCAGCGACGACAATGAACAGATCAATCAACTTCGCGATGAACCGATTCAGGACATGGGCCTTCGGATACACCCTTGAATCGAACGGCGTCGAGCCTGGCCCCTCCCCCACCAAGGGATCTCCTTCTAATTATTGGCAAAGTATAACAAAATCCGCCAACTTGCACAAACAAAGAGCCGTCTTTTTCTGAATATTTTTTTTCAAACCATCCGGAAACAGGCCGTCAACGCCCTAGGTGCGGAATCCTCGCAGGCTCATATCCCATTTGAATGAATCATGACCCCACCAGGAACAGGGTCTTGCCTTCCGGCAGGCCCATAAGTACACTGTTGGCCTCACAAAAGCAAAGAGGGGTTTTGATGATCAAGATAATGAGAGATGCAGCCCACAACTACCCTTGGCTCTTGAAGTCCATCATGGGGATCTTGGCCATTGCCTTTGTCATTACGATGGGATGGTGGGGATTCGGTGAAGAGGGTAGTGGGCCAGTCGCAAAGATCGGCGAACAATCAGTTTCACTCGATGAGTTTAAGCGCACCTACGAAAACATGCACCGTATCTATAAGGACAACGTCAAAACCGAATTCAAAGAAGAGGAGTTCAAAG
>Ga0224500_10001756_pt1 | contig 12401 bp, 21 predicted proteins | sample SF_Oct11_sed_USG_FD_168126 | JGI IMG/M metagenome (GOLD analysis project Ga0224500, IMG submission 168126) | Sediment microbial communities from San Francisco Bay, California, United States - SF_Oct11_sed_USGS_4_1 | ecosystem: Environmental > Aquatic > Marine > Sediment | place: USA: California... | reverse complement strand
AATTCAAACTTGGCCGGTCGGTCTATCACATCAATTTTCATACTGACACCTTTCGGCTTTTCCCAAAGTTCGAGCGTCAATATACACACTGGTGGGAGTTTGGCGAACTCATTCCTGTGAGGATTGTTCGCGTGTACTGGGGGGTGTTCGGCTTCGCGCAGGTCAAGTCTATTTCTCAAACACATTATGAAAGAAGGGTCTCATGAAAAACCATTTTTTCACATGGGTGAAGACGGTAAGCGGTGGTATCGCGGAAGATGGGAAGGCGAATGAGTTTGACCGTGGGATTGAGAAAGGTTTTGAGGAACTTAGGGGGTTTTGCGAAACTGGGAAATGGGTTCCGACTTCCGTAGGACAAGCCTTTACTTCAGTGACAAATGGCACCGAAGTGATGTGCCTATGTACCATCACGGCTCAGCTTGTCTCTCAGGAGTATATGGATTCACAGCAACAGCGAGCGGTGTTGCTACAACAGCAAAACGGGTTTCGCCGGTAATTTTCCGCTTGCACAAAGGAAAGGAACGTTTTACAATGCCAAGGAAAAAGAAGATTGACGATGAACAAGAAACGGTTCAAAGTGAAGAAGTCGCAACACAGTACGTCAACTTTGAAGATGTAAAAGCCAAACGCTTATTGCACGCGATTCCAGGCGGTTCTAAGTGTATGTCTGTGTTTCGCTATCCTGTGGGGAATAAAGGTGGAAGACCTTCCTATATTGACGATATTTCGCCAGATCAATTCTCTTATCAGTCAATTAAACAAATTTTCGGCGGGGGTAAATTCTCTATCGAATGGGAAGACGAGAAAGGCAAACTTACAAAGAGCATCCTTGAAGTTGAAGGTCCACGGTTCAAGTTCGATGAAGACGAACCAGAAAAAGAACCGGCAAAACTTGTCAGACCGGCAGACGAAGAAGAAGACGGACCTATCCCAGTCCAAACCGGAAGAAGTTACCCTCACCCTGGACCCGATCACGGGAGTATATCGCCCATCGAACTCATGAAGGTGATTCAGGATGCTCAAGACCGTGGTGAACAGCGTATTTTGAAAATTCTTGAATTGACAAAACCTGAACGGGTTGAACAGTCGCCTGATATGACTAAGCAGATTTTTGAACTTGCCGAAAAAGTGGTAGGGATGTCTTCACAAATGGGCGGCGGTGAAGGTGGGGGTAGTCCACTGCTCGCAGCTTTGGCGATGTTTAAGGAGCCGATACAACAGATTGTGCAAACGATTCATACAGCGGTAAACCGTCCAGCGATGCCGGTCAATCCACCTATTCACCCTCAAGGGTCTCCGGCTCAACATGTGCAAGTTCAACAGAATCCGCCTAAACAAGAGGTTGACGTGGTTACGATGATGCTGAGTCGCTACCTTCCGATGTTCATTGAAGCCGCTAGTACCAATGAAGATGTCAATATATATGCTGATATGATCCTTGCAAAAATCCCTGAATCTCAATATACTGTCCTTCATGCGTGGATTAACAAGCCTGATTGTCTTGATGGGCTTGTACAGATTAACCCGGCTATTGCCTATCAAAAAGCCTGGTGGGTTCAGCTTCGTCAATCGATTATTGAAGGGTTGAATGATGCCTTACAGCCTAATTCAACATCAGAGCAATCTGAACAGGATTAATCGGCTACAACCTTCCATTCGACCACTTGCGGAACAACTCGTCTTGAACGCGGCAGGGGTAGGGATACCCCTCCGCGTGGTTCAAGATGTCCGAACCCCCGAACAACAGCAAGCCCTTTTAGAGAGCGGACGTGGTGTTACAAAGGCAGGGGCCAATATGAGCTATCACAACTATGGGCTTGCGTTTGATGTGGTACCGGAAGAATACCTACCTATGAAGGATTGGAACCCCGAAGGCGAGTTATGGAACAAGGTCGGTTCTATTGGGAAAGCGCTTGGTCTTGAATGGGGCGGTGATTGGAGAAGGAAGGACCGCCCGCATTTCCAGGTGCCTAGCTCATTTGCTCCGATTCGTGAATTGAAAGCCTACCTCGAAAAGTTCGGGAAAATTATGGATGTGGATTTTAAGCCAGCGGCGGGGGGAATCGGTGTGCTCTTGATTGTCGGTCTTGTGCTCTATCTCTCAACGAGGTAACACGATGATTACGGCAGGTTGGTTACTCTATGCGGTCGTGATGGGTGGGGTACTCGGCGAGGATCTTACTATCTTCATCAAGGAATATGAAAACTATCCGGCTTGCAATGCGGCGGTGGATGAAATGAACGAAGATGAATTGTTAAAGGATACTCCACAATACGAATACTATTGTATCAAGAATCCAACGGAGAGAGCCTGACATGAGTATTCGGGTTAAAAAATGGGAACCAGATTTAAACGGGGAAGTCTTCTACTCATTGTCAAACCCTGATTGCGGGAAATCGTTTACGATGCACCATAATAAACGAATGGAAGAGATAGCAACAGATTTCAGAGGAAGGGTTGAAGATGAAATTGCATGTTGAGCCGACACGTGACAAAGAAGTGTATGCTACGGTATGGCCTGGGATTCCATCCGGATTGACGAAAGATCAGGCTAAGAATTTCTTTCTTCAGCACCGGAAGCCGAAAACCTATGTACTACAAACTTTTCAATATAATCCGTTGACCGGCCACTTTCACACCTACGGGTATGACATCTAATGCCGTCCATCTATCCTCAACCTGGCGGTATCGCTGGAATCCAACATACTCTTAGCGTGATGCGAATGCTGGTCAATCGGTCGTTCACCCATGAATTGATTCGAGCGCAAGCCGCCCACGCGATTCAACATTGCTCGCCAGGTAATCGGGTCTGTCAACAAGCTTCTTTAATGGCCTGGGTCAAACGTAAAATGCGTTTCGTGAGAGACCCTGAAGGGGTGGAAGCCCTGCATGACCCTATCGCCATTGCGATAGCGATACAGAAGGGGCAAGTTCCCTATGGAGATTGTGACGATTTTTCAATGTATCTTGCGGCACTGTTAAAGGCGGTTGGTCTTCCGGCTACGTTTCGAGCGGTGGGGTTCAATGGCGGCTCTCTCTCACATGTGTATGTGATGGGAGCCGGGAACACGAAACTTGACCCGACTCGTGATCTATGGAATCCTGGGTTAGGTGAATTACTTCCTGAAACGTCTTTTTTGAATTGGAGGGTGTAACGATGTACGCTCGGCTGGATCGGTCAAAACCATGCCCATTCCCTCTTCCTGCTCAGTGCACGTATTTAGGGGAAGATGAAAACGGATACTATCATATGGATGGTTTCTTCGATGGGATCGGGAACATGTTCAAGAGGATGGTGAAATTTACTCCAAAAAGTTTCACCCCTGGGAACATTTTCAAAGCGGTACGAAATACCACATTGACGACCATGACCGGCGGGATTTACTTAGCACTTCCGAAGAACATCAAGAAAACAATGGAGAATGTTGCCAATGTGGCGATGCCAATAGCGGCGGCGGGAATTACGGCAGCAATTGTTGGCCCTTCGGTCATGTCGGCTCTTGGTCCTAAGTTGTCTTCGGCGGCTTCGTTACTTGGTAAGAATGTGTCCACCATTGGAAAAACAGTATTCGGAGCGCTTGGGAAACTCTCACCGGCTGGTCAAAGCGAAGTTGCGAACCAGATCAAACCGGATGATATTGTCTATGCGGAAAAGAATGGAGTACTTCCATCACATATCCAAGCATTGATTGACCAAGCTGAACGAGATACCTACGCGTATGCGGCGGCTCAACAGTCTAATATGATGCTTCGGCCTACTAATGCAATGCTGCCCCCACCAGAAAACGCGGGTGTACCATCGGTGTATTACGGATTGATTGAAGAGAATCGAAAAAAGATGGAAGAAGCTCAGGCGTTACATTCGGATCAACTTGTCACCGTAAGCGCAATGGCTGGCGGAGCCTTACTACTCATTCTCTTGATGAAGAAATAATATGGCCTACCCGAATCGTTTAGGTGAATTTGTTGTCAATCGGAATTCGGAAGACTGGCCGAAGCAGATTCGCTATATCGAACGCCGACCAGTCACCGGAAAAGGGGTATTCAATCCGTGGGAGACCGAAAGACAGCGGGTGCTGTGGCAAGCAGAAAACGAAGCCTGGAAGAAAATTGTTCCTCTGAAAGCAGAGTACGCGCAAAAAGAAAAAGTGATGAAACAAAACATCGCTATTTTTAATTCCCACTTGGCGGAATTGGAACGAGTCGCCGGAAAGAAAGTAGGGCTTGGTCCGATAGGCTCCTATGGCGGTATGGCTCTTGCGGTGATTCCCGGCTTTGGATGGGCGGCAGCGGCTTTTTCCGCATTTTCAATGATCTTTGAAATGATCGGTGGGAATAAAAAGAAAAAGCGAATCAATGAACTTATGAGCATTATGGAAGATGCGCGGGTAAAGATGGAGAGAGCGCAAAAGCGGCTTCAAGCGATTGTGATTGAATTGGATGCACTGATGGAAACAACTGGGAATGTGCAGGCGAGTCAATCCGCCTACGCGCAAGCGGTGAAGGTAAAGATGCAACAAGATATCATAAAGCGAAACGTGATTGATAAAGGCTACGCGAGGATACATGACCAAGAGGTAGCAAGGATTCGACAAATGAACCGAAACCGGGTAGACTATTCCTCAGACAGTCTTTAACCGTAGGAGCTACGAACATGAACAGAACGACACGCCGGAACGTGCAAGCAAGACATGGGAGCGTCTACCGTTACGAATTGGCGAACCTGTATCGCTCCTATGGTAATCCGCAAATGGGTGACTTGTTCAATGATATTGTCGGAGCCGTGGTGCCTGGGTGGGATCAACGGCCTGATTGGATGAAGAAGATTCAGATAAAACCAGATCCGTTGAAGCTGGCACAAACAGCCGCTAAGGTGATTCCGCCGAAAGAAGTAGGCCGGGTAGTTGACCAGGCTTCAAAATATGGTATCAATCTCGCGTATCAAACTCCGGCTGGTGCTGTACCGATTACGGGTGGGATGGTTGCAAGCGGGTATCAAAACTTTCCGGCTATGGCTTCGTTTGCAAATAAGCTTAGCGACATTCCTACGTGGGTCTACGTGGTAGGCGGAATCGGAGCAGCGCTTGTTCTTGTCACCGTGATAAAGAAATAAGAGGAAGGAAGGGGAATTTCATTCTCCTACCTGTCGAATGAAATGATTTTTGATTCAGTCACTAGCGCGTTAAAGTATATTAAGGATTCGTGGTATCAATTCACGAATTCCGGTACAATTTTAAAGAATCGGTTGTTGGAAATTGATACCTTGATGAAAAAAGCTGACTTAGCGAAAGATCAAGCCTCACTCGGCAAGTTGATTGTGGCAAAAACACAAACGCAAACACTCTTGAGGGAGCATGAAGCCTTCGCTCAAAAACTTGGTCCTTTCCGGTCTTACCTCTTATCAGAGGGTCAACTCGGCCTCTTTCCTCTCTGGATCATTGGCGGTGCTGCTGCTCTCGCTTCCTCTCTATATGTCTTTTTTGAGAAGATCAAAAACGAAGGACAAGCCCTCGAACTCATAAAAAAGGGGATTCTGTCGCCGACTCAAGCGGCTTCGATTGTTGGCGGCGGAATTTCATCAACACTCGGTAGTATTAATAATATAGCGATGATCGGGCTTGCTGCATATGGGCTCTTTTTAGTCGCTCCGTTTTTGGTCAAACGTCGCTAATGTGGTCGCAAACCTCACATATTTGTCAATCTTGCCATTTCATCGAAATATGGTATGGTATGTACCAGTGCTTGAAATGGTATCAATGTCCACTTTTTTAACAAGGGAGAATCTTATGGAAAAGATTGTGTACCTAGCGGAGCAGCTTGCAAAACGAATTATGATGAATTGGGAATTCCAATTACCGACTTCGTTTCAAGATAAGTCTAAGGCAGAAGAGCTGTTAGATTGTCTTGTGAAAGCAAATAAACGAAAGGATAAATAATGAATCGGCCAAAAAAAGGCAGTCCGGAAGCTTTCGCATGGGCAGCACGAATGCAGAAAATCCGTGAACGGGTGAGAGCGGCGGGGAAGAAAGCCGAAACCGCGTTACGTATTGGCGCGGCGGGGAATCGAGCCGAAAAGAAATTTTTTGGCCCTGGTGGTCCATTGGAAGTGAAAAACCCCGGCGAGGATTGGCACAAGGAAGCGGCTCGCATTGCTGAAAAGCATGTACGCTCGGCTGTGAGTGCAATTGAAAAGACTTTGTATAAAGGTATGCAGGTTGCCCATGAAGATAGTGCAAGAGCCGCCAAAGCATACAAGACGAAGGATACAAACCGGATCAAGTCAAATCCTCTGGCGATCTATAATCCTCCGGCTGAAGTCGCCGGAGTGATCTACAACAATGCAATAGAGATTCGAGCGGAGAAAACCGGAGGAAGCTTGAAAGGGTTTTACAAACATATTTTTGAATCGAAGAATGTGCAAATTTTGGGTTTGACAAACGGTGATGTGTTGCTGCATCATAAGGGCGGTAAGCGGTTATGGATATCACAGGAAGATTATGAGCGCTCAGGCAGACGGCACGAATAGTCAGACCTTCATTCAAGACGGAATCGAATTCCGTCAAGATGGGTCTATTTTGGTTGATCTGCAAGAACCCAGAGCGATTATCATTCGTGGGTACAACCCCTTGACACATGAAATGAAGCAATATATGCTGAGAGTCACAAAGGGCGGAAAACTTCATTTAGTGTAAGTCGCACATAACGGCCTGTACCAAACCTAGAAGGGAAGGCGATTAGGGATAACCCCTAGTCGCCTTTTTTATTTTTATGGCACGAAGACTTAAAAAGTTCCCGTTAGAAAAAGCCTGGCTTATTAACCCAGACCGTCCAGGCCGGTCGAGAAAAAGGAGAAAGGCAACTATGGCACGTCGCAAGCGTTCTCGAAAAGTGAGCAGGAAGCGAACCCGAAGGGCCAAACGGCATGTAGTCAAGGTGTTTGCTGCAAACCCACGCCGAAGACGTGCCAGGAAGTCTTCACATAAACGTAGCCGTCGCCGGTATCGCAGGAACCCTGGATTGTTTAACGGGATGATTCCGTCAACCGGGTTCTTGAAGGATGCCGTCTATGCTACAGGCGGTTTCATCGGTACCAAGATGTTGGCAGGCACCGTGCTTCCGATGGTTGGACTTTCTCAGCCTATTGCACGAATCGCGGTTAAAGGTGTATTGGCTGGCGCGCTCGGATGGGCCGGGAAGAAATTCCTTGGTCAGAGCGCCGGGCAGTATTTGTTGATCGGTGGAATGGTTGAGGTTGTGAACGATGCTGTTCAAACCTACGTTGCGCCGATGGTTCCGGCTTTGTCGGTCAGTTCATACCCTGAACTTGGTTACGATATGTCGGCCTACCCTTCGCTCAGTGCTTACCCACAGTTGAGCGGAATGGTTGACGAGGAAATGAGCGAAGTCGTGTAGAACACACAGGTTAAGCCCCCTCGCCTAGAGTAGGGAGCATATTTTAAAACTCTAAGAAATGGAGTTAACGCGATGCCTAATCAACATTACTCGAAAGTGAAAACCCTCGCCGAATTGGCGGTTTCCATCACGCCGATGATTCCCGGTCAATTGGAGCGGGTACCTTGGACGTGGTTCGATACCCAGACCTATACGAGTGGTACCACAGTTTCGCTCGATTTCTTCCAGACCGTCAATAACGACAAGAACTTGTCGAATATGACGGCGGCGGGTCAAATTCCGGCCCCTCAGTTCTTTGACCTGTATCAGTGCTCCATCGCCTACTTGGTTCCACCGTCCATCGCGGCGGCTGGTGCTATTGCGACGGCGGCGGGTGCAGTGTTGGACGTACGGAACCTTTCGAACGGTGCGGCGGTGTTCAACGTAGCAGACAAGCAGTACTGGCAGGGTCCACAATTGGCCCTCCCTTGCGGCGGCGGTCCTGCTGCTGAAATCTCGCTTGCTGGTACCTATACAGCCGGTCAGGGGCAAGCGTTGCAGTTCGCCAACAATGGCGTGGCGGATCTTCGGAACCGCTATTCGTTCTGGGGTGACATCACGTTACCACACAACCAGAATTTCCTGTGGCGGTTGACCTGGACGGCGGCAATTACGCTGAACGCCGGGAATACGCAAATCAAGACGTGGATGGATGGGTACTTATACCGTCGCGTTCTGTAAGCGCTACCTAGTGGCCCCCTGTATGGGGTGAACGTGGCGTTATCCCCAGGGGTAGAGAGTTTCGGCTCTCTACCCCTTTCCTCTTAACCTTAATTCGGCCTTCTGTAATCGAAGGCGAAAGGAAACAAGATCATGGCTTCTCATGATGATAAAGTCATTCAACAGCTTGCTAAGCGTAACAATATGACGGTCGGTCAAGCTAGAAAAGCGTATACGCTTGATATGTTTACGTTTGTCATCAACTTTTTGCCTCTTGCAGCGAGTAACACCGATACCCAGAATTTCATTACTCAGGCCGATTCGGGTTTTGCCATCTGCAAGACTTCGTTTAACATTGCGTCAAACGTCAACGTGTTTGTGGCAAACATTTCCGACACTCCCCGTTATGCTCCGCAAGTCGTAACCTTAACCGATAGCGGAAGTGGGAGAGACTTGTCGAATACGGCTGTTCCTATCGGCTGTTTGTTTGGCCCTGATGCCTTCCCCTTTCCGTGGCCGACGCCTAAGATCCTTGATCCAAATTCAACCTTTACCGCTCGGATTCAGAACTTGGTCGCTACCGCGTTCAATATCCGGTTGGCGTTCCACGGATATAAGATTTTCGGTGACATTTCACAGTTCCGCTCAACTCGCGGATAAGGTGCGCTCGCGGTCGCCGGAGGGGGTAGCCGCTACCCTACCCCCTCACCCTTTATGAAAGGAAAGAACCAATGGGCGGTAAATGGCTTGATACTCAACTAGCGGTCAATCTTCCGATTCCTCATGATATTGACCAAACGGGGATTGAAGGAGAGACAACCCTTCTCTATGATCCGCTTGCAGCATATGACCGACGAGACGGCAAGCCGATTGATAACAATGGAGCGTTGCTTCGGATTCTCCGCAACACCGACATTGATATTCTGCTTCGGACTATCGGGAATGCCTTTTTCCCTCGCGTGGTCACTATCGGCACGTCGCCGACATTGTTGATTGCGCCGAATCGAACGCCGCGCGGTTACACAATTATCAACCCGAACTCGTCTAGCTCAGGAGTAGTGACAACCTCAACCGTCTTTCCTGCGGCTACCGTTTTCCCGATAGGAACCACTAATAGTGCTTCAATTACCGTGGAAGCCCACGGTGGAGCCGCCTTCTTTTTAGACGTAACGGCGATTGCAGGTGGAACCACGTCCGTTTCGATCAATCTACAAACACAAGATCCAGTTTCCGGTAACTGGGCCGATGCACAAACCGACATTTTCAGTTTTGGCGGCGGGATTCCTTCGCCGGTTCCCGGCACCTTTTACGCCAATGTCGGCGGAATTGGAATCGATCAATTTGCTCGGCTGCAAGTCATTTGCGGCGGCGGTACCTTAACAGCTAGCATCGGTGTGATTCTTAAGCCTGGTGTCGCCGGAGCGGTGGGCGGTCCTTCAGTCTTCCTGGGTGGACCTGATGTCAATACCACCATCGGGTTTCCGCTTCTTTCAGGTACAAAAGAAACGTTTTACTTGAAAGAGAATACCGCCCTCTACGGGGTTGCGGTTGCGGCGACAAATATCAACGTGTTTGAATTACAGTAAAATGAAGTGGGTTGCAATCACTGGTTTCTTTGTGTTATTAGCTATCGCAACGAATCTGCAAAGCTGTGTGCCACATGAGCCGATCATATACGGGGGGTTAGAATGAAGCTCAAGATTACCAACGGAATTGGAGCCCTAGCAGCGGCAATCTCTATCATCCTCTGCGTATCGGTTCTCTCATATTCGGCTATCACGCAAGTCTCTGGACTGGCGGTTGCCGGAACTGGAAATTCAAATTGGTCCAATATGAAGGACGCTGCGAAGTGGGGAGATCCGCAAACCTCTGGTATCGGTAGTATGTCTATATGGGGTTTCACGGGTTCCGGTTCAAACTTTGAAAGGATTCGAGGGACAGCCGCAAGCGGTTTGACAGTCAATCAAGCCACAGTCGGCAGTAATGTGTATAATATTAAACGGCAAGACGTTGCCGGTTCTTCGATAGCCTTTAGTTTTGGGTTTACATCTCGTAAGGTTATGATTCAAGCTCCGTCTTCAAATTCTGATGAAATTTGCGTAGATTGGCAGGGAACGACAGCGGTATGCCCAGCCGGGAACACGGCGGGTGATGCGCGTTTCGCTCCAGGAACTTCACTGATTATCGATGATATTGCTATCGATGGAATAGCTGCAATTTCTGCAAGCGGAACGAATACGTTGTACGTAACAGCGTGGAATTAAGAGGTAGCCATGAATGAAAAAATATGGAAATTTGTTATTGTTTCACTTATCACTATCGTCTTTTTCGGTCTTCCTTTTTCAATGATGGCGTTTGGCTCACAGGTTCAAATAGCACCATTCCCCGGATACCGTTACCAGAGCGCTATGCTATTTCAGGAAGACTTTATATCCGGAGCCAACGCAACGGGGCAGATCGGAGCGTCCGGTTTTCAAATCAACGGTGGGGCTTCCACATTTCCAGCCTCAGAAGCCGGACGACCAGGAATCTTTCAACGAAGTACTACCACAACAATCAACACTCTCGCTAGTATGTATATGTCACCTGCTACCGCTTTATTTTCGGGTGATAATCATAGAGTAACCTGGATTACGCGGTTGAACAACAATGACGCGAATACTACAGTTCGGATCGGTTCAGCAATCAGCGTACTCGGCAATCCCCCAAATGACGGAATCTATTTTGAAAAATTGGATGCAGATACGAATTGGTTTTGTGTAACTAGAGCGGCTTCAACTGAAACGAGAACCGATAGCGGGGTAGCTGTCAATACAGTATTTACCAGTTTTCGTTACACAAAGAACTCAAATGTAGATTTCTTCATTAATGGAGCTCAAGTCTGTTCTCATGCACTGAACATCCCAAACCTTGCCTTTAGCCCAGTGCTGCAAATTCGCAATTCCGCTGCTGCAAACAAATCGATTGACGTTGATTATATGGAACTGTACATCGTTGATCTTACACGGTAAACACTATGAACTTTACGGTTGACGCGTCGATCTTCATTACCATTCTCGTGAATGCGGTGTTCGTCGTACTCGGAATTCTCATTAAGAATGAGTTGCATGATATCAAATCGCGCATTGCCCGACTTGAAGACAAGCTCATGAAATCAGTTATTCCTATTGTACTCTTGCTCGGTATTTTCACTCATGGAGAAACCTTTGCGGTCACGCAAGCTCAAGGCGGGTCCGTTTTTCAACCGGGAAGTACTGAAATTTTGTGTCAAGCTCCGAAATTTTGCCCACGGATCGTGGCTCCTGATTGGTCTACCGGCGGAACTACGATGTATGGGACTGACCCATCTTGCAGAAAATCAATTGACGGCGGAAGAAATTGGTTAGCCTGTACTACGCAACCATCAGCCACGAATTCAAACTATAGTATCACCGTTGCAAAAAACGGTGCGGTGCTCTGGGCCGGAAATGATGCACTAGGAACAGTCTATAACATTCGACGAAGTACAAACGGCGCGGTTTCATGGTCAACCGCCTATACGACAGCTACCACGTCAACCTATTCAGCTTCAGTCAATAGCCTGATTAAATGCGCGGAAACGTCAACCATCTGTGTAGCCTTCTATATCAGCGCAGGGAATGTCGTTCAGGTCTTAACCTCGATTGATAACGGGCAAACGTGGGCTAATGCTACAAACGGTACAATGGCGGATACACCCTTGCTTTTTTCTCTTTCCAATGATGGCGCACATGCTATAGCTCCTCCAAACGTGCCTGATGCGTCTTTATTTGCAATTGTCTACACGGCTGGAACATGGCATCGTTCAACGATTCCGTGGCCGACTTCATCAGGCGGAGCATGTGCAACGGTCTTTGCTATTCAATCGGTAAATCGCGGAATCTGCAATGATACCGCCCTAGGAACAAATATTACGATACGCAATGAAGACGGATTAGTACAAAACACATTTGATCTCACAGCAAGGTTTGCCGGAGGAACAACAAAACTTGCAGCAAACGCAGCGGATCTTACCTCAGCAAGAGCCGCAATGATCGGAAACAATAACAGTGGATCAACTTCTGTATGGCTAAGTTCTGATGCCGGGTTATCATGGTCGGCAGAAGGCACGTTGACAGAGCAAGTTTTAGCCCCTTATGATAGCTTTTCTCTCTCAGGTTGTGTATACTTTTCCTATCTTGCTTCAGGTCTAAACGGACGACTTACAAAAGTTTGCCCATAACTAAACCAAGGAGTTTGACATGTTAAAGAATCCTATTACCAGCATCAT
>Ga0224500_10001753_pt1 | contig 12409 bp, 8 predicted proteins | sample SF_Oct11_sed_USG_FD_168126 | JGI IMG/M metagenome (GOLD analysis project Ga0224500, IMG submission 168126) | Sediment microbial communities from San Francisco Bay, California, United States - SF_Oct11_sed_USGS_4_1 | ecosystem: Environmental > Aquatic > Marine > Sediment | place: USA: California... | reverse complement strand
GCTCGACGCGCCGGTTGCGCGCACGACCGTCGGGCGTCTCGTTTCCCGCGACGGGGTTGTCCTTGCCGTAGCCCTGCGCCGCGATGCGGTCCGCAGCCATGCCCTTCGACACGAAGTAGTCGCGCACGGCCGCGGCGCGGCGCTGCGAGAGCCCCTGGTTGTAGGGGTCGGACCCGGTCGAATCCGTGTAGCCGTCGACCTGCAGCCGCGCCCCCGGACACCCGGAGATCACCTCGACCGCAGCGTCGAGCACGGCGGCGCCGGCGTCGTCCACCACCGCCTTGTCGAAGCCGAACTGGATGCCGCGCAGGCGGATCGTGGCTGCGCAGGATGCGGGCGGGGCGGCCGCCACCGCGGGCAGCGGCGCCGTGCCCACCATCACGCTCTTGGCGTAGCGCTGGACGTCCTGGGCGGAGCCGAGGCTGGCCGCGTTTCGGCTGCTGCCGCAGGGCGAGATCGCGGCGAGCTTGCGCAGGAACTCCGCGCCCGCCGCCGCGCTGCCCACCTGGATTCCGTTGAAGCAGATCTTGCGGTCGTGGGTCAGCTCGCGCGCCACGGCGAGCGCCTTCTCCGGCTGGTCCGGGAGGCCGTCGGTGAAGAGCATCACGGCCGTGTCCCGTGACTCGACGTCGACTTGCTGGCCGATCTCGGCGAGGACCCTGTGGAGCGGCGACATGCCGCCGGTTCCCAGCGGCGAGCCCAGCAGGGCCGCGGATTCGGCTGCGGCGAGCAGCTTGTGTCGATCGAAGGGCTGGAGCGGCAGCTCCAGCCGATCCTTGCCGCCGAAGGCGATGAAGCTCGCGTTGTAGCTGCGGCTGCTGGCGCGCTCGCTCTCATCGGGCAGGGCCATCACGAAGGACGTCGCGAGTGCCTTCGCCCTGGGGAAGGTCTTCTTCTTGCGCATCGAGCTGGATGCGTCGAGGACGATGAAGAAGTTGCTGATCTGGCGAAGCTCGCGCTCGTCGAAGCGCACGGGCGCAACGGCGAGAGGCTCCTCCCGGGGGAGCTTGGCGCAGCCCACGGCAACCAGAGCAAGCACGAGAGATCCGACGGTGCACGGGATTCGCGCCTTCATGCAGGCCTCCTGAAACGCAAAGGATTCGCGGCGAGGGGATGTCACCCCATGATTTCGAGCAGATACTATGAGAAAACGCGGAAAGATGATAGGCAGAAAATCACCCGATGCGGGAGCGCTGGAGCCGACTCGCCCGCGGGCGTCGTGCGTCGGATCGCGGCGCGGCGCCGCCCGATCGGCTCGGGGTCGCTCGCCGGATTTCGGCGGCGCGCGGGCACGCCGATCTCACGTCGACGAAGGGCGCCACCAGCTTCCGTGCTTGCGGGGAGCCTCGCCGTCCTCACGGATCCAGTCGTCGTCGAGTCGGATCTGGGTCCAGTAGTGCACGCGCGCGATAGATTGCTCGACCTCGTTGATCCAGAGCTTCTGCATCGCACGGATCCTGCTTCCCATCAGCTGGCTCAAATTGCGCAGGAACCGGTGACCGAGGTGCGTATCGGCGGAAAGCAGCGCTTCCAGCTCCCGGCGCGGAAAGCCGATCAGCGCGCCGTCCTCCGTGCAGTATGCGGAGGTGACCGAACGGTAGGGCTCCACCAGCGCAGACCAGCCGAACGCGTCTCCGGCCTTCTTCTCCTCGACCGGGATCTCCACGCGCTCGTCGAGCTCTCGCAGCTGGACGGTCAGGGCGAAGCAGCCGTTCTTCACGACGAAGAACGTGGTGGCCTCCTGCCCGCTCGTGAAGAGCCGGTCGCTCTTGCCGGCGCGAATTTCCTGGGCGATGCCCGCGAGCTCTTCGAGCTCCTCGTGCGTGAGTCCCTCGAATACCGTGGCATTCCGGATCGAAGCGAGATCGACCATCGCCTGGACTCCTGACGGTTTCGGTGTCTTGGGGCGACTTGTCTCAGCGGTCCTTCCCCTCGCGACACGCGGGCGCCGTCCGTCAGCCGAGCTGGCTCGCGGACTTCGTGACCAGCAGGCCCGGGCTGACGTCGCGCACGAGCTCCTCGAACGCGCCCACGTAGCGGGCGACGTCCTCCTGGTTGTGCGCGACCGACAGCGTCCATTCCTCTTCCCGGCCGGGGGCCATGATGACGCCGCGGTTGAAGTTGTAGAGCCAGGCGAGCATGCAGAGCGCGACGTCCTGGTGCTGGATGAAGGATTCGTAGTCGGTGATCTTGCCGGTCGCGAAGTTGACGCAGCCCTTGGACGAGATGCCGACGGTGTAGCCCGGGAAGTCGTGCTTCTCGCAGATCGCGTTGCACTTCGCGATGAGCTGGTCGTTGATCGAGTCGAGGTGCTTGTAGGCCTCGGGCGTCATCACCTCCTCGATGCTGGCGCGCGCGGCGGCCATGCACAGGGGATTCCCGTTGTAGGTGCCCACCTGATAGACCTTGCCGGCGGCGACGATCTCGGCGACCTCCTCGGTCATGCCGATGGCGCCCGAGGGCAGGCCACCGGCCAGCGCCTTGGCCAGGGTCACCATGTCGGGCACCACGCCGTAGCGCTCCACGGCGCCGCCGGCGGCGGTGCAGATGCCCGTCTTGACCTCGTCGAAGATCAGCACGATGCCGTGCTTCCGGGTGATCTCGCGCACCCTCTGCAGGTAGCCCGGCTCGGGCAGCACGACGCCCAGGTTCATCATGGCGGCTTCCATGATCACGCAGGCCGGCTTGCGGCCCTCGGCCGCGAGCCTCTCGATGCGCTGCTCCATGACGTCGGCGTCGTTGAACGGCACCGCGATGGTCATGTCGGCGACACCCTGTGGAATGCCGGCGCCGTAGGGCACCGACCGGTAGTCGTTGCGCGGGCCGCGGTCTTTGAAGTCGGCCACGCCGATCGCGACCATGACGTAGTCGTGGTGTCCGTGATACGAGCCGAAGATCTTCATGATGGTGTCGCGGCCGGTGGAGCCGCGGGCGATGCGAATCGCGTCCATCGTCGCCTCGGAGCCCGAGTTGACGAAGCGCCAGCGCGGCAGCCGGAAGCTCCGCTTCAGGTGCTCGGCGACGACGATCGAGTCCTCGGTCGGCAGCCCGAACTGCGAGCCCAGGTCGATCCGCTTCTTGACCGCTGCGGCGATGATCGGATTGGCGTGGCCCTGGACCATGCAGCCGAAGGCGTTGTGGAAGTCGCTGATCTCGCGGCCGTCGACGTCCCAGATCCGGGAGCCCTTGCCGCGGCTGTAGTAGATCGGATAGGGCTCGCGCATCTGGTAGGACGAAGGCACACCCTTGACCAGGGTTTCCTTCGCTCTCTGGAACAGCTTCGCGGATTTGGGCGTGTTCTCCTGAAGGGTCTTCTCTTCGCGCTCGGAGAGCTCTTGGATCAACTTGCGGTCGACGATCTCTGACATTTTCGGGCATCCGCTCCTTGTGCAAACAGACAGGGCTGACCTGGAAACCGGTGCGCCATGCCCGCGCGCGCATCCTTCCCGCAACACATGGTCGACTGGGCGATCGCAGGGACTCGCGGTCCCACGCCGGGCTTCTGAGCCACCTCGGTGAGAGAAATGGCGGCCCACCAGAGGCTTGACCGCCGCAGTCTATCGCATTGCCCGGGGCGTGTCGCGAACGCGGTCCCGGACCGTTTCCTTTTTTCCTTTCAGAGGCTTAGCGAACTTGCTGGAGGATTTCGCGGGCCGCGTTTCGGCCCGGCAGGCCGGTCACGCCGCCGCCGGGATGGGTGCCCGCACCGCACAGGTACATGCCGGCGACGGGCGCCCGGTAGCGCGCGTAGCCGGGCACCGGACGCATGTGGAAGAACTGGTCCAGCGTCATCTCGCCGTGATTGAGATTGCCTTCGGGAAGACCGTAGAGGCTCTCGAGATCCGGCGGCGCCAGCACGCGCCGCTGCAGCACGACATCCCGGATGCGCGGCGCGAACGCGGCGAGCGTATCGATCACCCGGTCCGCGAAGGCCTCCCGCTGCGCGTTCCAATCGCCCGCGCGCAGCTTGTACGGCGCGTACTTCGCCGTGATCGACATGAGGTGCTGACCTTGGGGCGCCAGGCTCGGATCGCTCAGCGAGGGGATGCGGATGTCCAGCAGCGGATCTCGCGAACAGCGCCCGTACTTGCTGCAGTCGTAGGCCCGCTGGATGTACTCGAGAGACGGCGCGATCTGGATCGGCCCGCGCAGATGCGCTTCGGGGCTGCTGCCGGTCAGCGCCGTGAACTCCGGTAGCGCCCCCAGCGCCAGGTGGATGCGCGCCGCCGAGCCGCGGTACTTGATGCAGCGGACGTGCCGCAGGAAAGACGCGTCCAGGAAGCGCGGCTCGAGCAGCTCGAGGAACGTCGTGCGCGGATCGGCGTTCGAAACGACCGTCGCGGCCGTGAGCTGCTCGCCGCTCTCGAGCTGAACTCCCGTGGCTCGACCCTGCTGCACGATCACCTTCGCCACCAGAGCTCCCGTCCGGATCTCCGTGCCGAAGCCGCGCGCGGCGCTGGCAATCGCGCCGGCCAGCGCGCCCATGCCGCCCACGACCGTGCTCGAGGAGCGAAACAGTCCGGTATCGCTGAGCGCCCAGCTGCTCAGCAGCGTGTAGGCGGTGCCGGCTTCCTGCGGCCCCCAGGTGATGTTCAGCACGCTGTTCGCGGCGATGGCACCGCGCAGCGCATCTGACTCGAAGAACTCGTCGAGCAGATCGGCGCAGGGCATTGGCAGGATGCGCAGGATCTCGGTGGCGCGCTTGCGGCCGAGGCGCCGCGCCGCCGCCAGCAGGCCGCGCCCGCTCAGCAGATCGCGAAACCCGACTTCGGGCAGATCCAGCGGTGCCATCTCCATCAGCGCGCGCACGGCGCCGGCGACCTTGCCCATCAGATCGACGAATGCGGGATACGCGTCGGCGTCGGCTCTGGAAGCGCGCGCAATCTCCTGGACGGTCCGCGCCGTGTCTCGCCAGATGGTCAGGTGCGACCCGTCGGGCTGCGGGCAGAACGCCACCGGATCCGTGTGCAGGGTCTCGACGTGGGCGTCCAGCTTGAGGTCGCGCCGGACTCTGGCCGACAGGTCGCCGCAGCCGTCGCTGACCGGCGACGCCTTGAAGCCGGGGAAGATCTCCTCGGTCACGGCGATGCCTCCGATCGCGTCGCGCTTCTCGAGCACCAGGACGCGGCGGCCGGCTTTCGCCAGGTAGGCCGCCGCAACCAATCCATTGTGCCCGGCTCCGATGATGATGACGTCGTAGTTGCTCACGGGAATGCTTCCTATCTCGTGAAGTTGTGTCTCGTTGATGCCGTGTCCCTCGGAGATGCGCGAAGCGCGGATCCCCCGAGGCGCCTCAGAGCCGCCCGCCGAGGATCTCTCTCGCCGCCATTCGGCCCGGTCCGGAGGTGATGCCGCCGCCGGGATGGGTGCCCGAGCCGCACTGCCAGTAGTTGCGGATCGGCGTTCGATAGTCGGCCCAGCCGACGGCGGGTCGGAAGAAGAAGAGCTGATCGAGGGTCAGCTCTCCCTGGAAGATGTTGCCCTCCGTCAACCCGATCTTGTCTTCGAGGTCCCAGGGCGTGAGCACCTGCTTGTGCAGGATGATGTCCTTGAGATTCGGGCAGAATTCGGAAAGCGTGTCGATCACCGCGTTGCCGAATGCCTCCCGCTGCTGGTCGCGGTTTCCGTACTCCTGCATTTCGTAGGCGGCGTATTGCACGAAGATGGACATCACGTGCTTGCCGCGTGGCGCCATGCTGGGATCGACCATGCTGGGGACCTCGACTTCCATGCAGGGCCGTCTCGAGAAGCCCCCGTACTTGGCGTCGTCGTAGGCCTGCTCCATGTAGTCGATGCTCGGACAGATATCGACCGACCCCTCGAGCAGCGAGGGGTCCTGCATGCCGCGGAAGACGGGCATCGCATCCAGGGCCATGTTGACCTTTCCCGACGAGCCCCGGTACTTGAACCTGTCGATGGCGCGGACCAGATCCTCGGGCAACTCCTTCTCTTCGATCAGCTTGCGGAACGTGACCTTGGGATCGCAGCTCGAGACGATCGCATTGGCGTAGATCTCGTCGCCGTTCTCCAGGGCCACGCCGACGGCGGTGCCACCGTTTACGATGACTTGCGCCACCGGCGCGGACACGCGGATCTCGGCGCCGTGGCTGCGGGCGGCGCTGGCGATGCACTCGCTCAGTGCGCCGGTGCCGCCCTCCTGGGCGCCCCACGCCGTGAAGGCGCCATCGAGCTCTCCCATGAAGTGATGCAGCAGCACGTAGGCGGTTCCCGGAGATTTCACCCCGAGCATCGTGCCGATGATGCCGCTCAGCGACGTCGTGGCGCGGATGATGTCGGATTCGAAGTACTCGGCGAGGAAGTCGTGGACGCTCATGGTCATCAGCTTCGACAGCTGGTGGAAGGTCTCCTTGCCCAGGCCCTTCAGGTGCTGGCCGAAATTCTTGAGGGTGCGCAGATCGCGGAGGTTCGGCTGGGTGAGATTGGGAGGCACGTAGGCGAGAATGGGCTTCACCGCGTACGCCATCTTGTACATCATCTCGCTGAAATGGGGCATCATCTCGGCGTCGCGAACGGAATGGCGCTTGAACTCTTCGCGCGCCTGGGCCTCGTCCGCGTACGTGATCAGGCAGTCGCCGTCCTCCTTGGGGACGAAGGTGCTATCGATCGGGTGGATCTTCAGGCCGTGCTTGGGCAGCTCGAGCTCCCGGATCACCTCCGGCCGCAGCAGGCTGATCACGTAGGAGCAGACCGTGTACTTGAAGCCCGGGTAGATCTCCTCGGTCACCGCCGCTCCGCCGAGCACGTGGCGCCGCTCCAGCACCACCACCTTGCGCCCCGCCTTGGCGAGATAGGCCGCGCAGGTCAGGCCGTTGTGACCGCCGCCGATGATGATTGCGTCATATGTCTGTGTCATGTGGATTCCTAGCCAGGCTTTGGTTTCGCGAATCGCTGCGCGGCTGTTGCCGCGCGTTACGCCTTCTTGTGCGGCGGATCGTAGAAGGGCATCTGGACCACCGTTGCGGGGATCGAGAAGCTCTTCGCCTCCACCATCTCCTCGATGAAGAAGCGTGTGCCCCGCTCGCCGTACTTCGCTTCGACGCGTGCAATCACGATGTACTTCTTGAGCAGCGGGGACCACGTGCCGCTGTTGCCCCGGCCGATGTGGTGCCGCTGGGCTGCGTCCGCGTAGATGGGAACGGCGCCGTTCCAGGGCCGGGCGGGCAGCTGGAGCGGCATGTCGAACTGGGCGTAGGCCTTTTCGAGGCCGGTCACGTCGAGCTCGATGCCCACCGTGGCCCAGCGCGAGCCGCGCTCCTTCTCCCGCCGCAGCGCCTGCTGTCCGACGAAGAAGTCCTTGCCCAGGTCCACCATCCAGCCGAGGCCCAGGTCGTAGGGCGACATCTTCTGGACCTCGAACATGGTCTGCTTGGACGACGTGAAGTCTGCCTCGATGAGGAGCAGGCCCGCCTCGATGCGCGCCAGGTCGAGCGCCACGCCTCCGGCGGGACGCATCTTGAAATCGCGCCGGATCTCCATCAGCGCGTCCCAGAGCGGCTCGGCAACCTCTCGATCGACGAAGATCTCGTAGCCCAGATCGCCCGTGTACCCGGTGCGCGTGATCAGCGCCGGCGCGCCGGCCACCGAGTCTTCGGTGCAGCGGAAGTAGCCCAGGCCGCGCAGGTCGGCGTTCGTCAGCTGCTGGAGCATGTCGCGCGAGGTCGGACCCTGGAGCGCGAGCCCCGCGATCGCGTCGGAGACATCCTCGATCTCGACATCGAGCCCGCCGGCATTCTCCTCCAGCCAGTAGAGATTCGGGATCGCCGCGGTCATGCGGAAGCGATTCGCGCCCACGTGCGCCAGCGTGCCGTCGTCGATGACCTTGCCCTGGTCATCGCACCAGGCGGTGTAGATCACCTGCCCGACGCCGCACCTGGACACGTCTCGCACCACGATGCGGTTCATCAGGGCGAGCGCATCCGGGCCGCGCACGTCGTATTTGTAGAGGGGCGAGACATCGAAGAGACCGCAGCCCGTACGCACCGAGTTGTACTCGTGGATGTGATCCAGTTCGTACATCGTGGCGTTCAGGAAGCCCGCCCACTCTTCCCAGCGCTTGCCCTTGGAAAGCGCCTCCGTGCGCGAATGGAACGGTGTCGTTCTCGGCATCGCTTCTCCTTTGTGGCGGATCACCGCCTGCGCGGTCGGCGGCCCGCTCGCGCGGGCGCCCCGCGTTGGGCGAGATCGGGCGTTCCGGGTGCGGAGCCCCACGCGCGCTCTCCCGGGCTCGAGAAAGCGCATGCATCCCGTCGCGACCGCCGGTCTTCCGCGCGCTCACGCCAACACCAGCGCCGGTAGCCCATCGCAACAATCGTGCCCTCCGTGGCGTGTTGTCCGAGAAAGACAGCGCGTCGCCATCGCCCGAAAGGGGCGAATTGCCCAAGCCTCCCTGGGTGGCTGTGGCAATAGATCCCGCCCTGTGGCCAACTCGGGCGCCTCGGCAGCGCGTGCGCGTTGGCGCCGGACCCGGGACGAGCAAGCGACGCGATCCGGGCGTCGCTTGCGGCGGCGCGCACCGCTGTGCTTGCCTGTCTGCCGAATCTCCACTGCGTGTGCGGGTGTCTGGTGCAGCCCAGGCGTTATCGGTCCGTCAGCTACTGGTTCGACGCGCTCGGTGCCGAGCCGCAGGTGCGCGGGCCGCTTCCGGGCGACCTCGAGGTCGACGTGGCGATCGTCGGCGGGGGCTTCACCGGCCTGTGGACGGCCTACTACCTGAAGCGCGCCGATCCCGATTGCCGCGTCGCGGTGCTCGAGCGCGAGACGGCCGGCTACGGTGCATCGGGACGCAACGGCGGCTGGTGTTGGGCCAAGCTCGCCGGGCTGCCGGAATACGTGGCGCGCGATCCCGAACGCGGCGCGGCACTGCGCGATGCGGTCATGGGCAGCGTGGACGAGATTGGCGGCATCTGCGAGCGCGAGGGCATCGAGGCGGATTTCCGCAAGGCGGGTGGCTTCATGCTGGCCAGCGTTCCGGCGCAGGTCGCGCGGCTGCGCGCCATGCTGAAGACGGTCCGCCAGATGGGGCTCGACGCTGCGCAGTATCGCTGGGTGGAGCCCGCCGAGATGACGGAGCACTTCCGCGTCGCGGCGAACTTCGGCGCGGTCTTCATGGCGAATTGCGCCGGAGTCAACCCGGCGGCGCTGGCCCGCGGCATCGCGGACGCAGCCGAGCGGCGCGGGGCCGCGATCTACGAGCAGACGCCGGTGCTGGACGTGGCGCCGGGACTCGTTCGCACGGCGCACGGCAACGTGCGCGCAGCCCGCATCGTCTTGGCGCTCGCGGGCTATCTCGCGCAGCTGCCGGGACATCGGCGCGACGTGCTGCCCTGCTACAACCACATGATCGCGACCGAGCCGCTGCCCCGGGAGACCTGGGAGCGCATCGGACTGGCGCGGCGCGAGGGCTTCGGCGACGTGAGCCGCATGCTCGCCTACGGACAGCGCACGCACGACGATCGCATCGCGATCGGCGGGCGCGGGCTCGGCTACCACTTTGGCTCGTCGATCGACGCGCGCTTCGACCGAGACGCGCGCACGCACCGCCTGCTCGAGAAGACGCTGCACGAACTGTTGCCGCAGCTCGGCGACGTCGCGATCACGCATCGCTGGGGCGGTGTCTTCGGCATGCCGCGCGACCTCACGGCCGCGCTGCGCATGGACGAGGCCACGGGCATCGCCGTGGCGCCGAGCTACGTGGGCGACGGCGTCGCGGCGAGCAACCTGGCCGGACGCACGTTGTGCGATCTGGTGCTGGAGCGCAGGAGCCCGCTGGTCGAGTTCCCGTGGGTGACGCACCGGGCGCCGCGCTGGGAGCCCGAGCCGCTGCGCTGGCTCGGCGTGCGCGCGGGTCTGGCGCTCAACGCCTCGGCGGAGCGCAGCGAGCGCCGCAGCGGCCGGCTGCCGCCGCTGCGCGACCGCGTGCTGCGCTCGATCGGCCTCGACTTCAGCTACTGAGCGCGCGGGCGGGGTCTGCGCCGGGTCGGATCCACGCCGCGCTTGACCGGGCCGCGCCGACGGTGCGAGCATGTCGGGATTCGCGGGAGAGCGGTCGCCGGATCCAGCGGAGGCCGCTTCGCGGGCGGGGGCGCTCCCGAGTGCAGTTTGTGGGGGCGCAGCTTCTCCGGTCGCCGTCGGTGTCCTCGAGAGCCCCGAGCGCAGGGTGCGCGACCTGATCGTGACGGAATGCGACGAACTGCGACGAAGGGATGGGAGCAGCATGGCGGCGAGCGGCGCGGAGATCTTGATCGTCGACGATGAGGCAGAAGTCTGTGCGGTGTTATCGAGAATCTTGACCCAGAAGGGATACCGCGTGCAGACCGAGACCCGAGCGGGTCGCGCGCTCGCGCGCGTGCGCGAGCGCCGCTTCGAAGTGATCCTGCTCGACCTGATCATGCCCGAGCTGAACGGCCTGCAGCTGCTCCGCCAGATCAAGCAGGAGTTCGACGAGCTGCCCATCGTCGTCTTAACGGGACAGAGCGACCTCACGACCGCCGTGGAGGCGATGCAGGCGGGCGCGTCGGATTTCGTCTCGAAGCCGGTCGAAGGCGCGTTTCTCGACCTGCGCATCCAGCGCGCCATCGAGCTGGAGCGGACCCGGCGCATGGTCAAGCTCGACAGCCTGACCGGGCTCTACAATCACCGCTTCTTCCAGGATCGCTTGGAGGAGGAGATCCGCCGCGGCAGGCGCTACGAGCGCCCGCTCGCGCTGCTGCTGCTGGACATCGACCACTTCAAGGCCTTCAACGACACCCACGGGCACCCGGCGGGGGATGCCATGCTCCAGGAAGTCTCGAGATTGCTGCGGCGCATCAGCCGCACCGAGGACATCGTGGCCCGCTACGGCGGGGAGGAGTTCGCGGTGATCCTGCCCGAGACCCCGGCGGAGGGCGCGGAGGTCTTTGCCGTCCGCGTGAAGCAGCTGCTCGAGGCGCGGCCGTGCGGCGCGACCCGGCTTCCGGCGGACTCGAAGCTGACGGTCAGCATCGGCGTGGCGACGCTGAAGCCGGAGAGCTCGAAGGCAAGCCTGATCGAGGCGGCGGATCGCGCGCTCTACCAGGCCAAGCGCGAGGGTCGCAACCGGGTGTGTGTCGCCGCCTGAGCGCAGGCTCGGCGACGCGATCGAGTCATGAGCGGCGAAGACGAAGACAGCCCCTTCCCCGAGCCGGTCGAGATCCCGATCGAGCGCTCGATCGATCTGCACTACTTCCGCCCTTCCGAGGTGGTGGACGTGCTCGACGCCTACCTCGAGGCCGCCCGCGAGGCAGGCTTTCGCGAGGTGCGGGTCATCCACGGGCGGGGTCGCGGGGTGCAGCGCGCCCGCATCCGGGCGCGGCTCGAGCAGCACCCCCAGGTGGAGCGGTTCGCGGACGCGCCCGGCGACCGGGGCGGGTGGGGCGCCACGCTGGTGTGGCTGCGCCCATGAGCCGGCGGCGCCTAACGACGCGGCGCCGCCGCGCCCGGCTACCAGCGGCGGTTGCCGGGTCGCATCGCCTCGCGCGGCAGCGCGATGGGGAAGCGCGCGCGGATCTTCTCATCGGTCGCGCGGTCGATGTACTCCGGATAGTGTGAAGCGAGCAGCTGGCGCGCGCGCTGTCGGGCGCGCTCGCGGAGGTCGTGCCCGCCGGCCTCCTCCCACGCGCTCGGCGAGGTCCGGTCGGCGATCTCCGGGTAGAGGTATTCCGTCTCCATCAGCTGCAGGGTCTGCGGGTGTCCGAGGAAGTGCCCCTCGCCGTAGGCCACGTCGCGGATGACCTCGTAGGAGAGCGTCTCATCGGTGACCTCGATGCCGCGCAGGGCGCGCTGGATGCAGCCCAGCATCTCGTTGTCGATCACCATCGCCTCGAACGAGCAGCCCATCAGACTCCCCAGCATGCCGCTGGTCTCGGACACGATGTTGGCGCCGGCCAGGGCGGCCAATGCGACGCTCACGCCCTTCTCGTAGCCGGCCTGATTGTCGGGGAGCTTCGAGTCGGTCATGCCCGCTCCGACGATGGTCGGCAGCCCGTAGAAGCGCCCGATCTGCGCCGCCGCCGCGTTGAGCACGGCCGCCTCGCCGCCGCCCCCGGAGAACGCGCCCGTTCTCAGATCCGAGACGAACGGCCAGGGCCCGAAGCCCACGGGATGGCCCGGCACCACGAGGTTCACCAGCAGCAGCGCGGCCAGGGTCTCGGCCACCGTCTGCACCAGCGTGCCGGCCAGCGCGGCCGGCGCCGTGGCGCCCGCCTGCGGCGCGATGACCACGCCCACGCTCCCGCCCATGCGCGTGGCTGCGATGCACACCTCGCTGTTCTCCTCGCCGTAGGTGAGCGGCGACACCACGGGGCAGCCGCCGGAGGTGCAGAAGGGGCGTTCGAGATGCCGGCCCTCGCCGCCGAGGATCAGGTCCATCATC
>Ga0224500_10001752_pt1 | contig 12410 bp, 11 predicted proteins | sample SF_Oct11_sed_USG_FD_168126 | JGI IMG/M metagenome (GOLD analysis project Ga0224500, IMG submission 168126) | Sediment microbial communities from San Francisco Bay, California, United States - SF_Oct11_sed_USGS_4_1 | ecosystem: Environmental > Aquatic > Marine > Sediment | place: USA: California... | reverse complement strand
CGTCGATACCCCGGGCTTCCAGACGCGGCACGGCAATGCGCTCAATCGCAACCTGAACCGGACGGTCAAGGGCGTGCTGTCCGACGTCGACGTGGTGCTGTTCGTCGTCGAGTCCGGCAAGTTCACCCCCGAAGATGCCAAGGTGCTGGCCCTGCTGCCCTCGCACAAGCCCGTGCTTCTGGTGGCCAACAAGCTCGACGCGCTTGCCCGGCGCGACGACGTGCTGCCCTGGCTGGCCACCATGCGGGAGCGGCGCGACTTCGCCGAATTCGTGCCGATGTCTGCGATCCGCGAGGCCGACGCGCCGCGCCTCGTCCAGATCGTCGCGCGCCATCTTCCCGAGCAGCCATGGCTGTACGACCCCGATGCCCTGACCGACCGCAGCGAGCGGTTCCTCGCCAGCGAGCTGATTCGCGAGAAGCTGTTTCGCCTCACCGGAGACGAGTTGCCTTATGGCAGCACCGTCGTGATCGACAAGTTCGAGGAGGAAGGCGACCCGGTACGGCCGATGCGTCGCATTGCGGCCACGATCGTGGTCGAGCGCGAGGCGCACAAGGGCATGATCATCGGGGAGGGCGGGGAGCGGCTCAAGCGCATCGGCAGCGAGGCGCGCCAGGAGCTCGAGCGCCTGCTCGGGGCCAAGGTGTTCCTCGAGCTGTGGGTCAAGGTGCGCGCCGGTTGGGCCGCGAGCGAGGAACATCTGCGAAGCTACGGTTACGAGTGAGTGCGCGCATGAGCGAGACCTTCGAAGCCTTCATGGCCCAGGCCTGGGCCGACCACGCCCAGCACAGCGAAGCCGTCGCCGACAGGCTGCGCACCGGCACGCCCGCGCCGGCGAACCCGGCCCAGCTGGAAGCGCTGGTGCGTTTCGTCGTGCACCTGCTGGGCGAGCACCTGGGCCGCTTCGACGACGCACGATGGCGCCTCGCTGCACTGGCCTCGCACGACAAGGCCGACGCCCGCGTGCAGTCGGCATTGCGCGTCGCGCGGGCAACGCTCGACCTTGCGCAGTCCGGCCGCGCGGCGCTCGATGGCTTCACCGACGCCGAGACCGTGCGAGCGCAAAGCGCAGCCGCGACCTTGTGCGTCGGGCGTGGCCAGAGCGAGCGGGCGCTTGCGTTCATTGCATCGGCGCGGGAGCGCCTTGCGGCGCTGCCGCAAGCTTCTGCGGCCGATCACCGACCACTGGCGATTGCCTGCAACAACATGACCTGGGAACTGCACGACCGGGGTGCCAAGCGCACGGCGGCCGACACCGCAGCCATGCTCGACCTGGCAGCGGCCAGCCGCGTGCACTGGAGCCACGCCGGCACCTGGCTCGAGGTCGAACGGGCCGACTACGGGCTCGCGCTCGCCCACCTGAGCGCCGGCCGCGCCGACGAGGCGCTTCACCATGCAGCGCAATGCTTGGCAGCCTGCATCGCCCACGACGCGCTTCCGTACGAGCACTTCTTCGGCCACGAGGCGCTGGCTCGCGTGCAGCACGCACGCGGTGACCGCGCCGCCTGTGCGCACCACGCAGCCGCAGCGCGTGACGCCTTCGGCCGCCTCGACAGCGACGACCAGGCATCCTGCCGCGGCGCGCTCGACGCCCTGCAGGCGCTCGCGCAGGCGGCGCCATGACGCCGCGCGGCACGGTCGCGCCGCACCTGGCCTTCGTGCTGCACCGCTACGACTGGAGCGAGTCGAGCCTGATCGTCGACCTGTTCACCCGCGAGGCCGGCCGCGTGGTCGTGGCCGCCAAGGGCGCGAAGCGCCCAACGTCCGGCCTGCGCGCGGTGCTGCTGCCGTTCCAGCGCATCGCCGTGAGCTTCGGCCACGCGCGTTCCGAGGTGCAGGCGGAGGTCCACAACCTGCGGGGCGCCGAGTGGAGCGGCGGCTCGCCGACCATCGGCGGCCCGGCCCTGCTCGCCGGCTTCTACCTCAACGAACTGCTGATGAAACTGCTGGCGCGCGACGATCCCCATCCGGCGCTGTGGGACCTGTATGCACTGGTGCTGGAGCGGCTCGGCGGCGCCGACGAGCCGCTGGTCCTGCGCGCGTTCGAGCTCGTGCTGTTGCGCGAGCTGGGTCTGCTGCCTGACCTGGCCCATGTCACCGCGAACCAGGCCGCGGTTGAGCGCGATCGGCACTACACGCTATGGCCTGAAGGCGGGCTGGCCGCAGCCGCACCCGAGGCCGGCGCGACACTCGCCGGCGCGCAGCTCATGGCGCTTCAGGCTGCACTCGCGCGCGGCAGCTTCGACGACCTGCGAGAGGCCTGCCGCACGGCCGAAGTCCCGCTGCGCAGACAGCTGCGCCGCATGCTTGCCTATCATCTGGGCCACGCGCCCCTTCGCACGCGCGAGGTGGTCCGCGAACTGCGCTCGATGCTCGATCTGCCATGAACCCTCTGGTCGCACCCGAAGCCGGACACCGCACGAACCGGTGCGCGCTGTCGGTCAACGTCAACAAGGTCGCACTGCTGCGCAACACCCGGCACCTCGGCATCCCGGGCGTCGTGCGTGCAGCCACGCTGTGTCTGGAGGCCGGCGCCCAGGGCATCACGGTGCACCCGCGGCCCGATGCGCGCCACATCCGGCCCGACGACGTGCGCGATCTGGCAGCGCTGATGGCGCAATGGCCCGCGGCCGAGTTCAACATCGAAGGCAATCCGCTCGACAACTTGATGGCATTCGTGCGCGAGTTCCGTCCGCATCAGACGACCTTCGTTCCCGATGCGCCCGGCCAGTTCACGAGCGACCATGGGTTCGGGATCGCGGACCTGTCGCGCGTGGCGCCGCTGGTGGCCGAGGCGCGCGCGCTCGGCGTGCGCGTCAGCCTGTTCATGGATGCCGACCCGCAGGCGATCGCGGCGGTGGCCACGATCGGCGCCGACCGCATCGAGCTGTACACCGAGCCCTATGCCGCAGCCCATGGCACGGCACAGGCAGTGGCACAGCTCGAGCGCTACAGGGCTGCGGCGTCGGCGGCATTGGCAGTGGGGCTCGGCGTCAATGCCGGTCACGACCTGAACCGCGCCAACCTGACGGATTTCCTGCGCGCCGTGCCCGGCGTCCAGGAGGTGTCGATCGGTCATGCCCTGATCGCCGATGCGCTCGAGCTGGGCTATGGCGAGACGGTGCGCGAGTACCAGCGCTGCATACAGCGCGCGTACGCCTGAATGATCCACGGCATCGGTACCGACATCTGCGACATCGGACGCATTGCCGCCGCGCTCGGGCGGCGCGGCGACCGCTTTGCCGAGCGCGTGCTCGGGCCGCACGAGATCGAGGTCTTCCGGGCGCGGCGGGCCAAGCTCGAGGCGCGCGGCGTCGCCTACCTGGCCACGCGCTTCGCCGCCAAGGAGGCCTTCTCGAAGGCGATCGGCCTGGGCCTGCGGCTGCCAATGACCTGGCGCGACTGCGAGGTGGTGAAGGCGCCGAGCGGCAAGCCCGAGATCCGCCTGCACGGTGCGCTGAAGGCGTGGTTCGACGCGCGCGGCCTCGACGCGCAGGTCAGCGTCAGTGACGAAAGCAGCTACGCTTGTGCCTTCGTCGTCGTGCAAGCGCGCCATCGACCGGAGCCGCCGTGAAACAACTGTCCCCCCTGATCATCGACGTGGCCGGCAAGTCACTGACGCCCAAGGACCGCAATCGCATCGTGCACCCGATCACCGGCGGCGTGATCCTGTTCGCGCGCAATTGGAGCGACCGCGCCCAGCTCGCGGCGCTGTGCCGGGACATCAAGCAGACCAGCGACGAGAACGCCCTCATCCTCGTCGATCAGGAGGGTGGTCGCGTCCAGCGCTTCGCGAGCGACGGATTCACGCCGCTGCCCTCGATGAGGATGCTCGGCGAGCTGTGGATGCGCGATGGCGGCAGTGCAGGGACCGCCAGCGCGCGCGCCGCCCAGGAGGCGGCCGACGCAACCGGTTTCGTGATGGCCAGCGAACTGCGGGCCTGCGGCGTGGACATGTCGTTCGCGCCGGTGCTCGATCTCGATCATGGTCCGTCCACCGTCATTGGCGACCGCGCCTTCCACCGTGACCCGAAGGTGGTCACGGCGCTCGCGACGAGCCTGATGGCCGGCATGCGCAGAGCCGGCATGGCCGCCTGTGGCAAGCACTTTCCGGGGCACGGCCATGTCGCAGCCGACTCCCACACCGACGTGCCGGTGGACGACCGTGCCCTCGAGACGATCCTCGCCGACGACGCGGCGCCCTACGGCTGGCTGAAGGACAGCTTGCCCTCGGTGATGCCTGCGCACGTGATCTACCCGCAGGTCGACGGATTGCCCGCTGGTTTCTCGCGCCGCTGGTTGCAGGAGATCCTGCGCGGCCGGCTCGGCTTCCGTGGCGCGATCTTCAGCGACGACCTCTCGATGGCCGGTGCGCGAACCATCGATGGCAGGGAGCTGAGCTACACCGAAGCTGCGATCCGTGCGCTGCAGGCCGGATGCGACATGGTGTTGCTGTGCAATCAATGCGTCGAGGACGGCGGCCATGCCATCGACGCGCTGATCGATGGCGTGCACAACTACTATTTCTCGGGCGATCCGCGCCGCATCGACGACACGGATGCCAACGAGACGCGCCGGCTGGCGCTGATGGCGCAGGGCAACGCGCTCGAGTGGGACCAGTTGATGGTCGACCCGACCTACCGCCGCGCCCGCGGCTTGCTGCCCGACGCCGCTTGACGGCGCCGGGCTGGGTGGCTCAGGCCGACGGGCTGTCGAACGGCAGCCGGATCTGCGACAGGTCCTTCTTCGTTTCCACCAGGACCAGCGGACCCTCGTCGATCGCGACAGCGGCCTTGGGCTCGCGCGGCACATGCACCGGCTTCGGCGCGGCGGCGATCGCCTCCTGCGCCTGGCGCACCTTTTCCGCGTCGGAATGCACCCACTCGAGGCCGGCCTCGCTGGCCACAGCGCTCAGCGCGTCGATCGGCAGCACATAGGGCTCGGCCCGCATGGGCGCGGCCGGGGGCACGACGATGGGCCGCGCGGCCGGCACCGGGCGCGGCAGGGGTTGCGGTTCGACCGCCGGCGGGGCAGCGGTCTCCTCGATCGGCGCCGAGGCCAGTGGCAGCTCGGCGACCTCGTCTTCGGGCAGGTCGTCCGCGATGTCCAGGCTGTCGGCATCGGCGCCGTCGGCAGCCGTCGTCGCCCCTTCACCGCGATTGCGGCCCCGTCCGCCACGGCGGCGGCGGCGGCGGCCCGCGCCGTCGCGTTCTCCGTCAGGCGCAGCCTGGTTGGCCGCAACCGGCAAGCCATCTGTCGGGCCTGCCAGCGGTTGCGTGTCGAGCATGCGCTCGGCCTCTGGCGCCACACCACGGTCATCGGCCCGCGGTTCGCCTCTGGACGGCCGGCCGCCTTCGCCTCGCGGCGTGCGGGCCTGCTGCGCGGCTGCATCGGGCGCGGCTGTCGATTCCTGGCCCCGACGCTGATCCCGGCCACGGCCCTCGCGGGAGTCACTGCCACGGCCTTCGCGTCCTTCGCGTCCTTCGCGCCGACCCTCGGCGCCGCGTTCGCCGCGACCCTCGCGCCCTTCACTCCGGCCTTCCCCGCGACCTTCCCCGCGACCTTCCCCGCGACCTTCCCCGCGGCGACCACCATTGCGCCGTCCGTCGCGACGCTCGCCACGTTCACCGCGCCTGCTCGCACCGCCAGCGGCCGCCGCGGCGGCGGTGCTTGCGGTCGCTGTCGCGACGCCGGTCGCTGCGGTGGGTGCCGCCTCGCCGCCCCCGAACAGCTTCTTGACCCATGCGAAGAAGCCCCCGCCCGCGGGGGCGGCGGGCCGCGTCGCGGCCGTCGCGGGCGCAGGCATCGCCAGCGGTGCCGCGACCACGGGCGCAGGTGCCGGCGCAGCGACAGGCGCCGGCTGGTCAGGCAGCACGCCCTTGATCACCGGCTCCTGGCGTGGCTTGGCCTTCTCGCGCCGCGTGATCCCGACCTCGTCGTCGGGCTCCTCGATCATCGTGTAGCTGGCCTTGAAGGTCTCCAGACGTGGATCGTCGTGCCGCAGGCGCTCGAGCTTGTAGTTCGGCGTCTCGATGTGCGGGTTCGGGATCAGCAGCACGTTGACGCGCTGCTTGAGTTCGATCTTGGTGATCTCCGAGCGCTTCTCGTTGAGCAGAAACGAAGTCACCTCGACCGGCACCTGCACGTGCACCGCCGCGGTGTTGTCCTTGAGTGCCTCTTCCTGGACCATGCGCAGGATCTGCAGCGCGCTCGACTCGGTGTCGCGGATGTGGCCGGTGCCGTTGCAGCGCGGGCAGGTGATGTGGCTGCCTTCCGAAAGAGCCGGGCGCAGGCGCTGGCGGCTCAGCTCGAGCAGGCCGAACTTGGAGATCGCGCTGTACTGGACGCGAGCGCGGTCGAACTTCATCGCCTCGCGCAGGCGCTGCTCCACGTCGCGCCGGTTCTTCGACTCCTCCATGTCGATAAAGTCGATCACCAGCAGGCCGCCCAGGTCACGCAGCCGCATCTGGCGCGCAATCTCGTCGGCCGCCTCGAGGTTGGTGCGCGTGGCGGTCTCCTCGATGTCGCTGCCGCGCGTGGCGCGCGCCGAATTGACGTCGATCGACACCAGCGCCTCGGTGTGATCGATCACGATCGCGCCGCCCGAGGGCAGGCTCACCGTGCGAGAGAACGCGGTTTCGATCTGGTGCTCGATCTGGAACCGGCTGAACAGCGACGCGTCGTCGCGGTAGCGCTTCACGCGATTGGCCGTCTCCGGCATCACGTGGTTCATGAACTGCTTGGCCTGGTCGTAGATGTCGTCGGTGTCGATCAGGATCTCGCCGATGTCGGCGGTGAAGTAGTCGCGGATCGCGCGGATCACGAGCGAGCTTTCCTGGTAGATCAGGAACGCGCCCTTGCCGGCCTGGGCGGCCGAATCGATCGCCTCCCAGAGCTTGAGCATGTAGTTCAGGTCCCATTGCAGCTCCGCCGCCGAGCGACCGATGCCGGCGGTGCGCGCGATCAGGCTCATGCCCTTCGGGTAGTCGAGTGCGTCGAGGTTCTCCTTGAGCTCTTCGCGGTCCTCGCCCTCGATGCGCCGGGAGACGCCGCCGCCGCGCGGATTGTTGGGCATCAGCACCAGGTAGCGGCCGGCCAGCGAAATGAACGTCGTCAGCGCCGCGCCCTTGTTGCCGCGCTCTTCCTTTTCGACCTGGACCAGCAGTTCCTGGCCGTTGGAGATCACATCCTGGATCTTGGCGTCGCGCACGCTGACGCCTTCCTTGAAGTAGGTCTTCGAGATTTCCTTGAACGGCAGGAAGCCGTGCCGGTCCTCGCCGTATTCGACGAAGCAGGCCTCGAGCGAAGGCTCGACGCGCGTGACGACGGCCTTGTAGATATTGCCCTTGCGTTGCTCGCGACCTTCGATTTCGGTCTCGAAGTCGAGCAGTTTCTGGCCATCGACGATCGCCAGGCGACGCTCTTCGGGCTGCGTCGCGTTGATCAGCATGCGTTTCATGTCTCGTGTTCTCCAAACATCGACATCACTTCGTCGACGCACGAGGCACGCGAGCAAACCGCAAGGAACCGCCCTGGACCGCGGCGCGCTGTGTTCGCCCGAAGGCGACGCTCAGCGCGGCCGCAGCGTTGGCGCGTGCGTGGCAGCGTTCGGGACGCATCCGCCGCCCACAGGCCCGCGCGACGACGGGCCAGCGGCTCGTGGCCGGGCGCGGTCGTCAAAGGTCGGGATGGGCGGGAACGGCATGGTCCGTGGGCTGGACGCGGGTGCAGGCTTCGTCATGTTCGATCGGGCCGGCACCGAAAACCTTTGTTCTTCAAGGCCGACGGTCACATCGGCCCGGGTTTGGATTCGCGTTTCTCTGCCACCTGCTTCGCGCGGCTGCCGGGTCACCTTTGGGACCACGGCCCACGGCGCGGGGCGGGTGTTGCATCACCTCCACGCCGCCTGGGTGCGACCGCTAAACTCTTAGCGAATCAAGCACTTATCTCCGCAACGTGGTCGAGGCCATTATAGGCACGAAAGTCGCACCCCAAGTCCAGCGCCTTGTCGTCGACGAGGGCAGCGATGGCCAAAGACTGGACAATTTCCTGCTCCGTGTGCTCAAGGGCGTGCCCAAGACGCATGTCTACCGGGTCATCCGGTCGGGCGAGGTCCGCATCAACATGGGGCGGGCGGCGGCGGACGCGCGTCTGGCGCTGGGCGATGAGGTTCGCGTGCCGCCGGTGCGCACCGGCGAGCGGCCCGATGGGGCCGCTGCGCCGCCGCGCGAGTTTGCGGTGCTGTTCGAGGACGAGCACCTGCTGGCGATCGACAAGCCGGCCGGCGTCGCGGTGCATGGCGGCTCGGGCGTGAGCTTCGGCGTGATCGAGCAGTTGCGCCGGGCACGCCCGCAGGCGAAGTTCCTCGAACTCGTGCACCGGCTCGACAAGGAGACCTCGGGCGTGTTGCTGCTGGCCAAGAGGCGCAGTGCACTGACCGCGCTGCAGGACCAGTTTCGCCAGCGTGGCACGGTGAAGGTGTATGCCGCGCTCGTCGTCGGGCGCTGGCGCGCGAGCCACAAGGTGATCGATGTGCCGCTGCTCAAGACCACCGACGCCAAGGGCGACAGGCAGGTCCGAGTCGCGGCGCATGCCGACGACGATGCGCGTCGCTCGATCACGCTGGTCAAGGTGGCACGCCCGTTCGCCGATTGCACCCTGCTGGAAGTGACCCTGAAAACCGGTCGCACGCACCAGATCCGCGTCCATCTCGCGCACGAGGGACACCCGATTGTCGGTGACCCGAAGTACGGTGACTTCGCGGTCAACCGCCAGTTCGCGCGCGGCGAGCACCGTTTCGCTCGCATGTTCCTGCACGCGCGCCAACTTGCGTTCGACCACCCGGCCACCGGCGAGCGCATCACGCTCGAAGCGGCCTTGCCCGACGACTGCGCCGGGCTCCTGGAGGCGCTGTGACCGGTCTGTGCCCGGGCTCGCCGCGTTCGCTGCCCCACTGGCCTCACAGGGGCCACTGCATCGCCCCCCGGGCGGCCGGGGGCGCGCGATGACCCGCCGCTTCGATCTCATCGTTTTCGACTGGGACGGTACGCTTTTCGACTCGACCGCGCTCATCGTGCGCTGCATCCAGGACGCCTGCGCCGATGTCGGCGCGCCGAAGCCCAGCGATGCCGATGCGGCGTACGTGATCGGTCTCGGCCTGGTCGATGCGCTTCGCCATGTGGCGCCCGGCCTGGCCGAAGCGCGCTACCCCGCGCTCGGCAACCGCTACCGCCACCACTACTTTGCGCGTCAGCACGAGCTCAGCCTGTTCCCTGGCACGATCGAGATGCTGCATGCACTGAAGGCGCGCCACCATTGGCTCGGCGTGGCCACCGGCAAGGGCCGACGCGGACTCGACGAGGCGCTGGCGCACTCGCAGCTCAAGGGGGTGTTCGACGCGACGCGCACCGCCGACGAGACCGCATCGAAGCCCAACCCGCTGATGCTGTTGGAGCTGATGCGCGAATTCGGCGCCGAGCCTGATCGCACGCTGATGATCGGCGACACGACGCACGACCTGCAGCTGGCAAGGAACGCCGGCACCCCCAGCGTCGCGGTGGCCTTCGGCGCGCATGCGCATGAGGCCTTCGCCGAGTTCGAACCGCTGCATGTCGCGCACAGCACGCGCGAATTGCACGACTGGTTACTGTCGCATGGATGAGTGGGCAAACCCGCGTGCGCCGCGCTTGCACGCTTGCGCGGCAAGTCGCAGGCCGGGCGACTCGAACCGGTCCGATGCTGGCGTGAGCACGGTCCATGTCTGACGGCGCAGCAGGTCAGTTCCTTTGCCGCAGTGACGAGCTCGCCGAACGCGGCCGCGGCGTCGTGTTCGACCTCCTGCTGTGGCGCCAGCCAGCGCGCGGCTTCGCGCTGCGCATCGACGGCCGCGCGGTGGCCTACGTCAACCGCTGTGCCCATGTGCCCACCGAACTCGACTGGAACCCCGGCGATTTCCTCGACGCGGAGCGCCGCACCATCGTCTGCGCGGTCCACGGCGCGCAGTATTCGCCTGCCAGCGGCCACTGCCTGGGCGGCCCCTGTGGCCGCAACGGCCTGATCGTCATCGACGTGCACGAGAGCGACGGCCAGGTGTATTGGTATCCTTCCCGCGACATCGCGCCGATCGAATTCGACGACGGTCCCGAAGCCACTTCCACGGAGCCCTGTGCGCCATGAACCCTCCCGACGATCCGACGGCCTCCGAGCTGCCCGCCCACGCCGCGACCACCGTGCCCAACGCTGCAGCCGCCGCGCCCGTTGCCGCGAAGCTCGCCTCGCTCGAGGTGGCGGTCCAGGCCGTCGCGCGCGAGTTGCTCCACGACCGCCGCAACGAGAGGCGCTGGCGCGTCTTCTTCCGTCTCGCGTGGCTGGGCGTGGTACTGGCCGTGCTGTGGGCGCTGTTCGTGGCGCGCAATCACGTGACCTCGCCAAGCGGACCACACACGGCACTGGTCGAGTTGCAGGGTGAGATCGCGCTGGACTCCGACGCCAGTGCCGAGCGCCTGATCGCCGCGTTGAAGAGCGCGTTCGAGGACAGGGGCGCGCAGGCCGTCGTGATGCGGATCAACTCTCCTGGCGGCAGCCCGGTGCAGGCCGGCATCGTCAACGACGAAATCAAGCGCCTGAAGGCCAAGCACGGCAAGAAGGTCTATGCAGTGGTCGAGGACATCTGCGCTTCCGGTGCGTACTACATCGCGGTGGCGGCCGACGAGATCTACGTCGACAAGGCGAGCCTGGTGGGCAGCATCGGCGTGCTGATGGACGGTTTCGGCTTTACCGGCACGATGGAAAAGCTCGGCGTCGAGCGGCGCCTGCTCACCGCCGGCGAGAACAAGGGCATGCTCGATCCGTTCTCGCCTCAGAACGCCAAGCAGACCGCCTTTGCCAAGGCGATGATCGACCAGATTCACCAGCAGTTCATAGCGGTGGTCAAGGAAGGCCGTGGCGACCGCCTCAAGCCGACGCCGGAGATGTTCTCCGGTCTGTTCTGGAACGGCGAGGAGGCGATCAAGCTCGGGCTCGTCGACAAGGTAGGCAGTCTCGACTACGTGGCGCGCGAGGTGATCAAGGCCGAAGAGATCATCGACTACACGACGCACGACAACGTCGCCGAGCGCCTGGCCAAGCGCTTCGGCGCCGCGATGGGCGCAGGCGCCGTCAGGGCGCTGCGCGAGCTGTCCCCGATTCGTTGAGTCCGCGCGCCGCGATGTCGGACCCGACCGACGCCCTCGGCCCGCTGGTATCGGACCGCATGGCGGTCCTGCCGCAGTACCTGTTGCCCAAGCGCGCGCTGACCATGCTGATGGGCGAGCTGGCGGGCGCGCGCGGCGGGGTGCTCACCACACGCGTGATCCGCTGGTTCATCGATCGCTACCGCGTGAACATGACCGAGGCCGCGAACCCGGACACCGCCGCGTACTCGACGTTCAACGACTTCTTCACGAGAGCACTCGCGCCCGGCGTGCGGCCGCTCGCGGACGCGGATCTGGTGTGCCCGGTCGACGGCGCGATCAGCCAGTTTGGTCCGATCGAGGGCGATGCGATCCTGCAGGCCAAAGGCCACAGCTACACCGTCCAGGCGCTTGTTGGCGGCGACACCGACCTGGCGCGGCCGTTCCTGAACGGTCACTTTGCGACGCTGTACCTGAGCCCAAAGGACTATCACCGTATCCACATGCCCTGTGACGGCCGGCTCGTGCGCATGATCCACGTGCCGGGCGAGTTGTTCTCGGTCAATCCGACCACTGCGCGCGGCGTGCCCGGGCTGTTCGCGCGCAACGAGCGCGTGGTTTGCGTGTTCGAGCATTCGCGCGGACGTTTCGTGCTCGTTCTCGTCGGCGCCACCATCGTCGGCAGCATGGCCACCGTGTGGCACGGCGTCGTCAATCCGCCGCGGCCCGGCACGGTGCGTGACTGGCGCTATGAAGGCAGCAGGTCGCTCATGCTCGGCCAAGGCGACGAGATGGGCCGGTTCCTGCTCGGCTCGACCGTCGTGCTGCTGTTCCCGCGCGGGCCGCTGCGATTCAACCCGGCATGGACTGCGGGTGGAGCCATCCGGATGGGTGAGGCGATGGCCGTGCTGGACTGAAGTGCCTTGCAGGCGTCACATGCAACGGTCGAAGTCCATGGTCATCGTCTGACGTACCTTTCCGTCGCGGGCGATGAGCCGAACGCAACGGCTTTGGCCAGGTGAACTCCAGGTGGTCATCAAGTCCTGTCCGGCCTTGAACTGGCTGACGCGCGTGTAGCCCAAGGCCTGCATGTCGCTGTCCAGTGTTGCCACGCCACGTCCGATCATGCCCTCCACGCTGTCGGGAGGTCTTGTCGCCGTGCCCGGCGACGCCAGTGGCGGCTGGATCGGCCGCACGCCCGACAGTGCCGCACGGTCGGATTGGCCGGCGCGATAGGCG
>Ga0224500_10001747_pt1 | contig 12439 bp, 7 predicted proteins | sample SF_Oct11_sed_USG_FD_168126 | JGI IMG/M metagenome (GOLD analysis project Ga0224500, IMG submission 168126) | Sediment microbial communities from San Francisco Bay, California, United States - SF_Oct11_sed_USGS_4_1 | ecosystem: Environmental > Aquatic > Marine > Sediment | place: USA: California... | reverse complement strand
ACTCACCGGAAACATCTACAAGGGAAGGGTGGCACGGGTTCTGCCGGGGATGCAGGCCGCCTTCGTGGAAATGGGCCTGGCCCGCACCGGGTTCCTGCACGCCTCGGACGTGCTGCCGCCCTCCGGATCGCCGCCGGCGGTTCCCGGCCTGGAACCAGACATCCGGGATCTGCTGCGCGAGGGCGACACGGTGCTGGTCCAGGTGGTGAAGGACCAGCTGGGTACCAAGGGCGCCCGCCTCACGACCTTCATCACCATGCCGTCCCGCTATCTGGTGCTGTTGCCCGGGGAGGCGACGCTCGGCGTTTCCGGCCGGATCGAATCCGAGGATGAACGCGCCCGGCTGAAGCAGCTGATGACCGGCCTGACTGGCGGGAGTCCTCGCCACGGCTATATCGTGCGGACCGCGGCCGAAGGCGTGGATGAGGCCCCGTTGCGCGCCGACGTGGAGTTCCTGCACCGCCTCTGGGAGGTGGTGCGGCGGCAGGCGCAGAATTCCCCGGTGCCGTCGCTCGTCCACCAGGATCTGCCGCTGGCCATCCGCGTGCTGCGGGACCTCGTGAATCCGGCCACGGTCAAGGTGCGCGTCGACGATGCGCGGGCCTGCGATGAGTTGCGGGAATTCGCGGGCAGCGTCATGCCTGAACTGGCGGGCCGCATCGAGCTCTACCCGGGACCCCGGCCGATCTTCGACCTGTATGGCATCGATGACGAAATCCAGAAGGCCCTGGCGCGCAAGGTGGAGCTCAAGTCCGGCGGCTACCTGGTCATCGACCAGACCGAGGCGCTGACCAGCATCGACGTGAACACCGGTGGCTACGTCGGTCACCGGAACCTGGAAGACACCATATTCCGGACCAATCTCGAGGCGGCCGTTGCCATCGCCCGGCAGCTCCGGCTCCGCAACCTCGGCGGGATCATCATCATCGACTTCATCGACATGCTCGAGGAGGTGCACCGGAAGCAGGTCCTCGAGGCGCTCAACACCGCGCTCGCCGGCGATACGGCCCGTTCCCACGTCGCCGAGGTATCGCCGCTCGGGCTCGTGCAGATGACCCGGAAAAGAACCCGGGAGAGCCTGGAACACCTGCTGTGCGAACCGTGTCCGACCTGCGAGGGACGCGGACACATCAAGTCCCCCGAGACGGTCTGCTACGAGATCTTCCGTGAGATTCTCCGGCAGCACGCGCAGTTCAGCTTCAAGGAGCTGGTCATTCTCGCTCACCAGGAGGTCATCGAGCTGCTGCTGGACGAGGAGTCGACCAGCGTCGCCGAACTCGAGGCACTGACCGGCAAGTCGATCCGGCTGCAGGTGGAAAGCCTGTATGCCCAGGATCAGTTCGACGTCGTGCTGGTGTAGGCGCCCGTCGCCATGAGGGAACGCGGGATTGTCAGGCGGAGCCTGGGCTGGCTGGCTGGAATCACCGCGGCCGTCCTCATCGTCCTGGCAGTGCTGGTGGGCATCGCACGGCTGCTCCTGCCGCTGGCTCCCGAATACCAGGATCAGATCCGGCGCTTCGTCACGGAGGCCACCGGCTTCGACGTTGCATTCCGGAGCCTGAGCGCAAGCTGGCCGCTGAGCGGCCCCGAGCTGCGCTTCTCGGACGTGCGCATCGCGATGCTGTCGGATACGCGTCCCGTGTTCGATGCCCGGGAGCTCAGCGTCGGCGTCAGTATCTGGCGGCTCATCGTCGACCGCCGGCTCCAGCCGGGCCGTATTGCCGTCAGTGGCGCAACCGTCAAGGCCGAGCGCCTGCCGTCCGGCCAGTGGCTGGTGAACACCGTGTTCCTCGACGAACTGCTCCGTCGGCCGAGGACCCAGCGCCTGCCGCGCCTGGACCTGCAGCTCAGGGACATAGACCTCCTGGTGGAAGATCCAACGCGCCTGGAGCCACGCCTGGCGCTCTTCATCCGGCAACTGGACCTGGAACTGGGCCGCCGGCTCGTCGAGTTTGCCGCCGAGGTCGACGGGCGTGACGGACTGGGCTCCGGTATCGAGCTCACGGGGAGGGTGCCGGTGGCCCTGCTGCCGTCCGGCCGTCCCCCGGATCCGGCGGCTGCGCCCGACCGGACGGCCTGGGACGTGCGGGCGGCAGGGGCCGATCTCGACGTGGCCCGGTGGCTGCGCATGATCTCCAACGAACTCATTCCGTTGATCTCCGGACGCGGCGACGTGGACGTCCAGGCCAGCTTCGCCGGGACGACGCCTACGGCGATCGACGTGGACCTGGACCTGGGACCCACGGTCTGGGACGGCGTCGCCGCCGCCGACAACAATTTCGAGGGCCTGGAACTGCAGGCCGCCTGGCAACGGGGAGCGGCCGGCTGGGACGCGACGCTCCGGCGCTTCGCCGTGGAGCGCGGCTCCCGGAATTCGCCCCCGGTTTCCGGCGCCGTGAGTTACCGGTCGCCCGGTGACGACGCCGCCGGTGAGCTCACGGCGGTGGCAAGCGACCTGCGCCTGCAGGACCTGTGGCCGGTAATGTGGTCGGTCGCCAGCACCGGGCTGCGGCGCGATCTCCTGCCCGAGCGGCTGGAGGGCGACATCAGCGACTTCAAGGTCACGGCATCCTTGCCGGTTGACCAGCCGCCAAGCTGGGTGGCAGAAGCCACCTTCCGCGAGGTGGGGCTCGTCATGCCGGCGCCAGGCTGGGCGGTCACGGGCGTCACCGGCACGATGCGGGCCGACCAGTCCGAGGGCCGCGTCGACCTCAAGTCCCGGGCCGGCATCCTGCGCTTTCCGAAACTGTTCCGGACCGACATCCGCACCAGCGGCGCCACCGGGCTGCTCGGCTGGAAGCGCTCGGCGGAGGGCCTGGAAGTCTTCGGTGATGAACTGCAGATCGCGACGCCCGACGGGGAGAGCCGCTCCCGTGTCCGTGTGAACTTCCCCGCGGCGGGCCCGGTCTTCGTCGACATCTCGGCCCGCTTCGTGGCGTCGTCTGCACCAGCAGCCCTGAACTACCTGCCCCTGGTGAGGTTCAAGCCCGGCGTCGTGCAGTGGCTCGACCGCGCCGTCGTTGCCGGGTCGGTGCCCAGGGCCGAACTGCTCTGGCAGGGGCCGCTCCGCGGTTTTCCCTACGCGGAAGGCGGGGGGCGCTTCCGTGCCGAGTTCACCCTCGCCGACGCCGTGATCGACTATGCGGATAACTGGCCCCGGCTGGAGAGCGCGACCGGAACGGTCATCATCGATCGCGTCACACTCACGTCGGTGGAGAACAGGGGTGCCATCGGCGGCATTCCCTTTGCCGACGCCGAGATCCGCGTCCCGAACCTGATCCGCGACGCAGAGCTCGACGTGGCTGCGGCGGACCGGTTGCAGCTCGGGCAGATCCTCGACTTCCTCCGCCAGACACCGGTCGCCAACCTGCTGGGGCCCACCTTCGATACCGTCACGGGCAGCGGGCCGGTGACCACCGGCATAGACCTGCGGGTCCCGGTCGCGAGGCCAAAGGACTACCGGCTGGCTGGCACCTTCGACCTGGACGGTGCGCGCCTCGGGCTGCGCGGAGTGGACTTCGGCCTCACCGCCCTGGACGGCCTGGTGCGCCTGGATACCGACCGGCTTGCGGCTACCGAGCTCACCGGCCGCTTCCTGGACGAGCCGGTGAAGATCACCCTGCGCGCCGCGACACCGGAAGAGTCCGGCCTGACCCAGGTGGCCGACGTGACGGGCGAGACCCCGGCGGGCAAGCTGGCTGCTGCGTTCTCACTCCCTTACGCGGAGAAGCTCGCGGGCGGTGTGGCCTGGGAGGCAAAGGTGAAGGTGCCGGCTCGCCGCGCGGGCCAGCCCGTCCGCATCGACATCCGGTCTGCCCTGGAGCAACTCGTCAGCACGCTGCCGCCGCCGCTCACGAAGGCTGCCGGTGATGCGGAACCCATGCGCCTGGAGGTGCAGCTGCCCCAACGGGGCCTGGTCCAGGTGAGCGGCTCGCTCGAGCGCGGCGTCAGCTGGGCGCTGCAGTTCGTGTCGGGAACCAGACGCAACAGGTCTGCCTGGAGGCTGGAGCGGGGCGCCCTGCGCAGTGGCCGACCCCTGGCCAGCATGCCGGCGGAGCCCGGGCTGGAGATCGGCGGGACCTTCGACACGCTCCGGTTCGAGGACTGGTTCCCCGGTCGCGGGGCAGGTGGAGGTCGCCAGACCGGCGCAGGCGAGCTGATCCGCAAGATCGATGTCCAGGCAGGCCGCTTCGGGATCCTCGGCCGCGCGTTTCCCGAGGCGCGGATTGACGCCCGGCGGGCAGGAAGTGAATGGCGCGTGGCTGTGCGGGGGCCGGCGGCGGAGGGCGCCTTGACCATCCCTGCGGGCCCGGCGGACGAGGCGCCGATCGTCCTCGACATGGAGCGCCTGTGGCTGGTCGAGGCAGACCCGGCTGCCGGCGACGGCGCTGCCGACCCGCGGAACCTGCCGGCCGTGCGGGCGTCCGTCGGTGACTTCGTCCTGACGGACCTGCGGCTCGGCCGGCTGACGGCAGAGCTTGCACAGAGGGGTGATGGCATCGTGGTGGAACCGCTCGTCATGGAGAGTCCCACCTTCCGCGTCAGGGGCGATGCTACCTGGGTTGTGGAGGACAACGACGTCGGCCGGCAGCGCAGCGAGCTGCGGCTGCAGCTGAACTCGACGAACATCGCGCCGACGCTGGAGGCGCTTGGATATGACCCGGTGGTCGAGGGTGAGAAGGCCAGCGTGACCCTCGACCTCTTCTGGCCGGGCGGTCCCAGCGACGACTTCCTCAAGGCGGCGGGTGGCAGGGTCGTCGTGAATCTCGACAAAGGCCAGTTCCTGCCGGTGGAGCCGGGCGGCGGGCGGTTCGTCGGCCTGCTCAGCATTGCGGCTTTGCCGCGTCGCCTCGGCCTCGACTTCTCCGACGTGACGGACAAGGGGCTGGCCTTCGACCAGGTGAAGGGCGAGTTCCGCCTCGACAAGGGCAACGCCTTTACCTGCAACCTCGGCCTGGAAGGCCCGGTGACGGATGTCGGCATCCTCGGACGCGTCTCCATCCGGGACCGCAGCTACGACCAGCTGGCCGTCGTCCGGCCCCACGTCTCGGATGTCCTTGCCGTGGGCGGGTTCGTGGGCGGGCCGGTCGTGGGCAGCACCGTTCTGCTGATCTCGCAGATCTTCCGCAAGCCGCTGAGTTCCCTGGGGGAGAGCTACTACCGGGTGTCCGGCCCCTGGGACCAGCCGGTGGTGACCAGGGTCCAGAAGAGCGATGTGGATCTGACGCCATTCCGCGACTGCGAGCGATACCTTGCCGAGGTCCTCAAGGAGCTACCCCCCGAAGCCGAGCTGACCCGCTGAGCCCCGGATCGGGGCCCCAAGACTGGGTTCAGACCCCGATCTTTCCGGCAAACGGGATCGCCCGGTGAGTCTCCGGGGTGAAAATCCCAGTCTGACCCCCATATTTCGTACACTCACCGGCTGACTCCGGAAGACACCCTGATGAAAACGCTTCGTATCTCCGCGATCCAGATGAACTCCGGCGAGGACGTCGCCGCCAACCTCACGCGCGCCCGGCGCTGGCTCCGCTCGGCAGCTGCCGACGGCGCGACGCTCGCCGTCCTGCCCGAGAACTTCGCGCGGATGGGCAAGAAGGAGTCGGATCGCCTGGCGATCATCGAGGAGGACGGTGCCGGTCCGCTGCAGGACTTCCTCGCCGCGGAGGCGGCCAGGTCCGGCATGTGGATCGTCGGGGGCACGATTCCGCTGAAGAGCGACGACCCCAGGCGGCCCTACGCGGCCGCGCTGGTCTACGACGGGAGCGGCAAGCGTGCCGGGCGCTACGACAAGGTGCACCTCTTCGACGTCCGGGTGCCGGAGAGCGAGGAGGCCTACCGGGAATCCCGGAGCACGATGCACGGTTCGAAGCCGCTGGTTCTCGAGACCCCCTGGGGCAGCCTCGGCGTCGCCGTCTGCTACGACCTGCGCTTCCCGGAGCTGTTCCGCTGGATGGCTGGGGAGGGCATGGATGTGCTGGCCGTGCCCGCCGCCTTCACGTACCGGACCGGCGCTGCCCACTGGGAGCCGTTACTCCGGGCCCGCGCCATCGAAAACCTGACCTACATCGCCGCGGCGGCCCAAACGGGCACGCACCCTGGGGGCCGCCAGACCTATGGCCACACCATGCTGGTGGATCCCTGGGGCGCCGTGCTCGTGGATGCAGGGGGCCGCACCGGCGTGATCACCACGACCATCGACACGCAGCACCTGAAGAAGCTGCGCCAGCAGTTCCCGGTGCTCGAGCACCGGCGTTTCAAGGCTCCCGGCTAGGCCGGGAGGTCCCCGCAGATCAGACGGCCGACAGGATTCCCCGATGAACGCAGCAGTAACTCCCGATTCATCCCTGGCCCGCGTCCGCAGCCATGTGCTGGACGCCGCCGGCATCGCCGACCGCGATCTCGAGCGGGCGCTGGGCACGCTGATGCGCGGAGCCGTGGACAACGCTGACCTGTACTTCGAGGTCTCCCGCCAGGAGTCCTGGACGCTGGAGGACGGCATCGTGAAGGAGGGCGCGCACAGCATCGAGCAGGGCGTCGGCGTCCGCGCCATGTCGGGCGAGAAGACGGGCTTCGCCTACTCGGACGAGGTGATGGTTCCCGCGCTGCTGCAGGCCTCGGCTGCGGCGAGCGCCATAGTCCGCCATGGGCAGCAGGGCCGCGTGCAGGCCTGGCAGCCCCGACCGGGTCACCGGCTCTACGCGCCCATCGACCCGCTGGCGACGCGGTCGGACGACGAGAAAGTCGCCCTGCTCCAGCGCATTGACAGCGAGGTTCGCGCGCTGGATCCCCGCGTGAAGCAGGTGGTGGCGAGCCTTGCCGCCGCCCACGACGTGGTGCTGGTATGTGCCAGCGACGGGACGCTGGCTGCCGATGTCCGGCCCCTCGTGCGCTTCAACATCTCCGTGATCGTCGAGGACGGCGACAGGCGCGAACAGGGCTACGCCGGCGGCGGCGGGCGTTTTGGCTACGACCACTTCACGCCCGAGCGCGTCCTGGATTTCGGCCGGGAAGCCGTGCGCCAGGCCATCGTCAACCTCGGGGCCGTTCCCGCGCCGTCGGGCGAGATGATCGTGGTGCTCGGCCCCGGGTGGCCGGGCGTGCTGTTGCACGAGGCCATCGGCCACGGACTCGAGGGCGACTTCAACCGCAAGGGCACGTCGGCGTTCACGGGCCGCATCGGCGAGCGCGTGGCGTCGGACCTGTGCACGGTCGTCGACGATGGCACGCTGCCGGGACGGCGCGGCTCACTGAACGTGGACGACGAGGGCACGCCGACGCGGAACACGGTGCTAATCGAGAACGGCATCCTCCGCGGCTACCTCCAGGACAAGATGAATGCCCGCCTGATGGGCGTCGAGTCCACGGGCAATGGGCGGCGCCAGTCCTTCGCCCACACGCCGATGCCGCGCATGACCAACACCTACATGCTGGCGGGTCCCCATCACCCGGACGAGATCATTGCGTCGGTGAGTAAGGGCGTATATGCCCGCAACTTCGGCGGCGGGCAGGTGGACATCACCTCCGGCAAGTTCGTCTTCTCCGCCACGGAGGCCTACCGCATTGAGAACGGCAGGCTCGGGGCGCCGATACGGGACGCGACACTGGTCGGGGACGGGCCTACCGTCCTGAATCGCGTGACGATGGTCGGCAACGACATGGCGCTGGACACCGGCATCGGGGTCTGTGGCAAGGAAGGGCAGTCGGTGCCGGTCGGGGTCGGGCAGCCCACCCTGCGGATCGACGGACTCACGGTCGGCGGCACTGGCGGTGACGAATGACCGCCCGCACCGCATTGAGCCTGCAGACGGGCCTCGGCACCTTGCAGGAAAAGGTCGCGGACGTCCTGAAGCTGGCGAAGGAGCTGGGTGCTACCCAAGCGGAAGCCCACGCCAATTTCGGCACCGGCTTCTCCGTGAACGTGCGCATGCGGGAGGTGGAGACGCTCCGGCACCAGCGCGACCAGGGCGTCAGTGTCACGGTCTGGCTGGGTCATCGCAAGGGCAGCGCCAGCACGTCGGACCTGCGGCCCGAGGCCCTCGGGGAGTCGGTGCGTAAGGCCTGCGCGCTGGCGAAGTACGGCGCCGAGGATCCCGCATCGGGCCTCGCCGACGCACACCGCCTGGCCAGCAGCATTCCCGACCTCAGCCTGTACCACCCGTGGAACATCGAGCCCGCGGCGGCGATCGAGCTGGCCATGGCCTGCGAGGCGGCCGCCCTGGACCACGACCCCCGCGTGACCAACTCGGAGGGCGCGTCGGTCAGCACCAGCGAGGGGCTGCGGGTCTACGGCAACAGCCACGGCTTCCTCGGTGGTTACCAGGAGTCGGACCACAGCATCTCCTGCTCGGTGGTGGCGGCCCAGGACGGTGCCATGGAGACCGACTACGAGTACGCCGTCGCCCGTGACGCCGCCGACCTGCCGTCAGCGGCCGGGATCGGCGCCGAAGCCGGCCGGCGCACGGTGGCCCGGCTTGGCGGCACCAAGCTCGAGACCCGCACGGCCCCCGTGCTCTTTCCGGCTCGCGTGGCCCGCGGCCTGATTGGTCACCTGCTAAGCGCCATCAGCGGCGGAGCGCTGTACCGGAAGTCCTCGTTCCTGGTGGATGCGCTGGGCAGACCCGTTTTCGCGAGCCGCGTCACGATCGACGAGAAGCCCCACCTGCAGAAGGCGCTGAACAGCGCGCCCTTCGACAACGAGGGCGTGGCGACGATGGAGCGCCGGCTGGTGGATGCCGGTGTCCTCGGTGGCTACCTGCTCGGCAGCTACTACGCCCGCAAGCTGGGCATGCAGACCACCGGGAACGCCGGCGGCGCCCACAATGTGGTGGTCCACAGCACGGGCGAGAGCTTCGACGACCTGCTGAGGCAGATGGACACCGGCCTGGTCCTCGCCGACGTCATGGGCAACGGCGTGAACCCCGTGACCGGCGACTACTCCATGGGCGCCAGCGGCTTCTGGGTGGAGAAGGGCACCATCCAGTACCCGGTCACCGAAATCACCATCGCCGGCAACCTGAAGGATATGTACCGGCAGATCCTCGGCATCGGCACCGACGTGGACCGGCGGGGCGGGGTGCTGACGGGCTCGATCCTGGTGGAGGAGATGACGATCGCGGGGAGCTAGTGCGCCGCAGGGCCGGAAGCCGCCAGTCTCACTTCGGTTTGGCCGACCCCGCCTTCGCCGCCGGTTCCACGCTGAGGGCGACGGCCTCCGTGTAGGTCACCTCGACCTGGTCGCCCACCTTGACGACCTTGAACTGGTCCGGGTTCCGCACGTCGAGCACCACGACGTTGCCCTGGGGCCCCTTGAGGGAGATCGTGCTCTTTGCGGGATCGACGGCCACCACGTCTGCCATCCCGGCGATCGTGAGCGCACCGGCCACCGCCGGCCGCTCGCCCGCCTTGGCCCGTCCGAGTTCCTCGCTCACGGTCGGCTCGCCCGCTGCGACCCTGGTCTTCTTCAGTTCGAGTGTCAGCGCCTCCAGGTAGCGCGCGACGACGGCATCACCGACCTTGATCTGGTCGAAGTTGCGGACCTCGTCGCCCGCCACGATCTCGACGACGTTGCCCCGCTCGCCCTTGAGCGTCACGGTGCGCGTGGCCTTGTTGATGCTGATCACCTGGGCGGAGAGTTCCAGGGTGCTCACGGCGACGACCTTGCCCGGCTGGCTGGAGATGACCGCGCCGGTGCCTCCGGCGGGCTGCTGGGCAAGAGCGGTGCCGGTCAGTGTCGTGCTGGCCAGTGTGACTGCTGCCAGGGCGAGCGCCAGGGTCATGTTCGCGTTCATCGGGGGGGTCCTCGCAGAATTGAGAGAAATTGTGGGAGCCGCAGTATAGCCCCGGAATGGCGTTGCCGGTTTCAGGGCTTCCAGTCCACGGCGTGATCGGCGAGATAGCCGTCGACGGCCGCGCCCACGGTCGGGTGGAACACCCCCGGGCCGAAGTGCTCCAGCAGTTCGAAGCGCTTCAGCTTGTCCTTCACCGGGTCCTTCATCTCCGCGAAGTGGAGCTCGATACGGGACTCGCGCAGGGTCTGCTCCAGGGCGGCCAGCATGTCCGCCGAACTGACGTCGATGCTGGTTACCGGCTCGGCGGCCACGATGATCCGCCGCACGGGGGTCGGGGACGCCGCGATCGCCTCCAGCACCCGTTGCTGGAACAGCTCGGCATTGGCGAAGAACAGGGGCGCATCCCAGCGGAACAGCACCAGCCCGGGCACGAGCCGTGCCCCGGGATACCGCTTGACGTCGTGGTAGCCACGGATGCCGTCCACCCGGCCGAGCACCGCGAAATGCGGCCGCCAGCCGTCCCACAGGAACTCGATCACCGCGATGACGATGGCCAGGCCGATGCCGGGAATCGCGCCGAGCGCCGCCACGCCCGCGAAGCACGCGACCGACAGCCAGAACTCCCACCGCTGGATCCGGAAGATGCGCCGCAGGTCGGCGAACTCGAGGAGGCCGATGGCGGAGGCAATCACGACCGCCGCCAGGGCGCTGTTCGGCAGGTCCTGCAGCAGGTCCGGCGCCAGCAACAGCAGCAGGGCGACGGACGCCGCACCGACGACACCGGTGAGCTGCGTCCTGGCGCCGGCCGCCTCCGCCACTGGCGTGCGCGAGGAACTGCTGCTGACCGGGAAGCCCTGGAACAGCCCGGCTGCCAGGTTGGCGGCGCCCAGGCCCACCATCTCCTGATTCGGATCCACGTAGCTGCGGGTCCTGGCGGCGTAGGTCCGGGAGAGGACGCTGGTGTCGGCGAAGGACACGAGCGCCACCGCGCAGCCACCGATCACCACCGTGCCGAGATCTGCCAGGCCGATCCATGGCAGCACAAAGGCCGGCAGCCCCTGTGGCAGGCCGCCCAGCACCTTCACCCCGGCGCTGGCGTCGAGATCGAGGAGGCCAACCACGATGGTGGCCGCCACGACTGCGATCAGGAGGCCCGGAATGCGCTGCCAGGGCTTGAGCAGCAGTATCACGGCAAGCGTGCCGGCCCCAATCGCAACCGTGGTCCAGTTGGCGGCGCCCTCCAGCACCGCAGTGCCGATCTGCCAGAGGTCGCGCAGCGGTCCGGCGCTGTCGATCGACAGGCCGAGGAGCTTTGGCAGCTGGTTGACGATCACCACGAAGGCAATGCCGTTCATGTAGCCGTAGCGGATCGGCTTGGAAAGCAGTTCCGTGATGAATCCCAGGCGCAGGACCCCGGCCAGGATGCACACCACCCCCGACACGACGGCCATCAGGCCGGCCACGGCGATGGCCCGCGTCGGGTCACCACCCGCGAGCGGCAGCACGACGGCGAGGATCAGCGCGGCCAGCGAGGAGTCCGGACCCAGCACAAGGATGCGGCTGGGACCGAAGAGCGCGTAGGCCAGCAGCGGCACGATGGTGGCGTACAGGCCGTAGATGCCGGGGACCCCGGAGGCCACGGCGTAGGCGATGCCGACCGGCACCAGCATCGCGGTCAGCACCAGGCCGGCCACGATGTCCTGGGGCAGCCAGGCAAGCTCGTAGTGACTCGCCGTCTCCAGGCCGGGCAGCCAGCGCCGCCAGCCGCGGACGTCGGATGCCAGCCGGCGCGCGAGGCGACCGGGCTCTGGGCCGGGCTCCGGGCCGGGACCGGGGCTGGGCATCCGCTACTCGATCATCCGCACGGATGACACGGGCCCGTAGTCGAACTTCTTCGTCGCGGCGTTCCAGACGATCGCCCGGTCGCAGAAGTTCTCGCTTGCGAAGTCCTTCGCCGGCCCTTTTCCGCACTGTTCGCCGGATACAGTCAGCCAGAGCCTGGGGGCCGGGCCTGTGGTGTCGATGGCTGCCCCAAAGACCGAGTCGCTGAATGCGGAGGTCGCGCCTCCCTTGCCGTCACCGACGTACACGCCCACCCACTTCTCCCGGTCGCCGTAGACGCTGGCTGCGCCGTTGCAGTTGACGGACCCGGTGTCCAGCACGAAGTCTTCCCTGCCGTCGCCATTGAGGTCAGCGCGTTTCACCGCGTCGCCAGTCAGGGGCTTGCCGCCGACCTCGGTGCACTGGTCGGCGATGGACCTGAGGTCCGCCTGGATCGATGCGGGGAGCCGGGCGGGAGATGCCGGACGGGGCGGGGCGTCGGCCGCGAGACCGGCGCCCGTCAACGCCAGCCAGGCGACGGAGAGGGCGAGAATCGCGGTCGAGGGGCTGATGGGCATGGGAGTCTCCTGATCCGGGTGGCGATAGAACGCTACGCCCGCGTGACGGGCGGGTCAAAGGCCCGGGTCCACCGGCGTAGGGACTGCCACCGACGGCGGGATTCCCCGCCGGTTGCCGGGATCCCGTTTCGGAAATAACGTACAGGCAGCCCCCCGTGTCTCCCTAGACTCGTAACAATCACCCCGAAGGACAGCCCCATGTACATCAACTTCTGGTACCCCATCGCCGCCGCCGATGAGGTCAAGGCCGAC
>Ga0224500_10001744_pt1 | contig 12460 bp, 13 predicted proteins | sample SF_Oct11_sed_USG_FD_168126 | JGI IMG/M metagenome (GOLD analysis project Ga0224500, IMG submission 168126) | Sediment microbial communities from San Francisco Bay, California, United States - SF_Oct11_sed_USGS_4_1 | ecosystem: Environmental > Aquatic > Marine > Sediment | place: USA: California... | reverse complement strand
CGCGCTACCGGCGGTGGGCCGACACCGACAACGACGGAATGGTGGATGGTTCGGCCGAACTGATGCCGTTGTACGTCTCGGCGGCGGAGGACTACGCTCAGCCGCTCTTCGCCTACGGCCCGCCGCGCCTGGTGAGGCTGGGCATGGAGGTCAGATTCTGACCTAGAACCACTCGCACTTCCACTTGCGCTCCGGCTCGATCGTGCAGTGCACCGGCGCCGGATTGGTGTAGTTGAAGGTGAGCTGGTATCGGGCGCCGAGGCGCTCGTAATCGTAGGGGCGCCCGTTGGTCATGGTCGGCACGCCGGCGGAGTAGTCGGGAATCAGGTCGTCGAGATCGACCGGGTAGACACCCTTCGCCTCGCGGTAGGCCTCCAGCATGGCCACCACCCTCCCCGCGGCGCGCTTCCCTTCCGCAGCCTCGGGACCCTCGCCGGGCGGCAGGGGACGGTAGAAGTACCATCCCGCCCCCGCGAGAATCGCCAGCACGAACAGAAACTTCATCGCATCCTCCAGCGCTGATGGAACCCGATGGCCGCCTCCACCGAGACGTCCCCCCGGGTTACCTTCGAGCATGTCAATATCGCACATTCTGCCTGGGGAAGAGATGATGCGGATCACCATTGGCTTGCTTTGCACCGTGCTCGGCTCCCCCTCGATCCCGGTGGCACAGGAACCTCCGTCGGGGCCTCCCCCGGTCCGCGCCACCTTCGCCGTGATCGACACGGCCGGAGAGCGCGTGGGTCAGGTGACTGCGGTGCAGGAGCCCGGCAGCCTCCAGCTGCAGGTCTATGTCTACCACCTGCCGCCGGGCCCGCATGGCTTCCACCTGCATGCGGTGGCCGCCTGCGACCCGCCCGGCTTCCAGACGGCCACCGGCCATCTCAATCCCGCCGGTCGACGGCACGGACGGAGGAACCCGGAGGGACCGCACCTCGGCGATCTCCCGAACCTGCAGGTGGACGACCGGGGTGAGGCTCGCCTCGAGCTGCGGCTGGATTCCCTCACCCTGACAGCCGGGCCGCGTTCCATCGGCGTGCCGGGAACGGCCCTCGTGATCCACGCCGCGGCGGACGACGAGATCACCGACCCCACCGGCAATTCCGGCGCCCGGATCGCATGCGCCGTGGTGACCATCCCGGGGTCATGAGCGGGACATCCCGCGCACCTTTCTCCCCCGCCGGGGCCTCCCTGCCGGCACTCGTGTGGGCGCTTGCGACCCTCTCGCTCGCGCTGCACCTCCTCCCCCGTCCGGGTTACGGCTTCCACCGTGATGAGCTGCTGTATCTCGCGATGGGCGACCACCTCGACCTCTTCCGGATGCAGTTCCCACCGGTCATCGCGGTGCTGGCGGAACTCGCCCGCCTGCTGCCACTGAACCTGCTGGTCGCGATCCACCTGCTGTCGGGGCTCGCGGCGGCAGCCGTCGTCGTCCTCACCGCCAGGATCGCCGGGCGGCTCGGGGGGGCCGCCCCCGCGCAGGCGCTCGCCGCGCTGGCGGTGCTCTCCACCCCCTTCCTGCTGCGGGCCGGCTCCATGCTTCAGCCGGTGATATTCGAATTCCTCTGGTGGACCGCAGGCGCCCTCGCGCTGGTCTCGCTCCTGGCCGGGGCCGACCGCCGCTGGTGGCTGGCGCTCGGAGCCGTCGCCGGCCTGGGCGCGAGCACCAAGTTCACCACCGCGGTCTTCGCCCTCGCCGCGGCGCTCGCCCTCCTCGCGTCGCCGCTCCGTCGCGACTTGGCCGGCCGCTGGCCCTGGCTGGGACTGGGGCTGGCGACACTCCTGGCATCGCCCGCGCTGGCCGGGCAGGCGGCATGGGGCTGGCCATTCCTCACCCAACTCCAGGTCCTCAGGGAATCACAACTGGAACGGGTGACCCCCGCGGCGTTTCTGACCGGGCAACTTCTGATTGCATTCGCCGCGGCGCCCCTGCTCGTGCTCGGCGCGATCGCGCTCTGGGTGGCGCCGCTCCGCATGCGATTCTGGCCGGCGGGACTCTACGCCGCCGCGGCCGCCGTCATCCTTCTTCTGACAGGCGGCAAGGAGTACTACCTCGCCCCGATCCATCCGCTCCTGATCGCCGCAGGGGCCACGGCCCTGCTCGCCTGGACCGACTATCGGCCCGTGGTGATCGGTGGCATCGCCGCATGGCTGGTCGTCGGGGGAGCCATCGCGCTTCCCGCCGGAATTCCAATCCTCAGGCCCGGGCCGATGGCCGCCTATCTGGCGCGAATCGGCATCACCCGTGCGGTGACCACTAACTACGGTGAGGTCCTGCCGCTGCCACAGGACTACGCCGACATGCTCGGCTGGCGCGAACAGGTGGCGGCCGTCGCGGAGGTCTATCACCGGCTCGATCCGGCGGAACGCGCCCGCACCAGCATCGTGGGAGGGAACTACGGCCGGGCAGGGGCGCTCGCTGTATACCATGCGGCGTTCGGCCTGCCCTATCCGGTGAGCCGGCACGGCGATTTCTACCACTGGGGCTTCGGCAACCCGGATGCGACGACTGTCATCATCGTCGGCGGCACCGTGGAGGAGCTGTCGGACCTATTCGGCGAGGTCACGCTCGCAGCCGTGGTCAGGAACCCACAAAGCGTGCCCGAGGAGCAGGAGGTCCGCGTCCATCTTTGCCGACTGCCCCGCAAGCCGCTGCCGCAGATCTGGCAGGAACTGGGCCCCGTCTGGGGCTGAGCGTCGATGGCGCACACTGGAGAGCAGCCCCCGAATCCGACGGGCATGCGGCACAAGCCGGAGAGTGACGCCGCGCCGGATCATTATTCAGCCGTCGCCCGGCAGTACGCCGCATTCCGGCCCGCCTATCCGGCCGTCCTCTTCGAGTGGCTCACCACACTCTCCCCCTCGTGTCACCTCGCCTGGGACTGTGGCACCGGGTCCGGCCAGGCGGCCATCGGGCTGGCCGAGCGATTCCACCGCGTCCACGCGACCGACCCGAGCACGGCCCAGCTCGAGCGCGCGCCCATTCACCCGCGCATCACCTATCGCGGGGGCGGCGAGGCCGATTCCGGCCTCCCCGACCAGTCCGCCGCGCTGGTCACCGCGGCACAGGCGGCGCACTGGTTCGACCTTCCCGCCTTCTACCGCGAAGCAGATCGGGTCCTCACGCCGGATGGCATCCTGGCGATCTGGAGTTACGGGGCGCCGCGGACCGAACCCGCCATCGATCGGCGGCTCGACTGGTTCCGCGGCGAACGGGTGGGCTCGTACTGGCCCCCCGGGCGGGAGCACGTGGATGACGGCTACCGCCATCTGCCGTTTCCCTTCCCCGAGATTCCGGCCCCGGCATTCTCGATCGAGATGCGCTGGAGCCTGGCGCAGCTGCTGGGGTACGTGCGCAGCTGGTCGGCGGTGGCGCGCTGCCGGCAACGGGAGGGGCGCGATCCGGTTGACGAACTGGCGGCCGCCATCGCGCCGGATTGGGGCGAGCCCTCAGTCTTCAGGCGCATCACCTGGGAGATCGCGTTGCGGGTCGGCCGGAAGCCCGACTCGGTAGGCTGAGCCTCCCCCCTGAAAAGCGGGTCCGGACACGACGCGGGGCGGGAATCCGCCATGGACCCCCGCCCCGCATCATCAGCCAGGTGGGATCAGTCCCGCTCGAGCATCCGGCGGATCGGCCCCACCAGCGCGAACATCACCAGGCTCGCGACGACCGCGAAGAGGGTGACCGCACCGAAGATCTGGGCGTGAGTGAACGACTCCAGGAAGCCCACCACCAGCCCGGCGATCAGGTTGCCCATCGACGCCGCCAGGAACCAGACGCCCATCATCATGCCCTTCACCCGTTCGGGAGCCAGCTTGGTCATCGAGCTCAAGCCCACCGGGCTCAGGCAGAGTTCCCCGACGGTGTGCAGCAGGTAGGTCACCATCAGCCAGTTGGGGCTGACGAGCGCGCCATCCGCCGAGGCCTGAGCCGCACCGACCATCACCAGAAATCCGAGGCCGACGAACAGCAGGCCGAAGCCGAACTTGGTCGGGCTCGACGGATCCCGCTTGCCGAGCTTCACCCAGAGCCAGGCGAACACCGGGGCGAGCGCGATGATCATCAGCGCGTTCACCGACTGGAACCAGCTGGAGGGGAACGACCAGCCCACGATCGAGGTGCGAGTCTTCTCCTGGGCGAACAGGTTGAGCGTCGACGCCGCCTGCTCGAACGCCGACCAGAAGATCGCCGCGCCCACGAACAGCACCAGGATCACGACCAGCCGCTTCCGTTCTTCCCGGCTCCAGTCGCCGAAGCCGAACAGCCAGACGAAGAACGCCACCACCACCACGAGGTAGATCCAGCTGAAGGCGGACGTCACCTGCTCGACGTCCAGGGTGCCGTTCCGCACCAGCATCGCGACGGTCACGATCAGGATCGCCAGCAGGGCGAGCCCCACGCCGAACCGCCGCCAGGCCGACACCGACTCGGCCGATCCGGGCTGAAGGCTCGGATGGACCCCGGCGTCGCCGAGATACTTCCAGCCGAGCACGTACTGCACCAGCCCGAAGAACATGCCGATCGCGCCGACCCCGAAGCCCCAGTTCCAGGACGTCTCGGGAGAGAAGCCCATGTTGGCCAGAACGTCCTTGAACTCGGCGCTCTGCGCCAGCCAGCCGACGATGAGCGGCGCAATGAAGGCACCGAGGTTGATGCCCATGTAGAAGATCGAGAAGCCGGCGTCGCGGCGGACATCGTCCCGGCCGTAGAGGTCACCGACGATCGCGCTGACGTTGGGCTTGAGCAGGCCCACGCCGAGGATGATCAGCGCGAGCCCGGGGTAGAACAGCCCGGCGCCCGGGACGGCCAGGCACATCTGGCCGAACATGATCAGCACCCCGCCGTATAGCACCGATCGCCGAAGCCCGAGCAGCTTGTCGGCCACCCAGCCGCCGGGAAGGCCCAGCATGTACACCAGGGCGACGTAGGTGCCGTAGACCGCGCCGGCCTTGCCCACATCGAAGCCCAGGCCTCCGTTCGCCACCGAGGCGGTCATGAACAGGATCAGGATGGCCCGCATCCCGTAATAGGCGAAGCGCTCCCACATCTCGGTGAAGAACAGCGTCGCCAGACCGCGTGGATGGCCGAAGAAGGCCGTGTCGGGGTTATAGGTCGTCACCGAGCGTGAGCTCCTCGTGAGGGTGTCGGAGGTGGAAAGGAAACCAGCGCGTCAGGGCGAGGCGGCTCAGCGCCTCTTGGCCAGGATGTCAGCCAGAACCACCCGGTCGATCCGGCCGTCCATCCGGACGCGAACGTCGTAGTTCTCCCAGTACATGAAATCCCTGAGGGCGGTCAGGAAGGTCTCGCTCGCCCTGCCTTCCGGCCGGCGCAGCCACTTCTCCCCCGCGCCCGCCGGCTCCCGCAGGAGAATCGGTTCGAGCTGCCGCACGATCTCAGGGGTGATCGGGACCACATCCTGGGGCTCGCTCGGGAAGAAGTGGATCTTGTGCAGGACCAGCTGACGCTCGAGCTCGGCGATCGGATCCGCCGCGTCATACACCCGGAGATCGATGAAGCGGTCGTTGGCGCCGAGGTAGCCGGCGCCGGCGCGAACCACGAGCAGGGCGGCCGACTGCATCCCCCGCTTGTCGCCGCCGCCCGCCTGCCCCGCCTTGAGGGCGGCCATCAGGCGGTCGGCAAGCGGACCCCGGCTCCGCTCGAAGCTCTCCGCCATGTTCCGGACGGTCTGGTCCGACACCATGATGTTGGCCTGGGCCGCATACCCGTGGCCCGCGATGACCTCACCCTTGCCCCCGAGCCGCCCGCCAGGCGCGCCCCCGACCCGGCCGCCGGCCCAGTCGAAGGTCGAGCGGCCGGTGAAGCTCGCGGACCCTCCCCCGGCATCCACCAGGCCAACTTGCCGGTCCTGCAGCATGGTGTCACTCCGCATGACGATACGGAGCGCTTCCTCGGCACTCGCGCCCTGCGCCATCAGCTCGAGGCCACGCTCGCCGTAGGCGGTGTTCGCGAGGCTCTGGGTGGCGACCGCGCCGACCCCGGCGATGGCCCAGGGGACGATGCCGCCGACGTTGGGGAACTTGGATTGAACCACCACGCCGAGGTCGCCCGTGGCGGAGTCCCAGGCGACGATGCTGTACGTGTGGGCGAGTTTCTGAAAGTGAGTGGGCGGAGCCTGTGGCGACTGTGCCAGGAGGGAAGACGGCAGAAAGGCCAGCATCCCGGCGAGTCGGGATGCGGCGGCAAGCTTGGAATGGAATGGCATCGTGGTCAGCTGGTCTCCCCCGTCTTCCCCATCTTGCGCTTGATGTGTTCCAGTTGGGCCGCCACCGCCGCGTCCATCTGTGCCCGGGTGATCTCCTGCTTGAGGAACTCGCCGTCGGTGTCGGTCTCGGGCCGGACGCCTCCGGCCGACTCCAGATCCTGCCAGGCGGCCTCCTGCGCTGCTGTGCGACCGCCCCCGGTTCCCAGCTTCGCCGCCCGCCATTCCGCGTTCAGCTGCTCGAAGTCGCGCTCGGCCAGCGCCAGCTCGGCCCGCTGGGCGGCGATCTTGGCCTCCAGCACGCCGATCCGCTCGCGGTGCCGGGCGCTGAACTGCTCCGCGACCCGCACCGTCTCCGGATCGGCGATCTCGGTCGCCAGCCGGCCCCGCCGCTCGGCGTCGTCCAGCTGGCTGCGCTCCGCCGCCAGCTTTCGCTCCGCCGTGGCGAGGGCGTCACGCATGCTGCCGAGCGCGACCTTCGTGTCCAGCAGCGCGGCGTGCAGCGCCACCGTCCTGGCGCGGGGGTCCTGGGGTGGAGTGTGATCGGCCAGGAGCTGCTCGAGCCGTGCCCGGAGCGCTTCAAACACGCGGGGATGATCCGATCGAAGGAATGCCCAATGGTACGCGCTCCTGCCGGGGAGCGTCAAGGAAGGTGCGCGCTTATCTTGGGGCCATGCGACTCGCCCCCGCACTGGTCTGTCTGCTCGGTCTCACCGCCGCCTGCCAGCGAAGCGGGGGCGGCGCCTGCGGTTTCACCGCTATCGCCGGCGCCACGATGCTGCTGCAGCAGTTCGGCGTGCCGCACCAGACGCTCGGGGTGCCACCCGACCAGCTCCCCCCCCGGCTGGTCGCACGGATCGCGGCCGGCCCGGCCTACGAAGGGGTGGTCGGCCGCATGGAGGACAGCCGCTGGGTGGTCGGGGTCGAGGGCAACCTCCCCCCGACCATTCGACCGCAGTTCGGAGTGCTGATCCTCGACCTCGCGGGGACCGCCCGCGGCGTCATGCTGTACGAGTCCGAGCCGATTCGCGGCGCCCCCACCATCGGACAGCTCAACGTGGATTCCCTGATGCTGCCGCTCCTCGGGATCCAGCTCGACCCCGCGGGCTACGAGGACCCCCGCTGTCCGCTGTTTCCCGACAGCATCATCCCCTGATTGCTGCCCCCCGCATCGGCATCACCGGCATCACGCGCATGGTCTCCGGCGTCGAGCGCACCGGGGTCAACGCCGCGTACGTTCTGTCGGTGCTGAATGCCGGCGGGGTTCCGCTCGTCCTCTCACCCCTGATCGGCGCCGGGCACAACGCCGAGCTGGTCGAATCGCTCGACGGCCTCGTGCTGAGCGGCGGTGAGGACGTCGCCCCTGAGCACTACGGCGCCGCTGCCCACCCCGCCTTAGGCGATGTCGATCCGGTTCGGGATGCGTTCGAACTGGAGCTGTTCCGCGACGCCCGCGCCCGGGGGTTGCCGGTGCTCGCCATCTGCCGCGGGATTCAACTGGTGAACGTGGCCCTCGGCGGCTCGCTCTGGCAGGACATCCCGAGCGAGCGACCGGGTGCGCTCCAGCACACCCATCGCGGCGGCCGGGAGGATCGGACCCATGCGGTGCAGATCGAGCCCGGCAGCTCTCTGGCCCGCGCGCTGGGAACCACGCGCCTCGAGGTCAACAGCTTCCACCATCAGTCAATCCGCGAGCTGGCCCCCGGCCTGGTCGTGTCCGGTTCCGCGCCGGACGGAGAGATCGAGGGCGCCGAATCGCCCCCCGGCGACCCCTGGCTCCTCGCAGTTCAGTGGCATCCGGAAGAATTTCATCGTGACGCCAGGGCCCCCGACCAGGGACTGTTCCACGAGTTGATCCGCGTTGCCGGGGCCCGGAAGGAACGGGAAACGGCGCGGACCGGGTGAGCGCGCTCCCCCCGGGAGTCCCGGCGCTCAGCAGAGTTGCTGGGGTCCGCCGGGGAACCAGACGCGGTGCGACAGACCGTTCAAGGCTTCCCGAATGACCGGATACCGGTCCGCGGTGGTCTGGAAGACGTCATCGAGATGATAGTGGTCGGCGAGCACATGCTCCGATGCCATCGCAAAGCCCCGCCGTCCCAGGGCGTCGTAATATCCCACCGTCGGCCCGCCGCGCCGGAGCCGCCGCGCCTCGATGTAATCGGGGAACAGCCCGCTGAGCCAGAGCGCGTAATTCCCCAGGTGGGCCATGACCCGGAAACGGCGCTCACCGGCCGATTCATCGAGGTCGGCCAGGATGTCCACCAGGTAGCGGTGCGAATGGTCGTCGTGCCAGGCCACCCGGTTGGCGCGGTCCCGGCGACCGAACTCGAGCAGCAGCGCCGCCAGGTAGTCGGCGACTTCGGCCTGCGACACTTCCGCCTCGAGCAGCGCGTGACGGACCAGGACATAGAAGAACAGCACCTCGCCGGGCACCAGCATCGTGCGGACCGCCAGCAGTCGCTCGGGGAGCTCCGCCGCGTCGAGCAGGGGGTCGGGCCCCTCCGTCTCGAGCTGCCGTTCGAGTTCCTTCCGCCGTCTGCCGGATCCCCGGCTCAGCAGCAGGAGCACCAGGTCCAGGTCGCCGGCACGCAGCCGGCCGCGGGTGTTGGCCAGAATCACGACGGTCGCTCTCCTCTCGATGTCACGGGCGTGCCCTACTCTACTCTCGGGTATGACGGCTCACTCCGTCAAGAGCGACACGCCGCGGAGTTGGCAGTCCAGTCAGGCGAGTGCCGGGCGTGATGGCGGACACGGCGCCGCCCGTCGCCGCGGAACATCATGGGAACCTGATCATCCACCTGGCCCGTGGCCGGGAGTGGCGCGGCGGGGAACGACAGGTGATCCAGCTGGCCCGGGCGCTGAATCGCGCGGGACACTGGCGCCAGCTGCTGGTGACCAGAGCGGGGTCCCTGCTGGCCAGCGCGGCGCGCGACGCCGCGCTCACTCTGGTCGAGTCGCCCTGGCGGGCAGCACTCGATCCCCGGGTGGTGGGAACGGTGCTGGGCCAGGCTCGCGCGGAGAGCGACCTCACGCTGGTCCACGCGCACGACAGTCACTCCCTCGTCCTCGGTGTGCTGGCCTCCCGCATCCTCCACTGTCCGCTCATTGCCACCCGCCGCAGCGTGACCGTGCCGGGAAGGCTCTGGCGGGTGCCGGACCGGGTGATCGCGATCTCCGGCGCGGTGGAGGTGGCGCTCAGAGCAGGCGGCGTCCCGCCGTCCGCCATCGCGTTGATCCCGTCCGCCATCGACGTCGCCGCCCTCGCGGCCCAACGAGTGGGGTCTCGCGACAACGGCCCCCCCGACCTCATCGCCATCGGCGCCCTCACCCGGGAAAAAGGCCACCGGGTGCTGGTCGAGGCGTTTGCCCGTGTGGCGACGCACCTGCCCCGCGCCACGCTGACGATCCTGGGAGAGGGCCCCGAGCGAGGCCCGATCGAGGCGCTTGTCAGGCGCCATGGCCTGAGCAGCCGCGTCGCGCTCCCCGGCGACGTGCCCGATCCGGCGGGCCGGCTGGCGCGAGCCACGCTCCTGGTCCAGCCGTCATGGCGTGAAGCACTGGGGACCACGGTGCTCGAGGCGATGGCGGTGGGGACTGCCGTCATCGCGTCCGCGGTCGGTGGGCTGAACGAACTGCTTGCCGGCGGCGCGGGTGTCCTGGTCCCGCCCGGCGACCCCGCCAGCCTGTCCGAAGCGATCACGGCCCTGTGCGAGAATCCGGCGCGGCGCGACATGCTGTGCCAGAGCGCCGCCCAACGAGTCCGCCAGTATGACGTGAGCGGGATGGCAGAGCGTTGCACGGAGGTGTATCGTTCCGCCCTGAACCGACCCGGACGCTGATGCTGTATCTCTGCATTCCAAGCCACGACGAAGCCGCCACGATCGGGCTCCTCCTCTGGAAGATCCGCAAGACCTTCGAGGCCTTCCCCCGGGAGTATGAAATCCTCCTGGTCGACGATGGCTCCTCGGACGGCACGGCGGAACTGCTCGAACCCTACACCAAGGCGCTGCCCCTGACGGTGATCCGTCACGCCGCCCCGCAGGGATACGCCCGCTCGGTGGAAGAACTCCTCCGGCTCGCGCTCGACAAGTCCGATCGGCCCAAGCGCGATGCCGCGATCGTCATGCACGCCGATTTCGGCCACGACCCTTCGGCCCTTCCCGAACTGGTGCGGCGGCTGGAGGGCGGCGCCGACCTGGTCGTGGCGGAGGCCACCCTGGAGGGCGAGCCACGGCGCGCGGCACGGCTTGTGCGCAGGTATGCCCGGTTCCTCTTGCGGGGCCCCGGAGTGTCCGGAGTGAAGGACGTCCTGTCCGGATTCCTGGCCATCCGACTCGCTTCCCTGCGCGACGCCATGCGAAACGGCGCGGTTCCATTCCTGCGCACGGATGGGCGCTCGGCCAGCGCCGAACTGCTCGCGCGGGCCGCGGGCCAGGCGCGCCGAGTCGAGACGGTGGCCGTGGTGGAGCGGCTCGACCGGCGCCAGCGCGCCAGCCGGTCGGACCCCTGGCGGCTGGCCCGGCAGCTCTGGCGCGACGGACCGAAAGTTCGACCGCCGCGGTCAGCCAGGAAGTCGAACCAAGCAGGCGTGAGATCCCAGGAGGTTGAATTGGAGGAAATGTCCCGATGACCCCCGCAGCCTTGCTGTTCCTCGCCGGCGCGGCCGTCAGCCAGCACACCGCGGATTCCGCCGCGGTGGCGCGCCCGTTCCATGTGGGCGAGCGGTTCCAGTACGCCGCCAAGCTCGGGTTCCTCCGGCTGGGCACCGCCTGGATGAGCGTCAACCGCATTGACACGCTGCGGGGCAACGAGTCCTTCGTCTTCGAGTTCGGGCTCGAGGCGTCCGCGCCGTTCTACAAGAGCACCAGCGTGATGCAGTCGTGGACCGGCACCGGGGACTTGATCTCCCGCCGCTTCACGCAGGACATCGTGGAAAACGGCAGGCCAACCAAGCGCCACTTCGACATCTACCCCGACTCGCTGTTCTACACCCAGGAGGAACGGCCGGGGACAAAACCAAGCGTGGATGAGCCGCTCGATGACGCGGCGTTCTTCTATTTCCTCCGGACCATCCCGCTCGAAGTCGGCAAGAAGTACCAGTACACCCGGTACTTCAAGCAGGAGTTGAACCCGGTCCTGATCAAGGTGGTCAAGCGCGAGAAGATGAAGCTGCCGGATGGCCGGGAGATCAACTGCCTGATCCTGAACCCGGTCGTCGGATCGGATGGCATCTTCGGACCGCGCGCCGAGGCGATGCTCTGGCTGACCGACGACGCGCGCCGGGTGCCGGTGCAGATCCGCTCCAAGCTCCCCTTTGGCACGGTCACGCTGGGCCTGGAAGAGCTGACCCCGGAGCCACCCCGACCGTGAGCGGCTACCGGGAGGCCGATCTCGCGCGGGCCCGGACAACTCCAGTCGCATCCCGCCCCAGCCTCGTCGATCGCACCAGTCTCGCGAAAGTCGCGGGCGCCGACCGGTCGTTCCACGCCTTCCTCTGCGGTCTGCCGCGTACCCTTGCCGCGGGGCAGCTGCTGGCGGTAGCCAGAGCCATCGCCGATGCCCACCGGGCCGGGCGTGGCGTCGTGATCCTCGCTGGCGGGCATGTGGTCAAGGTCGGACTGGGGCCGCTGCTGTCGGACTGGGTGGCGCGGGGTATCGTGACCCACCTCGCCCTGAATGGCGCGGCTGCCATCCACGACTTCGAGCTCGCGGCCCACGGAGGGACCAGCGAGGATGTCGAAGCCGGCCTGGCCGACGGCAGCTTCGGGATGGCGGAGGAGACAGCCACCGGCATGAACCGGGCAATCGTCCGGGCTCACTCCGCCGGGCAGGGGCTGGGGGAAGGCCTGGCGGCAGCGCTCGCCGCGATGGCAAGCGCGGTCAGGGCAGGGGATTCGGTGATGCTCACCTGTCATCGCCACGGAGTTCCCCTCACGGTACATCCAACCATCGGCGCCGAGACGATTCACCAGCACCCGTCGGCCGATGGCGCGGCAATCGGCGGCACGGCGCTCCGCGACTTCCGTCGCCTGGCCGGTTCCCTCCCTCAGCTGCACGACGGAGGCGTGGTGCTCAACCTCGGCAGCGCGGTGGTCATGCCCGAGGTATTTCTGAAGGCGCTCAGCGTGGCCCGCAATCTCGATGACGGGCGCCCCACGGGGTTCCTTGCCGCGGATTTCGACATGATACGCCAGTACCGGCCCCGGGTGAACGTCGTCGAGCGCCCCACCCGGTCCGGC
>Ga0224500_10001743_pt1 | contig 12463 bp, 11 predicted proteins | sample SF_Oct11_sed_USG_FD_168126 | JGI IMG/M metagenome (GOLD analysis project Ga0224500, IMG submission 168126) | Sediment microbial communities from San Francisco Bay, California, United States - SF_Oct11_sed_USGS_4_1 | ecosystem: Environmental > Aquatic > Marine > Sediment | place: USA: California... | reverse complement strand
GTGCCGCAGACGACGCTCTGGTCGGGCAAGGCGCTCTCGGCAATCACTGCCGCTGGTCCGTCCCGGCTCAGGCCTTGCTTGTTCAGGCGGCCCGCGATCGCGATCAGTACCTCGGCACCGCGGCAGAAGGTGAACGTATCGCCTCCCTGCCCGCGCACGACGCTGGTTTCGCACACGAGGTTGTGCAAGACCGGCGCAGCGCTGGGGCTGCCGGGTGATTGATCCGGACGGCGGCACCGCCCGTGCGCTGCACGCATGGGACATCGGCCCCGCCGAGCGGCAGGGCATTCGCGGCACCCGCCGTCATCCTGCCGGCGCGCGCCCGGACCAGCGGGCGAACACCATCGCCGCGGCACGGAAGACAACGTGGGCCATCTTCGTGTAGCCCGCGTACGCCACCAGGAAGAAGACGAATACGAGGTGCACGTAGTACGTCGAGTACGCGGGAAGGTGCGACTCCGACACGCGGAGCACCTGGGCGAGAAAGCCCGTCAGCACCGCAAGGAACAGAACCCAGACGAAGACCCAGTCGAAGTGCGTCGCGCGCCCCGATTCCTCCTTCGTCATCCGCCGGACGACCACCAGCAGGCACCCCAGCAACACCAGGGTGCCGCTCGCGTTGCCGAGCATCTTGATCGGATGGAAGAAGGGATAGGGACCTACTGCGACGTCGAGCCCGAACCGGTGGAGGTAGTAGAAGACCGCCACCAAGGTCGTGGTGATGAACAGGCCGATGAAGCCATACATGGCCATGACGTGGGCGCGTGCGCGCGGCCGGTTGGTGCTGCACTCCCGGAACTTGCGCTGCGAGAAGATGTCTGCGGCTGCGCCCACGACGGCACGGCCGAGCGGCTCGCCCTGCGTCGTGCGCGGGTGCTCGCGCGAGACCACGCGCAGGAAGCGCGTCAGCGCCACCAGGAGCGTGATGCCCGCGAAGGCCGCCGCCGGGATGAAGATCGCGTCGACCACCGGCACCGGCAGCATCCTCGAGTAGGCGATCTCGCCTTCGAGGAATCCGTATCCGTTGGAAGCGTGCAGCCCCAGGATCACGGCGCCGATGATGACGGCGGGGATCAGCAGCAGGAGCAAGACGCCGGGCACAGACCGGGCGGCGCGCGCCAGGATCCGTGGCACGGCGAAGTGCTCGATGCTCAGCGCGCGCAGGACGTTCATCACGTCGCCGGGGCGCGCGCCGCGCGGGCAGTGGGTCGAGCAGTCGTTGCAGTGCATGCACAGCCAGCTGTCGAGGCTGGACACGAGCTGGTCCTTGAGCCCGAACTGCGCCTGCACCATTTCCTTGCGCGGGAACGGGGAGGCGGCCGGGGTGATGGGGCACACCGCCGTGCAGGTCGAACACTGATAGCAGAACTTCAAATCGCTGGCGCCTGCTCCCAGCAGCGCCCGGACGAAGCCCAGGTCCGCCTGGATCGGAATCCGTGCCGTCATGGTGTTACTCCGGAGGGCATCTTTCGCGCGCTCTTTCGCGGGTGCTTCGTCGTCGGCAGGCGCTCTACATGCCCTTGAACGGATTCGGGCCGAAGGCGTCCAGGGCCGCGACGAATTCGTCGATCAGCGTCGCCACCTTCGCGTAATCGTTCATCGACACCTCGTACTGGCGGATCCGGTCGGGCTCCAGTTGCAGACGGCCCACGGTTTCCTGGACCTTGGCGAGGCGCGTGTTCGCGCGCTCGGAGCCCTTGACGAAATGGCACTGGTAGTCCTCGCCGTACTTGCAGCCCATGAACATGATGCCGTCGAAGCCGACGGACAGGGCGTCCGATACCCACACCAGGTTGGTTCCGCCCAGGCAGCGCAGCGGGATGATCCGCACGTACGGATTGCCCCGGATGCGGTGCAGGGCCATCATGTCGAACACCGGGATCGAGTCGTTCTCGCACGCGAAGATCAGGACGCGGGGCTTCTCGGCGAACTCGTCCGGGATCTCGATGCTGCGGATCATCTCGCCGACGATGTCGGTGCTGTAGTCCTTGAACGAGATGATGCGCACGGGGCAGGCGCCCATGCAGACCCCGCAGCCCCGGCAGCGCGTCTCGTTGAGTCGGGGGTTGCCCCGTTCGTCCTCGTCCAGCGAGCCGAAGGGACATTCCTCGGTGCAACGCTTGCATTGCGTGCACTGGGCCAGACGGAACTGCGGAACCGTCTCGTCGCCGACCCGCGGGTGCACCTTCATGCCCGCCGCGGTCAGCTCCAGCGTCTGGATGGCCTTCAGGGCGGCGCCGGCGGCATCCTTGACGGCGAAGTTCATGTCCATCGGCTGGTGCACGGCCCCCGCAGTGAAGATGCCGGTGCGCTGCGTCTCGTAGGGGAAGCAGATGAAGTGCGAGTCCGGGAAGCCGTACTTCTGGTCGGGCAGCGCAGGGCCTTGTCGGTACTGCAGGTTCAGCACCGGATCGTCCTGTGTCGACGGCACGATGCCGATGGCCAGCACGACCAGGTCCACGGTGAGCGCGATCTTCTCGCCCAGCGGCGTGTGGTCCACGTCCACCGTCACGGACTTGTCGGGGTTCTCGTGCACCGCCGCGACGTCGCCCCTGGTGAGGAAGATACCCGGGTCGGCCTGGGTGGCCCGATAGAAGTTCTCGTACTGGCCGGGCGTGATCATGTCCCGGTAGATGACATAGGCTCTCGCATCACCACCGGCCGCCCGCACGTAGCCCGCCTGCTTCAGGCTCACCGTGCAGCAAAACGAGGAGCAGTACGGCAGGTGGTTCGCGTCCCGCGATCCCGCGCACTGGATGAACGCGACGCTGTGGGCAGGCTTGCCGTCCTTGCGCACGATCCGGCCCGTGGCCGCCATGGCCTCGAACTCGACGCTGGTGATCACGTTGTCGTGCGCGATGCCGAGGTGCGTCAGCTTCGAGGCGTCATAGGGCCTGCCGCCGGTGGCCAGCACGATCGCGCCAACGACGACCGTCGTCTCGCCAGCGTTGCCGGCCAGCGTCGCCTTGAAGTCCCCGGGTTGCCCGGAAATCGAAGCCACACGGCTGGACTTGTGGACGGTGATCGCGTGATGGTTCTCGGCCGCGCGCACGAGCTCCCCCGGCGCCGCGGACTCGGTCGAGTGGAACGGCGATGCGCAGGGGGTGCGGCGATGCAGCTTGAGCGCGAAACCGCCCAGCTGCGGCTCCTTTTCCACCAGGTGCACCGGATACCCGGCGCGGGCCGCCTCGAGGGCCGCGGTCATGCCCGTCACGCCGCCACCGACCACCAGGAGAGTCTTCACAGTCTGTTGCCGGAAGGGGACGGGCAGCTCCTGCAGCTTGAGGGCCGCGGCATGCATTCGCAGATAGTCCGCGGCCATCATCCGCGTATCGTCGGTCCCATGCGGCTGGGTCCAGGCGACGTACTCGCGAAGCGGGGCCCGGGCGACCAGCGTCTGTTGGCCGAAGTCGAATGTGTCCCGGTGGTAACGCGATGAGCAGGCGCCCAGCACCAGCCGGTCGAGCCCCTCGCGCTGCAGCTCGTCCTTCAGGAGGTTGACCCCCTGTTCGCTGCACAGGCAAGGATGGGTCTTGCACACGCCGATCCGGAGCTCGCTCGTCACGACCTTCTGCAGCGCGGCCACGTCGGTCGCATTGCCGATGTCGCACCCGGTGCAGATGTAGACGCCCGTCTTGCCTGCCATGGCGTGGCTTCCTTCCTAGGTTGCGAGCCGCACCTGAATCGCCCTGAGCGCGGCGCCGGTGGCTTCCTGAACCGAGGAATTCACGTCGACCGGGCTCTGGGCCACGCCGGCCGCGAAGATCCCCGGTGGCTGCAGATGGGCGGATGCGAATCCGTCGGCATCGAGCCGGATCGGCAGTCCCGCAAGGCCCTCCACCTTCAGGTTGGACTCCATGCCGGTGGCGAGCACCACCAGGTCCACCGCGACCTGGATCTTGTGGCCGCGCAGGATGTCCTCGGCTTCGACGATCATCTGCCCGTCGGGGTTGCGTTCCACCTTGGCCACCTTGCCGTTCACGAACTCGATGTTCGGGTCCGCCTTGGCGCGAGAGTAGAAGCCCTCGTACTTTCCCGGCGTGCGGATGTCGATGTAGAACACGTAGGCCTTGGAGGCCGGGTTGGCCGTTCGGACGTACTGCGCCTGCTTCAGCGACGCCAGGCAGCAGACGGAAGAGCAATAGGGCAGGTGCCCCTGGTCGCGGGAACCCGCGCACTGGACGAACGCGATGCGTTCGACCCTCCGGCCGTCGGAAGGACGCCTGATGTCTCCGCCGGTGGGGCCGTCAGCTGCCGCGAGGCGTTCCATCATGACGTTGGTGATGACGTCCGCATCGGCGCCGAACCCGAGGCGGGTCAGCTTGCGTGCGTCGTAGGGCCGCCATCCGGTGGCGACCACGATGGAGGCCGCATGGACCTCGACCTCGCGGGGCGCCATCGCCAGGTCCACCGCGCCGTAAGGGCAGGCTTCGGCACACCGTGCACAGCCGGACGGACAGTGGTTCCGCTCGATCACGTAGCGAGGCGGCCAGGCCATTCGGTGCGGCAGGTGGATCGCCTTGACGGTCTTCATCCCGAAGTCGTGCGTGCTCGGAACGTCGACGGGGCACGCCGGTGTGCACAGGTCGCACAGGACGCAGTTGCGGTTCACGTACGGGGGCGACTTCACCAGCCGCACAGTGAAGTCGCCCGCCGCGCCGGAGATCGCCGCGACCTCGGTACCGGTGTGGACCTGGATCCTGCGGTTGCGCCGCAGCCGCTGGTAGTTGACCTCCAGGCCGCACGTGGGCGGGCACAGCTTGGGGAAGTATTGGTGGAACGCCGCCACCCGGCCGCCGAGCGACGGACCCTTCTCGACCAACACGACGTCGTGGCCGGTCTCCGCGGCCTCCAGGGCCGCCGTGATCCCGCTGACACCGCCGCCGACCACCAGGATCGGATGGGCTTGTGCGGTCATGGCAGAGGGCGCGTCACGAGACGAGCGATGCGCATGGGACAGCGGCGTGCGCCGTCAGGACACCAGTTGATGGTACGGTCGCTTGAACACGTTCCAGGTCTTGGTCTGCCGGTCGTAGACCGAATTGACGAAGCACTTCCAGTTCTCGTCGTCGATCGCCAGATGGTCGCCGCGGTAGTAGTAGCCCGGGTACCGGGTCTCTTCGCGGAACCGCATGTGCCGAGCGTGAGCCTCGGCGGCGAGGACCCGGTGGTAGTTCTCCCATGCGCGCAGAAGCTCGTGCAGGTTCTCCGCGCACATGTGCAGCGAGTCCTCCTTGATCAGATCCAGATACTTGAAACCCTCGTCCAGCAAGGAGGCGCTGGACATGTACCACGTGGACACACCACCGGCGTATTCGTCCATGCACTTCTGCAGGCGCTTTTGCAGCATCTGCGGCCGGATGTAGTGCGGGTTGATGTTGGGGTCGGTCGAGTACTTGCTGTACTTGCCCCATGTCTCCATGGGCATGAACACTTCCTTCGCCAGATCCTCGGCGTCCTCCTTGAAGGCCGGCGTGTCCTTGTGGTCCATCAGGAACGCCACCATGTTCTTGCCGGCGAGCCGGCCTTCGGCGTGCGAGCCTGAGGAGAACTTGTGCCCCGAGGCCCCCACCCCGTCGCCGGCGGTGAACAGCCCCTTGACGGTGGTCATGCGGTTGTAGCCCCAGTGGTATTCCGCCGGCCCGAAGTCCTCGGGTCCGCTGACCCAGATGCCCGCGCAGCCGGCGTGCGAGCCGAGCAGGTACGGCTCCGAGGGCATCAGTTCCGAGGGCACCTTCTCCGGCTCCATGTTGTTCGCGGCCCAGACCCCGGCCTGTGCGATGGTCATGTCGAGGAAGTCCTCCCACGCCTCCGCTTCGAGATGCTTGATCTCCTTGGGCGTCATGGTCTCGGCCAGCTTCTTCATGGCCACGTCGGTGTGGATCTTGATCGGACCCTTGCCGGCCTTCATGTCCATGATCATCAGGTGGTTGCGCATGCAGGTGCCCATGCTGTCGACATAGTCGCCGTAGTGCTTGCGCGCTTCCTCCTTGTTGGTTTCTGTGTAGTCCTCGCCGAGCGCGTTGGTGGCCTTGGCCTTGAACAGCAGGAACCACGCACCGACCGGACCGTAGCCGTCCTTGAATCGCGCCGGCACGAAGCGGTTCTCCATCATCGTGAGCTCCGCGCCGACTTCGGCCGCCATCGCATAGGTGGACCCCGAGTTCCACACTGGGAACCAGGCGCGGCCCTGGCCCTCGCCTGTGGAGCGCGTCTTGAAGACATTGACGCAACCGCCGGCGACCAGCAGGGCGGACTTGCACTTGAAGACGTAGAGCTTCTTCTCGCGCACGCTGAATCCCACGGCGCCTGCAATCCGCTTGGGATCGTTCGCGTCGGTCAGCAGCTTCACGACGAAGACGCGTTCGAAGTGGTTCTGCGCCATGCCGGTCGCCTGGCGGTTGTTCTCCAGCGCCCGCTTGGCCGCTTCGGCGACGATGACCTTGTAGGACTCGCCGTTGATCATGATCTGCCAGCGTCCGGAGCGCACTGGCTTGCCGCCGTCCTTGAGCAGCGGCGCGGAGCGCTTGCCGGTCGCGCCATCGAGCGACTTCCCGTCTTCGGCGGTCTTCCAGACCGGCAGGCCCCACTCCTCGAACAGGTGAACCGAGTCGTCGACGAGGCGTCCGAGGTCGTAGACCAGGTCTTCGCGGATGATCCCCATGAGGTCCTTGCGCACGTAGCGCACGTACTCATCGACCGGGTTCTCGCCGAGATACGTGTTGATGGCGGACAGCCCCTGGGCCACCGCACCGCTTCGGTCGGTGGCTGCCTTGTCCACCATCGTGATGCGCAAGCCCTGTGGCGTGGCCCAGCGGTCGGCCTCGAACACCGCCCCGCACGCGGCCATGCCGCCACCGATGACCAGCAAGTCGGTCTCGTGGACGACGATCTCGGGCTTCTCGCAGAATTCCCAGCTGTTGGATTTCGGTTCCATGGTGCGTTCTCGCTCCAAGAAAAGACTCTGTGGTTGGACCTCAAGGTCCGCTCAAGATCTGACGGCCGGCCTAAGACTTCAATGGCGGCGGCACGGGCAGTTCGTCGCCCCGAGCGTGGTGCGAGTAGAAGCCGGGCTGCTTGATCTTGGCGAGGTCGGCCTGCGCGCCATCGGCGAAGATGTCCACCGATCCCGCAGGCACCGTGCGGACGGGGAACTTGAAGCGCTTCAGGTTCCCGTTGCGGAACTTGACCGTCCACATGATGCTGTCCGATGCCATCATGGGGATCACCGATCCGCCCAGCGGCGCGAAGTCCGCATACGCGCGGACCTCGATGGCCTGCTGCGGGCAGATCTTGACGCAGTTGTAGCACTCCCAGCACTGCTCGGGCTCCTGGTTGTAGCCTTTGCGGGTCGCGGGGTCGAGCGCCATCAGGTCGTGCGGACAGATGTACATGCAGGCCGTCTTCTCGCGGCCCATGCAGCCGTCGCACTTTTCGGCAATCACATAGCTGGGCATCTTCGGTCTCCGGGTCGGTGATCGTTCGGGGGGATGGCAGGCGTCGTATCGGCGCGATCAGGCGGGTTGGGCGTTCCGCAGCCCCGGTCGTGGGCGCACAGGATCTCGAGCACCTCGGGTCGGGCGTATTCGAAGATGTGGTGCGCGTCGAAGGGGCCGCAGCAGCTGCCTACGTCGGCATGGGCACGCCCGACGATCGGGCACGAGCAGCCGTGGGTCTGGCAGAACAGCGTACGCAGCAGCGCCTCGCACGGGCCGGCGTGGCGCGGGTCCAGCGGGTAGCCCGCCTGCGCGATGGCGCTCGGCACGAAGCAGTGCGTGGTCAGCGCGCCGAACGCGCGCACGCACGCACCTCGGCCGGGATGTCGCCCGGCTCGAACGCGCCAAGCCGCGAATGCGCGAGCACACCGTCGCGGACCTCGATCGCCCCGACAGTTTTGACCCGCGGCTGCTCGGTCACCCGCTTCGCCTCCCAGGCGCAAGGGCTGCAGTTCTGCCACGCCGTGGGGCCTGACGAGCGCGCTCATCGGCGGGCTCGGTTTGGAGAGGGCGGGGCGTCGATCATGGACAGGCCTTGGAGTCGACACTTTCATCGTAGGCCTCGCCGCTGAAAAGAAAAACAGACAATGTTGTTCACAGTGAACTGAAAAATCGCTCAACCCACCGCTTGCGGCCGGCCCCGCTCGTGCCTGCAGCGGCGCTTGCTCACGCCGTGCCGCGGCTGCACGTGAGGCCGCGCCAGCTCGAGGTGTTCTTCGCCACGGCGCGCGACGGCTTCACGCGGGCCGTGGCCGGGCGCGTGGCGCGTTCACGGGGGGCGGCGCGTGCGGCGTCGCCGACTTGGAGACCGCGCTAGGGGCGTCGCTCTTCGACCGCGTGCGCCAACGGCTCGTGCTCAACGCCAACGACCGCGTCTCGACGCGCAAGGCGGCATCGCTGCCGGACCACGCCGCCGAACTCGAACATCCGTTCGCCGGCGCCCATGCTGCGCGACGCCGGGTGGCGGCGAGCCTCGCGTTCGGCGCGGTGCTGCCGCCGGGCCCCGTCGCACGCAGGAAGGAGTCGCATGCGGCGAGCCCGGTGCGTGGGCGGACTTTCGACCGAGGTGATCGGTGCGATGACGGCATTCGAGATCGGCGTCGGCTTCACCAAAGGCCCGCAGCGGCACCCGGACGTGCACCTCACGCCTTGGCTGACCGAGGAGACGATGATCGCTACCGCGCCAACGCATCCCCGCGTCGGCGTTCGCGGCACGACGCGCAGCGTCGGTGGGGAATGGCCGCGCGCCTGCCGATGGCGCCACACGAACCGGGTTCGGGCACGCGACGAACGCCTGCTGTGCGAGGCCGGCCGCGAGACCCGCTCAGGCCCGGCATCGACGGGCGGTGAGCGCGCGGTGCCGCCTCAGACGGCTGCGAGTGCCTGAGCGTCGAACCAGGCCAGCTCGCCGCGCAGACGCACGACCTCGCCGACGATCGTGAGGCAGGGTGATGTCAACCCCTCGCGCGCGACCTCGGCGCCGAGCGTGCCGAGGGTGGCCACCACGACGCGCTGATCCGAGAGCGTGCCGCTGGACACCACGGCCGCGGGCCAGTCGGCTCCCAGCCCGTGCGCGGCCAGGCGCTCGCAGATCATCGCCAGCCCCGACAGCCCCATGTAGATCACCACGGTCTGGCGCGGCCTCGCGAGCGCTTCCCAGTCGAGCTCGCAGCTGCCGTCCTTAAGGTGGCCGGTGACGAAGACGACGCTCTGCGCATGGTCGCGGTGCGTGAGCGGGATGCCGGCGTAGGCCGCCACGCCGCACGCGGCGGTGATGCCTGGCACGACCTCGAACGCGACGCCCGCCTCGGCCAGCACCTGGAGCTCCTCGCCGCCGCGGCCGAAAACGAAGGGGTCGCCGCCTTTCAAGCGCACCACGCGCCGGCCTTCGCGTGCCAGCTGCACGAGCAGCGAGTTGATCTGGTCCTGCGGCACGCTGTGGTGGTCGCGTTGCTTGCCGACGTAGACGCGCTCTGCCTGCGGGCCGAGCAGCTCGAGCACGCCGGCCCCGACCAGGTGGTCGTAGACCACCACGTCGGCCTGCGCCAGCAGGCGCGCCGCGCGCAGCGTCAGCAGCTCGGGGTCGCCCGGGCCGGCACCGACGAGGTGGACAGTGCCATTCGACGCGCGCGTCGCGGCCATCATCGCGGTGAGGTCGACGAAGGAATTCATGGGTGTCGGTCTCCAGCAGGCGTCAAGCGGTCGTTCAGCTGCCGCAGCGGCTGCAGCCCCCACCGCCGCAGCTGCCCGCGGTGGTGGTGCCGGAACCGTCGGGCGACGCGCCCGACGGTTCGGCGGTGGGAATGAAAACGAAGTCGAAGCGGCCGCGCTCGATCTCGACGTAGTCGAGTGTCGTGCGGGCCAGATAGGGCCGGCTGCGCGCGCCGAGCAACACGGTCAGTCCGTGGTAATTGACCGACTCGTCGTTATCGCGCTCGTCGTCGAACCCCATGCCGTATTCGATCGAGCCGTCGGCAAGCGCTCGTGCGGCGATGCGCAACGCCATGCCGGCAGCGTCGCTGCGCTCGGCGGCGGCGAGCAGCTCGGTGCTTGCGGCGGGGGTGATGCTGAACATCGGTGTGGCTCCGGTTCGGGACGGGTCAGTGCTCGCCCTTGGTGCGCAGCAAGCCAGCGAGCCGGTTGCCCTGCTTCTGCGGTCCGCCGACGGGGAACATCTCATGCAGGTGATGGTTGCTGCCGAGCGCGGGCCCCCACGCGGTGCTGAAGTGCTTGACCATCACCCGCACCTGCGCCTGCACGCCGTGCCCGTGGTAGTAATCGCGCAGGAAGCGGATCACCTCCCAATGCGCGGGCGTCAGGGCGAGGCCTTCCTCGCGCGCCAGCGCCCGCGCGAACGCCTCGGACCAGTCGCCGAGGGCGAGCAGGTAACCCTCGGCGTCGGTGGCGACGGTTCGGCCGTCGACGAAGACGGTGCGGGGGGCGGCGACGGCGCTCATCGTGACGGTCGTCCTCAAGCCACCAGCGCCGCTGCCGGCATCGCGGCCTTGGCCGCGCCGTCGCCGGCGTCGTCACGGCAGCGGCGCACGAACTCGACGAAGCGCGGCACCCAGTCCGAGCCGGCACCGTGACGCAGGTGCGCGTACGAGGCGAGGAGCTTGTGCACGACGAGGCCGTCGTGCCGGCCGTCGATGCCATGCCCACGCTGGACGCGATACGCGAAGGCGACACCGGGGTCGAGGTTCTCGAGGCTCGAGTGGTGGAACTCGTGCCCACGCACCGGGCCGTGGCTGGCATCGCCCCAGGGCATGGCCGCGGTCTCCTCGAGTTGCACGTAGCCGCGGCCGACCGCGCGCTCGTGCATCACCGTGTCGCCGGGAATCGCGCCCACCATCGCCGCGCGCCGGCCCTTCCAGGTGATGCTGCGCGACAGGACCATCAGGCCGCCGCATTCGGCATAGGTCGGCAGCCCGGCCTCGATCGCGCGGCGCAGCGCGCTGCGCAGTGCCGCGTTGCCTTCCAGGGCTGCGAGGCAGGTCTCGGGGAACCCGCCGCCGAGGTAGAGACCATCGGTCGCGGGCGGCAGGCGATCGTCGCGCAGCATGTCGAAGAAGACGAGCTCGGCGCCGGCGGCGCGCAGCGCCTCGAGGTCGTCGGGGTAGTAGAAGCCGAAGGCGCGATCACGGGCGATGGCGACCCGCACGCGCGCCGTCTCGGCCTGTGACATGTTCGCCGGGGCCGCCGGCGGGAACGCCCAGCCCGGCGCCGAAGCAGCAAGCGCGCGCACGCGATCGAGGTCCACCTGCGCGGCGATCACGTGGCCGATCTCGGCGACGCGCCGCGCGGCGTCCGCAGTCTCGGTGCTGGTCGTCAGGCCAAGGTGTCGTTCGGGAACGGCGAGCCGCGCGTCTTCGCCGACCGCGCCCAGCACGGGGATGTCGGTGTAGTGCTCGATCGCCGCGCGCAGCTTGCCTTCATGGCGCGCACCACCCACGCGGTTGAGCACCACGCCGCCGATTCTCACGTCGCGGTCGAAGGCCTGGGTGCCGAGCAGGATCGGCGCCACGCCGCGCGTCATGCCACGCGCGTCCAGCACCAGCACCACCGGCGCGTCGAGCAGCTTGGCCAGCGCCGCACTGCTGTTGCTGCCGTCGAGTGCCAGGCCGTCGTGCAGGCCGAGGTTGCCCTCGACGAGCGCGAGGTCAGCCCCGGCGATCGCCTTCGTGAAGCGCGCACGGATCGCCTCGGCCGTGCTCAGGTGCGGGTCGAGGTTGAAGCAGGGCCGGCCGGCGGCGAGCGCGAGCCACATCGGGTCGATGTAGTCCGGGCCCTTCTTGAAGGGTTGCACGCTGCAGCCGGTCGCACGCAGCGCGGCGCTGAGCCCGAGCGTGACGAGCGTCTTGCCCGAGGACTTGTGCACGGCCGAGACGAAGAGTCGCTGCATGGGTGCTGGTGGGTGTGGAGGGTGCACGCGCTCAGTTCGCTTCGACCTTCAGATCGTCCTGCGGCAGGAAGTCGAGCACGCGCACACCCACCACGGTGAGCAGAAAGGCCGCACCCACGCCGCCGATCCCCAGCGCGAGCTCGGGCCACGAGGGCCGGTAGTGGGCCACCGCGCCGTCGGCGAAGGTGCTGCTCGCTGCCCAGCCGGGGAAGATCTCGAGCGGGAACGCCTGGCCGCCGATGATGAAGACGTACAGGAACGCGAAGGCGCCGAGCACGACGAGAGCGGCGGCGACGCTCATGCGCAGGCCGCGCGGCCCGGCCCTCGGCCACGACAGCAGCGCGAACGGAACGACCGACCCGAGCAGCACGAACCCGGCCCAGAACAGCAGTGCAAAGTGCGTGCCACCATCCCTGCCGAGCAACAAGAAGGCCTCGAAGGCCGTCTGGTCAGCGTAGTAGGCGTTCGTCAGGTGATAGACGGCAACGAGATACAGCGCCGCCGCAACGAAAATCGAGAGCAGGCGTGCGAGGCGGCGTTCGATCTCGGCGGGCAGCGCGATGCC